>Ga0187769_10000569_pt1 | contig 20305 bp, 22 predicted proteins | sample 0116_SJ02_MP02_1_FD_133140 | JGI IMG/M metagenome (GOLD analysis project Ga0187769, IMG submission 133140) | Tropical peat soil microbial communities from peatlands in Department of Meta, Colombia - 0116_SJ02_MP02_10_MG | ecosystem: Environmental > Terrestrial > Soil > Wetlands > Peat | place... | reverse complement strand
GGAGAGCGATGCGGTCTGAGCAAGAATCACCGAATGAGTCCTTCCGGACCCTTGCCAAATCCCCGCAAAAATGGGACGTACTGCTTCGGTATTCACACTAGGCGCCCATGGGCTCGGCGAATTCTTACGCCAGGCGCCGGGAAGCACCGTCCGAATTCCGCGATAGCTAGCTTGTGCAATCATTGGGCAACCTCAGTCGGTATCCCATCCAAGGTTCGGTGAGGAGATACTCGGGATTTTGCGGCGAACTCTCAAGTTTCTTTCGTAGCCGGTTGATGAAGACTCGCAAATATTCCTTCTCGTCCCCCGCATCGGAGCCCCATACGCCCCGCAGTAATTCCCGGTGAGAGACTGTCCGGTTGGGATGGGTGGCGAGATAGTGCAGGAGGTCCCACTCTTTCGGTGTGAGCCGCTCCTCCTCGTCCTGCACTTGAACCTGGCGAGCCTCGAAATCGATTTCAATTTCTCCCAGACGCATGCGCTTGCATTCGGGCTGCGAAGGATAGCCCCGCCTCCGCAAGGTGGCCCGCATGCGGGCCAATAATTCGGGGAAGCTGAAAGGTTTTGTCACGTAGTCGTCCGCGCCGGCATCGAGAGCCTTGGTCTTATCCCCTTCGGTGGCATGCACGCTGAGCATGATGATGGCAACTTCAGAGCCGTAGCGAATCTCGCGGCACACTTCCACACCGCTCATTCCTGGCATGTTGACGTCGAGCAGGACGAGGTCGAATCTCGAACTGCGAAAACGCTCCAGTCCCTCGATGCCGTTTCGGGCATCGCTGACCTCGAAGCCTTCCGCGACAAGCGTGATTCGCATCATGCGGCAAATCTGCGGATCGTTATCGACTACCAGAACGCTCCCTTTGTTCACGTGACCCTCTTTCTGTGCGCGTTGCCGGCGCCGTGAGATAACTCTCGGCGCCCGCGTTCGGGCTCACGAGTGACAATAAGAGAGTGCGACTGGAGACACAAACGCATAAAATCGATGAACTGTATTCACTTATCAGCAATTATCATTAACATATACTAAACGATTTCTAAATGAGTGCTAAACACCCCATGCTGGCCGCAATTCCGCGTGCCCGCCGGCGGTCCCCGGCGCCTGGCGCTCGAGGTCGCGCGCAAATTCGTCGGCGCTGGCGTAACGCCTCCGGGGATCGCGCTGCAAGGCGCGGTGGAGGACTTCCTCCATCCCGCAGGAAATCTCAGGCACAATCGCGCGGATCGGAGCCGGATCGTTGATGAGACGTTCGTTCATCACAACCAGCGGGTTGCAACCTTCGAAGGGGGTTCTGTCGGCCAGCATTTCATAGAGTATGACGCCGAGCGCATAAAGGTCGCTTCGTGCGTTGCCCCGTATTCCTTTGACCTCTTCGGGAGAGATGTAATCCGGCGTACCCAGAGGGGCATCCGATGATGTGGTAAGAGCCATCCGTTGGGCTCCTCCCGCCACAGCGATGCCGAAATCAATCAGCGTGATTTGATCGGCAAAATCCACCAGGATGTTTTCGGGCTTGAGATCCCGGTGCACGACGCCGTGGCTGTGGACGTAGTCAAGGGCTTTGCAAATGCTTACGGCGATTCGCGTAGCGCGCGCCGGTTCAAGGCGCCCTTCGCGGTTGAGGATTTCGCGCAGGGGCCGTCCTTCGACCCATTCGGTTACCAGGTACACCCCGCTGCGCCACTCATCCGGCAAGACTTTGACCACGCCCGGATGATTCAGTTTCTTGCCGATCTTTTCCTCACGGCAGAATCGCTCGTGGATGCTGGGGTTTTCTTCCGCTTCCCCGTGCGGCAATTTGATCGCGACCTTGCGTCCGCTGTCCACGTCCGTTCCCCGAAAGGTGGATGCCAAAGCGGTGCGGGACACAAGGCCGTCAATCCGGTAATGGTCCAGATGATCGCCCGTCTTAATCACAGTTGTCACGGAGGTTCCACGCAGATCCTTGTAGCCGGGCTGTTGTTCGAGGGTTGTGCGCATGGTCTTGTTCGAGCCTCCTCCAACGAGGGTCACTGCGCTGCGGAAGTAGCGGCGGGCTATTGGATCGCCGTGCTGCGACGGCCTCTAGCCCTGCCGCTTCCCCAGGGCATCGAGTCTCACCGCAGGCCAGCGCTCATGACGGATGATGGGTTGTAAATCTGCACGTCCGCCACTTCGATCGTCCTCTTCGAGCGATCGAACCATCCGGTGATGGTCACTTGCTGTGCGACAAATCGCGCAGCCTTGTTCTGATCGCTCAACTGATAGACACCTTCCGAAGTCACCAGCACGTACTTTCCGCCCGCTCGCACGAGTCTCTGGGCGCAGTCCGCCTCATCGTGGCAGTTGAGTTTCTTCATCCAGATCCCAACCGAACCCGTCGAGGCAATTTGACTGGCAGTGACGGTTCCCCTGTAGCTGCTCTGATCTTGCGCTGCCAGGAAACCCACTGCGAGGAGCGTCAACACGGCTGCAAATCCCACTGAAAAGCTCTTCCTCATTGCGGTTCTCCAGTCCGTGAACTTGGTTCGGACTACACGCACGAACTCTTTGGCTTCGTTGCGCCGAACCGTTCGTGATGTCCGCTCATCGTTCACAACCGTCACGCTAGCGCAGAAGCGCTAAATCAGGCATAAACGGGTGGTAAGGATTTGATCAACGGCTTTACGGGTAGGAAACTCGCGCTAGGCGGGGAAACGCTGCAATCGGCCGCCCGTCAGCCACCGGCTGCCGGCGCAATTCGGCCTGTGCGTAAGAGACGGTGTTCCGCCCCTGAATTTCGCTTCATCGAAGGGGAAGTCGATCGAGTAATTCGGAGAAGGCGTTCCGGCCATATCGATGTAGGGGTGAGCAATTTAGTTGGATGGCCCCGCCTCGGGCCCGCGCATCGCGCCGGCGACGCGTCCCGTCGAAATCATCACACGATTCACAACCCTATGGATTTTAGCTATCAGATGGGCTCAACCTCATAAGTGTCGTTGTCCGACAGGAACTGGCCGTAGTCGTTGGACTCCAGCCAGTGGTAGAGATGAATCTGATAGAGGTATGAGGTTACGAGTTCTTCTCCCAACTCGTGGGTCTCGCTGCAGATGAAAGGCACTTCTGAGCCCGCAAGCGTGGGCACTAGGAACTGCATGTTCCGATTCGGGTCCATGTGGAATTGCTCAGAGTGACTCGTCACTGATTTTTGCGATTCACACACGGGGCAATACCCGGCTTTGTGCTGGCGTTCGCAGGTTTACATTTGGACTTTTTGTCGGAAGCCGCACAACTTGACGGAATTCGCGGTCCCTTACCATAGACCGGCGTAGGGGTTTGCGACTGTCATAGAAGTGCTGGCCCCCCACGTTCGGCCAAGCAATCCCCGCGCGCTCCACGTCGTGCGCCGGCCGCGAGAAGATCCGGGAGCGCCGCACGGCGAGCCGCCTCTTGTCAGGACTCGGTCGTTGCACTTCGATCCGATGCAGCCGGATAGGATTTTGGCGGAGCACAACCTTGCTCTGAGCTTGCAGAAGGGAACCGTCTAACTGCCGATTCCAAACTGTGGGTATTCGGATTGCGCTCCGTTTCGGGCCTGCAATATGGGACGCAGTCCAGATTCGGCAGCTACAATTTTATCTACAGCGATGTAGACGGGCCCCAGGAGCCCGAGGTAACTCCTTGAAAAGATTGGTCGAGGCGAGTGGATTTGAACCACCGCCCTCCTGGTCCCGAACCAGATGCAAGGCCTTATTGAAATCTATAGAATCTTGGTGATTCTAAGTGATTGCTGTTGAAGCGCTTGCAGCCCGCTTGTTGAAACCTGTTGAGCTTTGTTGACCTCAGAGGCTTGGCCCGCGCCCCTTTTTGAGACAGCCGCGAAGTTCAACAGTTGCCGTTCGCTGCATTCTTCTTTGCGGACGGTAGTTCCTGTGGCAGAAGGAGCCCAGCAGGGGAAGCGGAGGCGGGCTCTGCTGGAGAGCAACTCGCCAAGGAATACCCTGCTGGAAACTCATTCCGATAAGCCTCCGGGGAGAGTTCTGTCCTCCCTGGAGGCTCTATTGTTTGTACATCGGAATAGATTTCCCGATGCCTCGGAAAACTCATCTTTGCTGGCAGCCACTGGGACGTCGCCTTCTCCTGCGCCTGCTGCTGTTCAAAGGCCATCGGCGATTGGTACGCCAGCGCGGAATGCAAACGCACCGGATTGTAAACCTGCTCGATGAATTCTTCGACGTGCTCGGCAAGTTCCTCCAGGGTGCGGTAGGACCGTCCATCCAGTTGTTCTTGTTTCAGCGTCTTGATGAAGCTCTCACAGCGGCCGTTCTCCCACGGACGCCCGGGCCGGCTCATGCTCAGCACAGCCCCGCATTTCTCCAGCCGGTCCACGTACTCCACGCTTGCGTACTGTGAGCCTTGATCAGAATGGTGCACCTGTCTCTCGCCAAATCTCTGTCCGCATTTGAAATCAACAAGATAGAGCATTGTCTTCCACAGCCAGCCTACGATAGTAGTCGGACATGCTGCAGACCATCGGATTGCTACTGAGTGCGTTTCTTCGTTCTTTTCGTGATCGTCGCAGTTTGCTCCTGGAAAATCTCGGTCTCCGGCAACAGCTCGCCGTTCTCAAGCGAAAGCACCCGAGACCCCGGCTACACGTCCTCGACAAGATCTTCTGGATTCTGGCCCGCCGCTTTTGGTCTGGTTGGAAGCAAGCCCTCATTGTCGTCAGCCCTGAAACGGTGGTTCGGTGGCATCGGGCTGGATTTGCGCTCTATTGGAGGGTCATCTCCAGGGCACGACGCGTAGTCGGAAGGAAGCGAATCTCGCGAGAGGTCCGAGACTTGATCTTCCGCATGGTCGCGGAGAATCCAAGATGGGGCGCACCGCGCATCCATGGAGAGCTCTTGATGCTCGGGTTCGACGTTTGCGAACGAACGATCTCGCGATGGATGAAGCGAGCGCCGAGAGATCCTGAGCCCGCCAAGCGCTGGCTCGCCTTTCTGAGAAATCACCGGGAAGCGATCGCAGCGATGGATTTCTTCACCGTCCCAACGATCACTTTTGGAGTCCTCTACTGCCTTTTCGTCATCAGACATGATCGTCGGCGGATCCTGCATTTCAATGTCACGCGGCATCCCACGGGCGCTTGGATCGTTCAGCAGTTGCGCGAAGCGTTCCCGTTCCAGTCGGCTCCAAGGTTCTTGATCTTCGACCGCGATTCCAAGTATGGATTTGAAGTAGGCGCGGCGGTACGTTCTTTGGGCATGCTTCCGGTGAGAACTTCGTTCGAAAGCCCCTGGCAAAACGGAACAGCCGAGCGATGGATCGAAAGTTGTCGTCATGATCTGCTGGACGATGTGATCGCATTCAATGAGGTTCATCTGAAGCGTTTGCTTTCAGACTATGTTCGCTACTACCACGAAGACCGAACGCATCTGGGTCTTGAGAAGGGAACGCCAGGGAAGAGAATCCGCTCGATGAGTGACGGTCGGATTCTCTCTCTTCCGAGGCTCGGTGGACTGCACCACCGCTATGAAAGAGCGGCGTAGGCGTTCACGAACATTCTGAGGTTGCGATCTCCCTGAGCCTTGCGCGGAGACCCACGACTCTGAAGTGGCGCGCTGCCTCCGCCGTATCCACAGAGGCACCCATCCACCCGCAGGAAGAGCCATTTTGTGAGGGATTATCCATTGACATTCAGCATTTTCAGCGCCGTATGGAGTTTTGGCGAAGGACAGGAGAGAAAAGCCCCGCCCTTCAAACTACGAAGGACGGGGCACCCTGAAATTCAAACCCAAAGGCGCGGCCACCCGCCTTCGGTCCTCCAACCCTCTGAGATCGACACGGTGCTGAGAGGCATTGCAACCGAGAAGTGTCGCTTGACAACGCCTTCGCTCTCATCGAGCGGCACCCGCAAATGCAACTTCAACGGCAACTTCACCGAAAATTCAGCTTCAAAGGCTCAGCCACCCGCCCGGCCTCAACTTCAATATGCCACGTACGGTCGATGAAAGGTATCCGCAGCAAATTGGTTGAATTCACGGCCCCATTTGAGGATGGGATCGTCTTTGTTGTCTTCGTAAATCCAAGAGTAAACTTCGACGTGCTCGCTGTGATTGTCGTACACGATGAGTTCGCGGCCGGCGTCGACGGGAGATGAAATCAAGTGTGTAGAAATAATTGAGTTGTAGGTCGCATTCATACGAGAAGCGTATTGCGCCAGCGCCGCCGTGAAATCGCCGTGGAGCTTCTCAAACTGAGCACGCGAGATTTGTCTCGTTTCCCAGCGCATCTTTACGAGGTCGGCGGCGGCCTCCGGATCGGCCGGTAAGCGGCAGGAATTGGCGAGATCGAGCAAGAACGCGTAAACGTCCGGCTGCTCAGGCTCACTCGCGAGCAACTCGAACTCCTTGTCGCCGTCCGTGCTTAGAATCAGCTTGCTCGGTCCGCCCATTGCAATTGTGACTGCCTGCTGACTCCAATCGGTCGGCCTAATTAGTCTAACAATTTCATCGTAGTGCCAACCCAAAGCCTGACCTTCATGGACACATCCCGCCGAAGGGGCTGCTCGCGATTGCGGCTCCTGAGGCTGCAGGGGCGCTGCTACAAAGAGCACGAGCAACGCCGCCACAATGCGCATATTCATTGGTCTTGGCCTCACTTTGTGCACTGCGTCTTCAATTTCTTCAGCCAATCGTCAATACCGAGGCCTTGGATGATCCACCCGGCGTCGCCATTGGGATGAACCACTGAAAGTCCTCCGGACGATATCACGTACTGGTCCTTGTTCAGACGCTGAGCAGCGGTCGTGTCGTCCCCCGTCTCACCTAAATGATTGCTGGGCGTCGAGGGCAGACCGCTGGAATTAAGTGGGTGCGTATGGAAATCCACAGTGGAATTTGACCTCTGATTAATACTCCACCCATTCTCCGGTCCGTACTGGATTTCCTGATCCACGGGGGCATTCGGGCCGTCGTTCCCTACGATCGCCGCCCCTGTTCCCGAGTCGTAGACCGGGAAGCCGCCTTCCATGGTGTGTGCGGCATCCTCAGGTTGCTGATTGGCCTTATTTTGCAGCGTCTTCATTTGAGCGGTCTCATAAGCCAGCTTCATTGCATCCCAAACCTTGGGATCACACAAAGGGAACGGAGGTCGATTGGAGATCTGCGGCGGCTGCGTGGTAGGAATTGTCCGGCCAACCTGGGACTCTGACGCAGTATTTGCAACCAACGCCCCAGCAGAAAGATCGCCCGCGATGTCGGTCAGCACGCCCGGGGCAGCATCAGCACCGGTGAAAAACGATGAAATGTCAATACCGGCTTCCACAGTTAATACAACGGCCGCAGCGATCTCGAAGATTTTCGCCAGCCAATACCAAAATCCGTGTTGTCCGCTGGGGTCCGTGATGTTGATGGGGTCGTTCCGCGAGTAGGGATAGCGATTCCAGGACTGCGGGTCCTCGGGATTGCCGCCCACCGGGTCCGCCGAGCAGAAGCGCCCCGCCGACGCGTCGTACCACCGCGCCATCGCATAGTACAGCGCGCTCTGCGTATCGTACTGATAGCTCGTGAACATGAACTCGTTCCCGTTCTGCGAATACCAATTCTCCCCGTAGGGGTAACTCCCCTGCTGGCCAACGATCTGCCCCGACGTGTTCGTGCTCACCCGCCAGCCCAGATGGTCCGAGTGGAAATAGGTGAGCGTCGAACCGCCCGTCACCGAGGCCAGCAGCCCCGACCCCGGCGCCGCCGCCGAATAAATGAACTCCTGCGAGGGCGATCCCACCGCCGCGCCATTGTTATACTCCGCGATGTCCGCCCCTCCCGAATAAATATACACGGTCCAGGAAGTCGGGCTCGTGCAATTCGGCAGGCACCGCTCGACGCGCGTGCCACTGCCATCATACAGGTAACTCACCCCCGCCGACGGCGCACTCGTCAACTGGTCCTCGCCGTCGTACACGAACGTGGGGTAGCCCGGCGGGCAGGTCGAAGAGGTCTTCGACAGCAGATTCCCGCTCGGGTCGAAACACCAGCCGTCCGGCTGGTTCGTCCTGGCGCCGCCCTGAGTGGAGAACGAGAGCGAACTGGGCGGTCCCGAACCCGCCGTGACCGTCTGCGACAAGCGATTCCCGTACTGGTCGAACGCCTCCGAAAGACCCCACTGCGGAAATTGGGAAGTCCCTACCGTCAGCGAAGAGTTCAAGCGTCCCAGCGCATCGTAGGTGTAGCTCACGCTCCGCCCGTTTGCTCCCGGCGTGATGCTCGTGGAGCTTACATCTTCGATGCATTGGATCTGGCCGTTGTCGCCCGCCACGTTGCTATTGCAGTTGTTGCCAGAATTCTGCTGATAGGAATAGTTCAAGCCGAACAGGGTGTTTCCTCCGCTCGTGAACGCCAGCGAAGCAAGCTGCGAGCGGTTCGTCGAATAGGTGTAGGCCGCCGCGACCCCGTTGCCGTAATTGAAGTTGGTCAGTTGCCCCGCGGAGTTGTACGAGTAGCCCGTGGCGTACGGGCTCGCAGCCGTGCCGCAGCCGCTGGTCGAAGGCGCGATTTCGCATACCTGGCCGAGCGTGGAGTTGTAACTCAACTGGACCACGCGTCCCGAGGGATAGGTCACCTGCGTGATTTCATCCGCGGCGTTATAGGCGTAGATGATCGGGTAGCTCGTCGTGCCAATCACCTTCGTGAGCTGCGTGATTCGGCCCGCGGCATCGTACTGGTAGCTCTCGGACCCCGAGGGATCGGTCATCTGCGTCCGCCGGCCGAGCGCATAGTATTGCGCGCCTCCGACGTCGTAGGTGTAACACGTGTTCGCGGACTGGCCCATCGAGGTGGTGCAGACGTTGGGCATGGGGGAGACGTTGCTTCCACCAGGGATGACGTAGCTCCTGCCAACCAGGCGATTCAGGTGGTCGTAATAGTAATTCGTCACCACGCCCCGCGCATCCGTCCTCTGGCACACGCTGGACGGATCGCCGCTGCACAGCGCGCCGCCGGAAGTATAAGCCAGGGTCTCGGTTCCGGCCTCGGGTGTGGTGATCGAGATGGCCCTTCCCAAGCCATCATAGGCGAACGTCCGAGTCTGAACGCCTTGAGCCACTGACGTCAGGTGGCCCAGGACATCGTACGTGTAGAACGTGCTCGCCATCGTGCCCGAAGAGCCACCGCTCAGAGAGCCGCTCGAAGGGGTCGCCCAAAAACCGGGATTGTAGAAGCAGGGCGAGTTGCCACAATAGGATTGATAGTTGTAGGTCACGGAAATGGAAAACGAGTAATCCGAGTTCGCTCCTGGCGTGAGGGCCGTGACGGTCAATGTGCTGCCGCTCGCGGTGGCCGAAACGGGCGAGCCGGTCACGTTGAATCCCGCCGCCAAGCTCGACGCCAAGGACTGCGCGGTTGTGGAATAGTTACTATAATACGTCGATGACGTAAAGCCGCCGACGGTCACCGAAAAAGTGCCCGCATTGTATTCTGTGACGGGACAGTAGCCCCAGTTGGGGCAAGTGTTGTACAAAACAGACGGGTCGAACACGTTGATGGTGAGGCTTGCAGTGCCGGCACTTCCTGAACTCGTCGGTGTGTCTACTTCTATGACCCTGCCGAAACCGTCGATCCATTCCTGTTTTGCGCGTCCCGTCTCGTCTTCCGAGATCACTGGGTAGCCCAGGCCGTATACCGATGAGGATTGCTGACTGCCAAGAGAATCGTCTCCGTAAAGCGTAGTGACGGTCTGGCCGTCCGGATGCGTTACAGACGACACACGATCCAGCCCGTCATATCCATAGGTCTCAAAGAGGTTGCTTTGCCCGGATGGCCCGTAAGGATGGCTGACTGTCGCGACTCGCCCGCTCGCATCATACGTGGTGTCTACTTCGCTGATCAGCGAGTCATTATTGGCGTTGTTTAGAAGCTTTTCGGAAACTCTGCGTCCATAGGAATCGAGAACTACTTGCCGATTTTGGCAGCTCGAGCAACCTGTAGATGGAGTTACGCTGCCGATCCCGGTGTACACTTCACCTTGAGTCTCCGACGAGTAGACCGTTTGGTCCCAGCCCACCAGCGCGTAATTGTCCTGGGTGGACCTGTCGAAGGGGTCCATGAAATGCGAATAGGATGTTATCCCGTTCGGATCGGTGGCGAAGGCCGCTTTTCCGCTGCCGAAATAGTAGCCGAATGTGGCTGCCAGGCTGCCTTGCGTGATTTTCGTCACATACGCGTTTGTCGGCTTGGGCGCCGTGTATGAGGGCGGAGGGTTACTGCCGTTGTCGTAATAAAAGTTGTCCGCGTGGCTGTAACTGGTGATGTTGCCATTCGGATCCGTTTCCTGAGTGACTTGGCCCGTCGAGTCATAGCAGAGCTGTTTGGACAGGTACGTCGAGCCGCTTACCCAGCTTTGAACCAGTGTCGCGTTGCCGCGTGTCGTGTATCCGCTCCCGAAGTTTGTGTCGTCGTGGTTGCTGGTCCCGGTGACTGACTGCAGGCCGCCGCCCGGGCAGCTCGCCGAATAAGAATCGTATGTGTACAGGGTCTGGGAGACTTGGCTTCCCCCTCCCGTGCAGGCAGAGGACGAGCCGGAATTGTTGCAGACCGTGACGCTGGTCGGCTTGTTGATGTCATTCGTTCCCGTCGTGAGATAGGTGGTATACGTCGCCCGGTCCGGGACCGACGGAAAACTCGGCGCGGTGCCCGAGTAGTACTTCCACTCCTTCATGTCGGCCACGAGGCCATTTTGAACGCTGACATAGTCGAGATGGGTTTTCTTCGTCATCGCCCCGCTCTGCGGATACATCGTCGTCGTCGTGTCCGTCATTCGGATATACCCTGCGCCGGTGCACTGATAGAGGGGACAGGACTGCGAGAAATCGTATGTGTTATTGACTGTGGAGAGCAACTCGCCGCCAGCGCTGTAGTTTTGCACCTCCACGGGCCACGCGCCATTGTTCAGCGTGAACGTATAGGCGGTGCGGTTTCCACTTGGCTTATACACGGTTACCTGTTGTTGGCAACCGACCGAGCCAGACTTGCAGGTCGAAATCACCGCTGGCCAATAGCCCCAGCTCCCGTACGCAGATGTGCGACCGACGAGCCAATCGGATTTGTTGCCATAGGAATCGGAATATACCTCGTAGCTGTATGTGACTTGGCCGCCGGTCGGAAGCGTCATCCTGGTCATGAGCCCGTAGGAGCCGCTTCCCCCATTGGGGTTGGCCAAGCAAATCTGACTGGTATTGCCGGTCGCGCTCGGGTTGCAATCGTATTGAAAGGTGTAGCTCGTGTTGTCCGGGAGAGTAATGCTCTGAATGACCGTCATGTTGCACCCACCCCCGTTCGAGGACGTGCACTCGGTGACGCTCGATTGACCGAACGCTGTATTCAAATAGATCGTGGCCCACTGGATAACGTATTCAGACGTCCCACCCTGGGAATTGGCGACATACATGCACGTCGTCCCATTGGCACACCCGCCGCTGACGGTGCCGCCCTGAATCGGATTGCGGCCCAGCGTGTCGATATAAATCGTACTAACTTGAAAGGGCGAGGAGAGGTAATTCCCATTGGAGTCTTTGGTCAGGACGATATTCCCAGAGGCGTCCTCATATCCCGGCTGACCCTCTGGTTGATACATCAGCGTTCCGTCCGGTGCATAAACCCAGGCGCCGGTACTAGTCACATTCATCCAAAAGCCGGAGGAGTCAGACGCAAACGCGCTTTGCGGGTATTGGGGACAAGGAGAAGACGTGCCCACCCTTATAGGGAAGAAATGCTGCGTGCCGACCAAGTCTGTCCATTCCCAGTTAACGTAACACCCATATCCGTCATACGACTCACCGACGTAACCCATGCCCATAGGGGATTGGACCCAACCGTACGTACCAAAACCTCCTATGCCGCCACCGGGAGCCCAATCCGCACTGCCGCCACCTCCGTAGGTCTGCCAGATCGCGCTGTCGTAGATCAACTTGAAGGTCAGTGGCAGGTTGCTGCCCCGCTGTGGAAACGATCCAAGAGGAATCTCCAGGTGGAGGACACCGTTCGATGCGTCCGTGAAACCAAGCTCCACGGGCTCGGGGGCGGCAAAATTGGGTGTCCCCGAACTTGTGAGGTAGTTTTGCGCCCGTCCCGGGCACGTACCCAGCAGTAACAGGGTAAGGAACATCAACGATAACCGGGACCAGGCGGCCCTTGACGCCAAAAAGGCCCTCATAACTCGGTGCTCTTTCCTATGAATGGAAGTGCGGAACCGCCTCATCGTTTCCTCCCGCGCCAACTGGCGTCACTGCTGAAAATCGGAATCACTCAGGCCCGTGTTGAAGGTGACCTGGGTCAATTGCACGGTCATCGTGACCTGGCCGCCGATTTCCTCTTTGAGGGCAAAGGGAACCAACACTCCATTGATATTCTGATAGTTGGAGAACACCCAATCATGTGGGATGGTTGGACCAACGCCATCCTTGGGATAGGCGCGGTCTCGAACCCCGAGGATTGCGTATGTGCTGGTGTCGATGAAGAAGTCCCGAACGCTCGCCGTGTCTTGAATGAGATTGGAACTCCCTGTCGAGGGCAAAGCCCGCTCGACGCGGACTACCGTGACTTGTGTGCCGTCGTACATGGAGGACCCCTGATTCAGAATGCTCATCGAACTCTTCCCAAGAGCTTCGACGAGGTTCAGAGCAGGGAGGGTCGCGCTGCCCAAGTTCAATGTTGCTGGAAGAGGCGGGACTGCTGTTGTGCCATCTGGACGGGCCACCGAGCCAGACCCGTTATTGTCAATCACGGTCAAATTGCCGCTGGCTGTTGTCGCATCGAAGCGGAATTGGGCGGTGCCGCGCCCTTTGAAAATGATGCTCCCTGTCACGTCCTGGCCCGCCCAATAGAATGTGACACTACCTGTGCCCGTGAAGTCCTGAATCGTGCCAACCGCCGCAGTCCCGCCGGCCGCATTCAGGGCTTGCGTGAGAAGGGCGACCGCTTGCGGGTCGCGCTGGACCGCTAGCGGTCGAGACGAACCCGTGGGATTTTGCTGTCCAAGCAGAGGAGCGACCAAGGCAAGAGTGGAAAAGACCAAACTCAGCGTGATCCGCGGGGACATGGGCCCTCCTAACAGACCATTAAGGTTAACGGGCCTGTATAGGCGCATGTTGTGAAGCTGTCAAGTTAAATTACAATGAAAGAGGCACTACCACGCGGTGTTAACCGCTCCGATGATAGCTTCATAGAATGACATTGCATAGTCCCGTCGCTCATCTTTAGGACTACCTGAAGGTGGCCACGATTTTCCCGCCCTCAACCCGCACGTCACTTAAGTAGTCCGGCAGTCGCATCATGGCCCGCGTGTCTGGAGAAGCCATCTTCTGACGCATTGCATCGACCAGGGCAGCCTGGGGGATCGGGAGCGCTCCGACGTGTCCTTCCACAGGTTCAAATTGCGCATAGCCATTTTCGGTGTACAGCTTTCCCGCGATATCTAGGCTCAATTCCTTTCCATGGACATCCAGGACGACATACACGTGGACGAGATCGTCCGTCAGCTTGATTTTCATGTCTTTAACTGTGGCCTGGTCGTTGTCGCTTCCCCGTGTGCGAGCAGGAGCGAGGTAGGATTCAAGCATGGCGTTCGCTGCGCCCTCGTCCACATGCACCACGCGCGATGCCTCGGAGGCCGCCCCGCTTTGCGCGAGCCGCATTTCCGCCTCAAGTCGCTCAGCCGCGATGGGATCCACTCGAACTACCGGAGGCGCCGCCGTGTGAAACAAGAGAATCAGAATCAAGACCACGACTACGAAGACCGTGCCTCCGAGGCCAATCGCCGCCCATTTCACCCAGCGCCATACGCTTGGCGATTTCTTTGAAGGGCTCTTGACCACTACAACAGATGGAGTTCGTTTTGACATTTGGGTCGATTACTCTGATTTCTGTCTATTATCAAGGGAACAAGACGTCAAGTACTATTTTCACTGGCTGACAAATTCATCTCACGTTAACACAAGCAAGCTGGCGCATCACAACTCGGATTCTTCAGAGCGCCAGTTCTCGCCCATGCAGAAGAACGGCCAACAGCGCACGTCATACCCTCCACACAACAGTCATACTGGCTTCTGCCGAGACCGTCCTCTTTCGCAGGAAGATAGTTGACACCGGGTGTATCCTCAGACGGACTTGAGGGCCCGATGTCAGGCTATTGCGAATCCAATCGCTTCGAACGCATCCGACGGCGGGGCGTGAGAGGTGACCAAAAGGGTTTTTCGCTTCTTGAATTGATGGTCACGGTCTCAGTAATTATGATCATCTCCGCTATAGCTATTCCCAACCTGATGCGTGGGAAGATCAATGCCAACGAGGCTGTAGCGTTGAGTTCCATGCGTGCCCTGAACCAAGCCTGTTCCGCTTTCTGGATGGAACACTATGCCTATCCCACGTCGCTGGCGGACCTGGACCCGAGCGGTGCAAGCACGCCGGCCTCGTTGGATTTCGCCGATCCAGCGCTCGTGAGTGGCTACAAGTCCGGATACACGTTTTCGTACAAGGTGACTGCTGTGGATTCGAGCGGGAAAGTCCAGTCCTATTCGATCACCGCTGAGCCGGTGAGTCGCGGAAGCACCGGTGAAAAAGGCTTCTACGCCGACGATTCAGGCCCGATCCGCGCGAATCCAACGGGCACGGCAAGCGCCACCAGCCCGCCTGTGGATTAGTTCCATCTCCTGCCGAGTTTTGTTGAAGCATTGCAACGGTCAATTTTGTTCCTAGCGACCCGAGGCAACAGTAGAGCTGCGGGCGCAACTCGACTGGAGATGGAGAGGCGCCGTGCACTCGCGCTTGAGTCATGACAACGATCGGACGACTGCGGCAGGAATAGATGCCAGGCTGACACGGTTCTCGGCTCGCCTAATCAAGGCGGGAGCATCTTGATGGGTGGCGGAGCAATTTCCTGAAGCGTGGCCTCCGACGGGAAAAGCTGTGCGCTCGCCTCGCGGCGTCACCCAGGTACATCTGGCGAATCCACGGACTCAGACTCCTCTTCCACGAGGACGGAGGATCTTGTGATTTCTGACAAAGCAATTTCGGTGGTCCCAAACGTCAGAAGACTTGTGGAACTACCTTCGCGGGCGGACCCGGCATTCTGGGACTCATCACCGATTTTCGCGATTCCCACACGGGACAATACCCGCCTTTGTGCCGGCGTTCGCAGGTTAACATTTGGACTTTTATCGGAAGCAGCCTACTCTGACAGAATTCGCGGTCCCTTACGATAGAGCAGCTTAGGAGTTTGCGTCTATCCTAGAAATGCCGGTTCGCCACGTTCCACAAGCAACCCCTGCGCGCTCCGCGTCGTGCGCTGGCCTCCAGGAGATCCGGGAGCTCCGCATGGGGAGTCGCTTCTTGCAAGGACTCGCTCGTTGGACTTCGATCCGATGCAGCCGGATACGATTTTGGCGAACCACACCCTCACCACGTCGCGCCGGCTTTGCCCTTCGGGAACTCCAGTTCAAACCCCAGCGACGTGTTGAAGCTGAGCCCGGGTGTGCGAGCACAGCTTCGAACCAAGACCCCTTCGGTGCCATCGCAAAGTGGGTTACCTTGTGCAAGAATGCGATAGAACCCGAACATGTACCGGAAGCGAATCGTGGCTTCCTTCAGATTAAGCACGCGCCCCTCCCAGTAAATCGTCGGTCCCTGAAGCCGGCTGGACTCGATGCCGTTGGACCCCGCCCATTTGCCGCTCGGCAGAACATAGCCAAAGTACAGCCGTGAAGGTATCCCGAATGGAGATGACCGGAGCACAACACAAGGTGTCGCGTAGTCTGCATGTTTAGTGAAATCAAGCGTGTGCTGCCAAGCCCATTCCTCGCTAAAACATGGTCCCCAGGTTCGTCGCCAATAGATAAGTGTGCCGGTAGTACGGAAGCCCGTGTCGATGCCAGGACCGCTGCCCAACTTGTGCGTGGGCGAGTATGTGGAGCTGAGTTGTAACTCAAGTGATCGGATGGGCTGCTCAACAGTGAAGCCGAACGTGGACATCGGAAACGCGTACCCGGCCGCGAAGCCCATGTCGGTCACAAGAAGAAATCGCGTCTGGAGAAGCCAGGGCCGTTGCGTGGGCTGAGTCACATTGGTTGTGAAGTTGGCAGGCAGTTGTGACGATGCAGGTACTGAGGCGTCATCGGTCGAAGTGGCCTGGGCCGCGAGTGGCCGCGCTATACTGGCGAGGAAAACGATCATCAAAGAAGAAAGCATTAACGACAGGACCAATCGGTACGTACTGGACCGCCGCGAACTCCCCATGACGCAGATCATTGACAACCTGGCTTCGCCTAGGCACCTTTGAGCCATTGAGCCCCCCCTCATTTAATGGAAACTGGTAGTAACCCTCCGTGGACTAAACCCTCTTGCTAATCCATCTGCGACTCTTTAGGCAGGAGCTATGCCAAAGTTCAGTGCCCGAACGATGTGGACGTAAATCAAAGACAGTACAGGACATTGCATCGCGAGGCTCGTGGCAGATGGTTTGCCAAATTGGGATTTGCGTGGGAACCGTTTAGAAACGCTAAATATCATGCAACGCACTGGCTACGCAGCTGGTTGCGGGCCCATGAGGCCTCGCCCGGTTAGCAATCGCGTGCCGATACGGGACTCGGGTTGAGGACGTGGTTCAAAATCCAGATGGAGGCAAACACGAACAGCACGCGGAAGCTGTGTGAGACTAAGGCAAGCCTCCCTTAGGATTGGTGATGACCGTCACCGATTCCGCGCACACTGTGCCGCTGGCAAGGGCAAACTTCTTGACTCTCAATGCCAGCAAATGGAGGCCGATGTGTAACACGACGAAAAGAGCGGCAAGGTGATGGCAACGATTCGGGAAGTCGCGCGATGCACGATACTCCTCACCGAGGCCATCCTCGAGCTATTGGCTGAAAAAAGAATTCCGACGGGCGCGGAAGTCATGGAGCGCGTCGCCAATGTCAAGAAGGAGACACCGCTTCAATTTCGTTGGGTCCAATAGTTCAAGTACGGAGTTTGGAGCAAACAGAGGGGCAACCGATCGTTCCCCTCGCTCCCGCCCGGCGAGGGACCTACGAACAGAGTTGGCTCAATCCGCCGGACTAGATTTGCTTCCACTGCATGCCGAACCATTCTCCATCGGTTCTATGCGGACAGTGTAGCCATCATGAATTTGTCTTACTGTAAGCTCTCCGAAATGCAGATCGCACAATCGCTCCGCTTCTCTTCGGTCGTTGGCGGTACCAAGGACGCGGCGCTTTCCCAAAGTAGCTTGGATTTCCACAACGCGAAACTTCATGTTGGCGTCGGCTTTCATCGCCTTTGTTTCCTCCCTTGCCGCAATTCATGCATGTGGTCCCCCGCATGCGCGCGCCCTGTGCGTGCGCGAACAGATGGCCTGGCGAGTTTCAAGGGCTAGGAGCCCCGGTCTGAGTATCCAAGCGCTTGGCGTTGCTTAGAGCTGAGCGCAGAGCGCGCAACTGCTCCAGAAGATCTAAAGCCTTTTCCAAGGCCTCTGTCGTGGTTTGGGCGGCGATCGGGTAATTCTCTTGCCCGCGGCTGTAGGCCAGGAAGCCCATGGCTTGCACGACCGCTTCCTGCACCTCCTCTGAAGTTGTTTGAATCTGCGCAAAGATGGAGCTGATTCGAGTTGGTTGACTGGCCATGCAAAACCTCCCCAGATGCGATTTCCCATGGCGCTCGAAAATCAGAACACTCGGGACTGCAAGGACGTACTGATACTATTACGTATAATACTCGTCAATAGAAATCGGCATGTCTGGCCTGTGGAAATGTGGATTTAGCTGTAACTGAAGTCAGAGACAAACAGAGACAAATGTCTCCTGTCCTTGAGGCGACGTCACGGCATGGGGACTACACTTTTTGGCTGTTCCAACGCCACGCAAGGCGGCGGGAGCGTCTCATGGATCGCAGTCGGCCGATTGCCCTCGGCAGTTGCAATGTGGGAATTGAGCTGTTCTGGGTGCCATTACGGTACGTTCTGCGATGCATTGTTTTAATAACGGGTACTTATCGCTTGTGATTACTTCCACTTACCAACTGCGCCCAATTGGAACTTGTTTTGCAACTGCCGGTTTGAGGGAGCGCCGGTAGCTGAACATCGGTCACGAGCCATGGAATTGTCGAGCGCAGTTTCGTTGAAGGTGCGCGTCTGACGACGACGCGGACCTGCTACTGCAGGTTTCGTTTGCCGGATTCCACAGTGCGCAGACGAGTTCCTTGGAAGGGGGCTCGGTCGGACTCCTGACCATAACGCGCCGTCGTGTGCTGCGGTTTGTGCTGCCCTTTGTTCCTCCCTTTTGAGCATAGCTATCAACTGCAAGGAGCCGAACATGAAAACGCGTCTGTGGTTGCGTAAAGCTAGGAAGGCTAGCCGAGGCATTCGCCGTGCGGTGGGACAACTTGGAGCGGGGACAAGCCCTCATGGCGTGCGACATCTGGCCGAGAACGCGACAAAGATATCTATGTATCTTGTTGTTGTAATGTTCTTATCTATTTGCGTCCACGCCCAGCAGAAGCTCCCAGCGTGGCACGGACACTCCATCCAGCCGGGCTTGACCACGCCGCAATGTCTGATAGAGGGCGACCCGGATCATCTGGGCTTCGGGCCGTGCAATCTATTGACGGCGAAGTTTAATCCTGACTACATAAGCCGCCGCGATGTCATCATCTTTATGCCGAAGGGGTACAAACAAAGGCCACTAAGCAGGAATTTCTGGCTTCTGGAGGCGGCGACGATCGGGATGGGCGTGCTCGACGAGGAGCGCACCCAACATCTGCTTCACGAAAAACTGAATTGCAATGCTGCAGGCCAGTGCTTCCAGTACCGCGAGGCTGACCCCATACTCGGCCACACCCGTGCACAAGCCTACAGCGTCTTGGGGGCGATCGACGTGGCGAATGTGCTGGTAGGTCGCAGTATGCAACGCTATGAGGAGATGCGGTCGCAAGTCGGCCTGCCGGAGTGGAGGCATGGATTCTCCGCGTGGTTTTACAATTACCGAGTCCCGCTCTTTGGCCAATGTTTGGTGCACCTCGTCGAAATCCTACGGACTGCCCATACGGTACTCTAAGGGGGTTCGCGGACGGACCGCCGATCATCAGACGAGTGCCAACGAGAACCCCCGGCGATGTGGGCCACACCATTCTCGTGCTCGCACTTCTTGTCGCGGGATATGTCAGGATGGATGACCGGGTTAGGTACGTAGAAACGGTTCGAGCTCAAGATGAGGTAGTGGTGCAGAATGCGCTACAATTGATCCAATCCATGCAAATGGCCCAGGCGACGGAGTTGACGCCTTTTGCGCAGGCTCTCGTGGCCGAATAGGCCACGCCAGCCCGCGAAGCTGGTCTACTGGGAATTCCTTCCGTTCAAGACGATTCTGACCAAGACGCGTAGCAAAATGGTATAGTCCCTCACATATAACTTGGAGGGGTGCAGATCACTCGTTCCGGGACAGGAACTTGGACGCGCCCTCATGGAGCACAGCCATGCAACATGATGATCTGACCGGCAATCCGACAACATCTGCTCAGGAAGTCGCGCTATACACCATGCTGCTGACCGAGGCGATCTTCGAACTGTTAGCGGAAAAAGGTATCCTGACGGGCGTAGAAGTGAAGGAGCGCGTCACCAAACTCAAGAATGAGACGCGGCTTCATTTTCGCTGGGTCCATTAGGCCAGCTGCCGGATGGGAACATCCGAGAACAGAAGAATTCGCTCGAGCCCGTTGGCCCGTTGCTCAGTGCTCGGGCCAGCTCTTCTCAAGAGTGAAGGCGAAAAGCGCAGCCTTTGAGCTGTGAATAGAAGGACAGCCCCGCCCGGTGTTGCCTCCTGCCACATCGAATCTTGCCGCAGCAGATGCATAGCGCGGCCCTTTGGTATCACTTGACCTTTCGGCGAACCGAGCAGGGGAAGAGGATGACGGCCCGTGCAAACCGTCAGTTGCAATGTGGGAATTAAGCTCTTGGGGAGCACCGTTACGGTACATGCCCGAAATGGATTATCTTGAGGCATGTTGTTTAACCTTTGTGATTACTTCTACTTGCCCCTTGCTCCCAGTTGGAACAAGCCTTGCATTTAACGCTTTGGGCGACCGCCTCCAGCCAACATAGCTCAGTACGCTCGCGCTGTGCGGGGACCCTCACTTAGCCCGGGAACCGAATTTGAAGGGAGAAGTAACCGCACATTCTTTCGGCGCGGAATCTTCATTAGGCGATCAAAAAATGAGCACGATGTTCTTTGATGCACGCCAGACGAATCTCCCGAACCGCTTCACCCCTTCGGTCCCTGGTTCTCAAAAGGACGCCTGGAAAGAGAAG
>Ga0187769_10000568_pt1 | contig 20310 bp, 17 predicted proteins | sample 0116_SJ02_MP02_1_FD_133140 | JGI IMG/M metagenome (GOLD analysis project Ga0187769, IMG submission 133140) | Tropical peat soil microbial communities from peatlands in Department of Meta, Colombia - 0116_SJ02_MP02_10_MG | ecosystem: Environmental > Terrestrial > Soil > Wetlands > Peat | place... | reverse complement strand
TGCCCAAAACACCGAAGCGGCAGCGCCACCGTCCGCGCGCGGGCGCGTGCGCCTGCCCCGACAAAATCGCAACGCCAATGCGCCACCGGCCATCGGGTGCGCCTTGTCGCCGGTCGGCCCTCCAAAGTTAGTTCTGGACAGCAAGCAGCCGCCGGCCTACGCTTTGATTATGGTCACCTTTTGCAAGAACTGCGCAAAGGTTTTTGTGTCGCTTCCGCGTCCCGGGTTCCTTTCGCTTCGTTTGATCCGGTGCAAGTGCGGACACTCCCACGTCGTTGCCGTCCGGTCACTGCTCGATAAGCCGGTCGTGCCCACCGACCGGGGCGCCATGCCCGACCATCCTGGCTCGCCACCCGTTTGCTAGCAGTCGTGCGCAGCAGGTTGCACGAAGCGACGTCATCGTAAGTTCTTCATATAAAAATGGCGACGCTTTGCCGCGCGGCTAGGACGGGCGTACCGCTGCGGTTCCAAACCGTCATCGCCTGACTCGAGTAGCCCGCTCCGACTGTTTGGGCGGCAGTGCGGATTAACCACCACCCGCCCTCGGTACGCACCGATTCATCAAGCACCTCCACGCCCCAGCTCATGGTGCTGATGGGTGCGCGCGAAGGGAAGAGAACCATTGCCGCTGGGGGCGGCGCATCGGCCAGTGCGAGCAGCGAAACCAGCGAGGGCGGCAAATCGTCTTCGCGGTGCCGGACCCACAGCAAAATCTCCGGATCTGCATTGCGTGTCATTGGGCGGGCGCCACCGGCGAGCCGCCAGTCGAAGTGTTGCACGAAAGCAAGCGAGGCTGGCTCCGCGCTCAAAAACTGCGGACAGTCATTGGGCGCGGCCACGGCGGGTGCCGCTAGGTTTGCGTAAGAGAGCGCCGAGGGTCGAGCCAAGCCGAAGCAAAATGTGGCGCGGGTTGCCAAAGCGCGATCGGCCATCAGATCAACGCCCGCGAAAATTGTCGACTTGCCCCGCCGCAGCGTCGTGCAAACGAGTTCCAGCCGCCCGGTTGCCGGACCCACAAACGCAAATTGCGCCGCACGAAGTGGCGGCGCCGTCGGTAGGGCGATTTGACACGCTTCCAGGCACAGGGCGGCGGCTAGGCCGCCATAAACGGTGCGGCCTTGCAGCCAGTCCTCCGCGACGGTTATCGAAGGGCGCTCGGGCGACTTTCGAAGTGCCTCCAGCAACCCGGAAAACAGCGTTGGTTCGGTGTGCATCGTTCGGATTATGCAGCCGCTGAGGTGACAAGCAAAACTTCTTCGCTGCATCAATGAACAGGTCGCCGCAGACAACGACACGCGCCGCCGAAAGTGCTCGCAAACGGGGACAGCTGTCCCGCAAAAACGCTGGGCGCAAACGCATTGGGCTCGGAAGCGAGGTGACGCGTGCACGCCGATTGCGTCGAGGGCTTCCGCGCCACCGCGAAGTTGCTCGAGTTCCTTAGGCACGCCGTCGAGGAAGCAACTCCACCGGTGGAGGCGGAGCGATGCGCGATTGCCTTCGTGACTGTTCGCGCGGGCGAGCTGCGCACCGAGATCGAAGACATCTCACGGCTTGCCCAGGTGCGCCCGCAAGCCCGCGATTTCGAGACGGCCACCGACAGGCCGGGACTGCTCCGCCGATCGATTCGGGCCGCCCAGCGCGCGCGCGCCGCTCGCATGCTGCTGCTGACGGCGAGGGAGGGGGCGCCGTTTTTCGAGGGCTACGACGTTTTGCTCACATCCCCCGGCCGGGTGCGTCGCTAGCGATAATCGGTGCACTGCGTCCATCGGCCGTCGAATTGCGCATCATGCGCACCGCGCACGCGTTCGACGCGGATTGGCTGCTCGATGCGCCCGGCATCATGAAACCGCTTGCAGTGAAGACTTTTGACTGCTTTCCGTTTGGGCCGCTCTTTAATGTCGCGGGGCCGCCGGCGATATAAGTGCCGCCGAACTGCAATGAGGCCGGACTGCCGATCGGCATGCAGTTTGTCACCCGCTTGGGCGAGGACCCGACCCGGTTTCGCTTGGCCGGACGGCTCGAATAGGCCCAAAGCTGGGCGCATCGCGCCCCTGCATGTTACTGATGTCCTGTTGCGGAAGGCAGTCGCGGCCAGAAGGCGACCGATGGGGTTCGAAGTACGTGCGAGGTGCGATTCCGGGCCGCTAATCGGCGGGGAAACTCTCGATCGCGGCACGCAGCTTGGGCACGCCAGCGCGCTCAAACAGATCGAACTCGTCGTGGAATTCCTCTTTCGATAGCACGACGGCCTGCTCGTCGTCGTCGCGCACGAGCTTCACGGTGTGCGCAGTGCGCACCGGCGCGACGGAACTGCTGTCGATCGCGACCTGCAAATCAGAGCGCCCGACTTCCCGGCAAATTTCGTGCGCGCGCTCGGTGATTGCGGTGACTCGTTGCTCGTAGTTCATCCGTTGTTTTTCGGGCGAACGAGGAAATTTCGGGCCGTGGGCGTGCGCCATTGTTCGACTCCCTATTACGAAGGTAGCACCGCGGTTAGCAGCTGGGGTGCATATTCCACGAAAATTCTGAACGTCGGGTGACGCACGTGCGTGCACCGGCTCGTCCGTAAGGATATTTTGAGCGTATTTCGGTGCAAGGTCACCTTTCGAATAAAAATAACCTTATGCGTCGCTTACGCAAGTGTTCCGCAAAATGCGCGATTCTCACGCACGAATGCAGGGATCGCGAATGCGATCGACGCACAGGGGAAAGTCACCGCCCGGTCGCAAGAGCGAGCACTCGGCCTGGCACCACGTAGTAGCGCAAGCGCGCAAGCCTAGTGGAGTCCGCATTCAGGAAAAGTGCGAAGTCAGAGTTTACGGAAGTGCAATTCCGCGCATCGTCTTTCGCATTGTGCATTTCTTAAAGGCACTTCATGCATGAGCACAAACATTCGGCTGGGCAACTCCGCCCGCACGCGGCCGGGTCCGCCGCGATGCGAAGATCCAATGGCGGCGAAGTACGGCTCCTGCATTCGGATCGACGGAGAGGGTGCGCCTCGCGCTTCGTACCCATACCTTGCAACGCCTACCCCCCAAGCTTGGCTCTGCGGCGCTCGCCCAAGGACGAAGTGCCGCGCCGCCCGCTGCGGAACTCTATTGCCGCGGGTCGACCACCACGCGACCCTGGATTGCGCCGCGGCGCATCGCGTCCAGAATTTCGTTGATCCTCGATAGCGGCTGCACGTCGACGCGGCAGCGCAACTGACCCCGGGCGCCGAGTTCGAGCACAGCACGAAGATCCTCCCGAGTGCCAACGGCTGAGCCGACGATGCGCGCCTCGGCCGACACCAGAGCGAGCGCCTGGAATTGCAATGGCTCGGGTGGAAAGCCAACCACGCAAAGCGTTCCGCCGGGTCGCAGAGACTTAAGCGCCGCGTTATAGGCTGATTGCGCTGCAGAGGTAACGACAGCAGCGTGAACACCGCCGCGCCGGCGCAAGAATTTTAGCGCCTCCGGATCGGCGGCATTTAAAACATGTTCGGCCCCGAGCTCCCGGGCAAAGTTCAGTTTCTCGGTATTCAGGTCGAGCGCGAATACTTCGGCGCTCATCGCGCGAGCGAGTTGCACCGCTAGGTGACCCAGTCCGCCGACACCGAAGACCGCGACACGTTGGCCGGGCGCCACCGCTGCCTTTTTCAGTGCGCGATAACATGTCACGCCCGCGCAAAGCAATGGTGCTGCCTGTTGATCAGACAACTGTTCGGGTATGCGAACGGCGTAGCTCGCATTGGCACGCATAAACTGGGCATAACCCCCGTCAACCGTCATTCCGGTCACCGCCGCATCCTGTCGACAGAGATTCTCGTTTCCTTCCCGGCACTGCTCGCAAGCGCCGCAGGCACGAAACAGCCATGGAACGCCGACTCGGTCGCCGACCTGCAGGTTGCTCACCGACGGGCCGCAGCGCAGCACGCGGCCTACAACCTCGTGGCCCGGAATCACCCTGGATTTCGTGAGGGCGCGAAACCCCGGCAGGTCTCCGTCGGCAATATGTAAATCGGAGTGGCAGACGCCGCAGGCCAATACCTCGATCAGCACTTCGCCGGCGAGCGCTTCGGGAACGGACACGTCGTCTAACGTCAGTGGTTTGCCAAACTCCGTCAGCACCGCGGCTCGCATGATCGATTCCCCTTAGGTGTAATTTTTATTGTAGCAACCGATCCGCGTGCGGCATGCGGACCGGCGCGTACCGGGGCGCTGCCGTGCGCAGTGCTCGCGGAACCGGTAGATTTGACACCTCGCATTCGTCCCGGTGAATTCGCCTTTGCGAGTTATTCCTACCCGAAAGTCGCGAACTGCGCCCGCCCGTGGGCGCGCGCAGCGCACGGTCGTGGCCGGCAAAAGAGCCGCGCCTGTGCACCCTGCGGCTAAACCCAAGGAGGTCCGGCATTTCGTTACGGCGCTCGCCCGCGGCCTTGATGTCTTGGCATGCTTTCGAACGGGTGAGACCGCTTTGAGCAATCAGGAACTCGCACAGCGCTGTGAGTTGCCTCGGTCGACGGTTTCGCGATTGACGATGACTTTGACCAAACTCGGATACCTCATTCAAGTGCCGGAGAGCGGGCGCTACCGCCTGGGGACCGCGTGCCTGGCGCTCGGTAGCGCGATGCTCACGCGCTTGGACGTCCGCAAGATCGCCCGGCCCATGATGCAGGAGCTTGCCAACTACTGTGATGCGACCGTCTCACTGGGCGTGCACGACAAGCTCTCGATGATCTACGTGGAAAACTGTCGCAGCGCCGCGTCCCTGGCACTCACATTGGACGTGGGCTCCCGCATACCGGTGGCAACCTCCGCAATGGGCCGCGCGTGGCTTGCCGCGGTTTCGGAGCAGGAACGGCGCGAGTACTTGGAGCGGGCGCGCGCGCTCGACGCCGCGGCCTGGTCCGGCACTCGGGAGGGCATCGAGAAGGCTCTGCAAGACTACCGCACGCTCGGGGTGGCTTGCTCCTTTGGCGAGTGGCAAGAAAATGTGAACGGAATTGCACGGGCGTTCGATCCGGGCAATGGTTTGCCGGTCATGGCCATGAATGTCGGAGGACCGGCGTTCAAACTCTCCCCGGAATTCTTGCTCGACGAAGTGCGCCCACGATTGCTCGACTTGGTGGCGCAATTGGAAGGCGCGCTACCACGCTAGCGCGCTGCGTCGCGCGGGCCAGGGCGCTCTTTTTGCTGGCGTGAGAGACGTCTCGTTAACAAGAAATTTTCGGCGTCCCGATCGGCACCATCGCAGTTGCCTCACCACGCATGGCCCGCTCCCTGCTGCGAGCCTCGAGTCGAGGTCGGTCCTTCCGTCGCCCGAAAACCCCCATGGGATTGCGTAATACGGCGCAGACAGCCGTGGGGTGGCAGCTTTACACCTTGGGAATGCTTATCTATCATCGGCACGAAACGGAACGCACGTCTGCACTGCAGAACTCTTCGGCTGCAGCGCTCTTCCTTGGGTAGCACGATCTCGCGCGGGGCCCGACGCTCATGGACAACCTCTCTTACGGCGTGCGTGGCGATGTGGCCGTGCTCACGCTCAACAATCCTCCGGTAAACGGGCTGAGTTACGGCCTGCGCTGCGACCTGCTCGAGGCCTTCGACCGCGCCATCAACGATCCGCAGGTGCGCGCACTCGTGTTGACGGGTGGCGAAGGTCTTTTTTCGGGTGGAGCGGATTTGCGCGAGTTCGGCACTCCGAAGTCGTATCAGGAGCCCAACTTGGTCAGTGTGATAGCCGCCCTGGACTCTTCGCCCAAACCGCTCGTGGCAGCCATCGCGGGCAATTGCTTGGGTGGAGGACTCGAACTGGCTCTTAGCTGTCACTGGCGCGTCGCCAAAGCCGATGCCATGCTGGGTCTGCCGGAGGTCAAGCTGGGCCTGCTGCCTGGCGCCGGGGGTACGCAACGTCTGCCTCGCGCCGTCGGCCTGGAGACGGCATTAAACATGATTCTCTCCGGGGAGCCGCGCAAGGCTTCGGGTTTTGCCGCAACTGCTCTGGTCGATCTCGTCGTCGAAGGAGAACTGCTACCCGCCGCGTTGGACTTTGCGCGGCGAGTTGTCTCTGAGGAGCGGCCACTGCGGCGCTTGCGTGACCAGAGCATTGATGCGTCGGCGGCAGAACCCTACCTGCAGTTCGCTCGCAACACGGTGCGCACCATTGCAAAGAATCTGCCCGCACCCATGCAGTGCATCGACGCTGTGGCCGCCGCCGTGAACAAACCCTTCGATGAGGGTATGAAAATCGAGCGCGCCGCCTTTATTGAGCTGATGAATACGCCCGAATCGCGCGCCCTGCGACACGTCTTTGCTGCAGAACGCGCCGCGAGCAAAGTCGACGGACTGCCGGCTGACACCCCGCTGCGCGAGATCCGCAAAGTGGGCATCGTCGGGGCCGGCACGATGGGCGGCGGCATTGCGATGTCTTTCGCCAATGCGGGCCTCCCGGTGGTATTGCTCGAGGTCAACCAGGCAGCCCTTGACCGGGGATTGTCCACGATTCGGAAAAACTACGAGGTATCGCTGACCAGAGGCAAAATCTCGCAAGATCAGCTCGATGTGCGAATGGCGCGGATCGAGCCGACGTTGCGCTACGAGGATCTCGCCGCAACCGATCTGGTCATCGAAGCGGTCTTTGAAGAACTTTCGGCCAAGCAGGCGGTGTTCGAGACGCTCGACAAGACGCTGCGGCGCGGCGCCATCCTCGCTTCGAACACGTCAACGCTGGACCTCAACCGCATTGCCCAATTCACGTCGAGGCCCGGCGACGTGATCGGTTTGCACTTTTTCAGTCCGGCCAATGTCATGCGTCTGCTCGAGGTCGTGCGCGGCGAGCGGACCGGCGCCGATGTCCTGGCCACCGCGATGCAGCTGGCTAAGCGGATCCGCAAGGTTGCCGTCGTTTCGGGCGTTTGCGACGGATTTATCGGCAATCGCATGCTCGCGCGCTACGGAGCTGCGGCCAACGATTTGCTGAACCTGGGTGCGAGCCCGCAGCAGGTCGACCGGGCCCTGGAGCAGTTCGGCATGGCAATGGGGATCTTCCGCGTTGGCGACCTTGCGGGTCTCGATATCGGATGGGCCATCCGTAAGCGCCGCGGTGCCGAGCACCCGGAGCTCGACTTGTCGAGCGTTGCCGACCGCATCTGCGAAGCGGGGCGCTACGGACAAAAAACGGGGGCGGGGTGGTATCGCTACGAACCGGGTCGTCGAGAACCGCTGTCGGATCCGGCGGTCGAGCAGATTATCGAGCAATGGCGTAGGGAACGCGGATATACGCCACGCACGGTTCGCGATGGGGAAATCGTGGAGCGCTGCATCTACGCGCTGGTCAACGAAGGCGCGCGGATTCTCGAGGACGGTATTGCGCAGCGCGCTTCGGACATCGATGTTGTCTATCTCAACGGCTACGGGTTTCCGGCGCACCGCGGCGGACCGATGCACTACGCAAACGAAGTCGGGTTGCCCAACGTCGTTCGGGCCTTGCGCCGTATTGCCGCCGAGTCACCGGCCGACGCTGCCGCGTGGACCCCCGCAGCCCTTCTTGAGCGCCTCGCCAAGGAAGGCAAGAACTTTAGCTAGCGCCCGGGGCCGCAGCTGCCACAACAGGAGTCCCTCTCATGGTCGATGCCGTCATCGTTTCTACCGCGCGCACCGGGCTGGCCAAGAGCTGGAAGGGCGCTTTCAACATGACCTATGGCGCAACCTTGGGTGCGCACGCGGTTCGCCATGCTGTGGCGCGCGCCGGAATTGATCCGGCGGAAGTCGAGGACGTCATCATGGGCGGAGCCCTCGGGGAGGGCACCACGGGCGGCAACATCGCGCGCGCGATCGCGCTGCGTGCCGGACTGCCGGTGACGACGGCCGGCGTTACCGTGAACCGGTTTTGTGCGACCGGCCTGCAATCCATCGCTATGGCCGCGCAGCGCGTGATGACCGAGGGCGCTCCGGTAATCGTCGCGGGGGGCGTCGAGAGCATCTCTTGCGTGCAAAACGAGGCCAACCAGCACATGCGCCGCGATCCCTGGCTTATGGAGCACAAGCCGCAGCTGTACTGGGAGATGCTGCAAACCGCCGAACTGGTGGCCAAGCGTTATCGCATCTCGCGCTTGTCTCAAGACGAGTACGGGGTGCGCAGCCAGCAGCGTGCGGCCGCAGCACAGGCCGCGGGCAAATACCGCGACGAGATCGTGCCCATGACCACGATCATGGGCGTGGCGGATAAGGCAAGCGGGCAGATTCGTTCCCAAGAAGTGACGATTGCGGCCGACGAGGGCATTCGTTCCGATACGACGCTCGCGGGCGTCTCCAAGATTCGGCCGGCGCTTCCCGGCGGCGTGGTGGCGGCGGGCAATGCGAGTCAGATTTCCGACGGTGCGTCGGCCTGTCTGGTAGCGAGCAGCAAGTTTGCCGAGCAGCGCGGCCTGCGGCCGCTAGGGATCTTCCGCGGTTTTGCAATCGCGGGCTGCGAACCCGAAGAAATGGGGATCGGTCCGGTGTTTGCGGTTCCCCGACTGCTGCAGCGCACGGGCGTGCGCATGGAAGACATCGGCCTTTGGGAGCTCAATGAGGCTTTCGCCTGCCAAGTGCTGTACTGTCGCGACAAGCTTGGGATCCCGGACGAACGGCTCAATGTCAACGGCGGCGCCATCGCTCTTGGCCATCCCTACGGAGTCAGCGGGTCGCGCCTGACGGGACACGCACTCATCGAGGGAAAGCGCCGTGGCGTCAAGTTTGTCGTCGTGACCATGTGTGTGGGCGGCGGACAGGGCGCGGCGGGCCTGTTTGAAGTGTGCTGAGGAGTGGTCGCGATGGGCGTCATGGATCTTTTTCAGCTCTCCGGCCAGGTTGCGCTAGTCACGGGTGGCTCGCGGGGACTCGGTTTGCAGTTCGCCGAGGCGTTGGGCGAGATGGGATGCAAAGTCGCCATCAGCGCGCGCAAGGCCGAGGAACTGCAGGCGGCCAAGGCGCATCTGGAGGCGTTGGGAATTCGGGTACAGACTTGCGTCAGTGATTTGCAGAAGTTCGACCGCATCCCCGCGCTTGTCGACGAAGTCGTTGCCGGGTTAGGCGACATCGATATTCTGGTGAACAACGCAGGCGCGACGTGGGGTGCTCCGGCCGAGGAGTATCCGGACGAAGCGTGGCACAAGGTGATGAACCTGAACGTGAGTGCGCCGTTTTTTCTCGCGCGCGAGGTCGGGCGCCGCTGCATGATTCCACGCCGCCGGGGCAAAATCATCAACGTCGCATCCATCGCGGGACTCAAGGCGACTGCCGAGGAAGGGATGCGGACAATCGCCTACAACACGTCGAAGGCGGCAGCGATTCACTTTACCCGTGCGCTGGCTGCGGAGTGGGGACGTTTCGACATCAACGTCAACGCGATTTGCCCGGGGTTTTTTCCGACGAAGATGTCTGCCGGGTTGCTCGCGCAGGTCGGCGCTGCGGTGCTTGCGCGCACCCCGCTCAGGCGTCTGGGAGGCGAGGAGGACCTCAAAGGTGCGGTTGTTTTTCTCGCCAGTCGCGCCTCCCGCCACATTACGGGCCAGTACCTCGCCGTCGACGGCGGTTCGTCGATCGTATGAGCGCCACGGCGCAAGAGAATTTCTCCGGAACCCGGCCGGTCGCCCCGCAGCACGCCTTTGACGAGGCGCGGCTGTCGCAGTACCTGCGCGCACACCTCGAGGGTTTCCGTGGAGTACTCGAGGTTCAGCAGTTCAAGGGCGGCCAGTCGAATCCGACTTTTTTGCTTACCGCCGGCGAGCACCGCTATGTGCTGCGCCGAAAACCGCCTGGCGTGCTACTTGCGTCGGCGCACGCCGTCGATCGGGAGTTTCGCGTAATTCGCGCGCTCGCAAACAGTGAGGTACCGGTGGCGCGTGCCCATCTGTTGTGCGAGGACGAGCAGATTATCGGCACCGCCTTTTACATAATGGATTACGTGGAAGGCCGCGTTTTCTGGGACTCCGCCTTGCCGGGAATGCAGCGCGAGCAGCGTGCGGCGATCTATGACGAACTCAACCGCGTGATCGCGGCGCTGCACCGGGTCGACCCAGCCGCAGCGGGACTGGCCGACTACGGCAAACCCGGCGGTTATATCGCGCGCCAAGTCGCGCGCTGGACCAAACAGTACCGTGCTGCGCAGACCGAGCGCATCGAGGCCGTCGAGCGATTGATTCAATGGCTGCCCGAACACATTCCGCTTGAGGGCCAAACGCGGATCGTGCACGGCGACTACCGCTTAGACAACGTAATTTTCCACCCGAGCGAGCCGCGCATTCTGGCCGTGCTCGATTGGGAACTCTCGACACTCGGTGATCCGCTGGTCGATTTTGCATACCATTGCATGGCCTGGCACATGCCGTTTGATACATTGCGCGGCTTGCGCGGCGTCGATCTGGATGCGCTGGGTATTCCAACCGAAGAGGCGTATCTACAGCGCTACCTATCGCGGGTCGGGGGCCAATCGGTCGCCCGCGCCGATTGGACCTACTACCTCGTTTTCAACATGTTTCGACTCGTCGGGATTTTGCAGGGCATTGTGGCGCGCGCTTTACAAGGCAACGCCGCAAGCGCCTTGGCGCTCGAGACCGGCAAGCGCACCCGCCCCCTCGCGGAGCAAGCATGGGAGCTGGCTCAGTCGGCCCTTGTCCAGCATTGAACACCAAACGCCGAAAGGACTGCCGTGGACTTCGAATTCTCGCCCAAGGTCAAGGAGCTGCAGCAGCGTGTGCTCTCGTTCATGGCAGAACATGTCTACCCGGCCGAGGCGCAGTTTGAAGCCCAAATGCAAGCCTTTCGTGCCGCCGGCAACCCTTGGCAGGCCACACCCATCATGGAGACGCTCAAGCAAAAGGCGAAGGCGGCCGGGCTGTGGAACCTTTTTTTGCCCGAGTCGAAGTACGGCGCCGGTCTCACCAACCTTGAGTACGCGCCGCTGGCGGAGATCATGGGCCGCTCCGAGATCGGCTCCGAGCCATTTAATTGCTCTGCACCGGACACGGGCAACATGGAGACATTGGTGCGCTACGGTACGCTCGAGCAACAGGAACGCTGGCTGCTTCCGCTTCTGGAGGGCCGCATCCGCTCGGGCTTTGCCATGACGGAACCCGCGGTTGCCTCGTCGGATGCGACCAACATCGAGGCGCGCATCGAACGCGTTGGCGACCACTACGTGATCAATGGTCGCAAGTGGTGGACATCGGGCGCTAACGACCCACGATGCAAGATTCTGATCTTCATGGGCAAGACCGATCCACAGCATGCGGAGCGGCACAAGCAGCAGTCGATGATTCTGGTGCCGATGGACGCTCCCGGCGTCAAGGTATTACGACACTTGCCCGTGTTCGGCTACGACGATGCGCCGCACGGGCACGCGGAAATCGAATTCACCGACGTGCGTGTCCCCGTGTCCAACATCTTGCTGGGGGAAGGTCGGGGCTTTGAGATCGCGCAAGGCCGACTCGGCCCGGGGCGCATCCACCATTGCATGCGCACAATCGGTCGAGCCGAACGGGCGCTGGAGGACATGTGTCTTCGGGCCACGCAGCGGGTGGCGTTCGGACGAAAGCTCGCCGATCAGGGCGTTACGCGGGAACGAATCGCCAACGCACGCATTTTGATCGACCAGGCTCGCTTTCTCGTCTTGCACGCGGCCTGGAAAATGGACACCGTGGGCAACAAAGCGGCGCGCAAGGAGATCGCGATGATCAAAGTCGCAGCGCCGCTGATGGCCTGCCAAGTCTTCGACTGGGCCATGCAGGTGCACGGCGGAGCCGGTGTCAGTGAGGATTTTGGACTGGCGCGCGCCTATTCCTCGGTGCGAACCTTGCGCTTTGCCGACGGCCCGGATGAAGTCCACCGCGATGCGATCGCCAAAATGGAGCTGGCGCGCTACCGCACGGACCGCTAATTGTCGGGCGCGGCCAAAGAGCAATTCCGATGAAAGCACTCGTCTGCCATAGCTTTGGGCCGATCGAAAATCTGCGCGTAGAGGAGGTGGCTCCTCCGATCGCAGGTCCCGGCCAGCTGCTGATCGCCGTCAAAGCGGCCTCAATCAATTTTCCGGACGCGCTCATGGTGCAAGGGCGATATCAGACCAAGCCGGCGCTGCCATTTACGCCCGGGGCGGAGCTGGCGGGTGTCGTCGTTGCTGCCGGCACAGGCGTCGAGGCGTTTCGGTCGGGTGACCGCGTGATGGCGACGTGTGGCACAGGGGCGTTTGCCGAGCAGTGTCTCGCCGATGCCGCGCAAGCTGTTGCGCTTCCGCCCGAAATGGACTTTGCCCAGGGTGCATCGTTCCTACTTGCGTACGGCACCGCGCTGCACGCCCTAGGGACGGTCGGCCGGCTGCAGGCGGGCGAGTGCGTGCTGGTTCTGGGCGCCGCCGGCGGTGTAGGGATAGCCGGTGTCGAAATTGCGAAAGCAATGGGCGCGCGGGTCATCGCCGCGGCCTCCAGCGCCGAGAAGCTTGCGATGGCCCGGCGTGCCGGGGCGGATGAAACCGTGGACTACACGCAGGCAGAATGGCGACGCCAGATCGAGTCGCTGACGGCGGGACGCGGCGTTGACGTGGTCTACGATCCGGTCGGCGGTCCGTACACTGAAAACGCACTGCGCTCGACCGCATGGCGCGGCCGCTACCTTATCGTCGGTTTTGCTTCGGGCGAGATTCCGAAAGTGGCACTCAACCTCGCGCTGCTCAAGGAGCGCGCCCTGCTCGGCGTGTATTGGGGTGAGGCCGTGCGCCGCGATCGGGATCAAAGCCAGGCAGACATGCGCCAGCTCGGCCAGTGGTACCGGGCGGGCAAGCTCCACCCGCCAGTCACCGAGCGCGTTTCGTTGTCGGGGGCTGTGGCGGCAATCGGGCGCTTGGCGTCGCGCCAGGCTATGGGCAAACTGGTTGTGTTACCCGAAATGCAAGCATGACAACTCAGACGTACAGCATTGACGATTTGCCGCAACTTGTTGGGCATTCGCTTGGTACGAGCGACTGGACGGCTGTCGATCAGCCTCGCATCGACGCGTTTGCGCAGACCACCGGGGACCATCAGTGGATCCACGTGGACGTGAAGCGCGCCTCGACTGGCCCCTTTGGCGGCACCGTCGCGCACGGTTACCTGACCCTGTCCCTAATCCCTTGGATGGCGGCGTCGGCGTTCGCTCTTCGCGATAGTCGCATGGGTGTGAACTACGGCTTGAATCGGGTGCGTTTCCCCTCGCCTGTGCCTGCCGGCAGCCGTTTACGCGGCCATTTCAAGCTGCTCGCCTGCGAGCCGATAGAAGGAGGCGTGCAGCTCACGCTCGAGGCTACGATCGAGCGCGAAGGTTCGACCAAACCCGCCTGTGTGGCGCAGCTCGTAGCGAGGCGATATCGCTGATCAGACCCAGGAATTTGGGGGGACAGCGTATCGAAGCCATACCGGAGGGATGTGTGCGCCCCGGGTGGGGCGGCGGGCGGGTCTGTTTGAGGCATTGTGCCGAGACGGTGGGGTCGGGAGCGACGAAGGCCTAGCGGGCGAGACCCTCCGGGCTATATCGCTACCGGTTTCATGGCTTCAGGGCGTTGCGACTTGCGTTTTGGTCTCCAAGTGCCGCGAGTTGCCGTGCAGGCAGTGCGCGACGGCTCCCTCCGATTCAAAGACGCTCCGCGGCGGATGCGCTGCGAGCTGTGCCTGCGGGCGCGCAGCGCGCACGGCACCGTGCCGTGGGCAGCTCCTACGGCGATGCTCTCGGAACTGACCTCTTGCTGCTGCTGCGGCCTAATGAAATACTGTGGCACTGCAAAGTTGCCAGGAACGGAAACTACTGGAGGGAATTGCCGATGCTGGGACAGATGATGAACGTGCCGCTTACGATTCCCGCGCTGCTGGATTTTGCTGCCCGCTACCACGGCAATGGCGAGATCGTTTCCAAGACGGTGGAAGGTCACATCCATCGATACAACTACGCCGAATTGTCGCGCCGGGCCAAACGGTTGGCCAATGCGCTGCGGGCACTCGGATTGGGCGAAGGCGACATCGTGGGCACGCTGGCTTGGAACGGCTACCGGCACCTGGAGTTGTACTACGGCGTGTGCGGCATTGGTGCCATTTGCCACACCATCAACCCGCGCCTGTTTGTCGAGCAGATCACGTACATCATCAACCACGCCGAGGATCGCTACGTTTTCACGGACTTGACGTTCATCAAGCTCCTTGAGGGTCTCGCCGACAAACTCAAAAAGGTGCGGGGTTTCGTGGTGATGACGGATCGCTCCAACATGCCGGCTACGACGTTGCCCAACGTGATTTGCTACGAGGAATTGCTTGCCGGTCAGCCCGATACTTTTGACTGGCACGTTACGGACGAGAATACCGCTGCGGGTTTGTGCTACACGTCGGGAACAACGGGCAATCCGCGTGGGGTCCTCTACAGCCATCGCTCGACCGTGCTGCATTCGATGGCCGTTCTTTTTGCCGACGCCTTCGCGCTGACGGCGTGCGATGCGATTTTGCCTGTCGTCCCCATGTTCCATGTGAATGCATGGGGCATTCCTCACGCTGCACCGATTGCGGGGTGCAAACTGGTGATGCCGGGCCCGCATCTGGATGGACCCAGCTTGACGGCGCTAATGGAAAGCGAGGGCGTGACGACCTCCGCAGGCGTGCCCACGGTCTGGCTCGGTTTATTGGCGCACATCAAGGAAACCGGCAAGAGCCCGTCTCGGTTAAATCGCGTCGTCGTTGGCGGATCCGCATGCCCGCCGGCGATGATGGAGGCGTTCGAAAAGCTCGGTGTGCGGGTGATTCATGCGTGGGGAATGACCGAAATGAGCCCGCTGGGTGTGATCAACAGCCCGACCCGAAACTCACAGGCGCTCGCGCCCGCGGAAAGAGTTGCGGTCGGGCTCAAGCAGGGCCGACCTTTGTTTGGCGTCGACATCAAAATCGCGGATGGAGCGGGCAAGGAAATGCCTTTCGACGGGACGAGTTTCGGCAGTTTGAAGGTCCGTGGCTATTGGGTATGCGGCAGCTATTTTCGACAAGATCCGGTGGCTGCCCATGACGAACCGGGTTGGTTCGATACCGGTGACGTCGCCACGATTGACGCCGACGGGTTCGTGAAAATTGTCGATCGCACCAAGGACGTGATCAAATCCGGCGGCGAGTGGATCAGTTCAATTGATCTGGAGAATATTGCCGTTGCCCATCCGGCGGTTCGAGAAGCCGCGGCCATTGCCCGTCCTGACGAAAAATGGGGCGAACGTCCTGTCATTGTTGCGGTGCTCAAACCCGGTGCGACGGCCACCGCGGAGGAGATCCGGGCGTTCTTCCGCGGCAAGGTCGGCAAATGGTGCGAACCCGACGAGGTCATCATCGTGGAGAACTTGCCCCATACGGCGACCGGCAAATTGCTCAAGACAGAGCTGCGCCGTCTGTACAGCGGATCCTAGCGCGCAGTAGCGATCGGCGTCGGAGCCGCGCCAACCCGGTGTGCTCGTGTGCTTGCCGGTTTGGGCATGGGGTCAACGGCCGTGTGCCCCCGACCTGTCGGCGCCATGGTCATGGCGCCCGTCGCCGGTCGAGACGACCGGACCAGGGTGCTCTGCCAGGCGGATTTTCCGGGCGCTACGCAATAGACTGCTTGCTCAGGCCCAGGACCTTGACGTTCATCAACCCGGACCGCTGAACAGCCCATAGTCTGTGTGCATGGTTGGGCCGCGTGGGCGCAGAGGCGTGTTTGGCGGACGATTCTTTGACGCGAGGCTGATATGACGATGGTTCAAGAACTGCAGGCCACCATTGGTGCGCTGGTGCAGGAGGGTAAAGGGATTCTGGCCGCCGACGAGAGCCTGCCGACGATTGCAAAGCGCTTTCAGGCCATCGGTTTGGAAGCAAGCGAGGAAAATCGCCGCGCCTATCGATCCTTGCTGCTGACGGCGCCCGGCGTGGGCGAATACCTAAGCGGCATAATTCTCTTCGAGGAGACGCTCGCCCAGAATAGCGACCAAGGTGAGCCCCTGCCGGCGGTGGCCGCCCGCCAGGGCATTGTGCCGGGCGTGAAGGTGGATAAGGGAACAACGGCGCTGGCCAACGCTGCCGGGGACCTGGTCACGCAGGGGCTCGACGGCCTGGCGGAGCGGCTTCGCGGCTACAAGGCGCAAGGAGCCCGCTTTGCCAAGTGGCGCGAGGTCTACCCGATCACGGACCGCAATCCGACCGAACTGGGCACCGCGGTCAACGCACAAGTTCTCGCGCGGTATGCCGCCGTTTGCCAGGAACAGGGCCTTGTTCCGATCGTCGAGCCCGAAGTCTTGCTCGATGGGGACCACAGCATGGAGCGGTGCTCGCAGGTCACCGAAACCGTGCTCCAGGCGGTCTTTCACGCGCTGGAACAGCACAAGGTCGTGTTCGAGCTCATGCTGCTCAAACCAAGCATGGTTCTGCCGGGCAAGGAGTGCGCTCGCAAGGCTGGAGCGGAGGAAATCGCCCGGGAGACCATTAAGGTACTACGGCGCAGCGTTCCTGCAGCCGTTCCCAGCATTAACTTTCTGTCGGGCGGGCAAACGGCGCAAGAGGCCACCGCGAACCTCAACGCCATGAATGTTCTTTACCCGAAAGCACCGTGGCAGCTTTCGTTTTCCTACGCGCGCGCGCTGCAGCAGCCGGTACTCGATACGTGGCGTGGCAGACGCGAGAATGTTGAGGCCGCGCAACGGGCCTTGTGTCTTCGCGGCAAGCTCAATACGGCGGCTCGTCGGGGTCAGTACCGCCCCGAGATGGAGTCAACCCACTAATCTTGGATTCGAACAACCATGAGCACCGAACATCTGAGTCCCCGCGCAGGTAAGCCGGCGTCGGCGGATATGCTGGTCAATGTCCCCCGCTTGATAACGGCGTACTACGCGAACCGACCCGATCCGCAGATTCCCGAGCAGCGGGTCGCGTTTGGCACATCTGGCCACCGCGGATGCTCCTTTCACGGGAGTTTCAACGAATGGCATGTGCTTGCGATTACGCAGGCCATCTGCGAGTACCGCGACAAGCAGGGCATCGATGGGCCGCTGTTTCTTGGGATCGACACGCATGCGTTGTCGGAACCCGCCATCGCCAGTGCGCTGGAAGTGCTTGCCGCCAACGAGGTCAATGTGATGATTGCCGCAGGAGGGGAATACGTGCCAACGCCCGTGCTCTCGCATGCGATCCTCACTTACAACCGCGGCCGGGCGCGCGGCTTGGCCGATGGGATCATCGTTACTCCGTCGCACAATCCCCCCACCGATGGCGGATTTAAGTACAACCCGCCCAACGGCGGACCCGCTGATACCCAGATCACGAGTCTCATCGAGGCGCGAGCCAATGAGTTGCTACGCCAGCACCTGCAGGGCGTACGGCGTGTTTCCTACGAACAGGCGCTCCGTGCAACCTCGACGCACGAACATGACTACGTTGCCGCGTACGTTGGTGATCTTGGCAATGTGCTGGACTTGGAATGCGTGCGCACGGCAAACATTCGCATGGGCGTAGACCCGCTGGGAGGCGCCGGCGTCCATTATTGGCCGGCGATTGCGGAACGGTACGGGTTGAACCTCACGATCGTGAACGACGCCATCGATCCGACGTTCCGCTTCATGACGGTGGACTGGGACGGCAAGATCCGAATGGATCCGTCATCTCCCTATGCCATGCACGGCCTAATTGGTCTGAAAGACCGCTTCGATATCGCCTTTGCCTGCGACACCGATCACGATCGGCACGGCATTGTGACGCGCAGCGTGGGTCTCATGCCGGCCAACCATTTCCTCGCCGTCGCGATTCACTTCCTGTTCGGTCACCGGCCAGGCTGGCGCCGCGATGCGGGGGTCGGCAAGACGATCGTAAGCAGCCAGATGATCGATTATGTGACCGCGATGAGCGGACGCAAGCTCTATGAGGTCCCCGTGGGCTTCAAATGGTTCGTCGACGGTCTGCTCGACGGTTCGCTGGGTTTCGGCGGGGAGGAGAGTGCGGGAGCCTCCTTTGTACGGCGGGACGGAAGCGTCTGGACAACGGACAAGGACGGCATTGCCCTGGCGTTGCTCGCGGCCGAAATCACGGCGCGCGCGGGGCGCGACCCCGGGGTGCTCTATGGAGAATTGGCCCGACAATTTGGGGATCCGGTCTTTGAGCGCATCGACGCACCGGCGACGCCGGAGCAGAAAAAGGCGCTCGCGCGACTTACGCCTGAGCGCGTGCGCTCCAAGGAACTGGCGGGCGAAGCGATTCGATCCATCCTCACGCAGGCGCCGGGCAACGGTGCGGGTATCGGCGGTCTTAAAGTCGTCGCCGAGCACGGCTGGTTTGCTGCGCGTCCCTCAGGCACCGAGGACATCTATAAGATCTACGCCGAGAGCTTCTACGGGCGCGATCACTTGCGCTCCATCCAACAGCAGGCGCAGACGATCGTGAAGGAGGCCTTGTCGAGCTAAGAGAGCGTGAAGCTTTCGCTTGGCCCAAGGGGCGTTTTGTCCCTGCTCTAGCTTGCGAGGCCAGGGCAAGCCGACACGGCAAACTTTTGCTGGAGGTCACGAGCGATCGTCCCGGCGAGCGCACTTGCGGCCGCGACCACGAGGCCGGTTGGGCCGGAATCGGCCATCATGGAATCGCACTCGATCGCGTAGACGATCACGCTCGGGGGAAGCGCACCCAACGCGCGTCCCAACTCCAGTGCCGAGGCTACACCCATACCGTGGCTTGAGACCGAGCGGTCGGGTTCGATGCATTGAAGGTTTTCGATCCGGTGGATCGTGCCGGGCGGGGCACCGCTGTGCATGGCATCGACCAAGACCAGCAGATCGACGCCTGTCAGGTGCTGAAGCAGTCCGACCCCAGGGCGATCCAGCGCGATTATGCTTGTTCGGCAGGGCAGGCGCTCGATGAGCCGCATGCGCTGAAGCTCGCGAGCGACCAGCCAACCCGCCTGGTCATCGCCCGACGGCGAACCGATGCCGATAATCCGCAAAACGATCACAGTCGCTCGGTGGTAAGGCGAAGAAAATGCGTCGCACAAGAGATGCAGGGATCATAGTTTCGAATGACTTTCTCGCAGTGCAGCCGCAGATCCTCGTCACTGTGCTCCAGGCCAAAGGAGAGCAGCGACAAACGCAAGTCCTCTTCGATCCGCGCCTGGTTCTGGCTCGTCGGAGGGACAATGCGGGCTGCGAGAATCCGGCCCTGCGCGTCCGTGCGATATCGATGCCAGAGCAGTCCTCGCGGCGCCTCGGAACAGCCGTATCCGATGCTCGCGCAAGGCGTGACGCCGACGGCCGGCGCGCGGGGCGGCGCATAGTGCTCCAGCAAGCGGTTCGCCTCCGCGATGGCGAAGTGCACTTCGATGGCGCGAACGAACATACTGTTGAACATGTTGCTGCTCGGAAACGAAGGCCCGACCTCGCCGATCAGGCCTTGCAAGGGGGCCGGCAGCCGCTCGCGGTTCAAATTCAGCCGCGCGAGGGGACCCACCAGGTAGCCGGCTCCGCGATACTGGCTCGCGAGGGCCGTTGAATGGACAAGCTGATGTTCGGAGAACTGGTGCTCGAAGTCTTCTGGCCCCACGGCGAGGCCGTCGTCGGCCCCGATATAGCCTTGGTGTATCGGGTATTCCTGGTCGTGTCGCAAGGCGACGCTGACGAAGTTTTGCCGATCGCTGGGAACGGCGATTGCGGCGGTCCAACGCACCAACGCCTCGGAGTCGGATAGCGCGTCCTGAAGTCTCCTGCGCATCGCCACTACGTCCGCTGTCTCGGGGGCTCGGTGGAACCCGCCGACCCGCACGCTCACCGGGTGCACCGAGCGCCCGCCGAGCAGGCGAATGAGGTCGTTGCCCAGCCCTTGTAGGCGCAAGCCGCGACGCACAACTTCGGGGTGCTCCCGCGACATCGCGATGGCGCTCTCGTAGCCGAAATAATCCGGAGCAGCGAGCAGATGGATGTGGAGGCAATGACTCTCGATCCACTCGCCGCAGTACAGCACGCGCCGCATTGTCTGGACCCACGGGTCAACTTCGACACCGAAGGCGTTTTCGAGCGCATTGACCGCGCTGATCTGATAGGCCACCGGACAGATGCCGCAGATGCGCGCGACCATGTCCGGCACTTCCTCGTACGAGCGTCCCTCGAGTGCTTTTTCAAAAAGGCGCGGGGGTTCGTAAATCCGCAGCGCCAGCTCTTCGATTTCGCCGTCGCGAATGCGCAAACGCAGCGCACCCTCGCCCTCTACGCGAGCGAGCGCGGGTACGTCGATTTGCACGGTTCGCCCTTGGCCGTGCGCCGAAGCGCGGGGTGGTGGATCAGCCATTTTCC
>Ga0187769_10000567_pt1 | contig 20326 bp, 18 predicted proteins | sample 0116_SJ02_MP02_1_FD_133140 | JGI IMG/M metagenome (GOLD analysis project Ga0187769, IMG submission 133140) | Tropical peat soil microbial communities from peatlands in Department of Meta, Colombia - 0116_SJ02_MP02_10_MG | ecosystem: Environmental > Terrestrial > Soil > Wetlands > Peat | place... | reverse complement strand
GGCCGTGCCGAATCTCGCGGGCCAAACCGTCCGCGTCGTTACCGAACAGTGCGAGCGATTGGGCCTGGTGCCCGTGCTGGTTGGCAGCGGAATTGCACTTCAGCAATCACCGGCGCCCGGCGCGAATGTGCGTCCGGGATCGCGAGTGACCGTGCAATTCGGCCTCGCGGCATCGCCGCCAAAGAATTCGCCGCCGCGCGCGGCGCAACCCGCTGCGCAGAACTCCAGCGGCGGAAGGACTCGCTGATGGCTCGCACCAAGTGCGTCGTGGAATTGAGCGGCACCTCGCGTCGGCCTATACTGGCTGCGCCAGGAATGAGACTCAGGGCTCTGTTTCAAGGCGTCGAGCTAAGGCGTCAGCTTCCTGACGCGGAGCTTGAAGTCGCCGCGCTCGCCTACGACAGCCGAAAGGTTGTTCCAGGCGGAGCGTTCTTCGCCATCCACGGCGAAAAACTGGACGGCAATCGCTTCGTAGCGAACGCGCTCGAGCGCGGAGCCGCGGCCATCGTCAGCGAGCAGCCGCGCCCTGCGAAGCTGCCGACGCATGTGGCGTGGGTCGAAGTCGTGGAAGTGCGCAAGGCGCTGGCAATCGCGTCGGCCAACTTTTTCGGCCGTCCTGCCGAAGCGCTGAAATTGACCGGCATCACGGGCACAAACGGCAAGACCACTACTGCCTACCTGATCGATTCCATCCTGCGCAGGGCGGGCCGCCGGACCGGGCTGTTCGGCACGATCCAGTACCGTACGCCTTCCGCGACTTTCCCCGCGACCACAACCACGCCCCAATCGCTCGACCTGCAAGCGTATTTTGCCCAGGAGGTGCGCGAGGGCGGCACACACGCAGTGCTTGAGGCCAGCTCGCACGCCCTCGCACTGGATCGCCTCTGGGGCTGCTCGTTCGCGGCGGCGGTCTTCACGAATCTCACGCGCGACCATCTCGATTATCACAAGACGTTCGAGGCCTATTTCGCCGCAAAGCACCTCCTCTTTGAAGGCACAGGCGAGGGCGCGCCCGGAGTGGGTGTCATTAACGCCGACGATGCTTATGGCGAGCAATTAGCGGGGCTTGCGGGCCGCACGCTGACCTACGGTTTGCGCGCAGCCGACATCTCGACGCGCAAGTTTTCGCTCGCGATGTCCGGCCTCGAATTCGTCGCCGAAACGCCCGTGGGCCGGGTGAATGTTCATTCACCCCTCGTGGGCCGCATCAACGTTTACAACATTCTCGCCGCGATCGGCGCCGCGATCGGTCTGGGGGTTGAAACGCCCGCCATTGAAGCGGGCATCGCGCAATTGGCGGCGGTCCCCGGGCGATTCGAGCGCGTCGACCTCGGCCAGCCATTCTTGGTCGTTGTGGATTACGCGCACACGGACGACGCGCTGCGCAATCTTCTCGCTACCGCGCGCGAGTTGGATGCCGCCGGGCGCGTCATCACCCTGTTCGGCTGCGGCGGCGATCGCGATCGCGCCAAGCGTCCGCTGATGGGAGAAGCCGCCGGCCGCGCCAGCGATTTCGTGGTGCTCACGAGCGATAATCCGCGCAGCGAAGATCCGTTGCGCATCATCAACGACGCTGTTGTCGGATTGCAGCGCTCCGGCCTTTCGGCGCAGACGGGCGCGAACTATCGCATCGAGCTTGACCGCGAGCGCGCCATCGCCATCGCGCTCGAAGCGGCGCGCCCGGGCGACATCGTCCTGCTCGCGGGCAAAGGCCACGAGACGTATCAAGTTTTGGGCGATCGCACGATTGATTTCGACGATCGCGAGTTCGCGCGCCGATGGCTGCGCAAGAATGGCTACGGCACCTGATTCGTTCGCAGGGGCCCTCGCCGTGCAGCTGGCATCGGAGGCCCCGTAGCGGAATGCCCGGGGCGGGGCGTTCAACCGAGGTGACTCGAAACCGGTGAAAATCAGCCCGCTGGGGAGACTATGCGGTGGACGGTTGGGGAAGTGGCTGGCGCACTGGATGTTGCGCCGCCCGCCGGGCTCGACCCCGTGGCCCGGCTGGCCGGCGTCTCGATTGATTCTCGCACCGTGGGTCGCGGCGAGCTGTTTGTGGCAATACAAGGACCGCGTCACGACGGACACAGTTTTGTGGCTGCCGCGCTGGAAGGCGGCGCTCTGGGTGCGGTCGTGGTGCGCGGACGCATGGCCGAATTCCCGGCGCAGCTCCGCGGGCGGCTCATCCCCGTGGACGACACGTTGGCGGCGCTTCAGGGGCTCGCGCGCGCCGTGCGCCGCAAATGGGGCCGGAAACTCGCGGGCATTACAGGCTCGGTCGGAAAGACGACCACGAAGGAAATTTTGGCCGCATTGCTCGCGGCGCAATTCACAGTCTTGAAGTCGGAAGGGAACTTGAACAATGAGTTCGGGCTGCCGCTCACGCTGCTGCGCCTGGAAGAAACGCACGAGGCGGCCGCGGTAGAGTTGGGAATGTCGCACGCCGGAGAATTGCGCCGGCTCGCCGGGATCGCCGAGCCGGACGTCGGCGTTGTGACGCGCGTCGCTCCCGTGCATTTGGAGTTTTTCGCGTCGGTGGACGAAATCGCGCTCGCTAAGCGCGAATTGATCGAAGGCCTGCCGGGCTCGGGGAGCGTGGCGGTCTTGAACGCAGACGATCCGCGCGTCGCCGCCTTTGCGCGCGTCGCGCCGGGCCGGGTAGTGACATTCGGCGCTTCGCCAACGGCCGATTTCCGCGCGGCCGAAATCGAGGATTGCGGCGATGGCGGTACGTCGTTCGATTTTATATTTCCTGGCGGCAGCGCGCGCCTCGATCTTGCCCTTGGCGGACGCCATAACGTCGAAAACGCCCTGGCCGCGCTCGCAGCGGCGAGCGTCTGGGGCGTCGGCGCCGCCGAAGCGGCTGATGTTTTTCCCCGGCTGCGCCCGGCGGGGATGCGCGGGCAAGTGGTGCGTTTCGCGGCGGGCTTCACCGTGATCAACGACAGCTACAACTCGAATCCTCTCGCGCTCGACGCGATGATCACTTTGCTAGCGAGCCACACCGAGGCCCACCGCCGGATTCTCATCGCCGGCGAAATGCTCGAACTTGGTTCGCGCTCGGCCGAACTTCATCACGAAGCCGGCCTCCGCGCCGGCGCCAGAGGAAACCTCGATTGGATCATCGGAGTGCAAGGCGACGCCGCGCAGCTCGTGCGCGGCGCCATCGAAGCCGGGCAGCCCGACGCGCGCGCTGAATTTTTTGCAGATTCCGGGGATGCCGCGAAAGCGATCGCCAGCCTGGTCGCGCCCGGCGACGTGCTGCTGGTCAAAGGCTCGCGCGGCGTGAAAATGGAGCGCATCGTCGAAGCGCTCGAAGCCCGCTACGCCGTTGAGTCCGAGCCCGCGGCGAATTCGGCCGCGAGTCCCGCGGCGGGGGAGCGTGCCTGAGATGCTTTACTGGCTGTTTTACCGCGTGCTCGAGCGCCACTTCCATGCGCTGAATGTTTTTCGTTACATCACGGTTCGCACGGCGATGGCCAGCTTGACGGCGCTGCTCCTCACTCTCGTGCTTGGGCCGTGGGCCATTCGGCGGCTTCGCGAGTTGCAGATCGGGCAATTCATCCGCGAAGAAGGCCCGCAGAGCCACCAGTCCAAGGCCGGCACGCCCACCATGGGCGGTGTGCTAATCGTGCTCGCGACGTTCGTTCCCGTGCTCCTCTGGGCGGACCTGGAAAACCCTTACGTCCTTCTCGCCACGTTCGCGCTCGTGGGCTTCGGCACAATTGGCTTCATGGACGACTACCACAAGGTTCTTCGCCGTCGAAATCTTGGCCTCACCGGCAAGCTGAAATTCTTCTGGCAAGTTATCGTGGCCCTCATCGTCGGCGTCACGCTGCTCCGCCTCACGCTGGAAGGAGTTTATTCCACGCAGCTCAGCGTGCCGTTCATCAAGAAATTTCATCCCGATCTCGTCGTGGACCATCTGCGCGGCCACGGGTTGCTTTCGGCCTTCGCGTACCTGCCGTTCCTTGTGTTTGTCGTGCTCGTGATTGCCGGCTCCTCGAACGCCGTCAATCTCACCGATGGTCTGGACGGTCTGGCCATCGGCTGCGTCATCGTGGCCGCCAGCGCGCTCACGGTCCTCACGTACATTACGAGCCACGCCGGATTTTCGGCCTATCTCGACATCCAGCATCTCCCGCAGGTCGGCGAATTGACCGTCTTTTGCGGCGCGCTGGTGGGCGCGTCGCTCGGTTTTCTCTGGTACAACGCGCATCCCGCCGAAATTTTCATGGGAGACGTTGGCTCGCTCGCGCTCGGCGGCACGATCGGCGTGATCGCCGTCGCTATCAAACAGGAAATATTATTGTTTTCGATCGGCGGGGTGTTCGTGCTCGAACTGCTGTCAGTCGTTTTGCAGGTCGGGTCCTTCCGCTTGACCGGCAAACGCGTTTTTCGCATGGCCCCGTTGCACCATCATTTCGAGATGCTGGGTTGGAGCGAATCGAAAATCATCGTGCGCTTTTGGATCGTGGCGATGGTCTTCGCGTTGTTCTCGTTGACCACTTTGAAGTTGAGGTGAGTGCGTGAGGCCTGGGATCGAATTATCTGGCAAGCGCGTTTTGGTGGTGGGCCTGGCCCGCACCGGCCTGGCGACGGCCTTGTTCTGCGCGGGGCGCGGCGCGCGCGTTACGGCTAGCGAGGAGCATTCCGAAGAGCAAATGGCGGAAGCCGCGGCGAAACTCCGCGAGGCCGGCTGCGCGCTCGAATTCGGCGGACACAGCGCCGCCACATTTCTCGATCAGGATTTGATCATTCCCAGTCCCGGCGTACCCCAGAGCCTGCCGCAGCTCGTGGCCGCGCGCGCCGAGCAAATCCCCGTCTGGAGCGAAATCGAACTGGCGGGACGCTTTCTTCGCGGGCGCATGGTCGCCATCACGGGATCGAACGGCAAGACTACTACAACCGCGATTGCCGGGCACATTCTCGAAACCGCGGGCATTCCGACGATAATTGCCGGCAATATAGGCACGCCGCTGATCTCGCGCGTCACCGAAACCAGCGATTCCAGCGTGACGGTCGTGGAAGTCAGCAGCTTTCAACTCGAAATCATTCAGGAGTTTCGCCCGGACGTCGGCGTGCTCCTGAATGTCACCCCCGATCATCTCGATCGCCACGCCTCTCTCGAAGCGTACAGCCGCGTGAAGGCGCGCTTGTTCGAGAATCAAACTGAGCAGGATGCCGCGGTCATAAATGCCGATGATCCCGGCGCCGCGCAGTACGCCCCGCCGAGGCCGGAGTTATTCTGGTTCAGCCGGTCGAAGCGCATCGCCAGCGGCGCGTATCTCCGCGGCGACGAGATCGTATTTCGCCGCGAAGGCGTCGAAACTGTTCTCCTGCGCCGCCGCGACATCGGCCTGCGCGGCGATCACAACGTCGAAAATGTCCTCGCCGCCGTTTCCGCAGCCGTTCTCGTGGGTGCGCCGCCGTCCGCCATCGCTGCGGGTGTGAAGAGTTTCGCCGGCGTCGAGCACCGCATCGAGTTCGTCGCCGAGATTTCCGGCGTTTCGTATTACAACGACTCGAAAGCGACCAACGTGGACGCCACGCTCAAGGCCCTCGACGCGTTTCCCGGCGGCTTGATCGTGATCCTCGGCGGCAAGGACAAGGGCAGCGACTACGGCATCCTGAGGAAATCGCTGCGCGAACGCGCGCACCTGGTCCTCCTGATTGGCGCCGCGGCGGAAAAAATCGAATCGCAACTTCGCGCCGTCGTGCCCGTCGTCCGCGCGGGCACGCTCGACCGTGCCGTGGGAATCGCGTTCGAGCGCGCGCATTCCGGCGAGACGGTTCTGTTGGCGCCCGCGTGCTCGAGTTTCGACCAGTTTGAGAGTTACGAGCATCGCGGCCGCGTCTTCAAGCAGCTCGTCCACCGTCTCGAGGAACCCCTTTCCGACGGCGCGCTGGCCGAGAAGGAGTGAGCGTGCCGCGCGGCCTCCAGACCGACCGCTGGCTCTTCCTCGCGACGGTCGCGCTTTGCCTGCTCGGCGCCGTGATGGTGTTCAGTTCCTCCGCGATGACGGCTCGCGAGCAGTTCGGCAGCAGCTATCACTTCCTCCTGCGCCAGGTCTTGTGGCTCGCCGTAGGGCTTGCGGGCATGCTCGGCCTGATGAATCTCGATTACCGCAAGTTCCGCCAGCCGTCGTTCCTCTTCACGGGCATGTTCGTTGTTCTGGTTCTCCTGGTGAGCGTGTTTTTTCTGGACCGTTCGCACGCCACGCATCGCTGGATTCGCGTCGGGCCCGCGAGTCTTCAGCCGTCCGAACTGGCCAAGCTCGTGGTGATATTTTTTCTCGCGTGGTTTCTGGAATTGCGGCGCCGTCCGCCGAGTTTCGGCATCAACCACTGGCACCGCACGCTCTTGCCGGCGCTCGGGTCGGTTCTTCTCCTGGTGGCGCTGGTCGTGTTCGAGCCCGATCTCGGCACGGCGGTTGCGATTTGCCTGGTCGCCTTCACGATTTTCTTTGCCGCGGGCCTTTCCTGGACCTACGTGGGCGCCGCCGGGGTCTTGAGCTTGGCAGCGGTCGGTGCGTTGATCCTGGATCGCTCGTATCGCTACGAGCGCGTGATTGCGTTCCTGAATCCGTCGGCCGATCCGCAAGGGCACGGCTTTCAATTGCTGCAATCGCTCATCGCGGTCGGCTCCGGCGGATTCACCGGCGTAGGCCTTATGGAGAGCAAACAGAAGCTTTTCTATTTGCCGGAAGCGAGCAGCGATTTTATCTTCGCCGTGATTTGCGAGGAACTTGGTTTTCTCGGCGCCGCGTTCGTGCTGGCGCTCTTCGCCGTATATGGCTGGCGCGGCATTCGCGCCGCCCTGCGCGCGCAAGACGACTTCGGCCGGTTCGTCGCGGTGGGCATCACGGCCATGGTCGTGAGCCAGGCGCTGATCAATGTCGGCGTGGTGCTGGGCATGATGCCGACCAAGGGCATACCGCTGCCGTTCATCAGTTACGGCGGATCGAGCTTGGTGGTGATGCTCCTGGCCACCGGCGTGCTCCTGAATATCAGCCAACAAACGGACTGATCGCGCCGCGCGGAGTGAGACGATTTGGAGCTACTGATCGCAGGAGGCGGTACGGGCGGGCACGTGTTTCCGGCGCTCGCGGTGGCGCGCGAATGGATGTCGCGCGGCGCGGGGCGCGCGGCTGTCTTCGTGGGGACCGAGCGCGGATTGGAAAGGAAACTGGCCCCGGCGGCGGGGCTGCCGCTTGAGATGATTCGCTCGGCGGGCTGGAAGGGACTTGGCGGCATGACGCTCTTGAAGAACATTGCGCTTTTGCCGGCGGGCCTTTGGGACTCCGCGGCGATTCTCCGCCGCCGCCGGTATGGCGCCGTCTTCGGCGTGGGCGGTTACGCCGCCGGGCCGGTGATGTTAGCGGCGGTCTGGCGCAGTTTGCCGACGGTGATCTTCGAGCCGAATGCCGAGCCGGGCTTCACGAATCGCGTGCTCGCCACCATGGTCACGCGCGTGGCCACGGCCTATCCCGCGCAGGCCGAGCGCCTCGGGCGCAAAGCGGTTCTCACCGGATGCCCGGTGCGCGCGGAATTTTTTCGCGCGCCGTTGCGGCGCCCCGAGCCGCCGTTTCGCCTCCTCATCACGGGCGGCAGCCAGGGCGCCTCGCGCATCAATCGCGCCGTCGTGGACTCGCTCGACCGGCTCGCCGCGCGGAAAAATCAGATTTCCATCGTTCACCAGACCGGCGAGCGCGACTATGATTCGGTGCGCGCGGCGTACAAGAGCCGCGAAATCGCAGCGGAGGTCCTGCCTTTCATCGCCAACATGGCGGAGCAATTCGCCCGGGCCGATCTGATCGTTTGCCGCGCCGGGGCCATCACCGCGGCGGAACTCGCTGCCGCCGGACGCGCCGCCATCTTTATCCCGTTCGGCGCCGCCGCCGATAGCCACCAGTTGCGCAATGCCCAGGAATTCGAGCGCGCAGGCGCCGCGCGGCTGATTCCCGAGCCCCAGCTCTCCCCGGAACGTCTCACGCAGGAGATTTTTTCGCTTCTCGATCGACCCGCGCGCCTCGCGGAGCTTGCCGCGCGTGCGAAGGGATTCGCGCGGCCGGATGCGGTGCGCGACATCGTCAATTTGATCGAGCAGGTGGCGCAAACATGATGACGACGTTTCACAAGTTCCGGCGCATCCACATGGTCGGCATCGGCGGCATCGGCATGAGCGGAATCGCCGAGGTCCTGCTCACGCTCGGCTATTCGGTTTCCGGTTCGGACGCGAAATCCTCGGCGATCACCGAACGGCTGCAAAATCTAGGCGCCGAATTCCATGAAGGCCACCGCGCGGAATACGTTCAGGGCGCGCACGTCGTCGTCGCAAGTTCGGCGATTCGCCGCGATAACCCCGAATTGCTCGAGGCCGCGCGGCTGAAAATCCCCGTGATTCCCCGCGCCGAGATGCTGGCCGAGCTGATGCGCCTGAAATACGGAATCGCAGTGGCCGGGGCGCACGGCAAGACCACTACGACTTCGATGACGGCCTCGGTGCTCGCGGCCGCCGGACTGGATCCCACGTTCGTTGTCGGCGGCCGCGTCAATCACGTGGGCGCGACGGCGCGCCTGGGCCGCGGCGAGTACATGGTCGTCGAAGCCGACGAAAGCGACCGCTCGTTCCTGCTTCTGACGCCGGTCGTCGCCGTCGTCACCACCATCGACCGCGAGCATCTGGACTGCTACGCCTCGCTCGCGGAAATCCAGGACGCCTTCGTGCAGTTCGTCAATCGCGTGCCGTTCTACGGCGCCGTCGTGCTCTGCCTGGACGAGCCGAACGTGCAGGCGATTCTCCCGCGCGTGCAGCGGCCGGTGATCACGTACGGCACTTCGAGCCAGGCCGATGTCGTCGTGAGCGACGTGCAGCTTCTCGGTCTCGAAAGCGATTTCCGCTTGAGCTATCGCGGCGATGATCTCGGCCGCTTCCATTTGAGCGCCCCGCCGGGAATTCACAACGTTCGTAACGCCGCGGCGGCCGCGTCCGTCGCACTGCACCTGGACGTTCCCGCCGATCTGATTCGCGAGGGCCTCGAAAAATTTAGCGGGGTGGGGCGGCGCTTCGAGATCAAGGGCGCCGTCCAGGGCGTCACTCTGATTGACGATTACGGCCACCATCCCACCGAGATTCGCGCCACGCTCGAAGCGGCGCGCGCATGCGGCTACGACCGGCTGCTCGTGCTGTTCCAGCCGCACCGCTTCTCGCGCACGAAAGCTTTGTGGAACGATTTCTGCCAAGCGTTCAATCAGGCCGATCTGCTCGTTCTGACCGATATCTACCCCGCGAGCGAGCTGCCCATCCCGGACGTCACCAGCGAGGCCCTCGCCGAAGCGATTCGCGCCGCCGGACACAAGGACGTCGTGCACTGCGGCACGCTGCAGGATGGAATTGAATCGCTGCTCCGGCGCGCGCGTCCGGGCGACGCGATTCTCACGATCGGCGCGGGCAACGTCGGCCGCGCCGCGGGCGAGCTGCTGTTGCTCATTGGAGCGCGGGATACCCCCGGCCATGCGACTCACTGACGCCAATTTGCTCGCCGCATTGCCCGCTCTCGGGGTCGAACGCGTCGCCGGTGCTTCGCTAGCCGAGCGCACTTCGCTCGGAATCGGCGGCAACACGGACCTGCTCCTCATTCGGAAACACGAGTCGCTGCCGGAACTCGTCCGCCTATTGCGCGCCGCCGCGATTCCGTATCGCTTTATCGGCGGCGGCACGAATCTCCTGATTCCGGACGGCGAATTGCCGTGGATCGTTTTGCAACTCGCGCGCCGCGACCCCGACATCCGCATCGAAGGCAATTTCGTTTGGATAGACGCCGCGGCCGATCTCGGCCGCGCGGTTACGACCTGCGCCAAACGCGACCTCGGCGGCATGGAGGGGCTAATCGGCGTGCCGGGAACGGTGGGGGGCGCGCTGCGGATGAACGCCGGCGCATACGGCACGCAAATCGGTTCTTACGTGCGCGAAGTGGAAGTGTTCCGCGCCGCCGCGGGCAAGATCGAGACGCTCCGGGGCGCCGAGATTTCTTTTGAATATCGGCACACTTCCTTCGCGCCCGATGATATTATGCTGGCGGTGAAATTGGAGCTCCCCTCCAAGCCGTTCCTCGAAATTCTCCAAGGGATTCGCATCTGCAATGAGAAGCGGCGTTCCAGCCAGCCGCTGAACCAGAAGAGCGCCGGGTGTATTTTCAAGAATCCGCCGGGCGCATCCGCCGGCCGCATGATCGATGAATTGGGCCTCAAGGGCCTGAACGTTGGGGATGCGCGCGTGAGCGATCGTCACGCTAATTTCTTTGTCAACGCCGGGCGCGCATCCGCTGCGGACATGCTCGCGCTGATCGCGGAAGTCCGCGAACGCGTGCGCAAGGCGTACGGCGTCACCCTGGAGACCGAGGTCATAGTTTGGAACGAATGAGTGTGGAAGAAGTGATGGTCAAAGAGCCGGACAATTTCCCGCCGGAAGCGCTGAACGACGACGAGCCGCGCTACCTTCGCCGGCAGAAGCCCGTCGAGGTGCGCCGCAAGTTCGGCCGCAAGACCTGGCCGATCTATCGCCGCGTCCTCGTGGGAGGCGCCGTGACGCTGGCGGGCGTCTTTGTCCTCGGTGTGGCGGCACGATTCTTCCTATTTTCGCCGGCGGTGCGGCTCGCGAGCCTCGATCAGGTCGAAGTCACGGGAAATCATTTCGTCCCGGGCGCGACCGTGGCCGCGGCCTTCGTTCCCGATCTCGGCCGCAGCGTACTGCGCGTGCCGCTCGAGGACCGGCGCAAAGAATTGGCGGCGATGCCGTGGGTGGCGCAAGTTTGGGTCAAGCGCGACTTGCCGAATCGGATTCGCGTCGAACTCGTCGAGCGCACGCCGATCGCTTTTCTCCGCTTGCCGAACGATCTTGCGCTGATTGACGCGAACGGCGTGATTCTCGACCGCCCTCTATCCGCGGAATTTCATTTTCCGGTGGTGAGCGGGATTTCGGATTCCACCCCGGCGGACGCCCGCGCGCTGCGCATGAAGATGTTCGCCGAATTCATGAAGGAGATCGAAATCGTGCGCTCGGACGCGGCCGACCACGTCAGCGAAGCTGATCTTTCCGACGAGCAGGACGTTCGAGCAACCCTCACCGGAATCGGGAACGAGGACGGGCCGGTGCTGGTGCATTTCGGCGATTCCGACTTTGGCAATCGCTATCGCCTTCTGACAGAAAACATCGACCAGTGGCGCCAGAGCGCGGGACGCGTGGATTCGGTGGATTTGCGATTCGCGCGGCAGGTGGTGGTGAATCCGGAAAGCGGAACTTCGGCGCGCGCGATGCCCGCGGACGAAGCGGGCGTGAAGTGAGCAGTACTTGTGCAGTGCGAGTTTGGGGCCAGGGGAGTTGCAAGGGGAGAGCGGCAGCTTGGCGAAAAAGGACAAGCATCTGGCGGCGCTCGATGTCGGCAGCGCGAAAACGTGCGCGCTGATTTGCGAGTGGGATGAAGCGGGACTCCGTTTTCTGTCGATGGGCGCGGCGGATTCGAAGGGGATTCGCAAGGGCCTGATCGTGAATCTCGAGGGCGTGGCGAGCTCGATTCGGCGCGCGCTCGAGGCGGCGGAGAACGAGGCCGGCGTGCCCGTCGAGCGCGCCGTGGTCGGCATCGGCGGCAGCCACATCCACGGAGTGAATTCGCGCGGCGGCATCACGCTCGGCAATCGCCCGCGCGACATCGAGCGCGAAGACGTCAAGCGCGCGGTAGACGCGGCGCGCGGCGTCACGCTGCCGGAAGATCGCGCCGTGCTGCACGTCCTGCCGCAGGAATTTCTGCTCGACGCGCAGAGCAACATTCGCGATCCGCTGGGCATGGTCGGGCAGCGCCTCGAAGCGGACGTGCACCTTGTGACGTGCTCCGCCACGGCGATGCAGAACGTCGTTATCGCCGCCAATCACGCTGGCGTCGAAGTCGCCGACACGGTGCTTGAGCCGCTGGCCGCGGCCGAAGCGTGCCTCACCCCGGACGAACGAGAGCTTGGCTGCTGCCTGGTCGAAATCGGCGGCGGCACTACGGAGTTGATTGTTTTCACCGGCGGCGTCGTGCGGCATTCGGACGCGCTCCCGGTGGGAGGCGATCATTTCACGAACGATCTCGCCGTCGGCCTGCGCACACCGATCCCCGAAGCCGAAAAAGTGAAGCGCGAACAGGCCTGCGCGTGGCGCGAGTTGCGTGGCGAGGACCACGCCATCGAGATCGCCAGCGTTGGCGACCGTCCGCCGCGCACGATTTTTTCGCGTATGGTGCATGAGATCGTCGAACCGCGCGCCCAGGAATTGCTCGCGCTCATCAGCGACAACCTGCGCCGCGCCGGGCTCGACACGCAGATTCCCGCGGGGCTGGTGCTCTCGGGCGGCGGCGCGCGCCTGCGAGGCCTCGTCGAACTGGCCGAACACGCATTCAGTTTGCCGGTGCGGCTGGCGGCGCCGCACGGGCTCGGATTTATGCCGGAAGAGTTGTCCCAGCCTGAATACTCCACCGGCGTAGGACTGCTGATGTACGTGGCGCGCGCCCGACGGCAAGCGCCCGCGCAGCAGCGAACGCTGATGGGAAAATTCAAGAGCATGTTCGCGGGCTCGTAGGGGATCGGTGGGAAAAGCGTCCGGCGAGAATCGGGGGAGAGAGGCATGACGGCAAAGGACATAGGCATTCGAATGTCGTTCAGCGACGACCACAACCAGGGCGCGCGGATCAAAGTGATCGGCGTCGGCGGAGGCGGCTCGAACGCGGTGAACCGCATGATTCGCGCCAAGGTGGAAGGCGTCGAATTCATCGCGGCCAATACGGACCTTCAGGCGTTGAAGCTCTCGCAGGCGTCCGTGAAATTGCAGTTGGGCGCGAAGCTCACAAAAGGGCTTGGCGCGGGCGCGAATCCCGAGATCGGCCGTAAAGCCGCGCTCGAAGACACCGAGAAAATCATCGAGGCCCTCGAAGGAGCGGACATGATTTTCCTCACCGCCGGCCTTGGCGGAGGCACCGGCAGCGGCGCCGCGCCCGTGGTGGCCTCGCTTGCCAGCGAACTCGGCGCGCTGACCGTCGCCGTCGTGACGAAGCCGTTCTCGTTCGAGGGCAGGCGCCGCATGGTTCAGGCCGAGCAGGCGCTCGCGGAACTGGTCGGCTGCGTGGACACCGTCATCGTGATTCCGAACGAGCGGCTAATGGATACGGTCGAGCGCGGCACGAGCTTCTTCGAGGCGTTCCGCATCGCCGACGACATCCTGCGCCAGGCCGTGCAGGGCATCAGCGACATCATCACCGTCCCGGGCATCATCAATCGCGATTTCGCCGACGTGAAAACGATCATGCACGGCCAGGGTTACGCCGTCATGGGCACGGCCGTCGCCTCCGGCTCGAATCGCTCGATTGACGCCGCGAACCGCGCCATCAATAGCCCGCTGCTGGAAGACAATTCCATCCAGGGTGCGCAGGGAATTCTCATCAACGTCACTGGCTCGTCCAGCCTCACGCTGCACGAGGTCCACGAAGCCAGCTCCATCATCCAGAAAGCCGCGCACGAAAACGCGAACATCATCTTCGGCGCCGTCCAGGACGACGCCATGAAAGAGTCCGTGAAAATCACGGTCATCGCCGCGGGATTCCGTGAAGCCGTGCGCCGTTCGCAGGGCCAGCGCCCGTCGTACATGCCGAAAACGTGGAGAGCGTCGCGTCCGGATCACTTGCCGGCAGGAGAGGAGCGGCCCAGCGTCGTGGACCAGGTCCGCCAAAACGTGCACGAAGTCATCAACCAGCAGGACGTCGCCGCCGACGATCTGGACGTCCCCACATTCCTCCGCCGCGCACCGCAAAAAGCCTGACCGCGCTCGCAAGAGATCCCCTGTAGGGGCGGAGCTTGCCTCCGCCCGCGTCCGAACGGTGGTCCATCATTGTGCGCAGGCGCAAAGGTTCGGCCTTCCTGTGCGCAATCCACGCTGGCGAGAATGGGTGGCCAGATCCCGCGATTTCATCCTTCGGCTGAGGTGGGGTCAATGATGCGGCGGACGGCGGAAATGCGATTGGCCGGAAAGCCGCCCTGTTGCGCGTGCTGGCGGATGGCTTCTTCGTTTGGCGCGATATAGACGCAGTAGATCTTGTCGTCGGTGACGTAGCTGTGCAGCCATTGGATTTGCGGCCCCATATTGCGCAACACGGAGCATGACTTCTGCGAAATGGCGAGAATCTGCTCCGGAGTGAGTTTTCCCGCGCCGGGGATTTCGCGTTCAATCACAAATTTGGGCATCTTCTTCCTCCAAATTGATTGGTGGCCGAGCGGGCGGCTTACGTTCCAATTATCTGCGAGTCCAACCAAGCCGCAACGCACCGTTTCTAAAGTACGGCACCCAGGATGGCGTAAGAGAGTACGCCATCTTCGCGCGCAGCGCAAAGATGGGTCTCCCGCCGCGGCTACTTCGCCAGCTCAGCGTTCACGCGAGAATACTCGTCACTTTCGACGCCGGCAGAATTCCCCGGCAAGAGGGAAGCGACCGCCTCCTTCAGCTCGTGTGCGCTCCGAACGTCCTGTGGATAGTTGAAAACTTTAATCTCAAAGATGAAGCGATTGGCCGCACCGGCGGCGTCGTTCAACCCGTCCGAGATCCGCGCCGCCACCAGACGCGCGTAGTGGATGCCTTTGCCAGGAAGAATAATTCCGAACGCCCCGCCTAGAAAATTGTGCAGTGACTCGTCCGATCTGATTTTTCGGGAGATGGCCTTCACCGCATCGCCCAGCGTGGCCATCACGTCCGCTGGATCTGTCATGCTCGCGGCAGGCTTTAGCACGATCACCACCACCGAGAGAGGGTCGCCGCAATTCACTGATCTCTTGAACTCCATCGAGAGCCGATCCTGAAATCGGCTCCTGCCCGGAAGCACTTGCAGCAGGTCTTCCGTCGCATTCACGCGAAGCTGGGAATATCGCATTTGCGCTATCGTGATTTCTCGGCGCAGCCGCCGCACCACGAGTTGCCGATCCAGCAAGTATCCGAACAGCAGCAGAGACAGCCCGCAAAAGCTGAAAAACAGAATTCTGGTGGTTCCCGCACTGAAATAAAGCGGACGCTCCACCACGGCCGGATACATGAAGAGGACCAGACCCACGCTAAAGATCACAATGCAAACAAGCGAAAGAATGGCAAGTTGGAATTCTCTCTTCTCAACACTTGCTGATTCCATGCGATCGAAGACGCGCATACGAGTTTCACCTCGGAGCACTAACTCCAAGGAAATGGTATGCGTCGAGCTTACGCCCCAACCTACCTGTACTCCTTGGGAATGTTCCTGAAATGCTTCAAGAGTTAACTAAGCGCTTCGGCTATGACGCTTCTGTATGCCTGGTTTGGACAACTCGCCCGCGCGCGGTTTCGAGGGTGGCCCCTGTTTGCGCGCTGCGCATAAGCGAGGGAGTGTGCCCGACCGTTCTTGTTCTCGGGAGGGTCGGGGTCTCTTTACCATCACCTCGATTCCTTCTTGAGCAGGGCTGTGTAGGTGCGCGAGATTCGCGGCGTATCCGCCACGCTGAAACCTTGCTGCTGGGCTGCCAAAAGAGTGCTCGCAAAGTCTTCTTTCTCGACGTGTCCCGTGGGTTCCCCCAGAAGAACGCTCGCCGAGGGCTTGATGGCGGAGAAAAGCTCGGCAAACAGAGCGGCGGGATAGGGGACTTCGTGGACAACGTACCAGACCAATGCGAAATCAAGCGTCCCGGAAAGCGCTTTCAGATCGGGCTCGTTCTGTGGACAGAGGCGAGTCTCGATCCGGCCTGCCACTCCCGCTTTCCGAGCGCGCTTCTCGAGCCTCCTCAACATTCTTTCCTGCATGTCCACGCAAATCACCTTTCCGGCTGGCCCAACCATTTGAGCCATAGGAATACTGAAGAAGCCCATGGCGCTGCCAAAATCGAGGACTTGCATCCCTTCTCTGACGTACGGCGCAAGTATTGTCCGGGGATTCTGCATGAGCTTTCTGATCGGGCTCGCAAGGAGATACCCGATCCATATGGGACACACTCTCTGTGACATCGCTTCTCCTCAATGGGCGCTGCCAGCGGACGGATCATCCGTTTTGCATAGGGCGGCGGCCAGCGTTTCGATCGGTCGTGACGGCAACGCAATCGCAACACGCTAACCTTAAATCATGGTATCAGGAATGGATTTGACTGTGTCCCACGTTTGCGCTTGGCGCAGATGCGGGACTTTGGCCGACAAGGCTACTTCGACGGCTCGATGGTCAGGTCGTCGACACTCAGCGCGGCAGGAGAGTCATCAGGCAATAGAGAAGTGACGGCGGATTCCAGTTCGTACGCCGTTTCAGCGTCCTTGGGATAGTTGAAAACCTTGATATCGGAGTTGAAGCGGTTGACCGAGCCCGCGGCGTCGCTCAGCCCGTCCGAGATCCGTGCCGCCACCAGGCGCGCGTCGTGCGAGCTCATCCCATGAAGGATGATTCCGAATGCGCCACGGAGGAAGTTGTACAGCGAGTCTTCTGGCTTGAGTTTCCGGGAGATGGCCATGGCCGCATCACCGATCGTTGCTGTGACCTCTGCTGGATCTGTGATGCCCGCGGCCGGCGTCAGCCGGATAACCACGACGGAGAGCCCTTCACCGCTATTCGACGATCTCTTGCACTCCATCAAGAGCCGGTCCTGAAATCGGCTCATCCCCGGCAGGGCTTTCAGCAGATCTTGACTCGCCTGAACGTGGAGCTCGGAATATCGTAATTTCGCGGTCGAGACCTCTCGCCGAAGCCGCCGCACCACGAGTTGCCGGTCCAGCAAATACCCGAACAGGAGGAGACACAGGCCGCAAAAGCTGAAGAACAGAATTTTCGTGGTTGTGGCGCTGAAATAAACCGGGTGCTCGGTCACATCCGGATACATCACGATGGCCAGGCCCGCGCCAAGAATCAAAATGCTGACGAGCGAGAGGATGGCAAGTTGGAATTCTCTTTTCCCGGCACTCGCTGAATCCACGCGATCGAATACCTGCATCGGAATCCACCTCGCAGCACCACCTCCGAAGAGGTGGTTTACGTTGAGCTTAACCCCCGAACGTGCATAGAATCCTCGAATTAGGTGCTCGAATTGCCGCAAGAGGCAACTGGGCGTGGCGGTTATGAATTTCGGGTGCCAATCATTCAGGCACCCGGCCCGCGCGGGCACGACCCTTCGAGATTGCGTCGGGCAGTCGGGCTGGAGTTACGCGTGATGGGAAAGCGGGCCACGGGCCGTTCGATTCTATTGTTTCTCGGCGCGATGGTTTTCCAGTCCTGTTGTTGCTGCTCCGCGCTGAGGGCGCAGGGCGGGCCGCCGTATTACACAAATGATCCAGGAACGCCCGGCAGCCGGAAGTGGGAAATCAATCTGGGATACATGCCGTTCTTATTCAGCGGGAAGTCCACGTCTCACGTGCCGGACGTGGACATCAATTACGGTCTGGGCGATCGAATCCAACTGACCTTGGAGACCGCCTGGTTGCGCGTGAAGGACGGCACGGCGGCCGCAAGGTTCGGCCTGGAGCAGGACCAGCTCGGCGTGAAATGGCGGTTTTACGACAGCAGAAACACGGGTCTCCAGATTTCTCTTTTCCCGCAGCTCTCGGTCAACAATCCCAATCATTCGGTCCAGCGAGGCATCACTCCGCCGGGCGCGAGCTTGATCCTGCCGCTGGAATTTAGGAAACCGCTGGGCCCAATCGATGTGAACTGGGAAGTCGGCTACAACGCGGTTCATCTAGGGCCGAGCGGATGGCTTGCGGGGCTTGTGGTCGGATACGATGCGACGAAAAAGTTGGAGTTGGACGCCGAGTTCTACGGGCTTGGGACTTTCAACCATTCAAACAACCAGCAGACGATGGATGGGGGAGCTCGCTTCAAATTGCGTCCGCCGTTCATTCTCCTGCTGATGGCCGGAAGAAGCGTCGCGCCCGCGCGCAACGGCCAGCCATATTTCGTGGGCTATTTCGGCATGCAATTCCTGCTTCCGCCGAAGCCGTTCGAGTAGCAGCCGCCGGCGCGAGGGAATGCGTCGGCATGCGCGGAGAGCGCGGGCTTTCATCGCGGCGAGTTTTCTCGTGTAGACTGGCCGCGTGCCGGAGCGAGTCAGAGTTCGCAAGGACGTCCTGGCAGCGATGCTGGAGCAGGCGCGCAGCGCCGGTGGTGAGGAATGCTGTGGTCTGCTGGCGGGACGCGACGCCGCGATCACGGGGATTTTACCGGCGCGAAACGCCGCCCAGCGTCCGGAGAGCGAATATGAAATCGCGCCGGAGGAATTGTTTCGGTTGATGCGCGAGATTCGCGGCGCGGGACTGGAGATGCTCGGCATCTACCACTCGCATCCCTCGGGCGGCAATTCTCCTTCCGCGAGCGACGTCGAGCGGGCGTTTTATCCCGAGGCGGCTTACTTCATCGTGTCGCCGCGCGAGGACGCAGGGCGGGCGGTGCGGGCATTTGCGATTCGCGTCGGCGCGGTAGCGGAACTGGAAATCGTCGCGGATTGAAACGAAGAAGACTCGCACTCCCGCGCGGCTGGCAAGCATGCAGCGGCGCTCCCAGGCCGTGCAAGGTCTATGGGGACGCGCCCCGGCGGCCGTTGAGGACGTCGCAATAGACCTGGTGGACCTGTTCGGCGGAGCGGCGCCAGGAATAATGCTCGACCTGCTCGTGACCGCGGCGGATCAAAGTGCGACGGAGTGCGTCGTCGGTGAGGATATGCACGATTCCGCGCGCGATCTCGAAGACGTTCTCCGGATTCACGCGCAGCGCGGCCTCGCCGAGGACTTCCGGCATGGCAGAAATGTTCGAGGCCAGCACGGGTGTGCCGTGAGCCATGGCTTCGAGAGGTGGGAAGCCGAACGCTTCATAGAGAGACGGAAACAGAAACGCCCGAGCTCGAGCATAGAAAACGCGCAGCACCGGCAGCGGCACGAATCCTAGAAACCGAACGTCGCCGCGAATGCGCGAGCGGACGACGGCCCGGCGCAGATCGGAATGTTCGGTGAGCGCGTTGCCGATGAGCAGCAACTTTAGATTCGTGTATTCGGGATGGGATTGCAGCTCAGTCTTGGCGACAGCGAAAGCTTCAATCAAGCGCGGGAGATTCTTTTGCTGCTTGATGCTGCCGGCGTAGAGCACGTAGGGGTCGGTGGCCGCGTGGCGTTCGAGGAGGAGATCCGCGTCGGGTGAAAGCGGCTGGGTGCGGAAGCCGTCGTCCACGGCATTGTAAATGACTTCGATCTTGCCCTCGTCCACGGTAAAGGTGCGCGCGAGATCGCGCCGCGAAGTCTGGGAGACGGTGATGATGCGTGCAGCCTTGCGCAAAGCGCGGCGCGCGAAAAAAAGGCGGCCGGCCTGCACGAGAGGCATGGTGCCGCGCGCGGGCTGGAGCAACTCGGTAAGATCGTGCACGGTGATGATCATTTTGGCCGGGGGGATCGCCGGCGTGTAAAACCAGGGCATGTGAAGCAAGTCCACGCGGCCGCGGATCTTGAAGGGCAGCGCGAAGTGAGTGTGAAACGATCCGGGCGCGGGCTGGTACTCGAAGAACTCGAAGTTTTCAGGCAGCGGCGAGCAAAGCTCGAAGTGGCGGCGCTGGCCGATAAGCAGGTAGCCAGTGTCGCGATCGATCTCCCCGAGGTTGTGAAGGATGTTGCGCGTGTAGGTGCCGAAGCCGAAGTCCCCGGCGCGACGGATATCGATCGCGACGCGCATCAGAGAGCGCGACTTAGCGCGCAGGCCCTTTCCACCGGCGCGTGTAGAGCGGGAACCGCGATGCGAGCGCGGCAACTTCGGCGCGGACCCGGCGTTCGACTTCGGCGTCTCCGAGATGCGTGAGCACGTCGGCGATCCACCCGGCGATGGGGGCCATATCCGCCTCGCGCATTCCGCGCGTCGTGATCGCGGGAGTGCCCAGGCGGATGCCGCCAGCCACCATCGGCGGCGTGGGATCGAACGGGATCGCATTCTTGTTGACCGTGATTCCGGCGCGATCGAGCGCGGGCTGCGCGTCCTTGCCTTTGATACCGCGCGAGTAAAGGTCCACGAGAAAAAGATGATTGTCGGTGCCGCCGGAGACGATGCGGAAGCCGCGGGCGGCGAGTGCGGTCGCGAGCGCACGGGCGTTCTTGACGATTTGCTGTTGATAGCCGCGGAATTCGGGCTGCATCGCTTCGAGAAAGCAGACGGCCTTGGCGGCGATGATGTGCATGTGCGGGCCGCCCTGCGTGCCGGGGAATAGAATGCGATCGACGTCCTTCGCGCGCTCTTCCCTGCAGAGGATGAGGCCGCTGCGCGGGCCGCGCAGAGTT
>Ga0187769_10000566_pt1 | contig 20340 bp, 24 predicted proteins | sample 0116_SJ02_MP02_1_FD_133140 | JGI IMG/M metagenome (GOLD analysis project Ga0187769, IMG submission 133140) | Tropical peat soil microbial communities from peatlands in Department of Meta, Colombia - 0116_SJ02_MP02_10_MG | ecosystem: Environmental > Terrestrial > Soil > Wetlands > Peat | place... | reverse complement strand
GTGATTATTACAAGACACTCTGGTCGAAAGCGGTGGAGATCCCAACCTGGATAGGTTCGTGTAACTTCGACAGTCAGTTTGAGGAAGTCCTTGAGGCGTTCAGCTCCACGAAATTCGGCGGAATGAGGGTAACTCGAAGTGGTGAGGAGGCACTCCTAACGCTCGGCGAAGTTGTCGGCCTCATTAGTGAAAGGAGGCTGTCAACTCACATGCTCACGGACGACGTCTGCTCGATTCCCAGCGCGATAGCGGGGGACCAACCAATAATCGAAGCAATCAAGAAGATGATTTCGGATAACATCAGAAGACTGTTTGTGCAGGGAGGCAAGGGGAGGTTCATTTCGGATCGCACGATAATCGAGTACATGTTCAGCCCAAGGCGGCTTGAAATTGCGAGAGACCATCCAGAGGAGTGGATCAACGGGGACGTCTCGGAACTCCCCACCAAGGTCCCAGGGAGATGCAAGACAGGCGACTTGGACGAGGCTGCCAAGGCAATGGGCAAAGCTCCTGACGACTGCCTGACGACGGACGAGTGGATGGTCATCTCAAGATGGGACCTTGTGGTTAAGCCCTGGAGAGCAAGGAAACTGACCGCTGAATAACCAAGACGAATCCTACGATCACCGTGGGCTAGACCAGGTCTAAACATAAGAGTCTCCGCTGTCTGGTTCATGGTCTCCTCGTCCCAGAGCTTGTGCATTCCAGCTGGACCGTATTCTCGAATCTGAATAAGTATCTCCAAACGGTTCTTCTGCTACCTAAGGCTTAACATTCAAGGGCAAAAAAGCGAGGTGTGGATATCGAGGGTCTAATTGCCGAGCTACAGATCCGTGGATTGGACCAAGCCAAGATAGATTCAACTCTGAAATGTCTCGTCCACGTCAATGCTGTGCAAGACTTCACGAATGATGAAGCTGGCGGGGTGCTCGTCAAAGACATCCTGAATAGCTATCCTTCTGAGGTTTCACAAGCTGCATCCGAACTGTACTTCGAGAGGTTGACAGCCTGCGGCCAAGAGGTATTCAGGGTGAAACATGACTACCAAGCTACTGCCCAATCTCTTGAGACTCAACTTTGGCAGAACGCTTCCGACCGGTGGGAGGAGTTCGTCAACGGTCTCGATGGAAGACACCTGGGATTCGTGCTTCCAATGAGTTTTGAACGTGCGAGGGTCGTTGAACTGTGGAAGACGAGGAATGACCTAAAGTGGTTCAGCGCAGAATTCGAAGAGTTCGGTTGGAATGTACTTAGGCTGATAGATGATATCCTAGCTGTCGGATGGGCACTTGACCTGGCGTTCGGCTATCGAAGCTTCCACTCTGGGGGGATCACTGGGACCCGGACAGCGCTTCATAAGAGGGCGTACGAGTCTCTAAAGAGGCGGGCGGCCATCCCACCAGACGATATCACAAAAAAGGTCAAGCTATGGAGGTTCTTCTCGCAGTATGAACCTGCGGAGACTGACGTAGTGAGCCTAATGAAGGAGTGCGACGTGACACTGGATGACGTCCAACGACAGATCAAGGACTTTCAAGAGAAGGGCTTGACGACTCCCTTCAGAGAGTCTCAGTATCCGCTTTACCTCGTGGTTGACAAGATGAAGAAACGGTATCAGCAAGAGGTAAGAGGTCTGCTGAACCCAATGGAAAACTGGCTTAAGAGAAGAGAAACGGCGCCTGAGATTCCCCAGTCCTAACTATCGCGTCTCGCCTTAATATCACCCAGGAGAAGGACTCAGACAATGACGGGTCCGAAACTTGAAAGTAGAAAGAAGGCAGATCTTGCGTACATCGAACATGTGGGGCCGTATGACAAGGTCCCTTGGGACCAATACATGAAGCGACTCTACGGTTGGGCCAAGAGTCAGACGGTGATGCCAGGATTCTATCCGATGGCCATTTGTTTTGACGACCCACAAAAGACCCCACCCGAGAAATGCCGGTCGGAGATTGCAATTACGTACAAGGGCGAGGCGAGGGCTGAGAATGGAGTGAAGACCAGGTCACTGTCGGCGATGAAGGTGGTTACCCTTTCGCACAAAGGACCTGCAACCGAGTTCGAGAAGACGTACGCCAAACTAAGGGAATGGATATCGGCGAATGGATACGTAGCATCTGGTCCGTCGATTGAAGTCTACTCGAAGAAGCCAGAGGTCATCGAAGGTGTTACCATATTTTTCGCCAAAGTGATGATGCAGATTGCGAAGAGTCCCTAAGGCGACGCACAACTTGGAGGGTGCCGCGTGGGGATGTCAGAATGAGAGGATCCGGGACAACACAGATGCAATAGGCGCGCTTTGCGAATGGACATTGCCCATCTATCCCGCCCCGCCATCTTTGCCACGGCTTTCATTTCGCCTCGCATGGAAGCAGCTGAACCCGAACCTTGGCTAGAAGCCCTAGTGGTCACGTCCAAAGTGAGATTCAACGTTTTGTCTTTACGGCATCTATGAAGGCAAGCCGTCACTGATGTCTGTCCCCTCCCCTGTCTTCCATTCCCTTACAACACTCAGTAGGGGTGGTTTCTCGAACTCGACTTGGACCTTTCCTTCATAGACGGCGCCCGTGCCGCCGTCGATGGAGATGAAGTCCTCCTCGTGAAGAGTCTTTCCTTTCAAATCGAAAGTTTTGTTAGCTAAATTGATGGTCATGTCCCCACAACCTACGACGCATACCTTGCCCATCTGCCTGGCAACCACGGCAGCGTGCGAGGTCTTGCCCCCAGTTTTTGTCAGGACGCCTGCGCAAGAGGCAATGCCCGAGACATCCTCAGTGGAGATGGCTTCGCGCACCAAGATGAGTCCGGAGTCCTGACCACTGCGATGACTCAAGGCGCTGTCGGCATCGAAGACTATCCGTCCGACTGCCACACCATCACTCGCTGGCACGCCTCTGGATAGCGGTTCGCAAGTCCTGGCAGACTGTGAGAGGACCCTCCGCTGAACATTTTCAAGATCGTAGTTTTTCAGTCTTTCCAACGCCGTGGTCCTGTCGATGATTCCTTCGGAGGCCATGTCAGCAGCTACCTGGATGGCCGCCCAAGGAGTCCTCTTTCCACTCCGTGTCTGCAGGAGGTAAAGCTTCCCCTCCTGGATTGTGAATTCGAAATCCTGCATGTCCTTGAACTCCATCTCCAATCTCTTCCTCAGCGCAAGTATCTCTGCGTAGACGCCGGGCAACACCATACCGAGCCCCGCCGAACTGCCGATCGATTGCCTGCCGGAGACCAAGTCTTCCCCTTGGGCGTTGAAGAGGAAGTCCAGGTAGAGCTGATTCTGCCCCGTTGCAGGGTTCCTTGTGAAGGCGACTCCTGAACCTGATGTTGCACCCATATTGCCGTAGACCATCTGTTGAACAATTGCCGCTGTACCAGCCAGCCCCCGAAGGTTCTGGATGGCTCGGTATTCACGGGCCTTGGAGCTCTCCCAAGATTCGAAAACCGCCCTGACCGCTCCATGCAGCTGTTCAAGCGGCTCCTGGGGGAACGGCGCTCCCGTCTGGGCCTTGAACTCGTCTAGGTAATCCTTCGCCAGTCCTTTCAGCGAAGAGGCGTCCAGATCCTTTGGACTTGGGACCTCTGCGTACGCTAGATGCTGACTCAGGATTGATTTGAAGTGGCTACTGTCGCAGTTGTTGACGACCTCCGCGTACTCCTGTATTAAGCGGCGGTAAGAATCCCAAACGAAGCGTGGATTACCGGTCATGCGGATGAGACCCTGAACTGTCGCATCACACAGGCCCACGTCCAGAATCGTCTCCATCATCCCGGGCATAGAAACGGCTGCGCTTGAGCGGACTGAAATAAGCAGAGGCTTCCTTCCGTCTCCGAACACGAGCCTCGTCTCTTTCTCGAGCCTCTTCACGCCAGCCTTGATCTCCTCGAGCGTATCGAAGGAAAGAGAATGTTCTGTAAGGTAATTGCGGCACTTGCCAGAATTTAGCACGAACCATGCGGGTATGGGGAGGCCAATGTTGGCCATTCTCATGAGATTCGCTGCTTTCAATCCGACCTCCCCAACCTCCGGAGGCTTGCGGGTGGGCTCGAGTCCACCCGGTCGAACGCTTTCCGCAGTCATTCGTCCTCCGTTTCTCCTTTAGCGTAATAGTGTCAGACGTTCGTCATCTCTTCAAGAGCGTAATCCTTCAGAATCAGGGCCGCCTTGATGAAAGAGTCGGTCGCGTCCTCAATCTTGTTTGCGATGGAGGACAGCAGATAGAGCTGCTTGAAGTTCTTTGTGTTCTTCAGCAACGCTGCCGTGATTATTCTGAGACTGTCGTCTGCTTCATGTTCGAGGGTAGTCACCCTGTCCACCGACTGAAGGAAGTCTTCCATGTCTGTCTGAGAACCATACCTGACCGTCTTGGCATTCTCGATCACTTTCAGGTGCTCCATGGCGCATTCGTTCGAGAGTTCGGCCAGGCGGAGAAGAGGCTCAAAGAGCTCTTGGGGGACCTCGACCTTGGAAGTCTGAGTGAGCAGAAATGCAGCATCTTCAAGCGCGTCAGCAGCGTCATCCGCATTACTCAGGACCGCCTCGAATTCTCGTGAGGTGTTTGTCCTCTTAATCAGCAGCCTCCCTTTGTTAAGGAGCGAGTCGGCACGGCTCTCCCACTTCCTCGCCCTTTCGGCGTTCCGCATGACAGAATCGGTATCGTCATTTACCACTTGTACAAGGCCATCCCTTACCGCGGCCGCAATTTCAATGGTCTGCGTGGCATGGTCACTGGCAATTTGCAATATGTCCTCATCGATTCCATGGAAGTGCCTGGTTAGTTCGACTCGCACCTCGTCTCTGATAAGGAACTCGGACTTCGATTGCAGCAACCCCTCCGTGCAGGTCTTCAATGTGAACTTGAGGAAATCTACGGCCCGGTCCTTGCCTAGGACGTCGCCGAAGTCATCACCATAATGGAACGGCGAGCGTTTTGCCTGGTCGACTACGCCGTAGATCAGCTGCGCGCCTCCCATCTTTAGAAAACCGCGATGGCCGTACCCCTTGTCGGCCGCCCATCGAAGAATCCTCACGGCTTCGATCTTGCCAACGAAGCTCCGGAGCTGTTTTCTTGCGCGATTCCAGTCGATGAGGAAGACGATCTTAGAACCCAAGAACGATAGGTACTCCGCCAAGTCGTCCTGGCTTTTCGCCTCTAGGAGGCCGACGCACATCTGGTAGTCCGCTTCCTCCAAGCTTTCCCCTCTCCTTGACATCGTCTCATTCCACTTGACCGGGAACTTCTCCAGCAGCGACTGGAAGAAAGCAAGACGTGGAAGGTGAACGTCCGTGTAGGTCAGGGCCGCTGACAGGCCAATCACCTTGACGACGAGTATGTGCGAGTCCGTTTGCCCGATATCGTTCTGGATAAGAAGCGCGTCGCCGGCGCGTGTTGCCGTTGTGCCTAGGCCGGGATGGCCGAACTTTAGGTCGGCTGACTGGTTGACGCCCTTCATGAAGGCGCGGACGAACACGGTGTCAGCCTGGTCTATGCCGTATACATTAGCGCCGTCGAGCACTTCCTGATAGGTCTTCGTCTGAAGATCGTTTATGCACCGATGAATGTCCATGACGAGCAGATGAAAGCTGTCTTTACTTCGATCGACTGACGTCGCTGCTTCAACGAAGGAACCTGAGACCTTCGTGTCGCTCTCGGCCTTGAAGGCCTGCAGCAACTTCGTCTTGCGCGCGTCAAAGAGGCCACTTTCCCGAAGCTGGTCGCCACCGGCGGCGCGCAGAGGGGCAATCATCTGATTTGTCAGTTGAACGACTCTGTCTGCCATTATTCCGGCACGTGGAATTTCGTAGGAATCGTCTGGGAGTCGCCGGCTTGACGACACGACCGCATCGAACTCCTTCTCCCCGATTCCACTGGTCTCTCGCTCGCCGCGAAGGTCAGAAAAGCTGTCGTCAGGGCGGTCAGCGTGGTTGCGTGCAGCTTGGATCAGGGCGAGGAAATACTTCGCCGCATCGTTTGCAGTCAGCGCCTCGCTAATGAGTTTTGGAAGGAGTAGTGGCTCCTCTCCAAGCTCGTGGATGATTCCAGACTTCTCGCTATGCTGACCACTCAACGGGTCTCGGGATGCTCGCCTCTATTTTATCGTTAACGTTACTGAACCCTCTCGAATGGGAGTCTGTGATGTGTATTCTTGCTCTGGAACTGGCCCCCGCAGTTTCTCCTGTCACCTCTTTGACGGTCATTCTTATCAGCAAATCTCTCGGGTCGAGAGCTGTGTCCACTCGGCATAACGCCTCTTCCTTGCCAGAAAGGCGCCGTAATTCGTAGCGCCGTGTTGGAATCTGACGTGCACCTCCGCGTCGTTCCTTCTGTCGTACGACCATCGGTCTACCAGGCCGACGTACGAGATCACTTGGGTGTGCTTGACGGAGATTGTAGGGAGCGAAATTTCATCGACTGATTCTCCGCGCGCGCTAAAGTCTGCTGGGAAGCTAGAGAAGCCAGGACAAGACGATGGGAATGCCAGTCTAAAGATCCAGGTTCCGCTTTGAGCTAATCGATTCCATGAACTCTCTGAAGCCCTGATAAAGCGACCGGTAGACCTTCCTGTCCCCCAAATTCTTCAACACCGCGAAGGACCCTTCCTCCACCATCACCGCAAACTCCGCGGCCATCCGCGGGTCTACGTTTGGTCTTAGGTAGCCATCGTCCCTCGCTTTTCTGAGATGCTTCTCAGTCTCGTCTATCCAGGTCTGGAGCACATCACGGAGCTTATCCCTGAATACCGGGTCAACCGCTGACATCTCTTGAGTGAGGTTGTTGAGTGGGCACCCGAGCGACAGCTCTTGGTCGGTCGTCGCTTCCATCAGCTTCTTGTACGTCTTCACCATTCCTTGGACTGGGTTTCGGTACGCATTCAGGGGCCTGACCCACCGGTTGAGCATCATATCGCGGAGAACTTCGTCTGCCAGAGCGTAACCGAGGTCGTTCTTGGTGGGAAAGTAGTGAAAGAACGCGCCCTTCGTGACGTTCGTTTTTGCCACTATGCCGTTAACGCTGGTCGCCTGGAATCCATGTTTGTAGATCTCGTCAAATGCCACACGCAGTATCTCCGACCGCGTCGATTCAGCGTCTCGAGTTCTACTCATCGTTTCACCCTAGGAGTCACTTGTAGTTAATATACCATCTGGTATGGTCTGCTCGCACGTCCAAACGCTTAAGTGGGCCATTGACATACCAGTCGGTATGTCAACTCCATCCGCGCACCCGTCCTCAGGCAAGAATTTGTTGGCAGGCAAGGTCGCCGTGATTTACGGCGCTGGAGGTGGCGTTGGCAGCATGGTCGCCAAGACATTTGCCAGGGAAGGCGCGAAAGTGTTTCTTGTCGGACGCAGGTCGGAGCCTTTGGATGCCGTGACCAGAGAGATCTCGAGGGCGGGCGGCTCGGCCTCGGCATCGCTGGTGGACGCCCTTGACTCGAAAGCGGTCGAGGCGCATCTACAGAAAGTCGTGGCTGAGTCAGGGAGGCTCGACGTTTCGTTCAATCTCATCGGGACCAACGTGGGAATAGGAAACCCACTGGTGAAGCTTTCAGATGAGAAATTCACGGCTGCCGCATTCGACAAGGTGAGATCATACTTTATCACGATGACGGCGGCAGCGCGCATAATGGAGAAGCAAGGGAGCGGCGTCATACTCGGACTTACGGCTCCCAACGCACGGCTGCCAAGAGTGAACATGGGTGGGTTCTCGGTCTGCGGCGCAGCGATAGAAGCACTCTGCAGGCAGTTGGCTCTGGAAGCTGGGCCAAATGGTGTCAGAGTCGTCTGCCTGAGAACCGGAGGCACCCCTGACAACCCTGTTATCCACGACGTATTCGCATACCTTGCCAAACAGAAAGGAGTGACCTTCGAAGAGTTCGCGCGGTCGGAGGGCGAAATCACAGCGTTGAAGAGACTCCCGCTTACCACAGAGGTTGCGAATGCAGCCGCTCTAATCGCATCTGACTACGCAAGTACGATCACCGCAACGGTGGTAAACGCAAGCAGCGGTGAACTCGTGGACTAGAAGAAGATCCTATGTTGGAAGCCCCACTTGCTTCACTGATACTGTCTACAGGAGAATTGACCTAGTTCTGAACTTAGGGCACCACGATTAAATCGTTTGTCCACAATCTTAGAAGTGCATGTCGGGCGATGGGAGGAAAGGCGCCAGTGGTCCGGCCATCGCTCTTGCGATTGTGGTCGCGGCCCTGATAGTCGTGACCCTCTACTACCTGTACTCTGCCGGTTCGCTCTCCACCCCAAGCGTCGTTGAGTCGGAGACCACTACGTTCTCGAGCGACTTAGGACCAATCGCCGTGATTTCGGCATCATTGGTCACTCACTCCAATGGGACTGCCACGATCACGGCCACAATCAAGAATGTGGGCCAGCAGAGCATCGGTCTGGACGAGTTCTACTTTCCTGCGGGCGCAGCGATCTCAGCATATTTCGGAACTACTGCGCTGCTTCCGAACATGTCCTTCACTTGGAGGCAGACAATTCGTGGTAACATCATACAGAAAGGAAAGGGGTATAGCCTGGACGTCGATTTCTTTTTTGGCCCGACGACGGTTAAGCCAGCAGTTCGGCACGTTGACGCAGCCAGCGTTTGGCTGACCGTTTACGCAAGCTAATCTCTTTTCCAATTACCCTGTGCTTTTCGTAGCTTAGACTGAACCCCAGCCTTGCGCGCGTTTGTTGTAGGCGGATGTCTGGATACGTGCGCCTAGTTAATCCGTATTCTTGATTCATGTTATGACTCCTGAATGCCTAATATCTGCTTCTGATTCATAGCGCAAGGTAGCAATGACTCTCAGAAAACTGAATCCGCTCGAATGGATCCTGTACGTGTTGCTTTGGTGAGACGCGCGCTGCGTGGGAACCAGCTCACGCCTGGTCGATAGGGGACTGGGGCGACTAAATAGATCCCTGACCACGGTCGAATCATGGGCGTGAGCGATGATGTGTTCTGTAGGATAGCCAGACACGATGAGAAGGCGTATGTAATCTATGAGGACGAAGATGTGATGGCGATCCTCGATCTGTACCCCGCGTCAAGGGGACAGGTGCTCGTATTGCCTAAGGCTCATTTTACTTGGTTCTACGAGATGCCGGACAAACTGGTAGGGCACTTCTACGAGCTCGTCAACAGGATTGGCCTTGCGATAACGAAGACATTCGAGCCAAAGTCCATAATATTGCTGGCGAGAGGCCTGAGAGTACCCCACTATCATCTCATAATGATACCGACCCACGGAGATGACGTCATGAGCCGCCTGTTCGGATTCGTCGACGCCGTCCAGGGTTTCCCACCTGTGCCAGATGGAGTCGTGGAGGAGAGGCTGGAGGCCCTCAGGGCAAGCACATTCAATCGGGGGACGGCCAGCCGTGATCTGGAGGAAGGGAAAGCTCGACTCGAGCTGGCTCTGAAGGAGGTATTGACGGCAAGGCCCCTCTAATGAAGGATGAGAAAGGTATCCCATGGTGAAGGTCTTCGTGCGATACCTTTGGATGAAACTCGGCTCCGATGCGCCTCGATTCGAGCAAGCCTTCTCCGTAGATGATGGGAAGAGCTGGGAGACGAATTGGATAACCACCCAAAGACGAAAGCCCGAATGAGATGGCCTAGTTCAAACGCTTGGGCGCGGGCATACCTAGAGGAACTCCTAGGAATCAGAGCCAGAATCGCTTGGTTTCGCTGAAGCTCTCTCAAGGACTCTTCGGATCGATGCAACGACTCGATCAGGCCGATCTTCCTGCACAGAATGCGAGGCGTCCTCAAGGGTCTCGGTTTCGTGTATCTTTAGATATCCTTGCCACTTCGCCACATCTGCAAGTGGAAATCCTGGATCATCGTGTGTTCCCCAAAGGATCTGCGCCGGCAAATCCGAGAGGTTCGGCAGCTTGGTCTCAATTTCCGCGAGCCACGGACGAGCCTTGCGAATTTGTCTGGGGAAGATCCACGTCGGTCTTCTTGAGTCCGGAGTCGGAAACGGATCGGTGTATGCTTTTCTGAGAATCTGTGTGACTTTCTCCTTGTGATAGATACCATCAGGTAGCATGGACTTTGCGAAGTAGTTTCTTCGCGTTTGAAGCCAGTAACCAACGGGCCATCCTCCCATCACAACGGAAAACAGCTTTTGAAGATTGGATGCTGGCCATGCCCAAGTATTCATCACGACAAGGCCGCCAAGGTTTTCCCTATTTCGAACAGCATAGTTCATCCCGATAGGCCCACCCCAATCTTGAACTACCAACACGACGTCTCTCAGTTTCATGCGACTGATCAAATCTGTGATCGCGTCCGAATGCTCTTGCGGGGTGAATCGATACGCGGAGGGTGCCTTGGACATTCCAAAGCCAGGGTAGTCAGGGGCGACCAGACGACATTCTTCTCTCAGATCTTTGACGACGTTTCTGTAGATGTAGGACCACGTTGGGTTTCCGTGAAGAAGGAGAACCACAGGACCCTGTCCTTCATCAACAAAGTGAATGTAGCCATCACGGTAGGGTAACCAATGATCATTGAATGGATATTCAGAGGAATCAACCTCAAACGGCCTTGGAATCGTTTCCATGTGTGTACGGCCGATCCTGTTTGTTGGTCTAATAAATGGCGTACTTGGTCCAAAAGGAAGTGAAGACTTTTCGACCTGAGGAGCTAATAGAAGACCAGGCGTCGCAAAGGTAATAAGTTCCGCCGATTAGGGACACCCTAATTGAGCCTGACTCCTAGCCAGCGGGCATTGGGCGCAAAGATTCTCGCCTCAGTATTGATAGTTGCGTTTTCTCTGGTGGCCGTCGGAGTTGCGACCAGCTCTCCTCTTCAGGTGGCTCCTACCTCGAGCACATCGTGCGAGCCGTCACCATCTGGCGCCCCTTGTACCACTACCTCGAGTTCCACCTGTGCGCCGGGCACCGTCTGTACGACCTCGACCACGTGCCAGCCTTCGGCGTTCGCAGGGTGCCCGACTTCGACGACTTCGAGCACGACCACTACGTGCAGTCCTCTTGTCGTATGTTCGACGTCATCGAGCACGACCACCTGCGAACCCGCCTCATCAGCCGTGGGATGCACAACTACGAGTACGAGCACTAGCACCTGCACGACCAACTTGGCAGGCGTTGAGTGTCCGACTACGAGCACGAGTACGATTACGACTACGTGCGAGCCCGCCTCTTCCGCCGTCGGATGCGCGACAACTACGACCACATGCAATCCGACAGTCGGCGTGGCCTGTCTCCCGTCCCTGATCAGCACAGCCACGACGACCGTCCTTCACACGTCGGCGGGCGTCTCAATCGCACCGGGCGGATCGATTCCCTACGGATCTGTTGTCTACGATCTGGCTACAGTGACCCCTTCAGTTCCTCTGCCCCCTGTCACAGGCGTAGTCGAGTACCTCTTCTACTTCAGCGGCGGGTGCCCCGGTGGGACTTTCATAGTCCTAACCAGCCCTGTTGGAAAGCCCTCTGTGCCGATAGGACCGTTGCCTCCAGGAAACTACGCGTTCCAGGCATATTATCCGGGCGATTCCCACCACCTGAGTTCCACGAGCACCTGCGAGCCGTTTACTGTGCTCCCACCTACGACTACCACCACGACTACTACTTGCGAGCCTTCTTTCACAGCTGTTTGTCTGACTACGAGCACATCAACCTGTGAGCCATCCTTTACGGCTGTGTGCCCGACCGCGACGACATCGAGCACGACTACCTGCTCGCCTTCCGCTGCCGCCGCGGGATGCCCGACAACGACGACATCTAACACGACGACATGCAGTGCTTCATCTGTTCCATGCAGCACGAGGAACACCACTACGAGGACAATCGTTGTCTGTTATCCCACAGTCATCATCTTGGGATCTACGACATTCGACTTCTGCACTGCAATTGTGGCTGGTCACTCCCCGACGGGAACTGTGAACTGGTCACAGGGTGGCACAGGCTCAGTCGTCTTCCATCCTCCGAATCCTTGCACTCTCTTCTTGGGAAGGTGTACTATCGTGATTACAGGGTCCACGAGCGGCCACGCCATCATTACGGCTACCTACAGTGGAGATACTCACAACAAAGGCAGTTCAGGAAAAGCCTTGGTGTCTATCACCAAAGCACCTACGACCACAAAGGTGTCGTGCACGTCGGCCTCCTTCGGTGTAGGCTCGTTGACTACTTGCACGGCGACCGTTTCGGGTGGATTCCCGGTGCAGACTGGAACCGTCACTTGGACTGATGTCTCAGGAACCGGGAAGGTCACCTTCTCCTCCGCGACCTGCACTCTGGTGGCTGGGACCTGTTCAGTGAACGTCACAGGGACAGCTGCAGGCAGCGCCTTGATAGGGGCAATATACGGTGGAGATTCGAACAACCTCAAGAGCGCCGGAAAGCTCTCGTTGACAATAACCTGAGTCTGAAGCTAGGACACGGCGACCATTATGCCTGATGGTTAAATGAGACCGTAACCAAGCGGGGCCGAGGGCGATGACAAAGCTCGGAGATGCTAAGACTCTCGGTGGAGTTGGCTCAATCCTCCTCTTAATCCCAGGTGTCAGCATCGTTGGATACATTCTGATTCTGATCGCCGGCAAATACATCTCGGACGAGCTCGGCGACAAATCGATCTTCGACAACATGCTCTACGCCGTCATCTCCGGCATCATCGGTGTGGCTGCGGCCGCTTTCATCATTTTTTCCGGAGCGGTGTTCGGAGTGTTCACGTTCGCTGCGTCCGCTTTTGCTGGGGTAATCGCAGGGCTCGCCATAGCTTGGATTGGGCTCGTCGTCTCGTCAATCTTCCTCAGACGCGCCTACAACACCATGGCTACGAAACTGGACGTCGGGACCTTCAATACCGCGGGCACGCTCTACTTGATTGGTGCGATCCTGACCATAATTCTCGTCGGATTCCTCCTCCTTTTCGTTGCAGCAATCCTTCAGATCATCGCGTTCTTTTCGATCAAGGATGTGGCTCCGAGCATGCAACCTCAAGGCATGCAGCCTCAATCCATGGCGGCGCCAGGAGCGTCTGTGGGCATGAAATTCTGTCCGAGCTGCGGCAACCAGCTAGCGGCCTCCGCCACCTTCTGCTCCAAGTGCGGAGCAAAGCAACCATAAAGAAGCACACTTATCGCACGGGAGAGGTCCGAGTGCTTTAATTCTGGAAAGGTATCGAAACTCAGAGGCCTGATTTCCGAAACGCGTGTGCCAATTCTGAAAATGCGCGGCCCGCCCAAGAACCTCGCCTATTGTCGTGGACCAGAACTGTGAGACTTCCGCTTGAGGGCAGGTAAGTGACTTCGACGGTCCCCATCCCAATCCTGAGACCCTTAATGTGCCAATGCAGGTTCTCGCCCTTGGTCTTGTATCGTCGAGTCAGGCGACCCATTGGTCTGGGTTCCGCATTCTGTATTCTGGCCCAGCCATCCAAGAACTTTTGGATTCGTTCTACTTGAAGTCCAGGTCGGATTTGAATCTCGAGTTTTTCCAAAGAGGGTTGTTCGCCGTTGTCTTTTCAGGTACGGCCACGGCCATTATCAATCGTTCGGCAATGTGCATGTTAAACGTGCCCTGATTCGTGGCAGGGTTCGCCGTACTCATTGGGGGCTGTGAGAGAGGGTGAAACCAGATCCGGACTCCATAATTCCTTAATCGATTCCGAGAGAAAACTCGAAACGGGGTAGCTGGGGACAGGGTTCCACTCCCTGTGGGTGTAGTAGTCAACTACAGCCCCGCGATCTCGCGTCCCAGCGCCTTCTTCTTGTTGCTGGCAATGCCACTCGATAGGGCACTCTGACGTGTCCTCCCCGAAACACAGTAGCCTCAAGGAGGCGTGAGGTTGCTTCCGTAAGTCCAGGCATAGACCGAGCCGTTGTAGACTTGCAGCTGGTCCGCGCCCACCTGAGCCATTTGCCAAGACGAAGTGGAGTTATAGGTCCAAACTCCCCAGTAGTCGTTTACCGCATTTGCCACGTTGTATATCGCCGTGACCAGGTGCGAGGAATACTCGAGATAGTAGGTCGCGTTGACATGTCCGCCTGTTATGACCTGGGTAGCGACGTACAGGTTCAAACCGGGCTGGGTCGTGTCATTGTACCAAGTTTTCGTACCGTTTCCAAAGTCGAGGAGAATGTGGGAGACGTACTTGACATCAAGTGCTTGAAGCTGCAGGACATAGGTCCTGTTCTGTGACTCGGCCTTTTTGTACTGGGAGTAATAGTAGGCTGCAAGTCCGGATACCAAGAGGACCACGGCCAAGAGAATCACGGCGATTCCTAGGAGTGTCCTTCGATGACCCTCGACTTCCATCTAGCTGGCCCCCGATTCAGCGCGAGGCATGGGATTTTGAGTTCTAAGAGGACCGAATGACCCCCTCCGACCTGCCATCCGCGTCGAGTACAGGATTGCCGCGGGAGCGATTACGGACCCTAGTGCAAAGTCGCTCAGTTCGTGGGGAATCATGAAGGGCACGCCCGCGATGACATAGCTCATCAAGACTGAGAGGCTGGTCGCGCCGGCCAAGAGTCCTGTGGCTATATTCGTACCGAAATCCCAGAAGAAGGCGCAGATGGCAAGTGATGCGCCTAGGAAGGAGTTTTCGAGGGACAAACCATGAAGGTTCGCACTTCCCCACGCCTTTGCCGCGGCGTAGCCCGCGAAGGCGAACAGCAGTTCCCCTGCTACTAAGAAGGGCATTATCGCACCGGCCGCACCCCACGGACTGACGACGCTCCAGATGGTCTCAGAGATCACTGCGACCGCCGCCCCGGTCCGGAATCCAAACACGAATGCCGCGACGAACACCAGAGTGTCCATCAGCTTGATGTTTACAAGCGGGGTAAGAGCAAAGTCGGATCCGACGATTAGAGAGGAGAACACAGCCACCACGGCGACCCACTCGGTGGTGCGCATAACGCCTGGTTGGTACATCCATCCAGTATAAAAGGCTGGTGCCACGTGCACCGCGCTGGATAACAGGTAAAAACGAGCAAGGTCACACTCCACTTGTTGCAGAGCCTGGCGGGACTCCTCCAGATAGCCGAGACCAGAGGGACGGGGCCCGCGACCACTTTCGAGCCGGCGCATCTCCTGCTTTCCTTTATCACGATAGGTGAAAGTGGAACAATCGGCAGAGGAGCACTTGCCGCCCAATCCGGACTGGGAGAAGGGGCAATCAGGACGATCATCAAGAAGCTTCGGAGGAACGGATATGTGGATGCCAACGCTTCCGGGTGTTTCCTCACTTCTGTTGGCAGACGAGTCTACGAATCGATCGAGAAGATGCTATCCCCAATGGTCTTGATGAGAGACTCCAGGCTGGGGATGGGAGGAACTCAGGCGGCACTGGCCGTCCGTGGCGGATCTAAGGCGGTCAGATATGGGATTGAGCAGAGAGACTCTGCGATCAGGGTAGGCGCGTCAGGCACCATCACCTACGTACTCAAGGCAGGAAAGATCGCAATTCCCGGCGGCTCGGACGACTGTGAAAAGGACTTTCCAGACAAGGGCTGGTCCGAACTCAGAAGGAAGCTTGACCCCGGCAACAGTGATGCAATTATCCTGTGCGGCGCTCAGCGAGAAACTCTGGCCATGTTGGGAGCGATCGCCGCTGCCCTCACCCTTCTTTAGCTGATGCGCACCGGACGAGCGGCATCCGTTGGATACGGACTTCTCGGAACGATTCAGCGGCTGAAGACCAGCCTACCTGACTTCAATACATATTCCACGGCTTCCGGTGCTAGAGCGTGGATGTCTTCTAGCGGATTCCCTCTAACGGCTAGAACATTTGCCTTGAGACCCGCCTTCAGAATCCCACAATCTGCTATGTCCAGACACTTCGCGGCCCTCGAGGTCGCACAGACAATAGCTTCCTCATTTCCAAGAGTCCTCGAGATAGCGGCGATTTCTTCGAAGTTGCGTCCGTGAGGTCTCTCTGTATCGCCTACAATGTCAGATCCCGCGACCACGGCAATCCCGTGTTCCTTGGCGAGCTCCATGTCATCAGTCATGTGTTCCTTGATGCGGACTGCGAGAGGCTCAGGAATATTCGGACTTGACAATGCGTTGTAGGTCACCAATGTCGGGACGTAGAAGATTCCCAGCTTAGCTATCTCACTCGCGGTGCTTGCGGTGAGACCAGAGCCATGTTCGATGGAATCGACCCCTGCATGAATGACGTTGTTCAATGCCTCCTCTCCCTCTGCATGGGCGGCTACCCTCAGGCCTGCGGCGTGGGATTCCTCCACAATCGCATTCAGTTCTTCGGGCGTGAAATTTGTCCTGATTCGTCCCCGTTTGAATTCGCCTGAAGCATAGAGTTTCACCACTTTTCCGCCATCTCTTACTACTTTTCTCACGGCGCGACGGCACTCCCAAGGCCCATCGCAGAAGTAGGAGTACGAAGCCAGTTCCCTGCCAATGTCGAGTGGGAAGACGTGGGGATCATCATCACCACCCGTCTGCGCAAGAGCTCGTGAACAGGAAATCACGTCAGGACCTTCAATCGAACCCTCCTCGACTGCTTGGGCGAGATGTGTTGCACCCTTGGAACCTAACTCGCGCACACAGGTGAATCCGGATTGCAGGAGACGTTTCAAGTCGTGGGCAGCACGGAGTACGGCAAGGGTGTCTGGTACCATCGCCCACTGGGTCGGCCAAGTGCCCTTGGACGAATAGAAGTGGACGTGCGCGTCGATCAAGCCTGGCAAGATCGTCATTTCTTTGCCTTCGATCACTTTCGCCTCATTGGGTACTTCAATTGACCCGATTTCGCCCAAACCGGTTATGACGCCTTTTTCGGTGTCGACACTAAGGACAGCCTGTGGGTGAAGTCTCTCTCCATCGAAAATCCTCCCCTTGAATACGAGTGTTGCCATTCACTTTTCGCGCCGGTTCATTCGGTCATTCTAAAGAACGTACCTCTTGCCTCCTGCGGTTGCTTGAGGACCCCATGCGGTTGCCTCTTGCAGTTCCCCGTGCTATGTCAATGAGTCCGCCGATTCTCGTGGTTGAGAATAGGTGCTTCGACCCAGATTGCCGAAGACTTCGGTCCAGTCATCAGGATTAGACTTGATAGAAGGGCGCCATCAGCCCCCACTTGTTCATCTTACAATGCCGAGGGTAAGAACATGGGAGGTGAATAGCTTTAATTGATCGAAACTTGCAAGACGCGGAGGCACGGGCCCCCAGAACGTCTCGAAAAGAAGGCCTAGATCTCCACACCAAGACATTCGGCCCTCAAGCCTGAAGGCAGGCGTTCTCTACACCTGCCCGCTGCTGTCCTCGCTGATCCTCACAGTCTTTGCCTACTTCTCTGCCCCCCTCGCGCCTCCTCCACCTCCCTCATTCGTGGGGGTTGTGAAAGGCAATGTCCCATGGAACTCTGCCAATAAAGCAATACAGAATGCGTACATCTCCACTCTCTACCAGTTCAACCTCTCCGTGTGGGCTCATTCAGGCCTCGTCCAACTAGCGCTTTCCTTCGCCGTCTTGGGTGGGCTCGTCCTTGCATCTATTCTCGCCGCGCCGAAGCTGAAGAGGTTCGACCGGAGGGTGCCTGTTCCTCGAGCAGTCGGGGACACGGGGCTCCTCGTTGCTATGGGCGGATTCACGGTCTTCCTCGTCTACGTATTCATTGACATTGCAATCTCGTTCCCGCCGGTGATGCGCGGCGAAGGGGCTCTGCACGCCTTCATTCTCCTTCCACAGATGAACTGGCTCTGGGGGTTCTATGCGAACTATACTCACCTCGCCTACCTTACCCTGCCTGAATCTTTCGGCGTCCAGGCATTCTACGTGCTTGCTGCGGGGACGTTCGGAGCCTTCGTCTACCATCTGAAGGGCGGAATCCTTTCGGCATTGGCGAAGGCAATAACACTGCTCTGGGCTCCGGCGGTCATGGTTCTGACATTCGGCCTACTCCTCTTGGCGCCAGAGTACATGCCACTTCAGGCCACGAAGTTCCTGATTGGGAGCCCTTATGCAGGCATCCTAACCAATTGGTTTGCCCTTGCGTTGTCGTCAGGGTTGTTCGTAATCATGGCCATACACAGGAGGCTCATCCCGACGCAGCGCTACTGAGCGAGACGGAAGCAACCTAGAGGAAGTCCTCGGCATTTGCGAAGACTTCGGTTCAGTCGACCGGTTGAGGCAGAGGACAGAAAGAGCGTCGTCTATCACCCACTCACTTATCCGGTGGCCGAAGGGAAAGGTAGCGGATTTTGTAGATAGGCCACACGATTCGGCCTTCTGGGACAAGAAGGAGAGACCGGGAACCCGTGGTTCCCGTCTCTAATACGAGCTGGTCTCCATTCCGGCTTCCGCAGAGGGCAGCGTGGAGGGTAATTCGGGGAACTTTTCCTTCATTCGCTGCTCCGCGAGCGCGGAAGCCTCTGATAGGATCCGCTCCGCGTCCTCATTTGCAGCTTCGAAGTTCATCGAGTACCCACCGACTGTCCCTACGTCGACCAGGACGCTACTCAGCAAACCAGAGATCTCGCCTATTTCGCTTTCCGCCTCAGGCATGACGCCCCCCAAGCCTTGCTTGACGTTGCGCATCACTGCCATCGCGGGAGCCAAGGTGACTACTATGTCTCCGAGTTCTGTAATGGTGCTTAGCCTGAGTACTATCTGCTCGAGAGCGAGCTTTGCCTGCGTGACCATCTTGTTCATCTTTCTGACCTCGGCAAGCTCGTTCGCGTAGACTGACGCGTGCTGTGCGTCGTGCTTCTGTAGAGATGTTACGACCTTGTTGAAGATCGAATTGTCCCTCTCCCTGAGTTTGACGGATGCAGAGTCGAGTTTGGCGACTTGAACTTGGATTTGTCGTACTGCTAGATCGAGCCTCGGCTTCATGGGCCCTGGATTCTTCATGGAGCCCATGACCTTGCCACCGAAACTCTGGCTGTTGTCCTGCTTTTCCCACTTGCCTGCGAACGTAGACATGTTAACTTCGAATATCAAGTGACGCCAACTCTCTAAGTGGTGTAGAGTATAATCTAGTTCACAACAACAGTAAGGCAAGTAATTCTCTGCTTAGCTTGCGGTAGGATCTTCCAGGCGGATTACGGACTACTGGCTCATAAGAAGTGAAACTGAGTTCCTGATTGACCTAGAAGAGAACCCCACCTGAAGGAATGTAGGATTCCAGGTTCCCGATTGGCCTAGCGGCCATCCACACGGTTATGAAATCAACTTTCAGCCCTGCCTCGAAAGCCGCGCGTATCGCACCCTGGTTGAGTCCGGGGAGCCAAATGGAGACCTCTTTCATGTGGAGTCTCCGCGCCTCTGCGACGGCCTCGGTCAGCAGGTCGTTGCTCAGCGACACATCAGACACGCCCCCAGGACCGATCGCTCCGTTTCCTCTGAGCACGACGTATCCCGCGGTGTCTGCCCCTTGTTCGGCCCGGTAGAACCTCGATTCCGGTGTGGCGGCAGCTGAAAGGAAGTACTGCTGGTCGGCATCTCTGCGGGCCTCCCTCAGCTGAAGGTCAAACCTTGCAGCGATCTCGCGTGACCCTTCTGTCGACTCGCCGGTCGGGCCGACCTGGCTGAGCCGGAGCCTGTCCTGGTCTCTAGGTTTGCTTGGACGCCCTGAGAAGTGATAGACGATAGTTCGCGGCTGCATCCCGAACTTCATGTACAGCCCCTGGGCCCTCACGTCCAGCGATGCGACCAGGCAGCGCGCTGCTTCCTTTGGGGGCATCGGCTCGGTGAAGGCTCTAGTCAGGACCTTCCGCCCTATCCCCTTGCTTTGTGAACCCGGGAGGGCAAAGAACTCGGCGAGGAAGTGAGTCTCCCCCCTGAGTACAGCAATTGCGAAACAGACCACCTTCCCATTCGAGACAGCCACCTGGAATCCATTAGGGTCAGTAGCCAAAGCGTGCCTCATGAAAGGAAGGATGTCCCGCGGTCTCAGTCGGGGAGGCGGCTTTCCTAGACGCCGATCTAGGCTCCGCATCGAGCGCAACCCGACACGAGCGCACTCGAGGAGCTCCTCTTCGCGTACGGGCCGGACCCGGACGTCAGACAAAGCAGAGGCCATTTCGCCGAGGGAGCCAGGCCGCACGATATTTATCCATGGCCGAAAGTTGACTCCTTAAGCGTCAGAGATGCTAGGTGCGTCGACCTGGAGGGGGCCGATGACACAAAGGTCCACCTCTTCCAAGACCCCAAGTTCATTTAGTGCACCGCATTAAAGCAGTTTGGAGTCCGCTCTGCTTAGTCGGGCATAGGCGCTGGACAATCCCATTCCCAACTGGCTGTCAAACGAGATGAATTCGGAAAATTGCGAAGGTGCCCACAGTGCGGAACACAATGAGGTTCAGGCCACACAAGAAGACGCTGCC
>Ga0187769_10000565_pt1 | contig 20368 bp, 20 predicted proteins | sample 0116_SJ02_MP02_1_FD_133140 | JGI IMG/M metagenome (GOLD analysis project Ga0187769, IMG submission 133140) | Tropical peat soil microbial communities from peatlands in Department of Meta, Colombia - 0116_SJ02_MP02_10_MG | ecosystem: Environmental > Terrestrial > Soil > Wetlands > Peat | place... | reverse complement strand
CGGTTGGATTTGGAGCGCAAAAGAATTCGTGTTATCGGCTGAGACGTTTGTGATTACGCCGCCTGTTTGAAGGACTGATAATGCAGTTACACAAACCAACAGTAATGCGATATTCGTTCGGGAACGTGCTGCCAAGCTCATTTTCAGGCCTCCTTGGGTTGAAAGAATAGTTCGGTGAAGAGTATTTAAGTGTTTTCACGTACCACACATCTACAATAAAAGATTGTGTTTGTGTAGCGCTAACAAACACTCATATAGTCTTCCACCAGAACTATCTACCCGTGGTCTTCCGTGAGTTCCAAGGGTACAGACCCCATTCTGATAGATCTGTTAAGAAAGATGAACAGAAACATGGAACTCATTTCAAGGAAGCTTGACAGGCTGATAGAAATACAGCGCTCGCCGACTGGCCAGATGGTGCGCCTAGGCGCGTCCCTCCCCGAGAACATGCCACTTGATGTCACGACCCTGCTTTCACTTCCCGATCATCTACGCAAATCTGCTTTAGCCTTAGCTACACTTCGAGAGGCGACGGCGACCGACTTGTCGAAGGAGACTGGAAGGGTGAGGGCTGTTGAAAGCGATTACTTGAACCAACTCGTTTCGATGGGGTTAGTAAAGAAGAAACGGAAAGGTCGGGACGTATACTTTTATGTGGAAACTTGAGGTGGATTAAATATGAGTAAAACGCTTGCGTTTCATTCCTACAAGGGTGGAACAGGGAAAACATCTCTCGTCGTCAATTTGGGTGCTATCTACGCGAAGCAGGGCCTCAACGTCTGCATGCTGGACTTCGACTTTCGCGCCCCTAGCCTCAACGTACTCTTCAAGGGCAAACCGGAGTTTTGGCTGAACGATTATCTCGAAGATAAGTGCGGCATTATCGATACTCTCGTCGACCAGTCCGACAGATTCAAACTACCTGGCAGTCTTTGGGTCGGTTTCGCGAATCCGTCTCTCGAGGCGCTCACGGACATAATGAGTAAAGATAGGAAATGGGAGGTCAAGGCATTGACGAAGACTCTTGCTGGAAAGAAAGAGATTCTGCAGGAGAAGAAAGTTGACTACTTGATATACGATACTAGCCCTGGCGCACAATACTCATCGATAAATGCCCTTGCAGGAGCAGACATCGTTTCATTGGTTATGAAAGCAGATGAATTTGACCTAGAGGGTACAAAAGAACTGGCAAAGGGCGTCTATGAAGCACTCGGTAGAAAGTCCGGAATTGTCCTGAACAAAATTCCACTCGAACAGGTCGCTGCCGCGGGAGGCAAGGAGAAATTCGGCAGACAAATTGAGGACGAGATTGGCTTACCCCTAGTCGGAATGATACCTTGCATGTGTGAGCTAATGGCATTCGGCGGCAAGTCAATCTATGCCATCGATAAACCGGACCACACATTCACCCGGTCGGTGAACGAGATTGCTGAGTCTCTGAAGAAAATGTAGCCTTACTTAGATTTCTCAAGCCGTTTCTCATACTCTCTCTTTAGCTTCTGATAGGTTGATTCATCAACTTGATTCATCGCCCGTAATTCTTCAAGACGCGCAATCACTCTAGCCGTGGCAACATAGCCCTTGTCCGCTTCGGTTGCTTTCAACAATTCCTCTAACGCTGCCCTTTTGCGCGAACGTCGCCTGCGTCTCTGAAAAAGACCAGCGCCGATGATTAGGGCAACCAGGAGGGCTGGGACAACTATCAATGTCGTATGAATTGGGCCTGGGGTGATTTCAAGTTGGAAGGAAACCGTGTGAATTATCGGCCCGGAGATCCCAACGAGAGTTACCGTAAAATTTCCGATCTGAGCTGACCTAGAGGCGGTAACCGTCACCTCCGCATTCCCACTCGGAGTCAGTGATACAGGGTTGAATTGCACAGCTACACCGGACGGCAAGTTGAGGACTGTAAGGTTCACCGGTTCATTGAACTTCCTAAATGAAAGCACTGTAATCGTGACTTTGCCCGTATCGCCTTGGCGAAGGGTCAGTAGAACAGTTGAGGATTGCAATGAAAAATCGGGTGATGAATAGCTGAGAGTCAATGTCACCCGAGTAGTGTCATACCCCGGCTTGTCTGCTACCATGTAAGCCGTGTAGTTACCACCGGGAGAGCTTGCGGCAATTACAAAACTGTCCTGAAAAGTTCCATCCTTCGCCGAGTAAGCTACGGCGAGGTGTATGCTCGTTGCTTGCGGGTTGGTGACCTGGATTGAGATAACGGCGTTGGACACTGGAATACCGTTTGTGTCGAATACCTTCCCAGCGATCACGACGGAAATCCCCTGATTGGTTTGTGTAGGGTTGAGTGTTGCTTGCATGAACATCGTTTTGTTAGCAAAGGCAGGGGACGGTGAAAGCAGGGCTAGAACTAAGGCAACTAGTAGCAATCCTCGAAAAAATGTGCCGCGATATGTCAAATGGCCCGCTACATCTCGACTTAATTGGGATTATTGTACCTTGTTTCCTAGCATGTTTGTGCATATCGGAGATCCTTGAGTTGATATTCATTTTCATTCATGGTGCGGGCGGAACGCCTGCAGTTTGGCGTCTGCAAACTTCGCATTTCAAGGACTCCGTCGCCGTTGAGCTTTCAGGACACCCTACGGGATCGAGTTTAACCAGCATCACGGACTATGCGCAATCGGTCCGTGACCAAATCCGCCAACACAGGTGGCGTGACATAATATTAGTAGAACTCGCCTTGGGTAACGAAGACCTTCGAGGGCTCGCCCTCGTCGGGACTGGAGGTCGATTGCAGGTCCTCCCTGAGTTCATTTCAGAGGTTAAGGAGAACTATGAGAAGGCTGCCAAACTGATAGCATCCTGGTCCGTATCACCCCACTCTGACCCAATAATTGCAGATAGACTCGCCGGCGATCTCCTAAAGGTGAAAGCCCAAGTTACGTTAGGTGATTTCTTGGCTTGCGACAAACTCGATCGCATGAACGACCTAGAAAAGGTGACCTGCCGAACGTTGGTCGTTTGCGGCGAGGACGATAAGATGACCCCAAAGAAATACTCTAGCTATCTTCACGAGAAGATAAGGAATTCAAAACTTGAAATCATACCCGGAGCAGGCCACATTGTGATGGTCGAGAAACATCGTGCCTTCAATCAGGCAGTTGAGCGTTTCGTTGCTTCACTGTGAGCTTCTGCGCCTGAAGCCTATTCCTAATCGCATATAGAAGCGTGTCGACATTCTGCCCCAACTTTACGCTTACTGGGATAATTTCTTCCCCTGAGAAATACTTGCGAATGATCGCTTTCGACACCTCAAGTTGCTCAGATGACACACCATCTATCTTGTTGGCGCAAATAATTACCGGGGCCGTAATATCCACCTCGCGCAAAATTTGACTGCATGATCTAACTTTTCTCTCCAAGGGAAATTCATCGTCGGTTGCATCGATAAAGAGTAAGACCAAGTCGGCAGTCGTCAACTCTCCTAAGGTTGCATGGAAGGCCTTCAGGATGATAGGATGCATATCTTCTATGAACCCAATCGAATCGACGATTATGAAGTCAGAGGAACTGTCGGAAGGGTCTGCAGTAGCTCGGCGTGCGAAGGTTGTCAGCGTGGTAAATGGGCCAAGCCCAACGGTTTTCTCTTCATGAGCAATTAGGTTGAAGAAACTGGTCTTTCCACCCTGGGTGTAGCCTGCAAGAGCAACTATCGGGAAGCCAAGCTCACGCCTATGGTCTCGTTTTAGCATTTTCTTCTTGTAAATGTCTTCTAGTTCATCCTCGATTCGGCTAATTCGGTTTCTCGCGGCTCGGTAGTATTCTTGGTATGGGTAATCTCCGGGACCCATCCACCCAAGTTGCTCGCCCATAATGCCGCGGAGTTTGATGAATTCCCTTCCCCAAGACAAGGTATACTTTAACTTGGCAAGGCGAATCTGAAGCTTAGCCTCATTCGTGAAGGCACGTTTGTCAAACACCTCTAGGATCAGCAGGTTCCGGTCAATGACCCTAACGTCTCCACCCAGGTGTTGCGTCAGGTTGAAAACGTGGCTGCTGCTGAGAGGGTTAGAGAAAATAACCGTATCTGCATGTTCTTCCTCAACCAAACGCTTAAGGTCTTTCAAACGACCCGGCCCGATAGTGTACGAGTGGTGGACGCTTTTTCGTTTTTGAATGAGCGTACCGACCACTTCATAACCAATGCTCTCAGCCATCATCCGCGTCTCGTCTGCCAAAGACGGGAAGGCCGGTACCTTGAGTTCTGCGATTACTGCTCGCAAACCTACCGATTCACTCGGACTTTCATCCTAATTCATAACTTTCAGAAGCCGTTATTTAGACATAGATGAGCGTTGGAAAACGTGAAGGTTAGAGCGCGTGTCTACGTTAGCGGAAGGGTTCAAGGAGTCTTCTTTAGAAACGAAATAGCAAATCTCGCTGAAAGACTAGGAGTTACTGGGTGGGTCAGAAATCTATCAGATGGTCGCGTAGAAGCGTTGTTCGAGGGTGAGAAGGAGAAAATTGAGGAGGAGGTTGAGTTCTGTAAGCGCGGGCCACCAGGAGCCTCTGTGCAGAACCTGCAGGTGAAGTGGGAAGATTACACAGGCGAGTTTCGAGAGTTCAACGTTTTGTACTGACAAGAAAGAACTTAATGTATGGAGAGATTGGTTTGCTGCAGGGCTCCGGTGGTGTAGCCCGGTTAACTGGCGGAACCCAGACCGAGAGCATAGTGGCCTTTCGAGCCTAAGGGCAAAGAAAGTCACTGATCGCGGGTTCGAAATGGCGCTTTAGAGCGTCACGGAAATCCCGCCCGGAGCACCAATCCATTTCTATGAAACACTCTGAATCACGGTCTGTGCGTTTAGGTAGATCGGCAGGCCTTGCTGCAGCATTTGAGCCAAACCACTTAGTATACAGAGGCACATTCTCTCCTCAGTGATATTAGACCGATATGGCGTACTGATCCAATTGGGTGCAATTGTGTGTCCGATAATGATCCACGGCGTAAGCTTACTCTACTTTTCTCTGTAACGTTTACTCTTGCGATGGTAGTTCTGATTGCGATTGCCCAGCCAGCCTATGCTGATTCGATGCAGGTTTCCGCATCCGTTAGCCTACAGGATTTTAGCATTCAAGTAGAATATCCGTCTGTTGTTTTGCCGGGCACCAACACGCAAGTTAACGTTCAAGCCATAGCCAAATCTGCCGTAACTCTCGACAGTCTGACCACTGACATTTACTATGTGGATGGCACGAATCTACAGCAGGTAACCTCGGCCACCATTGTAGGAGCCCAAAATGTAGCCTCGGGCAACACCTTCACAAGCGATATCCCGATCTCCGTTCCTCAAGGAATGCCTAGGACATCACTTTTTGCCACATTCACCGAAGCTGTAAAGTTTAGCTACGTTAGCTCCTCTTCTTACTCCTATTACTACAATGGGTACGATTACGGTTGCAGTTCATACCCTGCATATTCCTATGACAACATGCAATATTGTTCCTACTACAACTCCTACGGTTCATATCCACAAAATTCCTACGTGACAATGACAGACACCGGAATCTCACCCCTCTCATACGTTAATGCAACAACCCCCGAATACACCTCCCTCCTCTCGCAGTACCAAACCCAGCAACAACAACTGAGCCAGGCGCAAACACAAAATCAGAATCTACAACAACAAATAAGTCAGCAAAATCGGCAAATCTCACAGCTCCAAGCTCAAATCCAACAACTTCAAAGTAACCTCCAAAGCGCTCAAGGTACAATTTCACAAGCAAGCTCTAATAATTCGAACTTGAACTCGCAACTCAACAACGCAAATACAATGAATCATAACGTAACCTACCTCCTGATCGCGTTCGGCATGATTGCAATTCTAGCACTCGTATTGGGTCAACATAGCAAACAGCCTAGGAAGACTCAGTCAGTGAACCCTTACGCAGCAAATTACGTGCCCTCACAAAACGAGCACCCTCAGCATGCCCAGTAACCATGAAAATCTTTGAAGCAAGCTTGGTCAGAGCATAAATGCCTATTGTCCATAAGTAACAGGTGATGGCATCTGATCTTCGACTACATTGCTACCGTACCAACGGAGAGTTATAGAAAGAGCACCGATTTACTCGAGGCCGCATGGTTTAAGATTGATAAGCTTCTGCCCGTCGAGTATTTTGCCCACAACAGATGGGCCGCGGGGTTCTAGTAGAGAACAAAATAAAAGTAGCCTCAATTCGCTCCCGTTGCCAAAAGACGCCTGCCAACCGTATGCTTACGAAGCACTTTTGTTCCAAGTCTCGCCCACATCACGAATGACTCTGGCTTCCTACGGATCGCCTTCAACACCTCACTAAAGGTTACCCATTTGTACCCATAAGCTACTTTTGGATTGGGTTTCACCTTTCCATCATACTTGCCAACGATTACTGCGCAATGCTCGTTCTCACATTTCTTCCCCTGCGGCGCGAAATAGTTGAATGCACCAATCTTTCTGAACGATATCCCACCGACTCCAAATTCCTGCCGCACGCAACGTGCGGCGGCTTCAGAATAGGACTCATTCCTCGCCTTCAATCGTAAGGGATGGCTTGCGCCAGTTAGGTCCCACTTGTTAGAGAACAGATCATGTTTTCTCCGTTGCAAAAGTAGCTCACCTCTATCATTGTATAGCGCAACCACAAAAGCCCTGTGACGCCTTCCCTTGCCTTGGTGGCAGAGGCTTCGCGGGGCGTACCCTAGTGTCCTATCGTTGTTATCTACAAGTATGAGTGTCTGTTCCAAAAACTATCACAGTTGATTAAGTGACTCGGCGCGGTAAGCAGCAGACCGAATATTAAGATTGCCAGCCGTGCGGAGGAAGTCTCAAGCTTCTACTTACAAGCGGAGGAAAATTTCTACGTCAGGAAACCACACCCTTAATTGTGTCTCGCAAAAACGTGAAGGAACATGAACCCGGCGCAAACCGGAGAGTTTCAGCCATTCAGATCTGAGCATACGGGATTAACTTGAAACTTGCACACTACGTTAGGGACGGGTCAACTCGTGTTGGGATCGTGCACGAGAAACGCCTTTTCGACTTTCAAGATCTTGCGAAGAGCATGCAGATGATTGGCTTAAGCGAAATGACGACCATTGACTCGATTCTCGCAAGCGGTAGGCTTTCTTCGCTTCTTGCTCTGGAGAATCTCGCGGAGAATATGCAAGCGTTACCCGTTGAGTCAGTAACCTTGTGCAGCCCGATCCTTAACCCGGAGAAGATCCTGCTGATGGCCGTTAACTATTATTCCCACAGTAAGGAATTTTCGCAGAAGGATAACACTCCAAAAGAACCGTATCTTTTCACGAAATTCAGAAACAGCCTAATCGGACCAGGAGATCCAATTTTGGTTCCGAGAGTATCACAGCAAGCCGACTGGGAAGTTGAACTCGCAGTTATCATAGGCAAAGTCGGGAAGGATATTCCCAAGAAGGACGCGATGAGCTACGTTGCAGGCTACGCTGTTTCCAACGATGTTAGTTTCAGGGACTGGCAATTCTCCACCCGCCGATCCGACGGAACAACTATGCTTGGGTTGAACTGGGTAAAGGGAAAGGGACTTGATTCTTCATTTCCCCTAGGTCCTTGGCTAGTCACCGTCGATGAAGTACCGAACCCTCACAACCTGGGAATCTCTCTCACCGTCAACGGAAAAACGAGGCAGCAATCAACGACTGCAGACATGGTCTTCCGCATCGACTCGATAATTGAATATGATTCAAAGGGGATGACGCTAAGGCCGGGCGACATAATCTCAACCGGAACCCCCGAAGGAGTTGCGGCGTTCACCGGCGGCCCTTACCTCAAAGATGGAGATATTCTCGAAGGAGCTGTAGACCGAATCGGAACTTTGCGCAATCCAGTTCGGGCAGAATAGGCGGGTAAAAGCAGGTTTATCGCGAACACTTGCTCAATACTTTCGCCGCCAAATTATCATTTCAGGCCAGAAGCTAAGGGAATAATGCCTACGGCCGATTCTTAACATGCCTGCAGCATTTATCAGACGCTTGGAAAAGCGGGAACGCTCATGGCTTGCCCCATTGGCGTCTTCAATATCGATACTAGCTGTGGCATACTACTCCATCCTCTCGGAAGTTGAGCACTTTCACGCACGTCTCCAGAATATCGTCAACGGTGCTGTACTTGTTACTTGGTGAATGATTTGAAGCAATTCGATGTCGTAAAGGTTTGCAAGCACCCGAAAAAGATCCGATTCCTTTTCAGGAATGATCTTTACGAGTTTCTCAGGTGTGAGGGATGCGGGCAGATTCTCCGCTTGCCCCTCTGAGCCGGTCATACACCTGAAGCCGAGACTCCATGCTGACGTGAATATACCCGTTTTTTTGTGCGATTTAACCTGTTTCGTTGGCAGTAACGCGTAAAAGAGGACGTGGAGAGATAGTTTCTGGGCAATGTTTCTTGGTAGAGGTCGAGTTGGGTGACCTCAAAAAGGTCGGCAAGGATATCGCCGAAATCCTAGATAAGAGATTGAAGACAGAGGTCCAAGTGAAAGGAAAGATGCTAATCATTCCTGACGCGGTTAACGGAAGAAGTTGCGGTGTAAAAGACGTGAAACTTCACGTAAAACACGCACTGCATCAACTGGGTCTCTCAGAACAGTACAGGGTTCTCACAGAGCATCATCTAGTTCGCATCGTGAAGATTGAAGAGAAAGCACGGTATGCAGATCGTGAAGGTATAGCTGCGCCACCTTCGCAAAGCTTGCCTTACTTCTTCCCAGGCTGAGAAAGTTCGGTAGCGACATCAGTTAGAGTGATCTTTTTTGCACCTTTCGAGAACATTTCCTTGACCGCGAGTTGTGAATCGTCCGGGTTCACGTTGACGCCTTTCGAGGCGTCGTCTAGATAGTAAACTTGAAACCCGAGCTTTAACCCATCCAGAACCGTTTCCTTAACACAGTAATCTGTGGCAAGCCCTCCAACAAAGAGCGCCTTGATGCCGCCTCTAAGCCCCAGCCGAAACCTTAGCCTCCTCAGCCTATGCGCTAAATCCGTGCCCTGGAAGAATGAGTACGCCTCATCTTTCCTATTCGCCTTGGAGACAATTTCCCCTTCCGCCGGTGGTAAAAGGTCTGGCCGAAACTTTGCGCCCTCGGTTCCTTGGACGCAGTGGGGTGGCCATGGCCCACCGTGGGCTTTGAATGAGCTATGGTCGAGCGGATGCCAGTCTCGAGTATAGATGATTGGCGCGTTTGCGCTTCGAAATAGTTGGATGTACTTGTTGAGTACTGTAACGACTTTGTCGCCGTCGGAGACTGGAAGGGCTCCGCCCGGGCAGAAGTCATTCTGGATGTCCACTACGACTAGGGCTGTGTGGCTGTCTATGTTGATGGCCATTTTTGCTGCGTTGTTTCGTGGGATTCATAGTAGAAAATAAGGATTCCCTGAACTGAATCAATCTAAACCGTAATCCTAATCTATCGTCCGCTGTTTCATCGGGCGAGTCTCAACGACAGCTTATGCTCTAGTCTTTTGGTGTTGACTTTGGATTTGTTTGACGCGGTCATACTCGCTGTCGTTGAGGGGCTGACGGAGTTCCTGCCCGTTTCGTCTACGGGCCACACGATTCTTGCCGCGGCTCTGCTTAACATCGCTCAGACGCCTTTTGTGAAGAGTTTTGAGATTGCTTTAGAGTTTGGTTCTATCTTGGCAGTCGTAGTGCTCTATTGGAGGTATTTTCTGAATTTCAGCGTCCTAAAACGGCTATTCGTCGCTTTCATCCCGACCGGTATCGTGGGGTTGCTGATTTATCGGTTTTTCAAAGATGTGCTTTTCGGAAACGAACAAATTGTCTTGTGGGCGTTACTTCTGGGCGGTATATTCATTATTCTATTCGAGTGGCGGTACAAAGAACGCTCAAACGTAGACGACATATCCAAGATTCCATACCGAGACTGCCTGCTTATCGGCGTATTTCAGGCGGTGTCTGTGATACCCGGGGTTTCCAGGTCGGCCCCCACGATTATGGGTGGTTTAGCTTTGGGTATGAAGCGGCAGACAATTGTCCTATTCTCCTTCCTCCTAGCAGTACCGACTATGATAGCAGCTTCTGGCTTTGACCTTCTCATGTCATACAATGAATTCTCGCCCGACCAAGTAGACCTGCTACTGGTTGGGTTTGTCGCATCCTTCCTCGTCGCTATACCCGCACTCAAACTATTCCTAGGTTACGTAAGGAAACATAACATCATTCCGTTCGGCATCTACAGGATTCTGCTAGTCGTCGCATTTTTCTTCTTCGTAATCCTCTGATCGAATAGACATCACGGGATCTTATTCGATGCGCTAGGATATTTGGTTTAATATTCGTGGCTCGATTCGCGGGAGTTTGGCAACCCCGTGCCGTGTATGGTTCCCGTTACAACGAGTTTGGACTAGGCCAATTGCAGTTTCGGATGGTCTACTGCTGCGTAACGTTCAAAAGCACCTAGTGTGTAGGCCTCTCTAAGCCTACTGACCGGATAAGTCAGAGTGAGGTTTTCTATTTTGGTTTGTACCACATGTAACGGTGAAGGCGAAGTTACTTGCACTAAATGCAAAGGCACCGGTTCAATTCCCGCCAAATGCGACGAATGCAAAGGAACAGGGAAGCTCAACACCGAGAAGGGCGTGTTGGAATGCGACATCTGCAACGGCAGCGGCGTCGTATCCATCAAATGCAACGAATGCTTCGGTGGCGGTAAACTCGTCTGTGAAGCGTGCGGCGGAACGGGCGGCAAAGAAAGCGATATTGAAGTTCCGCCTGAATAGACGACTGCTTAAGAAACTAGCTCACGCACACATGTTGCTGCGTCCGACGCGATGCAATTCGGGAGGCAAGAATAAAGGCGGGCGCAACTTCCCGTTATAAGAGCTTGCTGCGTCATGAAAGCCAGCCTGATCTCAAATCAAGAAAAATATCCGTTCCTACGAGAGTTGGGCATACAGGACGCTAACCCTGGAGCATGCGCTGGCCCAGATGACTGGAACAGCACTCAAGGCCATGAACTTCTCCCTGTAGTGACCCCGATCGATGGCTCTGTAATAGCAACCGTTACACTCGCATCGGAGAGTGACTATGAGCATGTCGTCAAGACCGCTCAAGAGAGTTTTCTGAAATGGCGAATGACCCCTGCTCCCGTGCGAGGCCAAGTTGTTCGTGAGATTGGCGACGAGTTTCGAAATTACAAGGAGCCGTTGGGAAGGCTCGTTACCTTAGAGATGGGAAAGATCTTTGCCGAGGGAATGGGCGAGATTCAAGAGGCCATTGATATAGCCGATTTCGCCGTCGGTTTATCCCGACAGTTGTATGGGTTGACGATGCAATCGGAGCGGTCCATGCACAGGATGTATGAGCAGTGGCATCCGCTCGGCGTGGTTGGAATAATTACGGCGTTCAACTTCCCCGTCGCGGTCTGGTCATGGAACTCAATGATCGCTGCGGTTTGCGGGGACACAATGGTATGGAAACCATCCTCCAAAGTACCCTTGTGCGGCATAGCGGTTCAACACATTGTCAACCGGGTCATGAAGCAGCACGACCTGTCTGGAGTATTCACGATTGTGATTGGGAAAGGTTCGACGATTGGGGAACGCCTGATCAACGACAAGAGACTCCCACTCATCTCATCCACCGGCTCAACTACCATGGGCTTGAGGGTTGCTGAAACAGCCGCGAAGAAGCTGGGACGAACTATTCTAGAGCTGGGTGGTAATAACGGAATAATCGTAGCTGAAGACGCCAACCTTGAATTGGCCACTCGAGCAATCCTGTTCGGTGCCGTAGGCACTTCAGGGCAACGATGCACGACGACAAGAAGAATAATCGCCCAAAAGAAGATCATTGAAGAATTAACGGCGCGACTCGTGAAAGCCTACGAACAGGTGCACATTGGCGACCCGCTTGAACCAGAAACGTCGATGGGACCATTGGTTGAGGAAGAAGCCGTGCAGACGATGATGAATGCGCTGGAGGCGCTTCGGAAGCAGGGTGGAAGAATCGTTGTAGGTGGTAAGCGGCTCGATAGGGCTGGGTTCTATGTAACCCCTGCAATTGTGAGAGTTCCAGGCAATACGGCGCTGGTGTGTGAAGAAACGTTCGCCCCGATTTTGTACGTGATGCCCTACGACACAATTGACGACGCCGTTAGACTGCATAATGAGGTCCCACAAGGGCTCTCATCTGCAATATTCACTGAATCATTGAAAAACGCAGAGAAATTTCTATCAGCGGTCGGGAGTGACTGTGGCATAGCGAACGTTAACATCGGCACCTCAGGTGCCGAGATAGGTGGCGCCTTTGGTGGAGAGAAGGATACAGGCGGTGGTCGAGAGTCTGGATCAGATGCATGGAAACAATACATGCGCCGCCAAACGACTACGATCAACTGGAGTGACCAACTCCCACTCGCCCAAGGCATAAAGTTCGGCGAATAACTGAAGCCCTAGGCCAATCCCACGTAACTGAAAACTGCTGGACTTCACCAATTCCCATTCCAAATTGATTAGCTTTGAGGCGCACGACGGATTTGATAGGGACTCCTATAAGCGGCGCTCTCCTATGTTATCCCATGTCGATTCGAAGTTTTCTTTGCACTTGCCAGAAGTGTGGTGCCCCATTTGACTTCACGGGGAACTACCAGAAGTTCAGTGAATTCTTGGACTCAAAGAATTTTGCGTGCGTTGGCGGTCATACTGAAAGCCGCTCCCCTCGAGCTTTCGTTAAGGTTGTCAGTATGAGCGAGCCGGCGGCTGTCCTTGAGTGGAAACCAACTGAGGGCAGAAATTATGTGGACATTCTTGATTCCCTCACTGCCCGCATCAAAGGCATGCAAATAGATCACCTAGGTTCGGGCCTCTATATTGATCGCCGAACGATGAAGAAGTACGATTACGAAGAGGACACTAAGGGAAAACGGCACTACTTCGAAGTACCGCCCCAGCAACACACATGAACTTCAGCTTGACGCTTAAGCACCGAGTTTTTCCGCGACCTTCTCCAGAAGATCCGGCACATTTGCGCCCGTCTTCGAACTAATCTCTACTATCTCCACCCCGCCGAATATTTTTCGAGTTTCCTTAACGAGTTCATCTAGATGTTCACGCGACGCGATATCTACCTTATTGATGCAGATTAAAATTGGGACGCCACTGACTTCCTTTTCCAAGGCCTCATGCGAGGTTGAGAGCTTTCTCCTTGAAATTTCGATGCTGTCACTGCCATCCACGAAAAGAAGGACCAGATCTGAATTTGCGAGTTCATTCAAGGTCGTGTGAAACGCATTCATGAGAACAGGGTTGAGATCTTCAATGAACCCGATGGAGTCGATGAGGAGATACGAATTCGAATATGCGTCTTTCCAAGGCATCGAGACTTTTCGGGCAAATGTAGAAAGTGTCGTAAAGGGCCCCATTCCGGTTTCCTTTGATTCCGAAGTGACCTTGTTGAATAGCGTGGTCTTTCCGCTCTGGGTGTAGCCCGTCAAGGCTACGGTTCGAAAACCAGCTTTTCCCCTTTGTTCGCGAAGGTTCCCGTTCTTCAGCCTTGTCTCTCTAAGTTCCCTTTCGATCTTGCTTATTCGCTTCCTGGACATAGCTTCGTAAGCTTCGTAAGGATATTGTCCAGGCCCACCCCGCCCCATCTGCTCACTAGCAATTCCACGCATCCTGATCGATTCTCTGCCCGAAGAAAAGGTATAGCGCAGCCTAGCTAATGCAATCTGGAGCTTAGACTCCGTCGTCGTGGCGCGTTTTTCGAACACTTCTAAGATGAGTAGGTTCCTGTCAAGAACGCGGACTCCTTCACCGACTCTCTTTTTAATCCGAAACAGTTGGCCAGCAGATAGCTGCCGAGTAAAGATCAAGACTTCGATTGAATCTTTTACGATGCGCTTAGAGATCTCGTCTAGTTTTCCTGCACCTATGCAATAAGCGCCATCGATGGCCTCGCGGTGTTGTATAACTTGGCCGACAACATCGTATCCAGCGGCTTTCGCGATGTCGTTAACTTCGTCCGTTCGAGGTTTACCCTTGGGAGTGAGGCACTCTACGAGAAGCGTTTTCAGGTCCGGCACAGGCTTCGAACAAGAGACAGCCCAAACATCATTCACTCAGTCCTAAAACTCATTTTCTTAGCGGCTTCTAATCTGTAACATCTAACGCAAAGGCAGCTCCCTGAATGGGGTCCCTGGGAAAGGATAAGGGCGCCGCATTTCTGACAGTTTTGCAGAGACATCAAAGATAACCTTCAGTGATTACTTACTGCACCGGCCGTAATAAGGTAAAATCGAACCTGCGGGCAAATGAGGAATGAAGGAAAATCTCCGGGACAGTTTCCTATCAGAAAATTCGCAAGTGGGCAACCCGTGCCTACGAATCGAATTGTTGCGGGAAAGATAGTAACGGGCCGCTGTCTACTTCCGATAGGCTTGATCGCGATTGGCTTGTTCGCGGCGGTCACTAACTTCCTTCGCTGACGACTCAGCGGTACGTCGCCAGAACCAGTAACTACTTTTCAGACTGTCTCACCGCCGCAGAATATCACATTTCTTCCTCAATAGTAGGCGGGGGATAACCCTTGAATATCAATGCACCGTAACGTCATGTTGAGAGAGGAAACGATCACACTATAGAGCCAGGAAAGCGGCTTAAACCCTCAGAATTGATGTGGATTGAAAATAGCAAACGCAGACGACGCGAAAAGCATGGCGAGAAAGTACGTCGTAGGTACTAGATCGCGGCATGGAAAAATAGCTTCAATCACGATGGACGAGGAAGCCAAAGGCCCAGACACTAATGGGGTATGGACCGTATCTGGAATGTTCGTTACCGAAGAAGGCGACAAGGAGCAATTTGTCGCGTCTATTACTTCCCGCGGTGAAGTCATCATAGCGAACCCCGCACCCCCAGCAAGTGGCGGAAAACCTTCTCCAAAACCCCGGAAATGAACTCTGAGTCATCACTTAAGTAAGTAGAGACACTCCTACTCGCTACCTAAGTCAGCCGCCGGCGCTGGCGTGGAAGGATCTTCGAAGAAAATGCGGAAGATGAGATCAAAACCAAAACCTAAACCACCGGTTTACTGGACCAAAGGAACAGTCGACTGGTACGGCCGCTACAATCGCGTCGGTAAACAGGAAAACTAGATAACAGATTTCGTTTTCGTTTTAGCCCTCTACAATAATCTGTTTGAGATTTTTCACGTCCACACGTGCGGACGGTTGCTCCTGACGATACTTGCCTATCTGGATATATTGCTAAGGAAAGGGGTTAAGTAATCTGTACGTGGTCGATTTGATAGTAGCGTTTCGCTAACATTCGGGTTTTGTCTATCGTCCGGCCATTCTTACCTATCGCTAGCGCTTTGTCTTTTGGTTCCACTTCCACGACTACAATCTTCTTGTCAGGTCTCTCGGTTATTCGGACTTCCTTTACCTTGGCGGGGGATAGACAGTTTCGGATGAGGCCTTCCACGTTGTCCGAGAATTCGACGACTTCAATCGGCTTTCCAGTCATTTTGCGAAGCATGTTGATGTTCTTTCCACCCTTCCCAATCGCCAGGCCCATTTCTCCCTGCTTCGCCATGAAAATTATCCTATCACCTTCAGTGTCGACTATGCAGTCGTTAGCTGTTGCGCCGGTTATGTTCTCGAAGAGGGCGATTAGTCGCATTGTTTCGCCGGTGAGCTTTATTCCGGAAGTGGCCATGTGCTAGCGCTCAGCTAATTTGAGTATCTCGGAGTCTCCAGGCTCCTTTATGGTCAATGCAGCTACAACGAAATGTTTCAGGCATGCAGAACCCAGGTCCACACTGGTTCCTGGGTAGTCGAAGATGGGAACACCCGACTGCTTGGCGTAGTTAGCAATGTTCATTCTATCTCGAGCGGGGCAGTTGGAGGCTAGGATTAGGAGTTTGCACTTTGCGAATCGTGCCGCGTCCAAGGCTTCTTTGACGCCTAACGCGACCTTGCCGGACCTTACGACTATCTGCAACTGTTTATTGACGTCTATCTTTGGGGATTGCATTATTTCTTGCCCTTCTCTGGCAGTGACATGTAGACCTCGATGAGGCCTGTTCCCATCGGCACTTGCTGTCCCACTATAACGTTTTCCGCCACGCCTCGGAGGGTGTCGCGTATTCCTTTCACTGCTGCGTCAACGATTGTGGGAATGGTGATTTCGAATGCTGCTTTGGCTAGGGTGCTTGCCTTCTCGCCGCTGACCCCATGTCTCCCAACCTGCAATACTTCTCCCGACGCGGTCATGGCGTCGGCTACGAGCATGACGTGGCGTACGTCCACGTCCAACCCCTGTTCCTCTAGTACCGCTGTGGCTTCTTTGATGATCACGTTTCTTGCCGCCTCGATGCCGAGTACTTCTGCTACTTCATGCATGTTATTCGATGTGGTTCTGGCGGGGTCTACGCCTTCAGTTTCGAGCGTTAGTTCTAAGTTGGAACCTTCGGTTCTGATTACCCACTCGCTTTTGTCCGCGGTTTTCTCTTCCATGACAAGTGCGCGTTTCACTTGCGGTATGCCTTTCACGTGCATCAGTGGGAGGCGCAAGACTAGGCGGTTGAATTGCGGGATGTCCATTTCTTGCGGTGTTATGTGAACCGTGTTCCTTTCGACTTCAACCTTGCAACCACCAGGTGTCACAGCTGCCTTGATGTCCTTGAGGGTTACTTCTCGATCCCTCATCGCTTCATTGTTTAGTGTAACGACTATTCGCATCTTAGTGATGTCGGATTCAAGGCTTGAAGCAATATCACCCAATGTCGTGTGAGTGATGTTAGTGGCGACTTCCTGGGCTTTCTCGCGGCTACCTCGGCGTTTCTTGTCTAAGAAGACAACCATCATGGGCGTAGATGGGATCTTTCTTGCGTCCACGATCTCGATTAGGCGTGGAAGGCCGAGGGTGACGTTTTGCTCTCTGACTCCTGCGAAGTGGAATGTTCTTAGGGTCATCTGAGTGCCCGGTTCGCCGATGGATTGGGCTGAGACTATGCCTGCGGCTTCGCCTGGTTCGATCATGGATCTGCGGTAGTTCTTGACGGCTTCCTTTACCGCTGCATCTACCCCCTTCTTGGTTAGCTTTCTCTCCAGCAAACTTGCTTTGAGTTGACCAGTGAGGCTTGGGGTTAGCTCCTTCTTCACGTCGGAAACTTTCTTCTCGACGTAGGGTTTGCTAGCCTTAGCTCCTTTCTCAATTGTAAGCTCGACCCGTTCGACTAGGCGTTCCGTGTTGACTGCCTTTCCGTGGTCGCTCTTCGCTGTGTCAACTCCGTCTTCACCATAGCGGAACTGTATGATATCACCCCTCGAGTCGCGAACGGTACCGTCGTACTCGACGCGGATATGCTCCAGGGCGTTGATTAGGCGCCTTTGCATGTAGCCGCTCTGCTGTGTTCGGACGGCAGTATCTACGAGTCCTTCTCGTCCTCCCATCGAGTGGAAGAAGAATTCGACTGGGGTTAGGCCGTCTTGGTATGAATCGTAAACGAAGCCGCGCGCTTCCGCGCCTACGTCCCCTTTTTCGAAGAAGGATAGTGCACGATCCCTGTACCCTCGCGTTATCCGTTGGCCGCGAATGGATTGCTGTCCTACAGATGCAACCATCTGAGCAATGTTGAGCATTGACCCGCGGGCACCGGTTTTGGTCATGATAACACCCGAATTGTCGGTCTGCGTCTTCAAGAACTGCTCAGCCAGCTCCCCAGCTTGGTCGCGCGCCTTGGAGAGTTCGTCCATGATGCGCAGTTCTAATGATTCTGCAAATGATCTTCCTGGTAGTCGCTCGAGTGTTCCTTTCTTGTATTGAGTTATGAGTTCTTGAACGTGGTCTTCGGCTCTCTTTATGGACTTGGCTATCTTGTCCCGGACTGCGTCGGAGAGGTCAAGTTCGTCGATTCCGTAGGTGAATCCTCTTAGTGTTATGAAGCGGTCGAGAAGTTTGATGAGCCCGTTTAGGAAGATGCGGCCTGGCTCTGAGCCGTTATCTTTTACGATGCGGTGGAAAAGTGTTTCGGAGCGTTCTGCGCCGATGGTATTCTTATCAATGACTCCTTCAACCAGTTCTCCGTTTCTTACGACTACTGAACTGCCGTCTTCCTGAGTGACCATGCTTGACTTGGCTACGAAGTTGAAGCCCTGTGGAAGGAAGAGGCTGAAGATTTGCTTTCCACTCCACAGCTCAGCGGGACGCTTGATTTCCGGAACAGGTAACTCGCCGCGGTATCCGGCCGCGACTAACAGTTTCCCGACCTCGTCTTTATTCAGAAATGTTGACTTCCTAGTCAGCAAGTAGGCTGCGGTGAGAAGGTCGGTTTTCGCGCCGATAATTGGTCCGCCATACCGTGGTGATAAAATTTGGTCTTGGACTTGCATGAGCAATTTTGCTTCAGTTCTGGCTTCCTCGCCCTGTGGGACGTGGAGGTTCATTTCGTCTCCGTCAAAGTCTGCGTTGTAGGGTGGGCAGACGCATGGGTTGAGTCTGAAAGTCTTGTATGGAAGAACTTTCACGGTGTGAGCCATTATGGACATTCGATGAAGTGAAGGCTGGCGGTTGAAGAGCACGATATCTCCGTCCCTGATATGCCGTTCAACAATGAACCCTGCCTGAACCGCATCCGCTATGCCATCTCGTTCAGTCACGAATTCGAGTCGCACCCTTCGCCCGTCGGGTCTAACGAGGTATAGGGCGCCTGGGTATTGATCCGGCCCGTTTCTAATCAGCTGCTTTAGCTCATCGATGTTCCAGGGCGTCACTCGTTCAGGTATTGTGAGACGTTGGGCTACGTCGAGCGGAACGCCAACTTCGTTTATGTCAATGTTTGGGTCGGGTGAGATTACGGTCCTCGCGGAAAAGTCAACGCGTTTTCCTGAAAGGTTACCTCTAAACCTCCCTTCCTTGCCCTTAAGCCTCTGGCTCAGGGTTTTCAGAGCTCGGCCGGATCTGTGGCGGGCGGGGGGTAGACCTGAAACTTCATTATCGAAGTAGGTTGTCACGTGGTATTGCAGTAGTTCATGAAGCTCCTGAATTATGTTGACTGGTACGCCGGATTCTAATGCTTCCTTCAACTTTTGGTTGATTCTGATGATATCAACCAGCTTGTGTGTGAGGTCGTCTTCGGATCTGATGCCGGATTCGAGTGTGATCGAGGGCCGGACGGTAACGGCTGGGACGGGGAGAACTTGGAGTATCATCCATTCGGGGCGTGCGGCCGTTGGTTCCATTCCAACTAATCTTAGGTCGTCGTCTGGGATGCGCTCAAGCCGTTCTCTAATCTGGCTGGGGTTGAGCCTTGCAGCGCCCCCTTCCACCATCTCGTGGAATGTGGTTGGCTTACCGTGTTCTATCGGGTATTGTCGGGCGCCGCAGTGTGGGCATTCCTGACTTTTCTTAGCATCCTTCATGACTGCTTCGTAGAATGTGTGAGGGATCTCGTTGAGTTGGCGTTGCTCCCGCTGCATACGTTCGTTGTATGCTTTGATCTTCTCTGCGGAGAGGAGAAGACGGCCGCAATTTCTGCATGTTACCTGTAGGAGTTTGTGAAGCAGCTTGGCGAAGGCTACGTGAACTACGGGTTCGGCGAGTTCAATGTGACCAAAGTGTCCTGGACATGCGGAGGCGGTGTTGCCGCATGTCTTACATTTCTGGCGCGGTTCTAGCGTGCCGAGTCTTCCATCCATTAACCCGGATACGATGGGGACTCCGTCTTCATCGTAGGTATCGGCAGTCTGAATTTCTACGGCTGACAGTTTCCGGATCTCACTCGGAGAGATAAGGGTAAAGTGGATGCTGCCGATTACTTTAGTTGCTTCTTCTGTTACTGACATTTTATGCACGCTCCGAGACTTCTAGTCGTGGCGCCACTCCCAGCGCCATTAATTCTTGTAGTAGAAGTTTGAATGCGTACGAGAGTTGGACTGGTGAGATTACGGCTTTGTCTCCGTCGATTCTACAGATGTACTTGTTCTGTTTCACGTCGTGGTAGGCGAGTAGGCCGCAGGTTTCGCAGACCATTACCATGTACTTGTCAGACTCCTCGAGGAGTCTATCTCTCAACAGTGCTGATGCGCCGTGTCCGATTAAGCAGTCTCGCTCCATTTCGCCGAATCTGAGGCCGCCACCTCTCGCGCGCCCTTCGGTGGGTTGGCGTGTTAGCATCTGCACTTGGCCTCGGGCCCGCGCGTGCATTTTGTCGGCTACCATGTGGTGAAGTTTCTGGTAGTAGACCACGCCGATGAAAATGTCGGCCACCAGCTTCCTTCCGTCTACCCCGTTGTACATTACTTCCCGCCCGCTGTGCTGGAAACCAAGGTCAAGAAGCGATTCGCGTAAAACTCTCGGCCCTTCATTGCT
>Ga0187769_10000564_pt1 | contig 20372 bp, 19 predicted proteins | sample 0116_SJ02_MP02_1_FD_133140 | JGI IMG/M metagenome (GOLD analysis project Ga0187769, IMG submission 133140) | Tropical peat soil microbial communities from peatlands in Department of Meta, Colombia - 0116_SJ02_MP02_10_MG | ecosystem: Environmental > Terrestrial > Soil > Wetlands > Peat | place... | reverse complement strand
GTGCTGCCCCAGGCGCGGCAAACCGACGCGACAATCGCCAGACCGGACACCCAGTCGCCGCCGCGGCGAGGATCCGGCCTGTCGTCCTAGCCATCGGCTCCGGCCCGCTTGGCAGCTACCCTGACCACTACGAGCGGGTTGTTTTCAACTGGCATCGCCATCGGCACGATGGGCGCTTACCCGCGCTGGCGAGCGGCAAAACGCAGTCGCGGCTCAAAACTGTGGCGCGGCGCCGACGTCTGCCAGCGCGAACGGCGGCGCACCCACGCCGACGATCGAGTACGTGGCCTGCGGAGTTTCTTCGGTGATGCGCGCCGAAACGCTGCGCTCGCCCACCACCAGAGTCACTGTCCGGACTCGGGCCAACGCGTGTACCGGAAATTGGCCGAAAAGTGTTCCCTGCCAGTGATACTGGCCGTCAATCGGGTCAATATATCCGGCTAACCGGACACGGGCCTCTCGACAGATGTCGGCCACCGTCACGGTCGCTGGGCCGTCATAAATGTCATCGTGCACGCCGACGCGCGACGCCAAGTCGAATGCCGACGCTTCCAGGCGACGCGACGAGTTACCCACGTGCACACGCTCATTGAACACATGTTGACTACTGTGGCGCACCTCGATGCGAGTGTGCCCTTTCATGAGCTGTAGGCATGCGATGACGTGGCGCATCGCCGGCTCGAACACCCGCCCGTCGACCAGGAAGTAATTCGGGAAGCCGTGTAGCGCCATCCCGAGGTAGGGCTCCATGCTGTCGGTCCAGGCCTGCTGGATGGTCACGCCGCGGGCACCCACCAGTGATGCGACGCGATCAGCCACGGTGAACCCGGTGCCGTAGACGATGGCGTCGGCATCGTGGTGGACGCCGTCGGCGGTGCGGATGCCCGCCGCCGTGAGCTCGACAATGGGCGATGCCACCAGCTCGGCCTGGCGACGCAAGTAGTGCCTGGCGCGCCGGGCCCGCCGGATGACCCGGCGTGGCGGAAGCGGGAAGACCTTGACCGCGGCTCCCGATCTGGCCAGCCGGCCGATCAGCTGTCCGGCGGCGGCGTCGGCGCCGATTACCGCGACGCGTTGGGCGGCCTGGTCGAAATCGGCGGGGGGCGCCACCGCATGGAACGAGATGCCGCGAAACTCCCTGCGGCCGAACAGATCCGGAATCCACGGGACGAATGGTGACACGCCCGAGACCACTACGCGGCCGCGGCAAGTCTCGCCGTCGCCGGTGGTCAGCGTCCAGGTGTCGGTGTCGTCGTCGAAGACCGAGCTGATCACCTCGCGGTCGAAGATCACGAAGTCTCCGATGCTTTTGTCACCGGCGGCGAGCAGGTCGGGAGCGACGGGTGCGGCGCCGACGATGACGACGCCGTGGGCGGGTTCGATCACAGGAATTTGGTGCGCATCCAGCCGCGGCGCGCGATCGGGCCCATCAGACCGACCTCGGTCAGGAACTCGGCCAGCGGAGCGAAGCCGGCCACCTGGACTTGGTGGCGATGCGGGCTGGTGCGCGCAGCCCTGCGCGCCTGCCGCGCGTCCAGGCCGGCTCGCGCATAGGGGACAGGGTTGGTGAACAGGTAGCGGAAGAACCAGCCGCCCAGGCCGTTGACGTTGCCGACGAACCAGCGTTCCGGCCGTCGCATCTGCGGTGCCCGCTTGCGCAGGCCGTCGCGCGCGAACTGGATGTGGCGGGCCTCTTCGGTGACGTGAATTCGCATGAGCCGCTGGATGATTGGCTGCAGCTCGGGATCGTCCATCATCTGGCGCTGCAGCGAGTCGAAGATCTCCTCGCCGATCAGCGCGGCAACCCACAGCACCGACCCGCGGAAAAAGAACGGCAGGGTGTTGATGATGATCCGGTGGTAGAGCCGCGGGCGAACGGGCTTGGCCCCGACCTGCTCGATGGCCTTGCCGAACATCACCATGTGCCGGGTTTCATCGCTCAGTTCGGTCAGCGCGTAGTGCGACGACCGGCTGGTGGGGTCTTTGTGCACGAGCTTGCGCAACAGCGCCTGGTTCAGGATGTTCTCGAACCAGATCCCGGCGGACAGCGTGTTCACCAGTTCCTGGCGGGACAGCTCGATGCGCTGAGCGCGGGTCATCTCGTCCCACATCGGCGTGCCGTAAAGCGACACGGTTCTCAGTGGCAGGTAGAACTTGTCCGGGTCCAGCGGTGCGTCCCAGTCGATGTCGACGACCGGCGCATAGGATTTCTTGACCGATCCCTTGAGCAGGCGTTCAGAGAACTCTTCACGACTGGGCCCCGTCGGCTTCACCGGAGTGGTCATGGCGCTGATCCTTCGCGGGTCATCGAAAGATGTCAGTACCCGCGGTACCGGATACGTGTGGTCCCGGCTGGTTGTGATTAGGCTGTGCGCGCATGGCGACCCGGCACATCCACGTCATCGGCATCGGTGCGGGAGACCCTGAATATGTGACCGTCCAGGCGATCGAGGCGCTCAATCGAACTCAGGTGTTCTTCGCGATGGATAAAGGCGAAGCCAAGAGCGACTTGGTGGGTCTGCGCCGGGAAATCTGCGCGCGATTCATCCGCGAGCCCGGCTACCGATTCGTCGAGCTGCCGGATGCGCCACGGTCGAAGGACACCGAGTATCGGGCGGCGGTGTCCGACTGGCACGCGGCGCGCGCCCAGATCTGGGCGGAGTCCATCGCGGCCGAACTGGAACCCGGCGGTATGGGTGCCTTCCTGGCCTGGGGAGACCCGTCGCTGTACGACAGCACGCTGCGCATCCTCGATGCCGTCACCGCCGAGCTCGACATCAGCTACGACGTCATCCCGGGTATCACCGCCATCCAGGCGCTGACGGCTCGGCATCGCATCCCGCTCAACGACGTCGGCGAACCTGTGCTGATCACCACCGGTCGCCAGCTTCGAATCCACGGCCTGTCCGGCTCGGCGGTCGTCATGCTCGACGGCGAGTGTTCGTTTCGAAGCTGCCCGCCCGACACCCGGATCTGGTGGGGCGCCTACCTCGGCACCGACGACGAGCTGTTGGTCGCGGGCACGATCGGCGAGGTCGGAGAGCGGATCGCCGCGCTGCGGGCCGATGCCCGTGCTGGTCACGGTTGGATCATGGACACCTATTTGTTGCGATCCGCGGAGTAGGTTCAGCTCATGGGACCATTTCTCATCCGCGCGGCGTTGACGGGATTCGCCCTCTGGGTGGTCACTCTCGTCGTCCATGGGCTCAGCTTCGTCGGCGGCGACACCAGGCTGCAGAGGGTCGGCATCATCTTCGTCGTCGCGGTGATCTTCGGGCTGGTCAACGCGTTCATCAAACCGATCGTGCAGATCCTGTCGACCCCGCTGTACGTCCTCACGCTGGGCCTGATCCACATCGTCATCAACGCGCTGATGCTGTGGATCACCGCGTGGATCACCGCTCACACCACCCATTGGGGCCTGGCAATCGACCACTTCTGGTGGACCGCGATCTGGGCCGCGATCGTCTTGTCGATCGTCAGCTGGGTGCTGTCGCTGGTGGTCCGCGACGTGCGGCGCACTGTTCGGCGCTGACCGGCACACTGGATGCATGCCTGAACTGCCCGAAGTCGAAGCGCTCGCCGACTACCTGCGCCACCACGCCGTCGGCAGGACCATCGGGCGCGTCGACGTCGTCGCGTTCTCGGTGCTCAAAACCTTCGACCCGCCGATTAACGCGCTGCACGGTTTGACCGTTACCGGCGCCGTCCGCTGGGGCAATTATCTCGGTCTACGGGCAGGCGAGCTGATCTTGATCACCCATCTGTCCCGGGCCGGCTGGCTGCGATGGTCGGACACGCTGGCCGCCGCGCCGCTGCGCCCCGGCAAGGGTCCGATTGCACTGCGCGTTCATCTGGGCACTCCGGGTGAGGCGCCGGGCTTCGACCTCACCGAGGCGGGCACCCAGAAGCGGCTGGCGGTCTGGCTCGTCGACGACCCGATGCAGGTGGCCGGCATCGCCGCTCTCGGGCCGGACGCATTGCAACTGTCCGTCGACGACCTGGCCGACCTGCTGGCCGGGAACACCGGCCAAATCAAGTCCGTCATCACCGACCAGAAGGTGATCGCCGGCATCGGCAACGCCTACAGCGACGAGATCTTGCACGTCGCCAAGATTTCGCCGTTCGCCACGGCCGGGAAAATCGCCGACGCACAGCTGAGCTCGTTGCACGACGCGATGGTGTCGGTGCTCACCGACGCCGTGACCCGCTCAGTCGGCCAACAGGCGGCCACGCTGAAAGGCGAGAAGCGCTCCGGTTTGCGGGTACATGCGCGCGCCGGATTGCCGTGTCCAGTGTGCGGAGACACCGTGCGCGAAGTGTCGTTCGCCGACAAGTCGTTTCAGTACTGCCCGACCTGTCAGACCGGCGGCAAGGTGCTGGCCGACCGGCGAATGTCGCGTCTGCTCAAATAGCCGCCGCTGATGGCGGCGACCCGCTGCACGCGGCTTCGCCGCGCTGGCGATCGCCGCTATGCTGCGCGGATGACTCGGCAGAAGATCCTTATCACCGGCGCGAGTTCCGGCCTGGGCGCCGGGATGGCCCGCGCGTTCGCGGCCAAGGGGCGTGACCTGGCGCTGTGCGCCCGTCGTACCGACCGCCTCGACGACCTCAAAACCGAGCTTTCGCAACAATATCCGGGCATCGCGGTGGCCGTCGCTGCGTTGGACGTCAACGACCACGAACAGGTGCCGAAAGTATTCGCCGAGTTATCCGACACACTTGGTGGAATCGACCGGGTGATCGTCAACGCCGGTATCGGCAAGGGCGCGCCGCTGGGGTCGGGCAAGCTGTGGGCCAACAAGGCGACCATCGAAACCAACTTGGTGGCTGCGCTGGTTCAGATCGAAACCGCGCTACAGATGTTCAAGCAGCAGGGGTCGGGGCATCTGGTGCTGATCTCTTCGGTGCTCGGCGCCAAGGGCGTGCCCGGCGTCAAAGCCGCCTACGCGGCCAGCAAGGCCGGGGTCCGTTCGCTGGGAGAATCGCTGCGCGCCGAATACGCTAGCGGCCCGATCAAGGTGTCGGTGATCGAGCCCGGGTACATCGAGTCGGAGATGACGGCCAAATCGCAGAGCACAATGTTCATGGTGGACAACGAAACTGGCGTCAAGGCGTTGGTCGCAGCCATCGAGCGCGAGCCGGGCAGGGCCGCGGTGCCGTGGTGGCCGTGGGCGCCGTTGACCCAACTGCTGCGGCTGCTGCCGCCGCTGGCCAAGCGCTTCGCGTAAGGCGCGGCTCAGCCCGCACGGCCCCTTTCGATGCGGTAGTGGCGCACCAGCGCGTCGGTCGAGCTGTCCGATTGTTTGGCCGGCGCGGCGTCCTCGGTGATCACCGGCAGCAGCGCCTTGGCCTGCGTCTTGCCCAGCTCGACGCCCCATTGGTCGAACGAGTCGATGCCCCACACCACGCCCTCGGTGAAGACCTGATGCTCGTACAGGGCGATCAACTGGCCCAGCACCGATGGGGTGAGCCTGGTCGCCAGGATGGATGTGGTCGGTCGATTGCCGGGCATCACCTTGTGCGGCACCACGTCGGCAGGCGTGCCTTCGGCGGCGATCTCCTCGGCCGTCTTGCCGAATGCCAGCACCTGGGTTTGGGCGAAGAAGTTGCTCATCAGCAGGTCATGCATGCTGCCGGTCCCGTCGGCGGTTGGCAGGTCGTCGGTCGGTTGGCTGAATCCGATGAAGTCAGCCGGCACCAGCCGCGTGCCCTGGTGCAGCAACTGGTAGAAGGCGTGCTGGCCGTTGGTCCCCGGTTCGCCCCAATAGATTTCACCGGTATCGGTGACGACCGGGGTACCGTCGGCGCGGGTTGACTTGCCGTTGGATTCCATCGTCAGCTGCTGCAGATACGCCGCGAACCGTGCCAGGTCGTTGGAGTACGGCAGCACCGCACGTGACTGTGCCCCAAAGAAATTCGAGTACCACAACCCGATCAGCCCGAGCAGCATGGGAGCGTTGGATTCCAACGGCGCAGTCCGGAAATGCTCGTCGACGAGGTGGAACCCGGACAGGAAGTCCGCGAAAGCCTCACGGCCGATTGCGGCCATCACCGAGAGGCCGATCGCCGAGTCGACCGAATAGCGTCCGCCGACCCAGTCCCAGAACCCGAACATGTTGTGGGTGTCGATGCCGAACTCGTCGACCAGCTTCTTGTTGGTCGAGACGGCAACGAAGTGCTTGGCCACCGCGTCGTCGCCGAGCGCGTCGGTCAGCCAACGCCGGGCCGCGGTGGCGTTGGTCAGCGTCTCCAGCGTCGAGAACGTCTTGGAGGCGACGATGAAAAGTGTTGTGGCCGGGTCTAAGTCGGCTAACGCCGCGATCAGGTCGGCAGGGTCGACATTGGAGACGAACCGCGCCGAGATGCCGGCGTCCGCGTAGTGACGCAACGCCTGGTAGACCATCACCGGTCCGAGGTCCGAGCCGCCGATCCCGATGTTGACGACCGTGCGAATTCGCTTTCCGGTGGCGCCGGTCCACCCGCCGTTGCGCAGCCGGTCGGTGAAGTCGCCCATCGCGTCCAGCACCGCGTGCACGTCCTCGACGACGTTTTGCCCGTCGACGGTCAGCGTCGCGTCCCGCGGCAGCCGCAGTGCGGTGTGCAGCACCGCGCGATTCTCCGAGACGTTGATGTGCACGCCGTCGAACATCTCGTCGCGACGCTGCTCGAGGTGGGCGGTGCGGGCCAGGTCGATCAGCAGCTTCACCGTCTCGCGGGTGATGCGGTGTTTGCTGTAGTCGATGTAGAGGTCGCCGACGGAGACGGTGAACTCGCTGCCGCGGTCAGGATCGTCGGCGAAGAACTGGCGTAGGTGCGTCGTTTTGATCTGCTCGTGATGTTTGTGCAGGGCACTCCAGGCGGGGGCCGCTGAGATATCGGGAATCTGTTCAACCGCAGTCATGGTGTCGACCCTAGTCAGGTTGACCAGGGCGGCGATGACGGCGAGGTGAACGAGACGCTAACCGACCGGATCAGTGACCGAGTCGGCCGCGGCCCAGTCTCAGCAGCAGCATGGCGAGGTCCTTGCCGTCGGGGCCGAGCTCGCTGTAGCGCTCGATGACCTTCATTTCCCGGCTGTGCACCAAGCGGGTGCCCCCAGAGGCCATCCGGGCTTTGCCGATCGCCTGGGATACTTCGGTACGGCGCTTGACCGCGGCGAGGATCTCGGCGTCGAGCCGGTCGATCTCGTGGCGCAGGTCGTCGATGTCGGTGAGTGGTTCGGTTTCTACAGTCATTGGAAGCTCCGGATTCTCGTTGTGTGGGGGGTGTGGGTCTTGTGGTCTCATCCGGTTTCGGGCCTCACACAAGAGACGAGCCCCGGATCTCAGAAGCGGACCACGGGGCTCTGGAAGCAGCTAAGCCACGGGCACCGCTGGCCGGTACCCGTAGAAAAATCGCCGCTGCATGTTGAGCACGAATTGAGTGTGCCATTTGAAGGCCCGCTAACGCAAAGGTGTCGCCGAACGGCGGTAAGTTTGTGGGCAATGAGTGTGTACGTGACCGATGCCCGGCGGGCTCCCGACGCAGATCAGCTCCTCGACGGCCTCAACCCGCAACAGCGTCAGGCGGTGCTGCACGAGGGCTCGCCGCTGCTGATCGTCGCGGGCGCGGGCTCCGGCAAGACGGCCGTGCTGACCCGGCGCATCGCTTACCTTCTGGCCGCTCGCGACGTCGGCCCCGGCCAGGTTCTGGCCATCACCTTCACCAACAAGGCCGCCGCGGAGATGCGGGAACGCGTGGTGGCACTAATAGGAGCGCGCGCCGCTCCTTCCATGTGGGTGTCGACGTTTCACTCGACTTGCGTGCGGATTCTGCGCAACCAGGCCTCGCTGATCGCGGGCCTCAACTCCAACTTCTCGATCTACGACGCCGACGATTCGCGGCGCCTGCTCCAGATGATCGCCAAGGACATGGGCCTTGACGTCAAGCGATACTCGCCGCGGCTGTTGGCCAACGGCATCTCGAACCTGAAGAACGAGCTGATCGACCCGCAGCAGGCGACGGCCGACCTGTCCGACCCCGACCACCCTGACCAAGCCGATGACTTGGCGCGCACGGTGGCCGCCGTCTACTCCGAATACCAGCACCGGCTGCGGGCGGCCAACGCACTCGATTTCGACGACCTCATCGGCGAGACGGTCGCGTTGCTACAGGCTTTCCCGCAGATCGCCCAGCATTACCGTCGGCGGTTCCGCCACATCCTGGTCGACGAGTATCAGGACACCAACCATGCGCAGTATGTGCTGGTGCGTGAGCTCGTTGGCCGCGACGCCGGTGACGAGCCAGGCGGTGTGCCGCAGGCAGAGCTGTGCGTCGTCGGCGACGCCGACCAGTCGATCTATGCGTTCCGCGGCGCCACGATTCGCAACATCGAAGATTTCGAACGCGACTACCCGAACGCCACGACGATTCTGCTCGAGCAGAATTACCGCTCCACGCAGAACATCCTGTCGGCGGCCAACTCGGTGATTTCGCGCAACTCTGGGCGCCGGGAAAAGCGGCTATGGACCGCTGCCGGCGAGGGCGAGCTGATCGTTGGCTACGTCGCCGACAACGAGCACGACGAGGCACGATTCGTCGCCGAGGAAATCGACACGCTGGTCGCCGGTGGCGAGCTCACTTACAACGATGTGGCGGTTTTCTACCGCACCAACAACTCGTCGCGGTCATTGGAAGAGGTGTTCATCCGCGCCGGTATTCCGTACAAAGTCGTTGGGGGCGTGCGGTTTTACGAGCGCAAGGAGATTCGCGATCTCGTGGCCTACCTTCGGGTGCTGGACAACCCGGGCGACGCGGTCAGCCTGCGACGCATCCTCAACACACCGCGGCGCGGCATCGGCGATCGGGCCGAGGCTTGCGTCGCGGTGTACGCCGAGAACACCGGTTCCAGTTTCGCCGACGCGCTCGAGGCCGCCGCCGAAGGCAAGGTGCCGATGCTCAACACCCGGTCGGCCAAGGCGATCGCGGGCTTCGTCGAGATGCTCGACGATCTGCGTGGCCGTCTCGACTCGTCGCAGGGTGACCTCGGAGAGCTGGTCGAGGCGGTGCTGGAGCGCACCGGATACCGCGCGCAGCTGGAATCCTCGTCCGACCCGCAAGACCTGGCCCGGCTGGACAACCTCAACGAACTCGTCAGCGTCGCACACGAATTCGCCACCGACCTGGAGAACGCGGCGGCGCTCGACGAGACACTCGGCACGCCCGACGATGAAGACGTGCCGGACACCGGGCTGCTGGCACAATTCCTGGAGCGGGTGTCGCTGGTCGCCGACTCCGACGAAATCCCCGAGCACAGCGCCGGTCTGGTCACGCTGATGACATTGCACACTGCGAAGGGGCTGGAATTTCCGGTGGTTTTCGTGACTGGTTGGGAAGACGGCATGTTCCCGCACATGCGGGCATTGGGTGATGCAGCCGAACTTTCCGAGGAACGGCGACTGGCCTACGTCGGGATCACCCGCGCGCGTCAGCGGCTGTATGTCAGCCGGGCCAAAGTGCGGTCGTCGTGGGGACAGCCAATGCTCAACCCGGAGTCGCGGTTCCTGCGGGAAATCCCGCAGGAACTCATCGACTGGCGGCGCACCGATCCCACCCCGTCGTTCAGCGCGCCGGTCAGCGGCGCCGGGCGATTCGGCTCGCCGCGTCCGTCGCCGGCTCGTACATCGGCGAGCAAGCGCCCGTTGCTGGTGCTCGCACCCGGTGACCGGGTGACCCACGACAAGTACGGGCTGGGCCGGGTGGAGGAGGTTTCCGGCGTTGGCGAATCAGCGATGTCACTGATCGACTTCGGCAGCTCGGGGCGGGTCAAGCTGATGCACAACCACGCGCCCGTCACCAAGCTTTAGCGCGGCGACGGTCAGTCGTCCAGCAGCCATTCCTTGGTGCGCGGCAGCAGCGCCAGGACCACACTGGAAACCGGCAGCACGGGCAGGGCGTGCACGATCCAGGCGACGCGCGCGCCGGCGATGAACACGCCACCGTAGGTCAGTAACGCGATCACGGCGCCGGCCACCAGCAGGTAGCGCCCGAGGGAACGACGCAGCAGTAGCAGGATCACACCGGAGATCGTCGCCAGCGCGAACACCAGCGCGAGGAACGCGACTGCGACGCAGAACAGGCGGTCGGATTTCCACCAGCCCGCGATCAGGTCGGTGGCCACCACCGAAGTCGCCCAGCCGCTGACGATGCTGACGGCGGAAGCGGCCACCGCCGTCGCGCTGCTGGGTTCTCCGGACAGCGTGCTCGCCGGGCCGGGGCGCCGGCTCGGAGCAACGTAGCTGGAAGGCGGTGGTTGCCGCGGAATGTGGGTGGTCCGGGCGTCGTCAACGATCTGCGGGAGCGGCGCGGTCGGCGCGCGCCGGATGATGCGCGTCCGGGGAGCGAACTGCGGGCCGTTACCGGCGGGCACGGGTCTGCTTGGCGGCTGAGTGGGCGGGTGATCGCCTGGTGTGGGTTGGTTCGGCTCGGTCACCGGTCAACCGGCGAAAGTGCCGACGGACACGCCACGTTTGGCCAGCCACGGTACCGGATCGACTCGCTGGGTGCCGCCGAGCAGCACCTCGAAATGCAGATGGGGGCCAGTGGAATTGCCACGGTTGCCCATGGTGGCAATCTGGTCGCCCGCCGTCACGCGCTCGCCCACTCTGACCATCGTGGTGTTGACGTGACCGTAGAGCGTCACCGTTCCATCCGCATGGCGCAGCTTGACCCACATTCCGTAGCCGGCGGTGGGGCCGGCGTCGATGACAACCCCGTCGGATACCGCCCTGACCGGGGTGCCGATCGAGTTCGCAAGGTCGATACCGGCGTGCAGCACACCCCAGCGGTACCCGAAACCGGAGGTGAATATGCCCTTCGTCGGCATGACGAACAGCGGTTGCTGCAGCCGGGCCTCGCGCTGGGCGCGCTCCTGGGCGAACGCGACGCCCTTGGCCAGCTCCGCGTTGTGCACTGCGACGTTCGCGGCGGGCTGCACGGCGACCACCTGCATCCCGCGGGCCGAGGTGCTGATGGGCCCGCCGTTCATTGTCGCCGCATCGGCGGCCAGCACCGTCTGGGCCTTGGAGTGATCAGAACTGTGGGTGGCGGAGTGCGCCGCGGCGGCCGCAGCACCGGCGGCCATGGCGCCGATCAACACCCGGCCTCGCGCTGGACCGGCCAGCTGCTTGCGATGCTGTCCGCCACGACCGGTCAGATCCCGATCGTCCCGTCGGCCGCCCAGCTCGTACCGGTACGGGTCGACACGCCGTTGCACGCTCGGTTCGACCTGGCTCGGGCCGGCCAGCGGCAGGACGGTGAGGTTGTCGGTCGCGTCCAAGTCATCGAGCTCGGGCGCGCGGAGAACCTGCGCTTCCTTTTCGAAGGCAGAGTTAACGCTGAAGTCCAGGTCATCGAGGTTGCCGAACTCATTGAACGGGATGATGTCGGTGACTTCGTTGGGGTTGAGTTCCAACCCGCGGTCGCGCGATTGCCTGGCGCCTCCCGGCGCAGGAGACCGTGCTGGGCTGGGCTGGGTCAACCTGATTGCCCCTCGGAGCGTAACCAAAGCGTTATCTGAACCCTGCGACGTTAACCGCCGAGCGCGCGACCTCGCAAGCCAAGCCGGAAATCCGCCTATGAATGTGATTTGAATCACTTCAGGTGCGGCGGTGAGATCTGCCACATCCACCGATGCCGGCGATGGAACCTCCAGGCCGGGTCGATACAGTTCCCGCAAGCGGGCATCGGAAAACCCCGGCTCGCTTGCCTATAGGCCGACACACAGAAGTGAGCCATGGACCTTTTCGAATACCAAGCGAAAGAGCTGTTCGCCAAGCACAACGTCCCGACGACACCCGGCCGGGTGACCGACACCCCCGAAGGGGCCAGGGCGATCGCTGAGGAGATTGGCCGGCCGGTCATGGTGAAGGCCCAGGTCAAGACCGGTGGCCGGGGCAAGGCAGGCGGCGTGAAGTACGCCGCGACCGCCGAGGACGCCTACACCCACGCGAAGAACATCCTCGGTCTCGACATCAAGGGCCACATCGTCAAGAAGCTGTTGGTGTCCGAGGCCAGCGACATCGCCGAGGAGTACTACATCTCCTTCCTGCTCGACCGGGCCAACCGCACTTACCTGGCCATGTGCTCGGTGGAGGGCGGCGTGGAGATCGAAGAGGTCGCGGCCACCAAACCGGAACGGCTGGCCAAGGTGCCGGTGGATGCGGTCGAGGGGGTTGATCTCGCGTTCGCCCGGTCGATCGCCGAGCAGGGTCATTTGCCGGCCGAGGTGCTCGACTCCGCGGCGGTCACCATCTCGAAGCTTTGGGAGCTGTTCGTCGCCGAGGACGCCACGTTAGTCGAGGTCAACCCGCTGGTGCGGACTCCCGACGACGAGATTCTGGCACTGGACGGGAAGGTCACCCTGGACGCCAACGCCGACTTCCGGCAGCCCGGCCACGCAGAGTTCGAGGACCGCGACGCCACCGACCCGCTCGAGCTCAAAGCCAAGGAGCACGACCTGAACTACGTCAAGCTCGACGGTCAGGTCGGGATCATCGGTAACGGTGCCGGATTGGTGATGTCGACGCTGGACGTGGTGGCCTACGCCGGCGAGAAACACGGCGGGGTCAAGCCCGCCAACTTCCTCGACATCGGCGGCGGCGCCTCGGCCGAGGTGATGGCGGCCGGGCTGGACGTGATTCTCAACGACACTCAAGTGATAAGTGTGTTCGTCAACGTCTTCGGTGGGATCACCTCCTGTGACGCGGTGGCCACCGGGATCGTCAAGGCATTGGAGATCCTGGGCGACGAGGCCAACAAGCCGCTGGTGGTCCGCCTCGACGGCAACAACGTCGAGGAAGGCCGTCGCATCCTCACCGAGGCGAACCACCCACTGGTGACGCTGGTGCCCACGATGGACGAGGCCGCCGACAAGGCCGCCGAACTGGCGAGCGCCTGAAAGGAATATGACCCATGGCTATCTTTCTGACGGCAGAGAACAAGGTCATCGTCCAGGGCATCACCGGTAGCGAGGCCACCGTGCACACCGCTCGAATGCTCAAGGCGGGCACGCACATTGTTGGCGGTGTGAACGCGCGCAAGGCCGGCACCGCAGTCAGGCATGTGGACAAAGAGGGCCAAGGCGTCGAGTTGCCGGTGTTCGGCAGCGTCGCGGAGGCAATCGAAAAGACCGGCGCCGACGTATCGATCATCTTCGTGCCCCCGAAGTTCGCCAAGGACGCCATCATCGAGGCCATCGACGCCGAGATTCCGCTGCTAGTCGTCATCACCGAGGGAATTCCGGTGCAGGACAGCGCATATGCGTGGGCATACAACGTCGACAAGGGTAAGAAGACCCGCATCATCGGCCCGAACTGTCCCGGCATCATCACCCCGGGCGAGGCGCTGGTCGGCATCACGCCGGCCAATATCACCGGCTCGGGTCCGGTTGGGCTGGTGTCCAAATCCGGCACGCTGACCTACCAAATGATGTACGAGCTACGCGATTTCGGCTTTTCCACATCGATCGGCATCGGCGGTGACCCGGTGATCGGCACCACCCACATCGACGCGATCGAGGCGTTCGAGAAGGACCCTGACACGAAGCTCATCGTCATGATTGGTGAGATCGGCGGTGACGCCGAGGAGCGTGCGGCCGACTACATCAAGGCCAACGTGTCCAAGCCGGTCGTCGGCTACGTCGCGGGATTTACTGCGCCGGAAGGTAAGACGATGGGCCACGCCGGCGCGATTGTGTCCGGATCGTCGGGCACCGCCGCCGCGAAGAAAGAGGCCCTGGAGGCGGCCGGAGTCAAGGTCGGCAAGACTCCGTCGGAAACCGCTGCGCTTGCGCGGCAGATCCTGCAGAGCCTGTAAGGCGCGACGTGGTCGTCGACGCGCACACTCCGGTGGTGGTCGGTGTTGGGCAGGCCGCAGAACGCATCGACGACGCGTATTACCGCGGAATGTCGGCCGTCGAGCTGGCGGCAGCCGGTGCTCGTGCGGCGCTTGAGGACTGCGGCGCCGACGCCGCCAAGGTGGCCGCGTCGATCGACACCATCGCCGGTGTCAGGCAGTTCGAGATCTCCGGGCCGGCCAAGGCGGTGCTGGGCAAGTCGAACAACTACCCACGGTCGGTGGCCAATCGGATTGGTGCGGACCCGGCCCGGGCCATTCTGGAAGTCGTTGGCGGCCAAGGCCCGCAGCACCTGATCACTGAACTGGCGGGTGCAATCGCCGCCGGACGCTCAGAGGTCGCGTTGGTCTTCGGTTCCGACGCGACCTCGACCAACCGCTACTTCGCCGGGTCCGACAACCGGCCGGACTTCTCCGAGACCGTCGACGGTTCGCTGGAGGACCGCGGCCACGGCCTGAACGGACTTATCAGTCGCTACACGGTCATTCACGGGCTTGTCGACGCGCCGACTCAGTATGGACTGCTGGAGAATGCCCGGCGGGCCGGAACCGGATTCGGGCCCGCCGATTATCTGCGGCGAATGGGCGAACTGTTCGCTCCGTTCACCAAAGTGGCGGCTGAGAACCCGTTCGCCGCCGCGCCGGTCGAACGCAGCGTCGAGGAACTGATCACCGTCACCGAGCGCAACCGGATGATTTCCGAGCCCTACCCGCGGCTGCTGGTGGCCCGTGACCAGGTGAACCAGGGTGCCGCAGCACTGCTGATGTCGATCGAGGCTGCGCGTAAACTTGGTGTGCCCGAAGACAATTGGGTCTATCTCCACGGGCATGCTGATCTCGAGGAACAGAGTCTGCTGGAGCGGCCAGATCTCGGGCATGCCCCGTCGGCGGTGATGGCGGTGCGTGAAGCGCTGGCGGTCGCCGGCATCGGCATCGACGACATCGCCGCTTTCGATCTGTACAGCTGCTTCCCGGTGCCGGTCTTCAACATCCTCGACGGCACGGGAATCGCTCCAGACGACCCGCGCGGGTTGACCCTGACCGGTGGCCTGCCGTTCTTCGGCGGCGCCGGCAACAACTACTCGATGCACGGTGTCGCCGAAACCGTCGCCAAGTGCCGAAGCGCGCCAGGGGAATTCGGTCTCGTTGGCGCCAACGGCGGCATCTTGAGCAAGTACTCGGTCGGGGTCTATTCGGCCATACCCGCCGATTGGAAACCGGACCGCAGCGCGCAGCTGCAGGAGCAGATCGGGCAGGCGCCCACCCAGCCGGTGACCGAGCACGCCGACGGCCCGGGAACCGTCGAGAGCTACACGGTCCGGCGTGACGGCGGTCGGCCGACCGGGATCGTCATCGGCCGGCTCGACGCCGACGACAGCCGTTTCCTGGCGACCGCCGAGGACGACGATTTGATCGGGCTGCTCACCGACGGCGACCCACTGGGGCGGTCAGTTGTCGTGCGCTCGTTCGAGTATGGAAACCGTTGCGCGCTGGGCTGACTAGACGGCGCCCTTGATTGCAGCGACCAACCCCTGGGTGTCCGCGACGGTCACGGTAAGCGCGGAGTGATCACGCAGGCCGATCACGCGGTGGATCCGGGGCTCGAAGTGGATGCATACACCTTCGAAGGCGTTGGTGCCGAAGGTAAGTCCGTCGTCGACCGCCGATAGCCGGGCGCCGACCGCGGTCCACCATCGGTACGGACCGGTGACGTGCGCGTCTTGCACGAGCGACAGCGGCGCGTCGACATGAAACGGCCCATAGCGGGCGACGAGACGACCGTCGTCGGTCACCGTCACACCCTGGGTGCCGGGCCATGCCCGAAACGGCAACCAGATCGGGGCCAGACGAGGATCGTAGCGATACGGGAAATGCCGGCCTCGGTCATTCTGGTCTGTCACGACGCGCCTTAAGATCAATTGCAGATCGATTTCCTGGCTCACACCAATGCGGCGAGTTTCCCGGCCAATCGTTCCACATATGCCGCGACCTCATCCGCGGACTTGTCGGGCAATCCGAAAAGCACCTCGGTGACCCCCAATTCGGCCCAGCGCGCCAACTTCTCGGGCACCGGCTTGAAGTCCAGCGCCACGATCTGCGGCGCGCCGCCCCGGCCGGCGGCTGCCCACGTGTCCTGCAGCAATTTCACCGGCGCGTCGATGTCGAAGTCGCGGGGAGTGGTGATCCAGCCGTCGGCGCTGCGTGCGATCCACTTGAAGTTCTTCTCGTTGCCGGCGGCGCCTACCAGCACCGGGATATGCGCTTGTATCGGCTTGGGCCACGCCCAGCTCGGCCCGAATTTGACGAATTCGCCGTCGTAGGATGCCTCCTCTTCGGTCCACAACGCCCGCATCGCCTCGAGGTACTCGCGAAGCATGGTGCGGCGACGCCCGGGCGGCACGTCGTGGTCCGCGAGTTCGTCGGTGTTCCAGCCGAACCCGACGCCCAGGCTGACCCGTCCACCGGATAGGTGATCGAGGGTCGCGATAGATTTCGCCAGCGTGATCGGATCATGCTCGACCGGCAACGCCACCGCGGTGGACAACCGCACCCGGGAGGTGACCGCGCACGCCGCACCGAGGCTGACCCACGGGTCCAGTGTGCGCATGTAGCGGTCGTCCGGCAGTGACTCGTCACCCGTCGTCGGGTGGGCCGCCTCGCGCTTGACCGGGATATGGGTGTGTTCGGGTACGTAGAAGGTCTGAAAGCCGTGATTGTCGGCGAGCGTCGCAGCTGCCGCCGGGGTGATACCGCGATCGCTGGTGAACAGCACAAGCCCGTAGTCCATGCAGTGAATTAGAACGTGTTCCAATCTTGCGGGCAAGGGCGGGGGTCACCGCGAAGCCGCGCAAACCGGTCGACATCACGTTGAGGTCAGCGCCGCCTACTGCCCAAGGTGCGCTAGCGTGGGTGATCGGCACGCGTCGCAAACGCCCGCGCTCGTCGTCGCGGCGTTCATACCGCGGTACGAGGTAGCGCTGCGAGCAGCGGCCGCCTGGGAGTACCAGCGCCGCACGACAGTGGCGCCGCAACAGCACTGGAAGGCACAGGAGAAGCCATGACCTACCCGCCCGGCAGTCCCGGATACCCGCCCGCGCAGTCGCCCGGCGCCTACGGGACCTCCTCCACACCGTCGTTCGTGAAATCTGATGACGGTGAAAGCAATCTGAAGCTCTACTTGAACATCGGAGTGGTGGCTCTCGGCTTAGCGATCTACCTGCTGAGTTACGGCCCGATGATCACCCGCATTCTTCCCAACGGTGACGAACTCGTCGAAAGCGGCAGCACCTTGCCGATTGACCTGGGACTGCTGGCGGGGCTACTGGCGGGGGTGAGTCTGTTACCCAAGGCGAAGAATTACGCCGCGGTCGTGGCGGCGGTCTCCGCACTGGGCGCGCTACTGCTGATCGAGGACACGATCGGTGCGTCAGGCCGGGGCTGGGCGCTGTGGGTCGCGCTGGGCTCCGGGGTGGTCCAGGCTGTCCTTGCGGTCAGCGCCCTTTTGCTGGATGCGGGCGTCATCACCGCGCCGGCACCACGGCCCAGGTACGACCAGTACGGGCACTACGGGCAGTACGGCGGGTATTACGGTCAGCAGGCTCCCTACCAGCAGTCGCCTCAGCAGTCTGGATACGGTTCTCAGTACGGCGGCTACCCGTCAGGGCCGTCGACCGGCGGCTTCAGCACGGTCGGCCCGCAGTCCGGACCTATCCCGGCTCCGCAATCCGGACAGCCGCACGGACAACAACTGGGATCCCCCACCCCGCCAACAGGTTTCCCCAGCTTCAGCCCGCCGCCGTCCTCCAGCTCTGGCGGCCCGGGACAGGGCAACTCCGCAAACCACGCCGGTTCCGGCCAGGGTCAGCACTCCTACGGCCAGGGTCAGCAGCCGCAGGCGCCTTCGTCGCCGTCGGGCCCGTCACAGACCTAGCCGTGCGCACTCGCGCGCGGCGGGTCGCCGGCCAGGGGGCCTAGTAGGTAACGTGCTCGAAGCGTGACACGGGTGCAGGACAGTCCAGCGGCGGGCGCCCGTCAGGCCCGTGATCTACTGCGGGTCGCTTTCGGCCCCGCTGCGGTCGCGTTGATTGTCATCGCGGCGGTCACGCTGCTGCAATTGCTGATCGCCAACAGCGACATGACCGGCGCGCTGGGTGCGATCGCCAGTATGTGGCTCGGCGTGCATCAGGTGCCGATCTCGATCGGCGGTCGCGAACTGGGCGTGATGCCGCTGCTGCCGGTGCTGCTGATGGTGTGGGGCACCGCACGCACCACCGCGCAGGCCACCCCAGCCACGGCGTCCTGGTTCGTCATCCGCTGGATCGTGGCGTCGGCGCTGGGCGGACCGCTGCTGATCGCCGCCATCGCACTGGCGGTCATCCACGACGCGGCATCGGTGATCACCGAATTGCAGACGCCGAGCGCATTGCGTGCGTTCATGAGCGTGCTGGTAGTCCATGCCATCGGTGCGTCGATCGGCGTGGGGTCTCGGGTCGGCCGCCGGGTTCTGAGGACGTCGCCGCTGCCGGACTGGCTGGCCGATTCGTTACGGGCGGCGACGGCCGGCGTGCTGGCGCTGCTGGGGCTGTCCGGCATGGTCACGGCCGCCTCGCTGGTCGTGCATTGGGGCACGATGCAGGAGCTGTACGCGATCACCAATTCGATTTTCGGCCAGTTCAGCCTGACCGTGCTGTCGGTGCTCTATGCGCCTAACGTCATCGTCGGCACCGCGGCGATTGCAGTGGGATCCAGCGCTCATCTGGGTTTTGCGACCTTCAGCTCGTTCACCGTCTTCGGTGGCGACATTCCCGCGCTGCCGGTGCTGGCCGCGGCGCCCCACCCGCCGCTGGGGCCGGCGTGGGTTGCGCTGCTCATCGTCGGCGCATCGGCGGGGGTAGCGGTCGGACAGCAGTGTGCGCGCCGACCGCTGCCGATCCTTCCGGCGATGGCCAAGTTATTGGCCGCGGCGTCGATGGCGGCGCTGACGATGGCGCTGCTCGGATACGCCGCCGGCGGGCATTTGGGCAACTTCGGCGACGTCGGCACCGACCAGGGCACCTTCGGGCCCGCGGTGTTTCTCTGGTTCGCCATCGTCGGTGCAATCACCGTGGCGATGGCCGACGGCGTCAGATACCGGCCGAGGAAGCCGAAACCGGCACGCGCTGCGCCGCCTCCGGCAGAGCCGGCCGACGAACCGCTTGTCCCGGCCGACCCGGTCGCTGAAGTCGACCACGATGATCCCGGTGTTGTCGTCCAGGCCGGCGATCAGCCGCCAGCCGCGGATCATCCGCCTCCCGAGCCTGATTGCCCGCGTCGCCCCGGCGAGCAGGAGGTGCCCCCACCTCGAGCCGGAGGCCGGCCCGCATCTTCGCCGGACGGCCCGAGTGATGGTCCGCCTCCTCCACGGGCCGCCGACGGCCCGCATCGTCAGCGGACGGATTAGGCTCGCCCTGTGCAGCAACCGTTCCGCGTGCCTCCCAGCGCACCGGCACGATTGGTGGTCTTGGCATCGGGTACTGGTTCGCTGCTGGCGTCCTTGCTGGAGGCCGCCGTCGGTGACTATCCGGCACGGGTGCTCGCCGTCGGCGTGGACCGTGACTGCCGGGCTGTCGAAATCGCCACCGCGGCGTCACTGCCGACTTTCAAAGTGCGACTGGCCGATTACCCCGATCGCGATGCCTGGGACGCCGCGCTCACCGAGGCCGTCGCGGCGCATTCACCCGACCTCATCGTATCCGCTGGCTTTATGAAAATTCTTGGACCGCGGTTTCTTTCGCGGTTTTGCGGGCGTATCCTCAACACCCACCCGACGCTGTTGCCGGCGTTTCCCGGCGTCCACGGGGTGGCCGAAGCTCTGGCCTACGGCGTGAAGGTCACCGGCTGCACGGTGCACCTGGTTGATGCGGGCACCGACACCGGCCCGATACTGGCCCAACAGCCCATCCCGGTGCTCGACGACGACGACGAAGAGACCCTCCACGAGCGCATCAAGGTCACCGAACGGCAGCTGTTGGTGGATGTGGTGGCCGCGGTGGCGGCCGGCGGCGTGACCTGGAACGGACGAAAGGCGACCATCGGATGAGCAGCGAAGACTCGAGGAAGCCGATCCGCCGCGCACTGATCAGCGTGTACGACAAGACCGGGCTCGTCGAGCTCGCGAGCGGCCTGCATGCGGCCGGTGTCGACATCGTCTCGACCGGTTCGACCGCGAAAACCATTGCCGAGAAAGGAATTCCGGTAACTCCGGTGGAGCAGGTGACTGGTTTTCCTGAGGTGCTCGACGGCCGGGTCAAGACGTTACATCCGCACGTGCACGCCGGCCTGCTGGCCGACCTGCGCAAGCCAGAGCACGCCGCGGCGCTCGAGCAACTCGGGATCGCGCCGTTCGAGTTGGTGGTGGTCAACCTGTACCCGTTCAGCGAGACGGTGGACTCCGGGGCGGATGTCGACGAATGCGTCGAGCAGATCGACATCGGCGG
>Ga0187769_10000563_pt1 | contig 20381 bp, 16 predicted proteins | sample 0116_SJ02_MP02_1_FD_133140 | JGI IMG/M metagenome (GOLD analysis project Ga0187769, IMG submission 133140) | Tropical peat soil microbial communities from peatlands in Department of Meta, Colombia - 0116_SJ02_MP02_10_MG | ecosystem: Environmental > Terrestrial > Soil > Wetlands > Peat | place... | reverse complement strand
TAGGGTGGCGGCGGGGCTGAAGGCGCGGGTTTCTTCCTTCTTGTTACTACCTCTCTCCTCAGAAGGTCAACGGCAAGTACGGCAAGTGCCGCGATGATAAGTATTGGAATGAGATTGATGATCCAACTCGTGGATTGTCGAATAATTACAAGTGTCGCTGGTTGACGAAGTACATACGATCCGATAATCGTCGTGGGCGTGGTGACCAAGAATATCGCAGAAGATTGGCTCTCCACCGTACTGGTAGGGTACGCCAAAGTAACCACATAATCACCCCAAGCGTTACTCGAGGTGTTCACTACGAGAACCTCATAATCGCCTGTGGATGGAATGGTGAAGTTCCGAGGCGAAAGTTGATTCACATTAACCTGTTCTACCATCGAGTTCATGATTTGGTCACAACGAGCACCTGAGCTGGCCCATGCGGAAAAAGTGCTCTCGGAGAGAAGGTAGAGGTCCATGGGTGTGTCGGATTCGAAAGAAAATTGCACATTCACTCCTTCTCCGAGACGCGGCAACGGGTAATGGTCTGAAGAACAATTGTTGGATCCTTCTGCCGGGGCGAGTCTACCTTCAAAGTACACCTGTTTAACTGTCGTGACAGTGCGACTGGAGAATTCTGTGAAGTTTGTTGACGTTAGCGTTACTGCCTCTGTCGTTGTCCACATGGTGGTGACGGTTATGAAGGTCTGGCCACTTGTCATCGGAACTATAACGAAGACTGAAGGAAAAATTAGCAAAGCCAAGATACAAATGCTTCGGAATGACATGAACGCATCGAGCCTCATCGACCCCTGTCAAACAAAAAAGTTTCGATTGGTCATACGATGTCCTCCGACATATTCGCTTACCTTCACGCCTCGCATAGTAGGCATAGGTTAGTTGCGAGCGTTGACTTCTGTGTGCGCACCAGCATCCCACAAAAACACACTCACGCTTCTCTACCCCACTCCCAAGCACTGACGAAATATCACGAAAATTCCGAAGTCACGACGTCGTAGGTCTTATCTTAACGGTAAAAGAAAATCGCCTGGAAAAAACCTGCACCCCGGAATCCCCCCGTCATGCACGAAAAATCAGAGTCAAGTTTCGCCGCGCGCACCGAACTCGAAACTAACTGTGCAGTAGATTAGCGCACTTTTCACGTATTTCTTCCCCTCGTTTTACGCGAAACGAATTCTCATTGTTCATGTAGTCCAGATTGTAGGAATACGCGGTTATGACCGGTTTTCCTAGACACATAGCTTGAGCCAAAAGAGGTGGCTGCGAAGGAGGAGATAAGCGGCTACGACGCCCACTACATAGTTCTAGCGCGAGTCCTCCAAACCCAACGCGGCGGACGAAAAGCTCAAGGATAAGCTCTTTGATAAGACCAAGTGCGGGCAAAAGCTCTTGCAGGGCTACACCTGAAACCCGTCTGGACCACGAAAACCGAGAAGGGGAGCCTCTTGGATTATGTGCGGTCCATGCAACCTGATGAGGGGTTCGCCAGAAAACGAACTTCTAGACAAGAAGAAACTGTTCTAGGAGAGAGGTACCGCCTGTGACTATTGCTGGCTCTTCGGCTGCTTCTACTGTTAGGGGTAGGGTTTCGACTGGTTATGGTGGGCTGGATGAAACACTTCGCGGAGGCTTCCTTGCGGGTTCCGCTATTCTACTGAGTGCCCCAGCCAGCAGTGAAGTCCCTATTATTGTCAGAAACTTCCTCAAAGCCTCTAACGAGGTAAGCCTGTTAATCTGTCGAAGTCAGTCTTCAGCTGAAGCTGTCTCACGGCCTGATGATACTAATCTGAAATGTATGATTTGTAGTGAAAAACCAATCCCACCATCCAAGAACATGCTGCCAGGAAAAGGCATTGACAATCTTACAGAATTGAACTTCCAGATTACTGAGACTATAAGTTCCGTTCAACCGAAACGCATTGTGCTAGAGATTCTTTCAGACATCCTGCTCAGGCATAAGGCAGTTCAGACAAGAAAATGGCTTAACGAATTCTTGGAGAAGCTGCGCTCTAAGGGTATCACAACCCTCGCCGTCCTCAACCCATACATGCATCCAAATGAAGAAGTTCAAGCAGTTGTAGACCTCTTCGATGGTAACTTGGAATTAGTCGAGAAGGATATTGAAGGCCAACTTCAGAAGTTCCTTCGAATCAAATGGGTGCATGGACTAGACGTGGCTGAGAATGAGTTATCATTACTTGACCTAACGCCTGAGAGGCTTGAGCCATCCAAGCAGCAGGCAGCTGCTGTTACTCACTTCAAAGAACCACGGTGGCTTACATCTCTTGTTGGTCGAATGGCAGAGCTATCGAAGCTCAAGGTGGCTTTCGAGACTGCTTTCAATGGCATCTCATCCGTGGTTGCACTTCAAGGAGAGGCGGGTGTAGGTAAGACTCGTCTAATGCAAGAGTTAGCGGTGTATGCTCAATCCAAGGGGAACATAGTCCTAACAGGTAGCGCGATGGAGTCTGGCCTACCGTATGCCCCATGGGTTGAGGAAGCAAGACAATACCTGTCCCAAGCACCGGGTGAATTGTTACGTAGAATGCTTGGCCCACGTGCCTCCGAATTGGTGAAGTTGGTGCCAGATATTGCTGCAAAGCTAGGAACCATTCCGCCATCCAAACCACTTGGGGAGCAGCAAGACAAGATTCGATTTTACGAGGCTGTGACACAGTTCTTCATCTCGATCTGCACTGAATCTTCCTTGCTTTTGCTGTTTGATGACATGCATCTGGTTGACCAATCATCACTGGAATTGTTAGAGTACTTCGTTAGAAGCACAAGTAACCTACGAGTACTGACGATATGTTCCTACAGGGTGGAAGATGTTCAAGCGGACAGTCCACTTTACCGGACACTCATGAAGTTGAACAAGCAACGCCTGCTCGAAACGATTCAAGTAAAGAACCTGAGCAAAGAAGAGACGGCAGAACTCATCAAGCAAACCTTTGGAGAAACGACAATATCCTCGGAGTTTGCAGACCTAATCTACAACCGGACAGGGGGTAACCCATTCTTCGTCGAGGAGGTCCTACGTTCACTAGTGGAAGACGGCACCATCTTCAGAACCGAAAGCAAATGGGACCGGAAACCAATTCAAGAAATCGTCTTACCAGAGAGCGTAAAGTCGGTACTTAAGTCAAGGTTGACAAAACTTCAACCGGAAACGCTGAATCTTCTCACAATGGCCTCGGTCATAGGTTCCGAATTTGACTTCGAAGTCTTGCATGAGGTATCTCAGCTAGAGGAGGAACTCCTGCTCCAGAGGCTTGAGACAGCATTCTCAGCGGGATTGGTGCAACAAATTCCACGCCAGAAGAGTATCTTCAAGTTCACTGACGACCGGATAAGAGAACTGCTCCTGAACGACCTCATCCCCATGCGGAGAGGCAAGTACCATCTCAAAATAGCCGAGGCTATGCAGAAAGTCTACTCAAAGAACCTCGAAGGCCAAGCTGAAGTTGTAGCGAACCATTTCTCTGAAGGTGGAGATACTGAACGAACCATCAAGTACTCAATCATGGCTGGAGATCGAAACAGAACAATCCACGCCTACGAATTGGCAATAGCCGACTACAAGCGTGCCTTAGGCCTCATTGAACCTGAACAAGGTAGAGAAGCAGAAAAGGCAGGGGTACTTGAGAAGCTTGCTGGCTGCTACAACCTTGTAGGTCAAGCACAGGATAGTGTTCGCAACTTTCAGCAGGCGCTCAGCCTCTATGAGGAACTTCATGACTTCAAGGCATGCGCCAGAATATCCGTGAACCTGCCCTGGGCGCTCTTCAGGGCTAGACCATCTGGAATTCGGGAGGGGATTGATGTGCTAAGACAGGCGTTCAAGTATGTTGAAGAGGATCGAGTAAGTTACGAGGCCGCCGCGATCTACTCAAGCTTGGCAGGATGGCTTGCGTCTCTAAATGAGTACGATGAAGCAAACACTTGGGCTGGCAGGGCTCTTGAGGCGGGAGAGAAAAGCGGGAATTTTGCCGCTGTTGTTGAAACGCTCGCGACGCGGGCCAGTCTTCTATCGGATTCGGGTCGAATCGATGAGTCGCTCCACCTCTTGAAGAAAGCTTTCGACATGGCATTGCAACATGACCTCCAACCTCTGGCGATCAATCTTGTTCTACCCAACCTAATTTTGTACACATACTGGAGAGACTTTGCAAAGGGGCGAGAGTTAGTCTTTCAAGGACTTGAAGTGTCTAAGCGTGAGTACTTTGTCCCAGCTGAAGCGGGCTCTCGTGTTTGGTTGTCGTATCTGGATTGGTTGAGGGGAGATTGGGCAGTCGCCCTTGAGGAAGTCAACAGAGCGCTGGAAATGGCGCAACGGCTCGGTTTCATGAATGACTACATTCTGTTTGGGGAAGTGTGGAGAGGGCTTATCCACCTGAGCATGGGAGACTTGGAAGAGGCAGAAAAATACCTCAACAATTCCGATGTCAAGGAGAACCCGCAGATCACGCATGTTGTCAATCTGAATCTGACCTTGGGCAAGATAAGACTGGAGCAGGGAAGAGAGGATGAGGCGAAGGCATGCTTCGAAACCTGCGTGAATGCATTCATAAAATGGGAATTCAGTACTATATGGCCTCAACAGATCGAGACGTTACTTAACCTGACCTTAATCTACACGAAGCAACGCAGGCTGAATGAGGCTCGCAAGATGTCTGAGTGGACTAGGCGGCTTGCTGAAATAATGAAGGGGGACGCTTGTTTTGCGATGGCTTCTCAAGCTGAAGCGAGCCGGCTCCTTGCCACCGGAGAGAGAAAGGGGGCCGAGGAAGCTTACCTGAAATCCTTAGCTCTGTGGGAGAGGGCTGGTTGGCCTTACTATCATGCGAAGGCTTTGGTAGGTTATTGGGAAGCAATTGCTCAAACAAACCCAGAAGAAGCAAAGAAACGCTTGCAGCAAGCTGCGGAGATATTCAAGAAACTGGGCGCAAAACGAGACCTACAGAAAGCGGAGAACATGCTCCAATCATAGGTTGCGAAATATCCGAAGTAGTCAGGGCCTTACACGAGGCTACGAAAACACAGTGGTAAATGTCATCCACATGCTTTCCGAACAGTAGGGGCATCTAAGCCAGCGTTCGTTGGTCATGTTACTTGCGCTTTCTGAATAGTTGGGCGTCCTGAAAAGCAGTTATAAACGCGAATCCGTTTTTTGTTTGATGAACTTGATCGTTGAAGCAGATGCGGACCGGGTTCCGCTCTGGCGTTTCTTCGCGCTTCTTTGCCTTGACCGTGAACAACATTCAATCTCTTCGTCATCTGCTCAAATGGTTCACGCCGACGATGTCTCGTGGAAGCTTGCTTTGTAACGGAAACTCTTGCCGAGCAGAAATCGCGGCTTCACATACTCTAGCGATTTGCTCGGCTATGGCTCTCCAGCTGAAGAATTGTAAGGCAACTCGTCTGGCTTGCATGCCGATGCGAAGTGCTAGAATGCGGTCTTGAAGGATTCGAATGATTGCGCGTGCTAGATCGGGCGAATCGTCCGGTTGTACGAGGATTCCACAGCCATGTTTGGCCAGTAGCTCACCGACAGGTGGAATGTCGCTTGCTACAACGGGTTTACCGCATGACATGTACTCATACAACTTGAGAGGCGATACGCCGGTGGTTATTCTTTCGCGTACAAAAGGTGCGACGCAGACATCGGCGCTGTTAACATAATTCGGAACCTCGTAGTGAAAGCGAAGATGGGACGGAGACTGCACCGAAACTAAGCAAGCAAAGGCAGGAAGTAGTTGGGCGGAAGGACGAGAGTAAGCTCAAACAGTGGATTGATCGATTAGAAAGCGTGTCGATAGACTGTAAGTAGTCGCAATAGCCGCTGTCATGTCCACAGTCAAAACTCACCGTAAGCTTGGATCCCCGTCGATCGTTTTCCAGGAAATGTTAGAATGCACTATTGCTAAGTGTCTCATTTCTGATAGGCCCTGCGACTCTGTAAAGGACGCCCGACTAATCTGAGCGTGACGTTTTCTTAAGCCTCTAGCAAATTATGTTTCTTGCAAGCACCTATCCAACACGAAAACCTAAGTAGAGCTGAGTGCTGTCGCTGTAAATTGTGGATAAGTTGACCCGTACGCGGTTGTCACGGTATCTCGCACTCCTGCTACTGATTGGGGTACTCACGCCTATCGCATTGGTTTCTAGCGCAGCATTTGCTCAGGCGCCGGGGATTCAAATGAATGTGTCGGGGACCGTGACGCTTAATGGTTACCCTGCTCCGGACGCGTTGGTCCTAAGTGCTTGGGACGGTGGTCAGCTTGTCGGGTCTACGTCGACGTCCGGGGGAAATTACTCGGTTGAAGTCTGCGGGCAGACAGGCATGACCTGTAATGGTGGTGATACGATAAGCTTCCATCTGGATCAGTTGACGACAAATCAAACCACGTCGTTCAGTAATGGAGCCAACGTTACGTTGAACCTAAGTTTCACCGGAGCCCCAGGCTCGGCGGCGCAAACAACGGCCACACCGACCACAACCATCGGTCCACCCCCGACCCCAGTAGTGTCTACTACTACACCAGAATATCCGAACTACCTCCCAGTAATCCTAGTAGCAATGCTAATCGCACTAGGCGTCATAGCTACCCTAGGCCGAAGGAACAGAAGAGAGTAACCCCGGAAACCAAAGATTGGATAGGCTAACATTCAGATCTTGGAGCGAGCGCTCAATCAGGCGTAAAGCGTCGTTTGCTTCGAGCGCTTCTTCTCTCTTGATGCTACTGCCAGCATAGTTACCAATAGAGAGCGATTTGCTTCCAATCCTCTCCCGATCGGTCTCAGAACTCTTCGCTCAGGCTGCCCCAGAACCGGTCAGGCCCAAAAGCTGCGATCACACCTGCAAAACCGCAAATAACTCTCAGTCTCAATCAATCCAAAAACCATTGAGCCTCTTACCTGCGAAAAAGTGGGCGATTGCATTCCTAACGAACAGAGTTTGTCTCTGAGAGGCACACAAACTGAAAACGAAAAGGCTACAGAATTCATGCAGATCGAATTCCGAAACTCGTAGCTTAAGATATCGCAGTTCAGCTGATGAAGAGTCTGGAACAGTCTAAAAGAGTCGCCAACAATCTTGATTCTGCTCGCAATTATACTCGCGGCAAGCACCACCCCGATCAGGAGCGCTCCACTGTTCCCGACAAATACAAACAGGCTGATATTGACACAGGACACCAGCAGCAAAGGTGCAAAACAGTTGGATCGCATCTAGCGAGACTGGAGAGCGAAGATGTTCTGGGGTGCAAATGACCTTAACAGCACCAAATGAATGAGGGCAGACGCATGGCTTTCGTAGTAGTTAACGTGACAAGTTATTTTCTGCTTGATCAAGACCGCAAGCCTTGCTTAAGGAAATAGTGTAGCACAGTGTAGCGGATAGAGAATTTCGCATGGCGATCACTCCAGCGTCAGCACATAGATGAAAAACAAACCGTTAACATGCAACGCCTGCGGATTTACGAGCTCTCGGTGTGTCCTAAAGCATCACAACTGCTATATATGGGGTCAAACCCATTCCCGAAACGATGTTAACTTGGAAAGTAAAAACAAATTCTTCGCAACGATAGTCACCGCAATTATGCTCTTCTCATTCATCTCACTCTCAGCAATGCTCCCCGTTCGAGCCACCACACCCGTTGGCCTACCCTACACCTGTAACAGCACTGTCAGCTACTACACTGGTTCATTCAATTATTGCACGATAACGCTCGTTTCAGGTTGGAACCTGATTTCGCTACCAGTCGTCCCCAACTCGACAGTCATAACCGCAGCCCAGCTGAAAAACAAAGCCTACGTTCAGTACTTTGCGGGGGCCGCCAACACAATCGGCAATCTATTCACTAAAGAAGGTCTACCGGAACTCGCGCACTCGCCAACTGTGGCAGTGTGGACGTACAACGCCAAAACAGCAACATGGCTATTTTGCACATTAACAGCGACGACGGATTGCTCAGCATCATCAACATTGAAGACGATGGTTGACGGAGCGGCCTACTGGGTCCTCACGACAAGTCCGGTCACTTTGATGGTCGGCGGATGGGTCATTGTGCCACAAATGGTACCACCCAGCTATACTCTGTACAAAGGCTGGAACCTAGTCGGCTTCAAACCACAACCAACAATCGCATCAGAATACGCCAGTGCCTACTTCTCAAGCCTAACCGGTAGCTACGACCCTGCCCACGTATACGCCTGGCAGAACCCGAGTCCATCGGGTTGGCTGCTCCTAACAATCGGCTCCACCCCTACCAGCGGCGACATGATTCCGGTTGCAAATGGAATGTGGGTCTTCGTCACCGCCACCACAGCAACCCTAACCCCATAAAATAAACCCCAATTCCGGCGCATGTGGCCCTCTGTGGCCATATGTGACCCATTTTTATGTCTCTGTTTTTGTGCTCCGAAGTCACATTTTTTTCGTGGGGAAATAAATAGTTAAGTAGAGCTGAGCGTTGTCGCTGAGGGGTGTGGATAAGTTGACCGGTACGCAGTTGTCACGATATTTCGCATTCCTTCTACTGGTTGGGGTACTCGCGCCTATCGCGTTGGTTTCGAGCGCTGCATTTGCTCAGGCACCGCCGGGGATTCCAATGGTCGTGTCGGGGACGGTGACGCTTAATGGCAGTCCTGCTCCGGACGGGTTGAATGTGACTGCCTGGGACGGTGGTCAGCTTGTCGGGGCCACGACGATAAGCGGGGGAAATTACACTGTCGAAGTCTGCGGGACGGCAGGCCAGACCTGTAGTGGTGGTGATACGATAAGCTTCCAACTGGATCAGTTGACCTCAAGCCAAACCACGACATTTGGTAGTGGAACATCGGTTACCTTGAACCTAAGTTTCACCGGAACCCCAACCCAGGCTGCGCAAACAACGGCCACAACCACAACGAACGCAACCCTCGGTCCCCCGCCGGTCCCGATCCAAGTAGTGACTACTACTACACCAGAATATCCAAACTACCTCCCAGTAATCCTAGTAGCCGTACTAATCACACTGGGCATCATAGCGACTCTGGGCCGAAAGAACAGAAGAGAGTAACCCCCGAAAACCGAAGATCCTAGAACTTAGGAACTAAGACTAGGACGGGCTTTAGCCGCCTGCTGAACGCTCGTCCGTCAAGCAGTCGTAAGTATTGTGTATGTCGTAGTTTGATGCTCTAAGAGTTTCGGGAGAACTCAGTCGAGGTTCGCGGCTGCCGCCAGGACTGAGTTGGTCATCTGCCCGTTGGGAAGCTATAGGAGTGATACGCTCGTGAACGTGGTTTGGGAGGGTGGATGCGAGAAGGTAGGCTGACGGACACCGAAGCGAAGAGTCTCGATAACGCGGTATTGGAGATGCAGAAGGGCAAGAGCATATCACTTGATGAGTTCAACAAAAGGCACGCTTTTTGGTGATCCGGAAGCATCTCATCAAACGAAACTTTACAGCACTAACTACCAAACGCTAACTTGACAGAGCCGCCCGTCGGTAGTACTAAAGTACGAGGTACTATCGCGATGAATAAATAGTACAAATCCGTAAAGTTCCGCTTAATGCGGCTTGACGACTGTTGTAGTCACAAGGAAAGGCCAGACCACTTTTCCGGAGGGATTAAGTGACAAGTATGGGATTCGGGAGGGAACGAAGCTTGACGTTATCGACTCCGGAGACGGTGCACTGTGAAGAAAGCTGTGGCAAGCATTGACCCCATCGGATGTAGCAAGTTTTCTTATAGAGAGCTAAGAAAGCGACTTGATGCCATCAGGCGAGAGGATGCCTGACACACTGTATAACACCGGGTTCTTCCTCGCAAAATAATACGCGGCAAAGGACCATGCTCTCACTAGGAAAATACAGGTTGAACTAGATGCCGAAAAACCTCGGTATGCTTCAGCGATCACAATACACGAAGTATACCGCGTTGCTCTAGAAACCGAAGGCAGAGAGGTTCAAAGGTTCGCAAGACCGTAATACAGAGGGACTTTCACATAATTGATGTTGATGCGGAGATAGCCGCCGAGGCTGCTGAGATTAAAGTGTCGCGAGGAGCAGATTTCCCGTTGGTCGATGCAATAATCGGCGCAACGGCTACACTTCGAAAACTAGTTTGCTTCACAGACGACCACCACCTGAGAGCATTACACGGTCTCAAGACGCGCTGGATATAGACCTGCCAGAGCATGTAGTCACGCCGACATATGGAGCCCACCAAGCCTCGTAACGATCATTATGTTAGAGTAAGGTGAGAGGCTAGGAGGTATCATGGTTTCTTGACTTTCTCATATCTTCAACCACGCTGGGTCGCCCGACCCATTTGCTTGAAACGGTCCCTTGAGACACGACTTGCTCTCACGTAGAAACCTAAGGCGAGCGCTCGTGGAAGCGTTTAAGTTTCAATTTGGGCAATTATGTTGCGATAGCGGATGAGGAGTAAATGGTTCATCGTTGCGACAATTCTGATGCTCATCGTAGGCTTAACCGGTATCGTCGAAGCGCAGTCCGCTGCTGGAGTCGGTACGCTGGAATTCGTAATTGCTGGAAATACGATTTCCGGGAATCTGTCTAACTCGCGTCTCTACTCTGATAAGACCGTTACGATGGGTATGACTCTAGACTATATTACGCAAACAAGTGTAGGGCCAGTATCTGTAACGGGCGCGGGCGATTGGTACGGCAGAGCCAACCGTACGGCCCTTGAGGGGATAATCTACAACGTCTCGGGAACCGTGAAGCTCTGTTACATTTTCTACTGCCCTACGGCGAGCTACATAGGCTATGGCACTTGGAGCGGCGCTCTCACGAACAACAGCACGCAGGCAGCGGGGACGTTCCACTGCATCCTAATCTTCACAAGTTCCGAAATTCAAAACATACCACTCAACACGCCACTCCATGTCGCGGGCACATGGAACAGTACACTGCAAGCCTCAGAGTGAACCGTTATGAATGGGACTATTCTACCCTGAAGGACCGCGAGATATGTTACGCCTAGATTCTCCGATTGAAATGGCCGTGCTTCCTTTTGAATGAAAGTTTGAAGTCCCTGTTCATCTTTATCATTTTCTGTACAGTCAAACTGAGACAAGTCCTGACCGTCTAGTTTGATGAAATCAAGTTCGTCGAAGTTTATGCTGTTAACTGGACTAGACAAACAGAACACAGAAGAGTAGGGCAGGTCAGAGTGGTTTATGTTTAGCGAAATACTTGTCCGCTTCTTGGAGGACCTCGACCTCTTTGCTCGGAAGAGGTTTAGCGTCGTACTCCAAGAATTGCTCCGCTGCCTTTCCCTTTAGAACGGGCATCGATTCTGGCAGCATTCCTTTATCCTCCGTTATCCACATTACGTTATCCGTTATACCCCATCGGCGGTGTAAATCCGTCATCCATTATATCCCCTAGCGGGATTACTGGCCTCCACTAAACCATTGGCTGTTTTAGACAGCCCTCTGTCTAACGGAATGCCCCCGAATTCAGGCTATGAGATTCGTTGTTGCATGGCTTTCATCTTCTCGTTATCTACCGTCAGGATGCTCAAGGCGATGATCCAACAAGAGAGAGCGGCGACTGATCGTGCAGATATTGTGTCAATACTGAACAATACCCGAATTGATCTTCGATCGCTAAGAAGAATGGCTAAGGCTCAGAGAACCGCCGAACTCCTAGACGCTCTCATTAAGCAGTCCGATCGCTGACTAAGGCCGCATTAGCGGGGAACCTCAATCGACTTTAGAACGTGGCTTTCTGCAACGTGTCGACAACTGAACTCCCCGTTCTCCAGCATCCGTAGCTACGTGTAGGTTCTGGTGGTTTACTCGATGGTTTGGAAGCGAAAGCTTCTTTCTTGTCGATGTTTACTTGTTGGTTGACCGTGTATGACGGATTTCAGGCCTGCCGCAATTCTGCTATTGGGGTTGATTCTCGCGCTCTCCGCTTCGGGGGTCGTCGTGGTTTCGGGTGAATCTCCCGCCGGGTCTTTTACTTTCGTGGTAGAGGGTTACACGGTTACCGGTACCCTGAGTCAGGGTGTGATTAGCCATGGTGGGAGGGTTAGTATGGTCATGTCGATCAACGAACCCATCACGAACCAGTACGGTTCTGTTCAGGTTGTCGGGAGCGGGACTTGGGTTGGAATGACGAATTTTCAGTCATTGAACGGCGAGATAACGGGCGTGGTCGGAACGGTACAGGCATGCGTTGTCTTCTCTTGCCAGACCGGCAACTTTTCGGGGAATGGTACGTGGAGTGGTTTGATGGCTGGGAACGGCGCGAATGGAGTTCGGGGGTCTGGTGTATTCGAGGGCACTCTGAGTCTGTCTGCGAAGCAGCTTAACCAGTCTGGGACGGTTCCTATCTCGGGTAACTGGACGGACACCTTTCAACCTTAAGTGATGTGTGCGCCGACTTGAAGCCTGCAGGACTAAGCGTTCTCATCTTGGCGGCCTTGCTAGCATTCAGTCTCTTCTCACCCGCCTATCTCTCTGCCTACTATGCGCCGGTACACCTACCCTCGCCCTCGGGTTATTCGCATCCTTCCTATTCCTTCACCCCGGTCCCGGGCGTGGTTGCCTACGTTTATCCCGGCGGTGAGCCCGCATCATACTACGCTACTAACAATTCTACTTCGGTGCTCACTGGATCTACGGGCGATCTGATCTTTGCGGTAACCGCCATAGGTGGATTTACCACAACCGGGACGAGGGGTTGGACTGGGATCATGATCGGGATTCCGCCGGGCTTCCTCGTACCGGACTCGTCTCAGGTGGTGGCTTCCTTCACTAATGATTATGCGGGTATCTCAGTCTCCCAGGTTGGGCCTGAGGATCGATACATTCCCGGTTGGACGTTAGTCTCCGTTCTTGCCGAGAATGGGCGTGATACGAGCGGGGGCAGCGTTTACTATGATCGTCAAACGATTCAGTTCACATCGGCGGGTGAATGGTATTACATTAGGATCAATGGTGTGACGGCGCCGAATGTGGCGGGAGATTATTTCTTCAAGGTCCTGCTCTGGGGTGATAGCGGTTACTTAGGCGGCCCGGAGGGTACGGCTTCTTCCGCGTGCGCCCTTTACGTAAAGGGGTCCGCTTGTTTTGTTCTGCCTTCACCTGAGGAGCCAACTCAATTCATCCCGACTCAGAATTGGCCGCAAATGGTCGTGGAGGGGGACATCGACCCGGCATTGGTGACTGGTACGTTGAGGTACGGGGGTTACAATACCCTACTCGTGGGTGAACCGGTGCAGGAGGCCGGTATGGTTTACGCGAAGATGCAGACGCGAATCGATCCGGCGACTGGTAAGCCGAATCCTCAATTGCCGACGGTCGATGGTGTCGCCTACTTCAACGCGACCAGCGATGGTTACTTTGAAATTGACGGTTTGGCGGCCGGCGTCTACGATTTCTATGCCTCCGCCGCGGGCTACCCTGAAACTTTGATTCAAGCAAATGTGACTGTCTTACGCGCCCAGTCGCTGCACGTGACTGGGATTCTCCAACCTGGGCCGGTCATTCACGGGATTATTTACTCTAAACATCAGTTCGGCGATGAACCTTGGCCTGACAGCATGTACGTTAAGGTCGAGTTGTATGATCGGCCAACGTTGACCCAAGATCCGAATCCTGCAGCCCAGCTTGTTTCTTGGTCTCCTCTCCCTTGCGTGGCGGGTGGCCAGAACTTTTTCTATGGTTGGGGGCATGCGGGGGAGTGTGGGGATCCTCGAACCGCGAGCGAGATTGCATTTCCTTGGCATGAATACACTCCTTCCGCCGGTTTTGGTTACCCCACCGGGGGGGCCGGAGCATCTTATTATCAAGTGTCGGCCGGGAACGCCGTAGGACTCACGCTGCAAGACCCAATGGGCGTAGGCCCTCCCCAGAATTGGTTTGTTCCTGGAGGTATTGTTGATCCGTTCCACTTCGAATTTGGGCAGAAGAATGACTACGGTGCGCCGCGAGATTTGAGCGGCATGGTTCCGCAAGTTTACGCCACTTGGGTGAACGGTTTGACGCCGGGGCGCTACTATGTGCGGGCATGGGTCTTCCATTATGTTCAATCCGCGTTGGATGGCTCAACTTTCCAAGAATACTACTTCGATGTCACGCCGAATGAGTGGGCTGGCGACGTGTCCTTACCGATCGACCTTCGCCTCTCAAGTTGGATAGATGAGACCGTTCACTTTCACGACTTACTCAACGGTATCGTCAACGATCCGATTGACACTGGAGCGGGTATGATGTCTGGCGCGTTAGTGGATGCGAATGGGCAGGTGTGGTCTTACAATCAGACGCTCCTCGGGTACGAGGGGCTGTACCCACTCTGGGGTCCGTACAGCGGCGGCTTCACCACGCCCACGACTTCTCAAAGCGTTTGGGGACAAGACCTTGACCCCGCTAAAGTGAATGCCCACGCCGTTGAGTCGGGTGTGGCGGACATTCAATTCTGGGGAATCAACGATACGTGGAGTGGGGAGAACTACGGAATTCCGGCGGGCACTTACACGCCTCTCGTCTTCGTCTTAGGTTACTTGGAAGAGAGTTCGCCGCCCTTCGTCTCCATATCTCTCAGTGGAAATCCCACGGCGGTAAGCACTCATCTTTACCGAGGGGCTGGGTTTAACCTGACTATCTACAGCACGGACTGGGAACGTCCGGCGGTGAACCGCCCGTGGGTTTGGGGTAACCCAACCGGTTTCGATTTCCAAGGCAACTCCGTCGGGCAAGAGATCGATGTCGGGTTCTACAGGAACGGCACGTTGGTCGATTTCTTAGGAGACTCAGTCACGGCATTAGCAGATGCGAACCAACTTCAAACCAGTTGCCTGTACCAAGGCGGTGATGTCAGCGCTGGATGCACCGGAGTTGATTCAGCGACGGTGCAGGCGGACGGTGGAGGTTGGGAACCGGTAAGTTCGGTCGGGGCAGCATATCAAGGCGCAAATGGCGCCTACTTTGGGCAAGAACTGAGAGCCGTGGGGTTCGTTGGAGGATTCACGGCAGGCCTCTACGTATTCGAAACCTCAACGTCATTCTTCGCTCCCTTCAACCAAACCCTTTGGCTATATCCAACAGCTCTCCCCGGAGGTGTCTACAATCTTCACGCATACACCTACGGATACACACAGCAGATTCCTTCCGCCGTGGGTGTGCAAGAGGCAGGAGTTGCCAACATTAGAATCGCCCTAGTGATTGGCGTCAACGTTAGCTTGACGATTCTCTTCAAGAAAGAAAGCATCATCACGCCAACGCCCGCGAATATGTCTGCGCGAGTCAGATTGTTCGACGACCTCGGAAACCTAGTGGCAGAGTGGATGTCGAGCGAAGGCGTATACCTGTCCGCGTCTGGAATCGCGACCGCTGCAGACGGGACGGACCAATTTCCCTTCGGGCCCGTCACCCAAGGGGCAGGCCCTTCTGCGTTTCAAGCCCTTCAACCGACACCGGAACCGCTAAACACTTACAACTTCGTGCCCGCGGGAATCACAACGTTGCAGGTACTTCTCGCAGGCCTGCCGCAGGTTCCTCCATTCGGACAAGATGCGGTATACGGCGCGCCAAAAGGCGGCTACACCGCGTACGGAGAACCGCCAGGTTGGGGCGGTCCCTACTTCGGCGATCCCGTGTTCACGCATAGAACATACGCCCAGAACGGAGGTGTCAGGGCAAACGCCTGTGGGTTTGAACTCGACTGCTACGCTAACCCGGGCCCTAACTGGAATGCAACCGCCTACTTCCCGAACAGCGGGATTATGGGTAAGTCTGAATATCAAGGCGGGTGGACGGCCGAGGTTGACTTCGTCAACTGGTATTCCGCAAATTCCGGCAGCACCCCGAACTACAGGCCGCCGGTAGGGGGCTTGTTGATGGGTGAGTCATACCACATTATCGTAGGAACTCCAGCGCGCTCGGGAATAAGTTTCACGGAAGACGGCGCTCTCAACCCCGCCTACCTAGGCCACAGCATGGCCCCGAATCATCTCGGACCGTACACCCAGAGCCAGTGGCTGATCCTAGGCCCTCCTGCCGGAGGGAGCGCCAGCGCCAACTTCGAAGTTGACTCAAATGGGCTCACCGAAAGCAACAGCTTCGCATTTTCCTCGCTCCTGCAGAGCCAGAATCAAACCCTCATCGTCATCCCCCCGACAAGCACAATCGCAAGTTCCTCCCCACCGCTGAGTGAAGCACTCTTACCGCGCCAGAGAGGGTAATCGAAAGCAAGGCACCTCGCTGCACAACAGCAAACAGATACCTCCCCAACCAGCGGTGATGGAGACGTGAAACATGATGCTCGTTGGCGGGTGGTCGAGAGGGGAGTGAACGGCAAGCCATTCCTATGGGAGAAGAAACAAGCCGGAGGCGGCTACGTAATGATTGACATATTCGAAGTGCGCGGTGATGGCTGCTACACAGTTCTCGCCCTAGACGCTAACCCCCTAGCGAGGGACGATGCCAAGGGGAGGATAATTGGGGTAGGGTGCGGTGGCGTCCGGACGGGCTGGGTCGAGGCGTATGAAAAAGCTAGAAAAATCGCCGATCAGTACATGGTCGAACATTGACGGTGAAACCGCGAGCGGGAAGTAGCTGTAACCTGTATCCTCGTCTACCCGGTGGAAATGTAGAACTTTCGTCCTTTTTCTGTTTTTCTCCAAGCCGTGTTATATACGTGAACAGGAGAGACTAGCCCAGTTGAAGTGTGGAGGTGAGTTGGGGATGGCGAAGAAACGTAAGGTTAAGATGAAGCTGGGTACTGAGCACGACAAGAACATTAGGCAAGAGGAAATGGTAGCATAAACCTACCAAACCTTGCTTGTGAGTGCTCCTATCTTTTTTATTTCTTTTTGTTCATGTGCTAGGTTGTCTTAAGGTAGGAGGTTAACGGCTCCACTTTGAAGGTTGTATTCCGCACCGACCAGCTTGATAGCGCCTTCTTGGACTGCATTTGAGATTATCGCGCTGGATGAAGTGAGATATTGGACCTCTAAGGCGATGTTTGCCCGCACCGAATTCTCCACTAGGTCGCCCGGTTGAGATTCGGCTTGGAGTACTGCGGGAGTGATAGCTTCAACGAGGGTGGCAATTTTGCCTTCGGGGTGGCCGCCGTTTTGGATCGTGCTGATTGTTGCTTTTACGGCGCCGCAGTTTTGATGGCCTAGTACCATGAGAAGTTTCACGCCTTCTTCAACGGCAAACTCAAGGCTTCCCAGTACAGCGTTGTCGATTACTTGTCCCGCAGTGCGTGCCACGAACAGATCTCCTAATCCTTGATCGAATACAAGTTCGGGTGGGACGCGGGAGTCGATGCATCCGAGAACTGCGGCCCATGGGTGTTGGCCCTGAGCTACTTCCGCTTGTCGCTCTGCAGATTGGTTTGGATGGATCGGTGAGCCCTGCATGTAGCGTTGGTTCCCTGCCAGTAGCATGCTCAATGCGTCGTCGGGCGACGTAACGGGCGCTTCGGAAGGTGGGAGTATGTTTGAAAGTATGAAGCCGTTAGTCGCGAAACCTAAGACAAAGCCACCGACGGCAAACGCAGTGCTTGAGATAAATTGGCGTCTGGAGACTTTAGGCATTCGTCAGTCCTATGTGTGAATCTATGCGCAGGTTGAAAAGACTTTGCCTCGTCAAAATATTGTTCAACGCTGCTTACGGACTCGTTTGGCCCGGTTGCGTACTTCACGCCGCGTCCGCCTTCTGTACCAATACAAGTTGGACGCCACTAGGGCGACTAAAGCAACGGCGCCAAGGCCAAGAAGAATCTCGTTATTCTGCTCGTATGGCACTACGACCAGAGCATAACTTAACGCAGTCTCCGCCAGCGCAGTGGCTTCGTCAGCCTGCCCTCGCGCAAGCGAGTACCAGCCAAGCGTGAAATCCTGAGCGGCCTCGGCAATGCGTGCCTTAGCTTGGTTGTAAATTGATGTGATGTTCTCCGGGAGTTGGTTCATGTCGCTTCCTGTTAGTCCGTCGATCTGGGCGAGAATTTGCGTGGCTCTGAGGAATGTTGCATTGAAGGTCAGGTAGCCATCAGTTGCGAAAGCACCGAATGCTATGTCGCCGCCGTACCTAGGTTCGAAGCCAATACCTGGCCACCAGCTCCATATCATCTTCATGTAGATTGGACCCCGGCTTGCCATCTCATAATCGATGAGGTTGAAATCTACGGCGAACGTTCTCTCGAACCAGGTGGGATGCTGATCCTTTATTGATGAAATGTTCATCCTGCCCTGATCCACGAACGCCGTCATCCCCGCATCCTCGATCTGTCTCATGTCAGGTTGGTAATATTGAGGGAAGAGACCCCACCAACTCGAGACGGGGAATTTCACAATCGCTAAGGCCTGAAGCGGGATTTCGGATTGATCTGGGAACCGCATCCTAGTAAGCCAGTCAGCCGCGAGCAATGCTGCACTTCGGTATGTGCCATTACCTGTGATTTGTGATAGCATGAGCAGGGCTGGGATGGCGTAAGACGCGCTCCATAATGACTCGGCCACTCTCCAGCCAAACTCATGTTTCGCGACGTTGTAGCCGTAGTAAAATCCTCCCACCGCCATGCTATCGTTAGCGTACGTGTGATTTCCCCAAACGGTGTTAGGGCTGGTGACTTGGAAGCTCAACAGCCAGTTAGCGTATCTCTGAGCGGCTTCAAGATAACTGGTATCCCCCGTTATTTGATAGAGGTCAGACCACGCTGAGATCGAATAGCCCGCGTGGTTCGTTGAGACCGAGTAGGTGTAATGTGTTTCATTCCACTCGTAGGGGAGGGCGCCGTACACAGGGGTATCCACCCATCTTGGTCCGACAAGTTGCCTAGACAACATGTATCGGCCGGCCGCTTCGGCGGCGTTTAGATATGTCTCATTTCCGGTGACCCGGTAAAGTTCGGCGAGAACCCACGCAGATTCCGTCGTCTCATACATTCTAGGCTTCCAACCCAAAGCATAGTAGTAGTACTGCGTAACTGGGAAGGCGCCCGAATAATTGCCCGCGTGTATCTGCTCCTCCACAAGCCAATTGCCGTACCGATTCAGCATCGTCAGAGTGGACTGGTCGTGGGTGAGGCGATAGTAAGCGATCAAGGTCAACGCGATAGGATTCCCGTGCTCCGCAGCCGGGTAAACTGCTTCAAGTGTCGTCGTGTCGGTTCGAGTGCCGTAAGTGCCATTGGCTCCGGCGTAGACGCTCGCTTGTTCCGCCCAGAAACCCCTATTATTGATCGTGAGAGGTTTTCCCCCAACCTCAATCGTAACCCGGGCGGGGGTTGACGTTCTTGGCCCCGGGATCTGGGCCGACTGGAAGTAACCGTAGTAGACGTTGAATGCATCTAGGTACCTTTGATCTCCCGTTTCCAGGTAGGCGAGGAGCGTAGCATAAGCTCCTTCCCCGGCATCGTGACCGCCGATCAGGTACGCTAACTCTTGTCTGTCCCCAGCTCCGATGTTTCCGGTCCCGGCGGTTATGGTGCCATTCGCAAAATAGTACGGATCAAGCCCCCACGCGCGTTGATTCCAGTACGGGATACCCCATGAATCGTTGAGTGGGGTAACTTGGAATGACGTTATCCAATCCGTCGCATCTAGACCAAGTGCCCCATACTGCGTTTGCGAAACGGGAGCCTGCACAGACATAACGGGGGAACTTGATTGAGTTATCACAATCAAAATCAGGATCAATCCGCAGACGAAGCGGGTTAGCGTAGCCGGAGTCTCCGAAAGTTTTACAGGCATAAGCTAGTCCACTTGATTGGGTTTGATTTAGGTATGTCATCCAATGTCGCTTGTAAGCGCCCTAGGGATTCCTACGTCACCGTCACGAGAATGATGATGTCCAAGGACGCGAACGCATCGGGTAATGTGTTCGGAGGAATCATCCTTGGGTTAATCGAGGAGACCGCCTGGCTTGCGGCAATAAAGCATGCTCGCTGCAACTTAGTGACCGCGTCAATTGATCGAATGGACTTTCTAGCCCCGGTCCATATTGGGGATATGCTGCGCCTAGAGGCTTCGGTCAATTATGTGCACACGACCTCGATGGAAGTTGGGGTTCGTGTCGAGGCTGAGAACCCGTTGACCGGCGAGGTGCGGCATGCGGGAACTTGTTTCCTCACATATGTCGGCTTGGGAAAGGATCATAGGCCAATGGTTCTACCCGGTTTGGTTCCGGAGAGCGACGAGGAAAAAAGGAGATGTATTGAAGCGGAAGAGAGGCAGAAGGAGAGGCTGGTTGAAATCGGTAGGTCTCCTTCGGGCTCACGATAACGGCCTGACTAGTTCACCCACACGGTTCGCTTAGTTGTAAACTCCAAAAGCCCGTACCTGGACAATTCGGTTCCTAACCCACTCTTCTTGACACCGCCAAACGGTAGTCGAGGATCCGAAGC
>Ga0187769_10000562_pt1 | contig 20391 bp, 20 predicted proteins | sample 0116_SJ02_MP02_1_FD_133140 | JGI IMG/M metagenome (GOLD analysis project Ga0187769, IMG submission 133140) | Tropical peat soil microbial communities from peatlands in Department of Meta, Colombia - 0116_SJ02_MP02_10_MG | ecosystem: Environmental > Terrestrial > Soil > Wetlands > Peat | place... | reverse complement strand
GAGAAGAAGTACTGCATGTACATGCTCCATCCACAGATCATAGGGCGCGCGTCGAGGCTTGACATGCTCGAAAGAACGGTGAAGTATATGAAATCCAAACCAGGTGTTTGGTTTGCCACGGCTCTAGAGGTCGCCGAGCACTGCCAAAAGACCCTCCCCTGACGCAGAATTGGTTTGAGAGCCGGTGTCATCCCTGATTCACAGACGGTTCTAGTGAGTTCGTCACATTCTCTGAGATAGCCTTATGAAATCTCGATGAGGAGCATGCAGCAGAGATGATTGTGGTTGGAATTGCAAGAAGCAATCCAAAAGCGAACGGCAATAAGGATGTACACCGACGATGCGGTACCCGATGAAGTCCTCAGACAGCTTGTCAAAGCGGCTCACAAGGCACCTACAGGATCGAATACGCCATACAGGCGAATAATGATGGTGACGGACAGGAAGAGACTGCGACTCCTGAAGCAACTTTCCCCAGGCATTCTGGGACAGCCTGCCGCGGCGATGGTGGTCTACACTGACCTCAAAATAGCGGGAGAGATGGGTGGAATTGGCGAAGCGACGAGCACTCTTGACGCCGGAGCCGCAGCGGAGAACGCATGCCTAGTCGCGACTTCACTAGGACTAGGTTCCTGCTTCACGAAGTCCTACTCTGAAGCCGCGGTGAAAGAACTGCTCGGCATTCCCGATGGTTTCAGGACTGAAGTAATCCTTCAGCTTGGATATCCCTCTCCTACGAGGCCACCACCAGCAAAACCGAGGAAAGGCGCTAGGATCACAGAACTCAACATGTTCGGGAATGTGTGGAACTGATGGCCGAGAAACCCCCACTGAACGAATTCGTCTTCGATTTGACCGTGTCACTCCTTACGAGCGCGAGGGGATGCATGGACGAACCAAAGGTATATGGGCCTCTAAGGCTAATCGAGGCACTAAGCGCACTGACTAACATCTATGAATACGACGTCCTAGAAAAGGACGAATTCCTCCTCAACGCAAAAAATGAAATCGATACTAAACTGGTGCCCGCAGTCATGCAATCGGAAGAGGACTTCAAGAAGATGCTCGATGATTTGATAAGGAGATTCACTATCGAGCTCAAAAAGAGGAACCAGATAGAGTAGCGAGGCCTCGGCTGCTCGGACCGCCTGCTGGGATCTTGCGTCCGACCGGTCATCCCAACAGGGACTAGGGTTGAAGAGGTGGTGATTACGCTTTGGGCATTTGAGCGGCACTGGCCAGATTGAATCCTTCAGGAAGTTTCCTCAGCTTGCTAGGCGGCCTTGGGAAGGCTCGCAGGCTGTGAGTTGTCCCTGTAGCCACGAGCAATTCCGCGTACTTCACCGCTATGGGGGTAGGGTCAAGAACGGGGACCCCTACTCGCCGTGTAACTTCCCTCGCCATCCCCACCAGACCGGTGCACCCAAGTACTATCGAATCGGCGTTGTAGTCATCAACGAGCTTCTGTGATTCCACTGTAAGGGCTTCCGCCACCTCTTCTTTCCTCGAGTCGAGGTCCAGCACTGGGACTTCGATAGAGCGGACACCCGCAAGGTTCTCCGCCATCCCATGTTCCCTCGCCTTCCTGATGAAGAAGGGGATTGTGTTCTTTACGACGGTCACCACGCCGAATTTGTCGCCCAGGGTTGACGCCACAGCCATGCACGTCTGTGAAGGACCCACCACCGGAATCCTGACTATCTCTCGCCCCGCCCGCACGGCCACGTCCCGCATACAGCTTACGAAAACAGCTTCAAAGCCCTCCTTTTCGGCTTTGGCAATCTCCTCCAAGGCCCAGGGAGTGGCAATTTGATCGTCGAACTCAGATTCGATGGAAGCGGGTCCCATTGGGAGACTTCGTACTTCGTACTTCAGGTTCGGCAGGTCCAGCATCGAGATCTCCTTCCTAGTCCCATCCTCGATGGCCTTGTTTCTAAGCACCGGCAAGAGAACCAGTAACTTCATCACGCCCACAGACGCCCTGTAGATACTTAAGAATTCCAAAGCGGAAGTCCAACTGTCCGCCGGCCCTCCTACGGTCTAGGACGCAGAAAACAGACGGACTCCCGGTTGATTGATGCTCTGTAATCCCAATTTGATGAAAACCCTATAACAGCTCCCACGCATCGAAGACCACCTTGAAGACCCTAGATCGTCAGGACATCGAGGACATAATCGTCGCTGGGAAGATATTGGGTACTGGAGGAGGCGGAGAGGAGGAGTGGGCCAGGCCTCTTATCAAGAAGGTCTACGAGAGTGAGAAAACGTTCGAATTAATCGATCTGTCCGAACTGGGCCCAAAGGACACAGTGGTCATTGCGAGCAGGATTGGAGGGGGCGTAACGGAAGAACAGGCCGCTAAGGTCGCGAACCTGGAGAAGACCGAGGAGAGGCCGGAGTTGCGGGCCTTCGGACTTCTCAGCGAATACATGGGGCAGGAGCCCTCCGCCGTCGTTCCCACTGAATTGGGAGCAGGGAACACGCTCGCGGCAATGTGCACCGCAGCGATGCTGGACAAACCAACGCTGGACGCAGACTGTGCCGGGCGAGCCAAGCCGGAGGTCTCCATTTCGACGACCTGCGTCGCAGGCATCCCCATCACGCCTGCCTGTCTAGTCACGCAGTACGGCGAAGTCGTGTTCCTAGAGAAGACTGTGAACGATGTGAGGGGGGAAGACATCCTACGCGCGGTGGCCGCTGCATCGGGCGGAATGGCGGGTCTCTGCAGGTCACCCATGAAAGGGGACCAAGTCGGTGGCGCCGTCGTGCACAACAGCGTTTCCAAGTGCATCGCCTTGGGTAGGTCAATTAGGGAGTCCAATAGGAATGGAACCAATCCTATTGAATCCATCCTGAAAGCAGTAGACGGGTTGAAGTTCTTTGAGGGAAGCGTTTCCGCGTTCGAAAGAGAGGAATCGGGAGCATTCATGCGCGGCGAATTCGCAATCGAGGGAAGCGGAAGTTACTCTGGACACACATTGAGGGTGTGGTTCAAGAATGAGAACCTCGTCAGTTGGCTCGACGAGGAGCCCTATGTTACCTGCCCCGATTCAATCTGTGTAGTTGACGCGAAGACGGGCCTGGGCCTTTCCAACTGGGGAAATGACTTCGACAAAGGAAGGAAGGTCACCGTATTCGGAGTCAAGGCGCACAACCTCTTCAGGACGGGGAAGGGGTTGGAGAGATTCAGCCCCAGGTCTTTCGGCTACGACATCGAATATACGCCCGTAGAGCGTCTTGTGAAATCATAGGCAGCCCGTCTCTGCATCACAAAAATACGGGACGGCATGAGCTTGAGTTCCTTCCCCCGCCATCAGGGCGGGCAAAGGGTTACCCGTTAGCGTTGTAGTAGTACGTGTACTGCGCGTAGTCGAAGCTCATGCCATTGTAGAACTGGTAACCCCCTACCGTGGGGGCGTGTGCGTTGTAGTATGGCTGGTTAAAGACGAACACGTCAGGTGCTATGCTGACGATATCATTCTGCAGCTGATAGAAGATCTGTTGCCTCTGCGTGGAGGTGAGTGTTGCCCTCTCTTGGGAAATAAGATTATTGATTGTCGCGTTGTTCATCCACTCCATGGATATCCAAGTGCCGTTGGAGACAGAGTCGTACTGTGGATAGAAGTAGCTATCGGCGTCTGGATAGAGTGGGTCGTAGTACACCTCGGTTATCTGCGGTGTGGTGTTAGGATGCGCCGCGAGCTCTGTAATAGTCTCCCAAGTCTGAGGTTCAATGTTCACGGTTATTCCTAGGACCTGCTGTATGTCCTTCTGGAACTCCAGCGCTATCTGCTGTTCTGGTGCGTTACCGGACACGTATGTTATTGTCAATGTCGTGGAAGACGGAAGCCCCGACTGGGCGAACATCGCCTTGGCGGCGGTGGGATTGTAGGAGTAGGTGAACACGTTCGGGTCGTGGTACTGATATGAGTTGGCAATGGGTCCCTGGGACTGCACCGCACCCGGCAGAATCACGGGGATTGCGCTGTAGTTGAACGCGTACGAGATTGCCTTCCTCAGGTATATGTTGTTGAGGGGCGGAGACTGCATGTTCATTTTGAGGTCAAAGATGTTGGCAGAGGGGTAGATACCCCATGTCCAGCCCATCGACTTCAGAGACTGATAGGTCGGCACTGCCACGTACTGGCCCACCACTTGGAGTTGCCCTGACTTGGCAAGAGAAAGGACTGTCGCGTCTGATGTTACTACTTGGTAGACGACTGTCTGGTAGGGGTCGGGGTTGCTGGCCCATCCCTTCCAGTACCCGTTGAACTTCGTTAGTGTCAGCGTCACATCCCTCACCCAGTTCTGAAGCGAGTATGGGCCGGAACCCGCGTCGTTCGTGGTTAGCCAACCGACGCCCCAGTCGCCGTTCGGGTTAGACGCCGTCACATTCACCAGGTGCTGCATTACCAGATTCTTGTCGACCACAAAGAACAGCGAAAGCGAACCAAGGAAGGGTGCATATGGCTTACTCAGGACGAACTGGACTGCAGTCGAGTTTAGAGCCGTCACGCTTGTCGAAGTCAACACGGGGGTCCACAACCAGGCGAAGCCTTGGTCTACGGCCAACTCCCTCTGCATGGACCACACAACGTCGCCGGTCGTCAGTGAGTCGCCGTTGTGGAACTTCACGGTGCTATTGATGTCGAAGACCCAGGTAAGTCCATCAGCCGAAGTCGTCCATTTGTACGCTAGGTTCGGGAGCACCGCTCCGTTAGGCTGCTGCGTCAGAAGGTCGTCGTACATGTTAACGTTAGCGGCGAATTGCGTGTAATCGTTCCCCACTGCCGGGTCGAGCGTGCCGAATGCCTGCGCTACCTGGAAGTTGAGGACTGTGGCGCCCGTTGTGCTACTTGTTGTATAGAGACTGGTGGTGCTAGATGATGATGTGAGGGTGGTTGTGGTTGAGGTGGTGGTTGTGGTCGAGGAGGAAGTGCTCACAAAGTAAATCCCGGCTGCTGCCACAATGAGTATCACGATAATAATGATCCCTGTTACCGTTCTACTAATTGCTGCATGACGTTCAATGTTCAAGATTTTCGGGAATTTTTGGCCCCAAATTCTATTTAAGGCTGTGGCCTAATCCAGACCGTGAGCTGCCTCCCGGGAATCCTATTTGATTCTTGAGATCAATTCGATTTCGAGGCCGATGGCCAGGAGTAGTGTCAGTACTATTGGCAATGCGTAGGCCCGAGTCAGAAGGCCATCGGCCTGGAAAGCTGAAGGTATGACCAAACCGTCGAAGAGGAAGGAGGCGATGATGAGCGACATCTTGGCCGCGAACTTCTTGAAACTCAGTGCCGAATCGGCAACCAGCCTCGCACGCCTCTTGTCGGCAAGACGCATGAGTATGCCCTTGTTCTTCTGTTGTTTATCTTCCATTTAGCCCACCGTTACGCAAAATGACATGCCACCCAATGTCCATTCCCTTTGTCTATGAGCTCAGGTGTCTTGGTTTTGCAGATTTCCTGTTTTAGCCAGCATCTCCCCCTGAAGACGCACCCAACAGATTTCAGATCGACCAGGGTTTCTGCGAGCCCGCGCGGAACGTCTTTCGGCCTGACTCGCTCTTCAGACTCGCTCACAATGGGGACGGAAGAGAGAAGGAGCCTGGTATAGGGGTGCAGAGGATTCCTGAAGATTTCCTCTGTTTTACCCATTTCGCATGCTCGTCCATTGAGGATGACTAGTAGTCTGTCGCAAAAGTTGGCGACCAAGCTAAGGTCATGAGATATGAACGCGTAAGTTATGTTCGTGGTAACTTTTAGACTCTTCAGTAGTGCGATTATCTTTGCTTGGACTGAGACGTCGAGGGCAGAAGTTGGCTCGTCAAGAATCATCACCTCAGGATTAAGAGCCAAGGCGCGTGCAATCGCGACTCTCTGCTTCTCGCCTCCGCTTAGCGTATGAGGGTACCTGTAGAGATAGTCATCGCTCAAGTTCACCAGTTTTAGGACGTCGTGGACCCTGTCCTTCGACTCCTCGTGGAATATGGCCAATGGTGCCTCCAGAATGGCCTTGACGTTGCGCCTTGGATTTAGCGATGATGTCGGGTCTTGGAACACTGTCTGGACATTCCTTCGGTAGTTCTTCTTGTCTTTCGGCGTAAAGCCAGATATATCTCTGCCTTCGTAGACTATCCTTCCCGAGTCAGGCTTGTAGACCAAGAGCATCATTTTTGCGATTGTCGTTTTCCCTGACCCTGTTTCCCCTATGACTCCGAAAGTCTCACCTCTTTTTATGTCGAAGGTGACGTCATCCACTGCCCTGACTTCTCCAACTCTCTTCTTGACGAAACCCGTTCGGACCTCGAAGACTTTCGTAACATTCTCGAGTTGGTAGATGCTATCCATTATCTCCTCAACCTGTCATCAACGACAAAGCACGCGGCGCCTTGGGCGGACCCGTATTCCTTCAGTTGAGGTCGAGAAGTCCTGCAGCGATCCTGTACGTATGGGCATCTAGAGCTGAAACAGCAAGCGGCTGTCTCCCTATCCGCCTGCGAAATTTCCCCGGGAATCGCTTCCATTCCCCTGGACCTGTCAAGCGAAGGTATGGAGCTAATGAGCCCCTGGGAATACGGATGCAGAGGGCCCTCGAAGACGTGGATTGTGTCGCCGTACTCAACGACTCTGCCGGCATACATCACGTACGTCCTTTTCGATGTCTCGTGCGCAATCCCTAGGCTATGGGTAATCAAGATAAGGCTCATCTGCCTTTCGCGCGTCAAGTCGAGAAGCAAATCCAAGATTTCCTTCTGGGTCGTAACATCAAGAGCTGTGGTCGGCTCGTCTGCTATCAGAAGCTCTGGCTCCCGCAACTGTGCCATGACTATCATAACCCTCTGTCTCATGCCACCGCTGAGTTGGAAGGGGTACATCCCCAATATCTGACCACCTGCGTACAACTTTACGCTTTCCAAGGCATCCTCGATTCTCTTGTCGCGCTCCTCTCTTGTCTCACCTCTGCCTCTTAGAGACCATTTGAGCACGTCCTGCATCTGCTCGCCAACTCTGAAAAGGGGATTTATTGATGACATTGGGTTTTGGAAAATCATTGCAATTCTCTTTCTCCCCTCGGATGACCCATCCTTGAAAAGGTCAATGCCGTCAAATGTTACTTTCCCGCGCTCTATGATAGCAGTCTTTGGTAGCAACCCCATTACCGTTTTTGCAGTCATCGTTTTCCCGCTGCCGGTCTCGCCCACTATCGCTACTGTCTCGGCCTTCTCTACGTTGAGAGATACGCTCTCGAGTATCGGGAGCAGTTTGCCCTCGGAGCGAACCCTGAGGACCAAGTCGTCAATCTCGAGAAGCGCCATCAGGTCACCTTAACATCGAAAAGATCCCTCATCCCGTTCCCAATGAGGTTGAAAGACAATATGAGCAGGCTCAGTGCAATACTTGGAAAAATCGAAATCCACCAGGCGGTTCCCATGTATGACATCCCGGAAGCCACCAAGACTCCTAGGTCGGGTGTAGGAGGCCGCGCCCCCAATCCCAGAAAACCCATGCCTGACTGTATTAGAATGATGAACCCAAGGTCCAGCGCCATCTTCACAGCTAGTGTTGAGCTTGCGTTAGGGAGTATCTCGAGGAACATGATTCTGAGGGAACCAGCGCCCTGCACTTTTGCCGCTTCGACGTAGGGCTGATTCTTCAACTGCTTAGTCAAAGTGAACATTATTCGGGCATACCAGTTCCACCAAATGCTGATTAGCGCTATAATGACGTCGTTCAGACTTGGACCCAGAACGCCCGTTATGACTAGTGCAAGTATAAGGGCCGGTAGCGCGAGGAATACGTCAATCACACGTTCGAGGACTGCTTCTACCCAGCCTCCGTAATATCCAGCGACGAGGCCAAGCACTATTCCAAAGGGGGCGCTGATCAGGAGCACAACGAGTGCGACAAACAGGGATATTCTGAATCCGAAAATTACCTGAGTGAAGACATCCTTGCCCACATCATCGGTTCCAAATGGATGCGCAAGGGAAGGGGGTTGGTATGCATTCGTAAAGTCGGTGTAGGCACCCACTTGGTTCGCATAAGGCGTCAGTAGAGGAGCAGCTAGGGCCATAAAGACTATCGACCCCAAGATTACAAGTCCAAGAATGGTCAATCGATCGTAGGTTAACCTGTGGAACTGCCGTCTGATTTCATCAGACTGACCCGGTCTCAGGTGGATCATGCGTTCTCCCCTAGCCTGATCCTCGGGTCGACGTACCCTAACCCGATGTCTACGAGAGCGTTCAGCGTTACATAGAATATTCCGATTATGAGTACGGTGGCGACAATCACGTTAAAGTCGTTGTTCTGCATTGCGGCGACTGCGTACTGCGACAAGCCGCCCCAGGAGAAAACTATCTCTACTAGGAATGCGTTCGCTACCAGAGAAGCGTAGAGCAGCCCAAGCACCGTCAGCACGGGCACGAGAGCGGATCTGAGAGCATACTTGAAGTTCGCAGCCAATGATGACGCACCGAAAGCCTTCAAAGCTAGGTAGTAGTCTTCCTGTGTTTGGTCGAGCATCCCGGCGTAGGTGAGTTGTGCAACCTGACCTATTCCCGCCAGTGACAACGCAATCTCCGGTAGTATCAGATGCGACACCGAATCGGAAAGAGCAGGCCAATTCCCTGTCAACAGGCTGTCGACCGCGTACATTCCTGTAATGTGAACCGGTGCCGGCCCGCTAAGCTGAGAGATTATCGGCAGGGTATTGGTTTCGTAGCCGAAAATTAATTGCAGGACCAGTGCCAATACAAACGGAGGAATCGCGATTCCCGAAATCCAGAGGATACGCACAAGAGCTGAGACCCCTTTGCCTCTGTAGGCCCCTGCAATGACGCCCAGGGGGATTCCAATGGCGGCCGTGAGTATTATCGAAATTGTGATTAGTTCGAATGTCGCAGGGAAGTAGTATTCGACATCTATGAGGACGTTATGGTGAGACAACAACGACTGCCCCCAATTCCCGTTGAGGAAGTTCCACACGTAAAGGAAATACTGCTCGTAAAGCGGTTTGTCAAGTCCCAGCTGGTGGTCGTAGCTTGCGACCTGAGCAGGGGTAGCGAACGGGCCAAGGGCGAGCCTTCCAGGGTCTGAGGGGAGTATGCGGGAAAGATAGAATATGATGAGCGACAGACCAACGAGTGTCACCAGTGCGTAGATTACGCGGCGAGCGACGAACTGGGCGAAGCTTGGCAAACTCGCACTTCTTTCGCTCTAGCCAAATGTAAAAGTGTATAGCCTAAACCCGGGTGATGCCATTATCTCTATTTCGTGCCACCCGTAGAACGGCGCGTTCACGAGGTTATAGAGTCTTGCCATTAAGACGTTAGCTGACGCAACACCTCCTTTGAGTGCCATGTCACTCCCGAGCCAAGTCGAGGCAAGGTTTTCGCCGTCCAACTCAACCTCGATTGTGCTGGAGTTCCCCTGGGCGACGACATTCACCGACCTGGCATCATAGATCAAGAACACCTCAGAGTTGTTTCCCGCTGCAATCATGCTGTCGTTGGCGTTGTACCACCTGCCTGAGAAATAGACAGTATTGTTCTGCAAAGAGCCCTCGATTGTGTAGTTGACTACGTGTTCGGGCGAGAATCCTTGCGGGTTCCCGATCGGGGCCCGTATGGTGTTGTAGCCAACGTAGATTTCGGGAGTTCCTATTTTCGAGAAGTTCACAGCCGTCGCGTTTACCGATTCGGAGATGGTTTCAGAACCCACGCTGTATCCCGCGCTCTGAAGAAGCTCACGGATGACTGTCTCGGTCGCGTTGTAATCACCTTCTCCTATCTGGGTGTGCCGGATTACTCCGTTCTGGTCGATGATGTACTCCGAAGGCCAGTATTCGTTACCATATACGTTCCAAGTAGAGTAGTTGTTGTCAAGGGCCACGGGATACTTGATTCCTAGCGACTTCGTCGCGGCCAGGACGTTGCTGTAGTCCCTCTCGAATTGGAACTCTGGAGTGTGCACGCCAACTACCACGAGTCCGTCCCCCCCATACTTGGCGTACCAGGCGTTCAGGTAGGGGATTGTCCTGATACAGTTGATGCACGAATATGTCCAGAAGTCGACGAGTACAATTTTCCCCTTGAGCTGGGAGAGGCTGAGCGGGGCCGAATTAATCCAGGCAGAGACTCCCACGAAGTTGGGGGCCGTCCCCAAGTCGGGAAGAGATGAGACGTCTGCCGTCACGGAGGTCTGACTTGGGATCAGCGAGGATACGGCTGCAGCGACTACGACGATCCCGACGACACCAAACACAGCGACGTAGGCATTGATTCTCATCGTGTGACGGCCTCTGTGGAGATTCCTGAAACGTAGGCGAGAAATGCGGGCACCAATGGTAATATGCATGGTGAAATGAAAGTCAAGAAGCCCGCGGAAAGGGCGACGAGAAAGCTGAGCTGAGATTGGCTGAGCGGGTTCGCAAGCGTTGCCAACGGGCCTATGCCGTTGAGGAAGATTTGCAGAACTCCAATGTAGTTGGTGACTACGAGCAAACCTATTGCGACCAGCAGCACGCCGCTAATGACCCCGTAGTACCTCAGGACTCTGTCCGTGCTTTTAAGAAACCAAGACACTCTGGAGACGAAAGCCCCGGCCAGGAGGAAGGGGATGCCAAGCCCGAGCGAGAAAGCCATGAGGTAGAGGAACCCGGACGCGGGGGACACAGATGCCAGGGTGTAGACCGACCCGAGAATCGCCCCTACGCATGGCGTCCACCCCAAGGCGAACGCCACGCCGAACGCGGAGGATGTCAGATAGCCGCTGTTGAACTTCCTAACATGGAATTTGTGCTCTGCGCTGAAGATGGGAACGGCGTATCGCACAGATGCAATCATCAGCGCACCAAAGGCTAGAATTACTGCGCCTCCTGCCAGCCTGATCGCGTCCATCGCCTCGAAGGGAGCCCTCGAGAGGACGGTCTGCAGCAGCACGCCAACCATGGAGAACACCAAGGTGAACCCTAGGACGAAGAAAGCGGAGTTCAGGAATATCCGCTCCCTGACCTTGATCTCGTCTGCTGACAAGCTAATGGTTCACGGCAGTCCTAGTCGTGTCGCCCAAGCGAACGGCCCTGAAGATTTTGGCATTTCCCAGTATTTATGGGAATCCAGAGAATTCTGTCTAGGACCGCAGCCAAAAGCGGTTGTTTCTCTGAGTCCTTCTAAGGAAGATCCCCCTGGACGGCGTTGCGCTTCTTGGGAGCCCAGCGTACGATAATCAGGATTGAAGTGCAAGCGGTTGCGGCCAATACCAGATCCAAGGCCAGCGGATAGGGAGAGGCGCCCCCGGCCGAAGAGTTCGCGCCTGGCGTCGTAATGGTGGTTGCACCCAGCCCCGCCGGTGCCGGCCCTACGGACGCGAAGTAAACTGATTCAAGGACTTGCACCCCGTCATACCCACCGATGCAGTAAATCTGGCTCGAATAACCGACGCAAGACTGGCTCTGAATGTCAACCGGGTAGGCTACTGAACCGATCCAGTTCACAAGGGTCTCGTTGAGATAGGAGAAGAAGACTGACCTCGTGGCGAGTGACGTCGCGTTAAGGCCCCCAACGCAGTAGAGGCCGGGATAGCGGACGATGCAGGACTGACCCGCTACCGGGTTAGGATAGGCCGTCTCGCCTGTCCAACCGGGCACCGTCCTGTTCAGGGAAGCATAGAATACCGTATCTGTGGCAATCGACGTTGCGTTCAGCCCTCCAACGCAGTAGAGCCTGCTGGCGTAGGCTGAGCACGATTCGGCAGCGACTTTGACCGGATAACTGCTGGCGGTCCTCCAACCTGATATGCCCGAGGGCAAGAGTTGGGCGCACTCCACGGCCGAGACGGCGGAGGAATTCGAATCAATACCCCCGACGCAGTAGATATAGCCCTGTGAGACCGCGCATGATTGGTTGTAGACTCCAAATGGGTAGTCAGTGGTGCGGATCCACCCGCCCATCCCTGAGGCAGTAATAGGTGCGAAGTAGACGGCGGGAGTGATCTGCGGATTGGATGTGGATGTCTCGGCGACTTGCAGTCCGCCCACGCAATAGATATAGCCAGAGTACGCGACGCATGCCTGTCCGGCTATTCCTGTCGGATAGTCGCCGAGTTTTGTCCATTCTCCAATCCCGAGCTTGGAGAGTGGCGCTGAATACGTCGACCCAGTTGTCTGGGAGGTGCCGTTGAGGCCTCCGACGCAAAAGACTCGTGCTTCACTGGCAACACAGGAGAGAGCCGCCACTGGGGAGGGATAGTTGTGCACAGTAAAGCCAAGCACAGGCGCTGTTCCGGACCATTCCGTGAGGTAGTCTGCGTAGGCTACGGGTTGCGAGAGTGCTAGGAAGACGCACAACGTCACAACAACCAGGCATAGCACCCGCTGCCTTGATCTCAACGTCCCAGATGGGCGTAGTGATTGGCTAAAAGCGCTTCGAGCTCTGCTTACGGTCAGTCCATCGGAAGCCTATGCGACCTTGCAACGGCTGAATAGTCAAGAGGGGGGTGGTCGCCGCGATCCTGCGGTCATATCACCCATGTGCCGTTCTTCATCGCAGGTTCCCCGTCCAAGAAGAGGCTCGGATTACGAATCATTCCGTCTAGGTGGATGCCGGCTTCCACCTTTCCTCCGAAGGTGCTGTTGTCCCCCAGAGCTATGTGGATGGTCCCGTAGACCTTTTCGTCTTCTAGGATGATTCCAATCAGTCTGGCGTTCGGATTGCATCCGACGCCGAATTCAGCAACGTTGTATGCCTCCTTCTTCTTTACAGAAGCCAACATGCTGTCCCACTTCTTGGCCTCCTTGCCACCCTCTATCTTGTTGGCAAACCCTTCCCTGATGGTGACCCGCGCGGGCTGCGTCTTGATCATTCCTACGCTCGCAATTGAGCCGTCTATGACCAGAGTCCCCTCAGCCGTCCCCTCGACTGGGGCGACGTAAGCCTCTCCGGCGGGGAGGTTGCCGAAATCTCCGCGCTTAGCAAGAATTCCGGTATCCCTTTCGACGATGCGTCCCTTGATAGAGAATGTCATATCGGTCCCGGCGGGTGAGGTGATTCTCACTTTGTCTGCCTTGTCCATGGCGCTCCCCATCTTCTCGCTCATACGGCCGACTGTGGAATAATCGGCCGTTAAGGCCCCAGCTCCGAACATGCTGGGTACAATCCCTGGCATGGTGGCGCCCCTTGCACCCGCCTCCGTCGCCGCCTTCCTTGCCTGCGTGTGCGTGAGGCTATACTTTGTAGGAACGATGTATGCATCACAAGTCTTCCAGGCAGCAGCCACAGGCGCGGGCGGCTCCTCTCCGTGATGTGTGCGTTCTCTAATCAGCACTAGGCAGGCTTCTGTGTCCGCCTTTCGTCCCGCTTCAAAGAATGCGCGGCCGATTGGGTAAGTTTCTTCATCTGTTATGACAAGGAATTTCTCAGTCGGCTTGACAGCTAGACTGGTCTTGAGTATTTTCGCAGCCGTCTTTAGGAACAGGTTCTCTTGAGCCCTTGTTATTCGGGTCAACTCGTCGTTCACTCGCTGTCCGTTCTATATACATCCTCGCTTACTGATCGGTTGGTCGACACTCGGTCGATTGATGTGAGCCAAGTCAAGAGTCCCTAATACCTTCGGCGTCAACGAGCCGAAAACCTTCCAGGGTTTTAGCGATAAACGTTATAGATGACACGTCGGGTTATTGCGTCCATGACGGACTTAATTCTGAAGACGAAAGAGGACATCGAAGATTTCGTCCGTGGTTGCACGTTCTATGGAACCGGTGGTGGGGGGAAACCAACCATGGGACGCAAGCTTCTCCTCGAAGACCTCGAGAAGCTGGGCGAAATCACAATCACTGACCCAGAATCAATCCGCGATGACGCGTGGGTCTGCACGCCCTTTCTGATGGGATCAATCGCACCAAGAACTGCAGAAACCCAAGCGAGGATGGAGAAGGTGGGCCTGAGGAAGAGAATCGGCGAGGCTGACCGCATCCTCATGCTCTCCGTTTTGGAATTACAGAGCTACGCCAGAGTTGATGTAGACGCAGTCGTCTCAATCGAGCTGGGCGGAGGAAACACGCCTGGGCCTGTAGATGTCGCAATGTCCCTCGGAAAGAAAGTTGTAAACGGCGACCTAACGGGAAGGGCGATCCCGGAAATCAGCCAGATATCCACGTACCTGGCGGACATGCCATCGCACCCGACCGCATACGTCGACGAGTGGGGGAACGTCTCCATCGTGAAGACGGCCATCAACTACCACCTGGCCGAGGCTCTCGGCAAGATGCTCAGTGTAGCCGCCTACGGGCTAGTCGCAGGTGCGGGGCTGCTAATGCGAGGAAAAGAAATGAAAAAAGTGGTTGTGCCAAACACCCTAACGGAATGCATGCAAGCGGGCCAGGCAATCAGGAAGGCAGTGGCAGCAAAGAAAGATCCGGCAAGCGCGGTCGCGAAGGCAACCAACGGCTGGGTGCTCTTCCGAGGCAAGGTGGTGAAGAAGGAGTGGGAAGACAAGGAGGGTTACCTCTGGGGAACCAATACAATGGAAGGGACGGACGAGTTCAAGGGCCACAATTTCAAGATCTTCTACAAGAACGAAAACCATGTCTCGTGGTTGGACGACAAGCCTTATGTCACGAGTCCTGACATAATCGAGGTAATCAGGAAGGACACAGGCGAGCCAATCACTAACACCGACATAGCCAAAGGCGACACGGTCTCAGTACTCGGGCTCAAGGGCCGGGCGCCCTTCAGAACGCCCAAGGGTTTGGGCGTGCTCGGGCCGAAGCACTTTGGATTCGACATAGAATACACCCCGATAGAGAAACTGGTAAAGTAGCTGGCCAGCCGAGCTGTTCGACCGACGGGGAGGGTTTCACACCTCCCCGGCCACCCTTCTGGTGGCTGGGCAAGCGTACGCAGGAAGCTCTTTAGATCAGAAGCTTTCCGACGGCTTTCGCCCTAATCCTTATTGCAGCCCCAGGCAAGTAAGACAGGGGGAGCTCATCAGTCTCCACGACCTCAACGGTCGTAGGGTCGGCCCCCGCACTGACGGCGTCTGTCATCGCCTCTTCTTTGGCTTTAGCCACGGCCTGCTCCCTGGTCATCTTGTCAAGGTCATAAATCCCGTCGACCTCTCCGCTCGCTTGGGAGATGGTCGCCCCAATGGCGTTTGCGTACTGGAAATGGTCTGGCCTAATCACCTTAGAAACGCCTCTGAGCTTCCCGTAGTATTCGCCCGGGATGATTATCCCGCCGCCCCCGACGAGGACAACCGGAACTGGATCAGCCGAGGTTTTCATCTTATCCACGGAGTCCTCGAATATATCGACTATCCGTTCCATGGCAGCGGACATGGCGGCTTTGGTGAATGGACCCTTCACTCGGTCTGCCTTGCAGTTGGGATCGCTGATTTCTGCGTATCCGAGACCCAACGCAACATCGGTGGTGGTGAGGGTATGACCTCCCCAGGCGTAGCTGTCTTTCGTTATCTTGAATCCGACGCTTTCGGGACCGATTTTGGGAGGCTCCCCCTCCCTGACTTCCACCTTGGTTCCGCCACCGCAGCTGACGGCAACGAGGTCGGGCATACGGAAGTTGGTTCTGGCTCCGCCAATCTCCACGGCCACCCCCGACTCCCTTGGAAATCCACGCACTATGGCGCCGACAAGCGTAGTCGTGCCGCCAATGTCAACGATGATCCCGTCGTTGAGGCCGGTTAGGAATGCGGCTCCCCTCATGCTGTTCGTGGGCCCGGAGGCGATGGTCCTGATGGGGTATTTCCTAGCGTAGTCGACGTTCATCAGAGTGCCGTCGTTCTGTGTCAAGAAGATCTTCGCTGAAGTGAGTGCGGCTCTCTTCACCGACTCCTGGAACCCCGCGATGGCTGCATTTGCGACGTCGATGAGGGCGCAGTTCAGGGCCGACGCATTCTCCCTCTCGAGGAGCCCTATGCTCCCGATTTCATGGGACAGGGTTATGGGGACGCCCACCATGACTTTGGAGACCAAGGCCTCCGCCCTCTTCTCGTGCGTGGCGTTGACGGGTGAGAAGACGGAGCAAATCGCCACGGCCTCGACGCCCTCGGATCGGAACCTTTCTGCAGCTTCAGTGGTGGCTTCTTCGTCGAACTGCCAAATCTCCCTGCCGTCGTACTCATGACCCCCTGACACGATCGCCCATGTGTCCCCTATGGCGCGCCTTAGGTCCTGGGGAAGGGAGCGGAGGGGCGGGATTCCGACAGTCGCAGGCTTGCCTATCCTGATCAGGCCTACATGAGCGAGTCGTTTCCTCTCCACAATCGCGTTGGTGCAGTGAGTTGTGCCGAACATCGCCGCTGTGATTTCCCCTCTGTCAGCGCTGCTCCGACTTAGGACGAGATTAAGGGCGTCACTGATTCCAGTAGAGACATCTTCTGTCGTGTCCACCTTCTCGGCACCGATGATTCGGTTATGATGGTCGAGTATGACCGCGTCTGTGTGGGTGCCCCCCACGTCGATTCCTACGCGCAGAGTCATTGGTGGTCTTGTCGCAACTCCTTTCTGGGCCAGATACTACTAGCCAAGTTTCTCGACCGGGACGTAGTCTACATCGTAGCCGAAATACCTTGGGCCAACAGCGGTCAAAGCCTGGGAAGTCCTCCACACTTCGTTGCACGGGGAACCTATTACCACCACCCGGTTGCCGTACCTAAGGCCCTCTGTCGTGATCGGAAGGCCCGATTCAAGGTCGAGGATGGAAATCAGGTCGGGCACCGAAGCTACGACCTTCCCGTCTCGGATTGCGACTAGGTTTTCGTTCTGGAACTCGACAGCCAGGGACTGGTCTTTGTACTCGTCGAGCCCATGCAACTTCGCCTCTCCGCGGGAGAAGCCGCCTGTGGTCCTCCTCAGCAGATCCGTGATTTTTCCCCTGAATAGGATCTTGCTCTTCATCAACCTGACTACGTCTTCTATCGGGTTTTCACCCTTCCGACGCGCGCTTTGAATCGCCCGGCCTATATCCATAGAAAGCGAGACAGATCCTTTCACGCATGCCGTCTTGAGCTGGGCACCCGTCATCGGGTAGATTGCGATGAGCGCCACTCCTCCCATCTGAACGGTTGCGGTCCTGGCGAGCCTCTCCGTCCAGACGTTGTCAATGGTTTCTAGGATGAGGAGGTTCCCCTTTTCATCACCCATGGCCATCGGGGTCGCGCTGATTCCGTGCAAGTGGAAGGATGTCATCTGGAGCTCTGGGAAAGCCCTTCCCATGGAATCGCAGTCTGTCATCGGTAGCCCCACTTTCGCGGAGACGGCGATGGGTATCTGCGAGTTCAACCCTCCCTGTTCGATGGGGGTTATGGCCGCCGCCTTACGCTGGAGCTTGTTTTCCAACGCCCTGAGGGCCCCTACGCTCTCGTCCCCATTTGGTATCTTTTCCACCATGACTGTGGGAGCTCCCATCAACGCGGGTGGTACGACTAATCCCTCGTCGTCAACCTCGTCGGGTTGAATCATCTCCACTGGGCCGTATTTTTCCACGGCGTCTAGAGCGAGCAGCTTGCCGATGAAAGGATCACCGCCTCCTCCGGTTCCAAGAACTGCGGCGCCCAGAGCGACTTCTTCGATCTCTGGGACGCCTATCTTCATTCTGAAGCGCGAGTTCGCACACCCGTTAAAAACTCCATGCCCGAAGCGTTTGTTCGCAGTTGCACCGCTGCGACGGGTAGCCCAAGCTCCTACAAGGTCGAGCTGATCGGTGACCGAGCTACCCCTAAGATGGCCGCTGCTTCAAGAAGTTGGGGTTCGTGGAGTCGTATTTGGCGGCATCCGCTGCGTTGCCGGTAATGTCTTTGAGCCATTCGTCCGCGCCGTCCCTCTTCCAGTCTCCCAGTGCTGTATGTGACTTGATGTAGTTCGCGGGCATCGGATGGGTCCCAACCCTGACGGAGAGCCCCACGACATTTTCGATGTAGTCCTTGTGGTTTTCTATGTAGGGACAGATGGGGTAGCCCGCCAGGTAGCAGCTCGCCAGATGGATGACCTCCGCTCCAAACTTCTTCATGTCAGCGGGGGCAGACTCGAGACGCTCGCCCGGGCAGCCGCCGCACGCCATCCAGCCGACGACTTCGATGGGCTCGTCCTTAGGGTAGGTGGCAAACGCGCCGTCCCTTTCATTGATTGCTTTGAAACATTTGTTGCCGGTGCAGGTTCTGTTTCGGTCGCAGATTATCACGCCAATCTTAACCATGTCGTAATTTGATTCTGCCGGGCGTATTAACGATTGACCCGAAAATAGGATCTCGTCGCTGAGACGCTTAATACCATAAGGTAGACGCGTCGACAGTAGCACCCGTTGTGACTCGATATAAGCGACTCGATTCAGAGGTGGCAGAATGAGCCAGAACCAGCCTGGGGCCTACGTCCGTCCGGTGAGCGAACTGTGGGAAATGTGGAAGCCGCGCGTCAGGATGAAGGTCTATCCTTTCACATATGCGTCGTATGAAGACGTCGAGAAGGTTATGACTTCGATCACTTCTTACGATAGGGAGGCTTGGGCGTCTGCATTTAGCGCCATAGCCAGGCCGTACGAGACAAAAGCGACCCAGGCAGAAAAGACAGGTGATATGCAAGGCGCGAAGGAGAATTATCTTCGCGCCTACCAGTACTATATGCTCGCTCGTTACCCAACCATCAATTCCAATGGAAAGAAGGCGGCTTACAGGAAGTCCCAGGAAATGCTGCTTAAGGCCTCGCAATATTTCGAGGTACCAATAACACGTGTGGAGATTCCTTTCAGTGGAAGGGCGGGGGAGGGCAAATCGATTCCCGCCTACCTGCGGGAGCCGAAGACCGTCGGAGGTCCCTCTCCCCTTCTGGTGACCTGGGGTGGAATCGACGGCTACAAGGAGGAGCAGCTGAACGATGCCGCTCTGGCAATGGGGTTAGCGCACCTTGCAATAGACGGCCCCGGCGTGGGGGACTCACCGGTCAAAGGCTCGGAAGACGCCGAGAGGTTGTTCGGGGCCGTCTTCGATTGGGTCGCCACCCGCAGGGAGCTGAATAATCGCAAGGTCGGGGTCTGGGGCTACAGCACTGGCGGATACTGGGCGGTCAAGGTCGCGCACGTCTACAAGGACCGTATTGCGTGTGCAGTGAGCCAGGGCGGACCCGTTCATTATGCATTCCAGCCCGAATGGATGCACGAGCAGGAGAAGGGCGAATACCCCTTCGAATTCTTTGAAACCATCGCATACGCATTTGGACTGTCGACCTACAAGGAATGGGTCGAGTACGCGCCCAGACTCTCACTTCTGACTCAGGGCATCTTGGATAGGCCGTGCGCGCCGTTACTGCTGGTGAACGGAATACACGATTCAGTCTTTCCCATCAAAGACTATTACATGCTCTTCGAGCATGGCAGTCCAAAGTCTGCGAGATTCTACGACGCTGGGCACATGGGATTCACAAGAAACACCTTCGAAACGATTATGACTTGGATTGCCAGTAATCTGAAATGACCTGCGTCTACTTCAGTGCTCAGACTCAAATTTCTTGGCAACTTTTTCGGCTGCCTGGGTCGCAGCCTCCACGGCATTGATCACGCTGGTCCTGAAGGAGCCCTTCTCCAGCTCGTAGATGCCGGCGATGGTGGTGCCTGCGGGGGTGGTGACAGCGTCTCTGAGATCTGTGACGCTCATCCCTGTCTCCTTCTCGCCAAGGTTTGCCTCAGTGTAGGTTATGAGCTTCTTCGGGACGGCACAGAGGCGATTGATGTCACATGGAATAGGGCGAGCTGGTTCCCTAGTGGATACAATTGTGTCATCGCAATCTCTTGGCAGGGACAGGGGTGTCCATGTCTACCTTCCGGCTTCATACCGAACGGACTCGCCCCACCATTATCCTGTGTTATACCTCCACGACGGGCAGAACATCTTCAGTTCAAGCGGGACCGACGCCACCTTCGGGTGGGGCAGTTGGGAATTGGACAGGACTGTGGACGAGCTTTGCCGTCAAGGGAAGATGCAGGAAATCATAATGGTCGGTGTTGACAACAGCTCTGCCCGCCCCGAAGAGTATAGCGGAAAGCGTCGCGTTCAGGGAGAATCCTCGGCGAAGACGGCCTTTGAGAAATATGAGGAGTTCCTCACTCGAGAACTGAAACCGCGGACGGACCGCGAATATCGGACACTGCCAGAGCCAGCGCACACTGTGGTGATGGGATCATCGTTAGGTGGCCTTTGTAGCCTGATGCTGGCCTGGGATAACCCGAAGGTCTTTGGCGCGGCAGCCAGCCTGTCCGGCGCGTTCACGGTCTCCCGTCCGAATTTCGTGGATGATGTGCTCAGGGGCTACCGGGGCCCGCCCAAACCGATCCGCGTCTATCTCGATTCGGGTGTCGTGAACTCTACGGGCGGCGAT
>Ga0187769_10000560_pt1 | contig 20499 bp, 19 predicted proteins | sample 0116_SJ02_MP02_1_FD_133140 | JGI IMG/M metagenome (GOLD analysis project Ga0187769, IMG submission 133140) | Tropical peat soil microbial communities from peatlands in Department of Meta, Colombia - 0116_SJ02_MP02_10_MG | ecosystem: Environmental > Terrestrial > Soil > Wetlands > Peat | place... | reverse complement strand
GTGGGCCGCCTGGGCCTCAGTCGCGTTGAGGCGCAGCTGATTCACGCACAGGTTGGAATGCGCCCCGTACGAGAGCCCCACGGCGCCCGAGGCGCGCGAGATCTCCTCCATGACGACGACGTGCGCCAGGTAGCCGAGGCCGGCGCCGCCGAAGCGCTCGGACACGGTGATGCCGAGCAGTCCCTGCGCCCCGAGCGCGGGCCATAGGTCGCGCGGGAACTCGTTGCTGCGGTCGATGTCGGTGGCGCGCGGGGCGATCTGCTCGGCGGCGAAGCGGCGCACCTGCCGGCGGATCTCCTCGAGGTCGGGTCCGAGGCCAAAGTCGCTGTCGGTGCAGTCGAGCACGTTCATGGGCTTGCCATCCAGTCTATTGTGATCGTATGATTGTCGGACAAACCGGCAACGATGGCAAGCCCCCATGCCCCGCTTGAGCACCCGCGTCGACCGCCAGTCGGAGGAGTACCGCGATAACGACCGCGCCATGCGCGCCCTCATCGAGGACCTGCGCCGCGAGGTGGCCCGTGCCGCGCGCGGCGGCTCCCGGGCGGCCGTGGACAAGCACAAGGCCGCCGGCAAGCTCCCGGCGCGCGAGCGCATCCGCGTGCTGCTCGATACCGGGAGTCCGTTTCTCGAGCTCTCGCAGCTCGCCGCCCACGGCATGTACGGCGGGGACATCGCCTGTGCCGGCATCGTGACCGGCATCGGGCGCGTGGCAGGCCGCGAGTGCCTGGTGGTGGCCAACGATCCGACGGTCAAGGGCGGCACCTACTATCCCATCACGGTGAAGAAGCACCTGCGCGCCCAGGAGATCGCGCGCGACAACCGTCTTCCCTGCGTGTACCTGGTCGAAAGCGGCGGGGCGTTCCTGCCGGCGCAGGACGAGGTGTTCCCCGATCGCGATAATTTCGGGCGCATCTTCTACAACCAGGCGACGCTCTCGGCGCTCGGCGTGCCGCAGATCTCGGTGGTGCACGGCTCGTGCACCGCCGGCGGCGCGTACGTGCCGGCCATGTCGGACGAGAACGTCATCGTCAGGAACGCCGGAAGGGTGTTCCTCGGCGGCCCGCCGCTGGTGAAGGCCGCGACCGGCGAGGACATCGACGCCGAATCCCTCGGCGGCGCTGACGTGCACTGCCGCGAGTCGGGCGTGTGCGATCACTACGCCGAGAACGACACGCATGCGCTCGCGATCGCGCGCCGCATCGTGGCGCGGCTGCGCGCCGGCCCCGGCACGGCGCCGCCGCAGTCGCCGCGGGAGCCGCGGTACGAGGCCGAGGAGCTGTGCGGCCTGCTGCCCGCCAACCTGCGCAAACCCTACGACGTGCGCGAAGTGATCGCCCGCCTGGTCGATGACTCCGAGCTCGATGAGTTCAAGCAGCTCTACGGCACGACGCTGGTGTGCGGCTTCGCGCACCTCGGCGGCTATCCGGTCGGCATCCTCGCCAACAACGGGGTGCTGTTCTCCGAGAGCGCGCTCAAGGGCACGCATTTCATCGAGCTGTGCGCGCGCGAGCAGATCCCGCTGCTGTTCCTGCAGAACATCACCGGCTTCATGGTCGGACGGCGCGCGGAAGCCGGCGGCATCGCCAAGGACGGCGCCAAGCTCGTGACCGCGGTCGCCTGTGCCACGGTTCCCAAGCTTACCGTCATCATCGGCGGCAGCTACGGCGCGGGCAACTATGCCATGTGCGGCCGCGCCTATTCGCCGCGGCTGCTGTTCCAGTGGCCGAATGCGCGCATCTCGGTCATGGGCGGCGAGCAGGCCGCGAGCGTGCTCGCGACCGTCAAGCGCGACCAGCTGCAGCGGAGCGGGCGCGCATGGCCGGCGGAGGAGGAGGCGGCGTTCAAGCAGCCGATCCGCGAGCAGTACGAGCGCCAGGGCCATCCCTACTATTCCTCCGCGCGGCTGTGGGACGACGGCGTCATCGACCCGCGCGACACGCGGCGTGTGCTGGCGCTGGCGCTGGCGGCGGTGCGCACCAGCCCGCAGGAGCCGGCGCAGCCGTACGGCGTGTTCCGCATGTAACCGCCCGGGAGGCAGCGCGTGATCAAGACACTCCTGGTCGCCAATCGCGGCGAGATCGCCTGCCGCATCTTCCGCACCGCGCGGCGGATGGGCCTGCGCACCGTCGCGGTCTACTCCGATGCGGACGCCGGCGCGCGGCACACGCGCGCGGCGGATGAAGCGCTGCGTATCGGGCCGGCGCCGGCGCGCGAGAGTTATCTCGACATCGCCCGCATCCTCGCGGCAGCGCGCGCGAGCGGCGCCGACGCCGTTCACCCCGGCTACGGCTTTCTCGCCGAGAATGCGCAGTTCGCGCAGGCGTGCGCCGACGCCGGGCTCGTCTTCGTCGGTCCGCCGGCCGCCGCCATCAAAGCCATGGGCTCGAAGATCCTCGCCAAGACGCGCATGCAGGCGGCCGGGGTGCCGGTGCTGGCGGGCTACGCGGGCGCGCAGCAGGACCTCGAGCACCTCGAGCGCGCCGCGCGCGCGGCCGGGCTGCCGCTCATCATCAAGCCCGCCGCCGGCGGCGGCGGCAAGGGAATGCAGATCGTGCGCGCGCCGGCCGAGCTCACCAGCGCGCTGGCCGCGGCGCGGCGGCTGGCCGAGAGCGCCTTCGGCGACGGCGCGCTGCTGCTCGAGCGTTACCTGCCGGCACCGCGACATCTCGAGGTGCAGGTGTTCGCCGATACGCACGGCAACACTGTGCATCTCGGCGATCGCGATTGCTCGACTCAGCGGCGTCATCAGAAGCTCATCGAGGAGGCGCCCGCGCCGGCAGTGCCGGACCAGGTGCGCGCGCGGCTGCGCGCGGCGGCGCTGGTGGTGGCGCGCGAGATCGGCTACGTGAGCGCCGGCACGGTCGAGTTTCTCTACGACGGGCGCGAGTTCTACTTCATGGAGATGAACACGCGGCTGCAGGTCGAGCACACGGTGACCGAAGCGGTGACCGGGCTCGACCTGGTCGAATGGCAGCTGCGGGTAGCGGCCGGCGAGCCCCTCCCGCTGTCACAGGATGAGGTGCAGCTCGCCGGCCACGCCATCGAGGCGCGCGTGTGCGCCGAGGACCCCGAGCGCGGCTTCCTGCCGAGCGCCGGGCGGCTCGAGCTGCTCGAGTGGCCGCAGCTCGAGTCGGTGCGCGTCGATGCGGGCTTTGCGACCGGCGATACCGTCCCGGACACCTACGACTCGCTGCTCGGCAAGGTGATCGCCTGGGCACCGGATCGCATGCAGGCGGCCGCGCGGCTCGCACGCGCGCTCGACCACACCTACTGTGCCGGCGTGCGTACCAACGAGCGCTGGCTGGTACGCGTGCTGCGTTCGGAACGCTTCCTCGCCGTCCGGCACAACATCGCGCTGCTCGATCAGGGCGGCGCCGAATTCGCCGCCGCGCCGGGCATGGCGCCCGAGGCGCTGATCCTGGCTGCGCTAGCGCTCCATGAGACACCGGCGGCTGTGCAGTCGTTCCCTGCGGCACACCCGGGACCGATGACCGAAGCGGCCGCGCGGCCGCGGCACGCCGTGAGCCCCTGGGAGCTCAGCGATGGCTTTACTCCAAACCTCGCAGCACCGATTGCCTACACCCTGTGCCGGCACGGACAGCGGCATACGGTGGAGCTCGAGTACGCGCGCGGGCGCCCGGTCTCGGCGAGCGTGGATCGGCGCGCGCAGCTGCCGGTGGCGGATGTGGCGGTGGATTCGGGCAGCGTGGCGGCGCAGCTCGGGGAGCGGCGCTGGCACGCCCGCTACCTGCTGAGCGGCGCGCACGTCTACCTCTGGGCGGACTCCGAGCGGTTTGACTTCGCGCTCGACGACCCGCGCACCCACGAGTTCTCCGCGACCGCCGCGAGCGGCGGGCTCACCACCCCGCTTCCCGGCGTGGTTGTTTCCGTGCCGGTCGCGGTCGGGCAGCAGGTCGCCGCTGGCGAGGTGCTGGTGGTGATCGAGGCGATGAAAATGGAGCACACCATCACCGCGCCCTACGCCGGCACCGTGCAGTCGATTCACTTTGCGCGCGGCGCCCGCGTGCCCGAGGGCAGTGCGCTGCTCGAGCTGGCGCGCAGCGCTGACCGTTAGCGTCGCGCACAGGCACTAGCGCTGGCACTACCCGCGGCGCTGGCCCCGGCGCTGTCGCCAATCGCCAACAGTGCGCAGCGCAGTGACGCGCGTCGCGTGCGGCCCCGGCCGGCCTCGCTACAATTATTTCTTGCCGCGGCGGATCAGACGCCGCAATGGAGGAGACGATGAACAAGTCACTGGTGACCGGCCTGGTGGTCGGGGCGGTCGTGGCGGTCGCGGCCGGTGCCACCGCCGGCCTCAAGCTGATCAACAAAGCTCCTGAACACCCGACGGGTCCTGAATACGCGCAGGTGCTGAAGGTCACGCCGCTCACCCACAAGACGCGCACACCGCGTCAGGAATGCCACGACGAGCAGGTCACCCGCCCGGCCCCGGTCAAGGACGAGCACCAGGTCGTCGGCACGGTCGCCGGCGCCGTGATCGGCGGGGTGATCGGCCACCAGATCGGCGGCGGCACGGGGCGCGATCTCGCCACGATCGCCGGCGCCGCGGGCGGTGGCTACGCGGGCAACCGCGTTCAGAAGAACATGCAGGACCGAGATACCGTCACCACCACCGAGCAGAAGTGCGAGACGGTCTACGACACCTCAGAGAAGCAGGTTGGCTATCAAGTGCGCTATCGGCTGGGCGAGCACGAGGCGACCGTGAAGATGGATCACGATCCGGGCGAGCGCATCCCCGTTCGCGACGGCAAGCTGGTCCTCGACAGCGGTAGCGCCAGGACGAGCAAGAACCAGACCTGAGTCGGTCGGCTCGCGGCGGCTTATGGGTGCTTCGCCGCCGGTTTGGCGGCGGCGCGCTCGGCGCGTGCCTTGGCGATCAGCTTGTCGACCGTGGCCAGCAGCTGGGTGAGGTAGGGCATCTCGCCGTTGGCAGGGTCGGACATCGCGACGTACTTGCCGTCGACGGCCATCGACGGAACGCTGTCAATGCGATAGTCCTCGGCCATCTTGTCGGCCTGCACGGTCTCATTGTTGACACCGAAGGAAGCGTAGGCGGCGGCGAACTTGTCCGCGTTGCCGCCGCTCTTGGCGATCCAGTCGGCGATACGCGGCTCCTCGAACAGCGGCTGCTGTTCCTCGTGAATGGCCTTGAACAGCAGGCCGTCGAGCCGGGCCAGATCGCCGTCGGCCTGCAGCGCGTAGAAGACCCGCTGCAGGTTCACCCACGCCGGCCGCTGGAAGCCGACCGGTACGCGGCGAAACACCACGTCCTTGGGCAGCCTCGCCTCCCAGCTCGCCACCAGCGGGTAGAAATTGGCACAGTGCGGGCAGGCATACGAGAAGAACTCGATGACCTCGATCTTGCCCGGATCGTTGGTGGGCAGCGGCGGCGTGAGCGCGCGGAAGTCGGTGCCTTCCTTGAGCGCCTCGGCACGGGCGGGATCGATAGCGAGCAGCGCTATGAGCGCACAGAGCGTCAACGTCACCGCGCGGAGCGAATTCGGCATGGAGCTTTCCTTTCCTTCAGCGTGCGGCATGTTGTCGCAGTTTAAGTAAATAGCGCTCGCGAAGCTCCGTCTGCCGCGAGCGCAGCCGCCGAGGACTGCGGCCAGCATGCAATAACGGGTGGCTCTCACGGGGCTTCGCCTCTTGTGGCGCGCCCATTATTTCCGACCGCGGCGCCCGACGTCTGCAGCGGAAGGCGCCGGCGCGCCGCAGTGGTGGAAACATATGGTGAGTCGCGGTCGAAGAAGCGCCACGGCCGCTGCGCCCACTGGCCCGCATAGTCGACGCCGATGCGCGTCGCGCGCGCGATGCGCGCGCGCGGCGTTCCGGGCGGCGGTTCCTCGAGCCACAGCACATCGCCGCGCAGATCTGCGCCGTTGAGGCGGCGGTCGATGCACAGTGCACGGCACAGCAGCCCTGGGCCCGAGGTCCGTTCGCCGAGCCCGCCCAGCGGCTCGAGCGCGCGCAGGAGCACGGCGTGCGGGACACCGGGGCGTCCGGTGACGACGTTGAGGCAGTTCCAGAAGCCGTAAATGAAGTACACATACGCATGTCCGGGCGGCCCGAACATCACCGCCGTGCGCGGCGTGCGCCCGCGCGCGGAATGCGCCGCGAGATCTCGCGGTCCGAGGTAAGCCTCGGTCTCTACGATGCGCCCGGCGCGCCGGGTGCGGCCGTCGTCGTGCACCAGGTGCATGCCGATCAGCGCGCGGGCAACGGCGAGGGTGCTGCGTTCGAAGAAGGCGCGGGGGGGCTTGCGGTTGCGCAACATGCGCGCGCGATAGTAAGGCGAATCCTCTACAATGCACCCCTCGAAACGGGCGAGGACGCCACTTTCTGCAAAATCAAGGATACCGCTTGACATCAGCGAGGATGCGCAGACCACGCGCGCGAGGTCCGAGTGCACTGCTGTGGGGCGTCGCCTGCCTCGGGCTGGCGGCGAGTGCGGCGCGGGCGAGCCTGTACCCCCTTCCGACCGACGGCTCGTCGGTGATCGGGGCCGATACCAACGTCACCACGGTGTACGAGGACACGCTGCCCGACCTGGCGCATCGCTACAGCCTCGGGTACTACGAAATCATTCGTGCCAACCCGGGACTCGATGTGTGGATACCGGGCGCCGGCAAGCAGGTGACGCTGCCGGGACGGCACATTCTGCCGGCCGGTCCACGCGAAGGCATCGTCGTGAACCTGCCCGAGCACCGGCTGTACTACTTCCCGAGGCCGCAGGGCCACGAGCATCCGATTGTCATAACCTACCCGGTGAGCATCGGCAAGATGGACTGGCACACCCCGCTCGGCGAGACGCACGTCATCGCCAAGATCGTGCACCCGGCGTGGTATCCGCCCGAGTCGATCCGCAAGGAGCACGCGGCGAATGACGACCCGCTGCCGAAGCTCGTGCCTCCCGGACCCAACAACCCGCTGGGCGATTACGCGCTGCGACTGGGGGCGGGGCGCGGCGAGTACATGATCCACGGCACCAACAATCCGACCGCGGTGGGCATGGCGGTCACCCACGGCTGCATCCGTATGTATCCGGAGGATGTGGCCGCGCTGTTCGCCCTGATCCCCGTCGGCACCAAAGTCCGCCTCGTCAACGAGCCGCTGAAGATCGCCTGGGTGGACGGGCAGCTGTACCTCGAGGCGCATCCACCGGTCGATGAGGAAGGCCAGTCGGTCGAGCCGAACCTGCAGCAGCTGTCACAGCGGCTGCAGGAGGTGCTCGGCAACGACACCGCCGCCATTCACTGGGACCTGGCGCGCGCCACCTTGCGGGCCGCCTCCGGCATCCCGACCCTGGTGGGGCTGGCCGCCGACCCCGGCAAGCCGGCGCCGCAGGCGCAGGCTGCGGTGCGGGTGACGCACACCGCGCGCTAGCCGCGCCGCGCTGTTCCCCGCGCTGTCTGTCAGCGGGTCCGGCGCAGCGCCGCGATCAGGTTCAGGATCTGGCTGGCGCGCGACAGCACCGACAGCGCCGAGCGCGTCCACGCCAGCAGCGCCAGCACCTGGCGCGGCCGCCCGAGCAATATCAGCCCGACGGCCGCCACGATCCATACCAGCGGATGGTGCACCGGACGCGCTGCCTCGGCGCGGGCGGCCGCCGCGCCGACGCCGGCCTGAAGCCAACCGAGCGGGCGCTTGAGCTGCGCTACGCGCTCGGCCAGGTCCACTCGCTGCGCCTCGCTGCGTGCGAGCAGCGCCTGACGGCGCGCCTCGAGCTGTGCCATGCGCTTCAGGGGGATCCTCCGGCGCGGTCGCGATCCTCCTGCAGCTGCTCGAGCGAGCCCTGCAGCATTCCCGGCTGAGCATGCAGGGTACGCGCTGCGAGTACCGCGAAGGTTACCGCCAGGGCGACAAACACCATGCCGCCCCCGAGCAGCGCCAGCATGCGATGCGTGTCCCACAGCGCCACGACGAGCGCCGTCACGCCGAAGCCGAGCGCCAGCATCGCGCAGGCGATGGCGCCGACCGCCCACACCAGCACGCGCACCAGCGTCCGCAGAACGATCTCGAGCTCCACCGCGGCGAGATCGAGCCGGGTATGCAGCACGTCGATGCTCGCGCTCCACAGGCCGCGCAGCCCCTGCCGGGGGGTGTCCGCGCCGGCCTCGTGCGGCGACGGGCCATGGGCGTGCATCAGCGGCGGCCCATGATCAGTCCGAGCAGCAGCGCGACGCCTCCGGCGATGGCCACCGCCTGCCAGGGATTGTCGCGCACGTAGCTGTCGACATCGCGCGCACGCTCGCGCACGTTGTCTTCCAGCTCGTTCAGCCGGTCCCGCATCTGGCGCAGCGTCGCCTGGGCGCGCTCCGGCAAGTCCGTGCCGCTGGCCGCGTTGGTGGTGGCCTGCAACAGCGCCTCGGCATCACTCACCAGCGCGCGCAGGTCTTCGGCGAGTTTGCCTCCGTCGAATCGGCCGCTCATAGCGACTCTCCTTAAACCAGTCACTGCAAGCGCTGATTTACGCACATCTCCACCGAAACCGCGAGACTCGCGCGGGCGGCTGCGCTACTCTCGACGGCGGAGTCCCTCGGCATGACTGCGCCCCATCCCAATCCGTTGCTCGAGCTGCGCCAGCTCGGCGAGAGCGTGTGGCTGGACGACATCAGCCGCGGCATGCTCGAGGAGGGCAGCCTCGCGCGGCTGATCCGGGATGACGGCGTCGCCGGGCTCACCTCCAACCCGGCGATCTTCGCCAACTCCATGATGCACGATCCGAAGTATGCGCAGCCGATCGCGCAGCTCCTGCCGGCGGTGTCCTCGGCCACGGCGCTGTACGAGGAACTCGCGCTGCACGATCTGCGCACCGCCGCGGGGCTGCTGCGCCCGCTGTACGACGCGACCGCCGCGGCCGACGGCTACGTCAGCATGGAGGTCTCGCCGCACCTCGCCTACGACGGCGCCGGGAGTCTGCGGGAGGCGCAGCGGCTGTGGCAGCGCCTGCAGCTTCCCAATGCGCTCATCAAGATTCCCGCTACCGAGGCCGGGCTGCCGGTCATCCGCGATCTCATCGCCGCCGGAGTCAATGTGAACGTGACGCTGCTGTTCTCAACCGAGCGCTATCACGCCGTGGCGCAGGCGTACATGGCCGGACTCAGTGCCCGCGCGGCCGCGGGTCGGCCGCTCGGGCGGGTGGCCTCGGTGGCGAGCTTCTTCCTCAGCCGCATCGACACGGCCGTCGACCGGCTGCTCGACAGCCTCGCGGCACGCGGCCAGCCGGCGGCGCGCACGCTGCGCGGCAAGGCGGCCATCGCCAGTGCGTGCCGGGCCTACGAGGTCTACGAGGAAATCATCGCGACACCGCAGTGGCAGGCGCTGGCGGAGCGCGGCGCGCAGCCGCAGCGGCTGCTGTGGGCATCGACCTCGACCAAGGACCCGGGCTACAGCCCGATCAAGTACGTCGAGGAGCTGGTGGTGCCCGGGACGGTCAACACGATGCCGCTCGAGACACTCAACGCCTACCGGCGCCTCGGCCGGCCGGAGTTGCGGCTCGAGCGCCATATCGCCGAAGGTTGTGACGCGCGCGAGGGGCTGGAGCGGCTCGACGTTGACCTGGAATCCGTTGCGCAGCAGCTCGAGCGCGAGGGTGTGGCGAAGTTCATCGAGCCCTTCGATAAACTACAAACATGGCTCGAGGATCAGCGCCGCGGTCATCGGCCGTCTTAGAGTGACTGCATCCCCGGGGGACTCACGTGGATACCAAAGCGGTACGGGAGCGACTGCTCAAACGCCGGGAGGAGCTGCGCCAGCGCGCCAGCGACGCGAGCGCCGATCTGCGTCACGAGGCGGATCCGTTGTCGGCCGACTTCGCCGAGCAGGTGACGCAGCGCGAGAGCGACGACGTGCTCGGCGCCATCTCGACGTCGGCGCAGGCCGAGCTGCGGCAGATCGAGGCGGCGCTGCGCCGCCTCGAGTCGGGGCGCTACGCGACCTGCGCGGCGTGCGGCGAGGACATCGAGCCTGAGCGGCTTGCCGCCGTGCCGTACACCGACCGCTGCCGCTCCTGTGCAGAAGGCCGCGGCGCCGGACGCAATGTGCGCGGCTGAGCGGCGCTGCGAGCGCGGGTGCGCGCGGCGCCGATGACTGCCGCTGCGCCTTCCGGGGTCATCACCATCACGACCGACTTCGGCCACCAGGGGCCCTTCGTCGGCGTGATGAAGGGCTGCATCCTGACGCGCTTCCCCGAGGCGCGCATCGTCGATCTCACGCACGAGATCGTGGTGCACTGGCCGGCCGAGGCCGGCTTCTGGCTGGCACGCGCGTTCGGCTACTTTCCCGCCGGGAGCGTCCACGTCGCCGTGGTGGATCCGGGCGTGGGCACCGCGCGCAACGTCGTTGCCGTGCGGGCCGACGGCCACTACTTCCTCGCCCCGGACAACGGCCTGCTGGCCCCGCTCGTCAGCCGCGCGCGCGAGGCGCTCATCGTGCGCGTCGGGACGGTGGAGCTGGCGCGTATCGGCGTGCAGCACCCGAGCGCCACGTTCCACGGCCGCGATGTCTTCGCCCCGCTGGCCGCCGAGCTCGCCGCCGGCCGCCGCCGGCTCGAGGACCTCGGCGAGACCGTGAGCACGCTGGTGCCTTCCTGGGTCGAGGAGCCGGCAGTCGATGCCCGCAGCGTCACGGGCGTGGTCATCACCATCGATCACTTCGGCAATCTCATCACCAATATCGACGCCGTTCTGATCGAGCGCTTCCGCCTGCCACTGGTGCATGCCGGCAACCATTCCTTCCCGCTGCTGCGCACCTACGGCGACACGCCCCCCGGGGAGTACCTGGCGCTCGTGAATTCGTTCGGGGTGGTCGAGATCGCCCGTGCCGAGGAGAGCGCCGCCGAGGGTCTGGGCCTGAGCCGTGGCGCCCCGGTCGTGGTGCGCGACCGGACAGATCAGCCCTGAGGGTCCCGGACATGCGCGAGGGCTCCGCCGCCTCAGGACCTGCGAGAACCTGCCAAGCGGTTCGCGTCCGCTCTTGCGCGCGCTGAAAGGTCAGCGCGGCCCTGCGAGAACCTGCCAAGCGAGCCGCGTCCGCTCCCGGGGCCCTGAAAGGCCAGCGCGGCCCTGCGAGAACCTGCCAAGCGGTTCGCGTCCGCTCCTCCGGGATCTGAAAGGCTGGCGCGGCGTCCAAAAGTTGATCGCCAGCGGGAATCGGCTATAGTTCGCAGCCTCGCTCGTGCCGCCTTTGGCACGTTAGCTCTTGAATTAATTCAGGATTTGCACCGCCAGATGCCGGAACGAGACAACGAGAGCTTCGATCTCGACGATGAATTCCTGAGCGGTCCCGCCGAGGACGGCACCGAGTACGATCGGCTGCTCGACCGGGTGGATAAGCGCGTCCGTAATCAGGGCAAGCGGGGCAAGGCGGCCTGGAGCCGGCTCGAGGAAGTGCTGGCGGACAGGAAGCTGGAGAAGGACCTGAAGGACTTCGACGACGAGCTGTAGAACTCGCTCATCTTCGAGCCGCTCCAAAATCTCAAGCGCAGGCGCAGGCGTTCCGGGGCCTTCGCGCCCGGCCGCGCTCCCGGAGGATTCCCGAGTGATCAGCACCCCCTCGCCGTGGATCGTGCTTAAGTTCGGCGGCACCAGCGTCTCGAGCCTGACGAACTGGAACAACATCGCGCAGGTGGCCGCGGCGCGCCGTGCGAGCGGGGCGCGCGTGCTTATCGTCCACTCGGCTATCTCGGGTGTGACCGACCGCCTGGAACGGCTGCTCGAATCCGCCCTCGGCCAGACGGCGGAGCCGGAGCTGCGTGCTATCGAGGAGCGTCACCGGCGCCTCGCCGCCGAGCTCGGCGTCGACCCGGGTGAGGAGCTCGAGGGTGAACTCGCCGAGCTGCGCACGAAGGCCGGCGAAGTCGCGCGGCTTGGGCAGGTGAGCGACCGCAGCCGCGCGCGGGTCATGGCGAGCGGTGAGCTGATGGCGACTCGCATCGGCGCGCGCTTTCTGGCAGCCCGCGGGCTCGATGTACGCTGGGCCGACGCGCGCACCATGCTGCGCGCCGAGCCCCACGGCGCCTCGGCCAAGGCGAGCGTGCTCTCGGCCGTGTGCGCCTTTGCGCCGGACGCGGCCCTGCAGGCGCAGCTCGCCGGCGCCGCCGTCGTGGTCACGCAGGGCTTCATCGCCAGCGACGAGCAGGGCCACACCGTGCTCCTCGGGCGCGGCGGCTCGGACACCTCGGCAGCGTATCTGGCGGCGAAGCTGCAGGCGCAGCGCCTGGAGATCTGGACGGATGTGCCCGGCATGTTCAGCGCCAACCCGCGCGCGACGCCGAGTGCGCGGCTGCTGCGCACGCTGCATTACGACGAGGCGCAGGAGATCGCCACCAGCGGGGCGAAGGTGCTGCACCCGCGCTGCATCCTGCCGGTGCGCCAGTACGGCATCCCGCTGCATGTTCATGCCACCCAGGCGCCGGACCTGGAGGGCACGGTGCTCACCGCCGCAGGCGCCGACGGCGCGCCCCAGGTGAAGGCGGTGTGCAGCCGCAAGGGCATCACGCTCATCTCGCTGGAGAGCCCCGGCATGTGGCACCAGGTCGGATTTCTGGCGGATGCCTTCCAGGTGTTCAAGCAGCACGGCATGTCGGTCGACTTGGTGTCGACCTCGGAGACCAATGTCACCGTGTCGCTCGATCCGGCCGCCAACGCCCTCGACAACACGCTGGTCGCGAATCTGGTGACGGACCTGTCACGCCTGTGCCGCGTGCAGGTGATCGGCCCGTGCGCCTCGGTGAGTCTCGTCGGGCGCAACATTCGTGCGATCCTGCATCAGCTCGGCGGCGCACTCGAGTTCTTCGAGGAGCAGAAGATCTACCTGGTGAGCCAGGCCGCCAACGACTTGAACTTCACCTTCGTCGTCGACGAGGATCAGGGCGATCGCCTCGTCGGGCAGCTGCACGAGCTGCTCATCCGTCCGGTACCCGGCGACAAGGTACTAGGCCCGAGCTGGCAGGAACTCTTCTCGCAGCCCCCGGACGCTGCGGCTGCCGACGCCCCCTGGTGGCGCGTGAAGCGCGCCGAGCTGCTCGCCGCGCTGGGCGAGGAGGATGCCGCGTTCGTTTACGACCTCGACGTGGTGCGCACGGCGGCCCGCGCGCTGCGCTCGCTCGGCTCCCTCGCCCGCGTGCACTACTCGGTGAAGGCCAACCCGCACCCGCAGGTGCTGCGCGCGTTGCGCACCCAAGGCATCGAGTTCGAGTGCGTCTCGCGCGGGGAGGTCGAACGGGTGCTCGAGCTCTTTCCCGAGCTCGAGCCGCAGCGGCTGCTGTACACGCCGAACTTCGCTCCGCGCGCCGAGTACGCCTGGGCGCTCGGGCGCGGCGTACGCGTCACGGTGGATAGCGCTTACGCGCTCGCGGCATGGCCGGAGCTGTTCCGCGGACACGAGATCTTCGTGCGCCTCGACCCCGGCGTCGGCCGCGGCCACCACACGCACGTGCGCACCGCCGGCAGCCGCTCGAAGTTCGGCGTGCCGATTGCGGAGCTTCCGGCGCTGGCACGGCAGGCGCGCGACGCCGGAGCACGCCTCATCGGTTTGCAGGCGCACGTCGGCAGCGGCATTTTCGACGTGACGAGCTGGGAGCATACGGCGCGGCTGCTGGCGGCGGCCGCGCACGATCTGCCGGGGCTCGCGATCATCGACGTCGGCGGGGGCTTCGGCGTGCCGGAGCGGCCGGACCAGCCGGGCGTCGACCTCGCCCGGCTCGACTCGCTGCTCGCGGCGGTGCGCGCCGCGCATCCGCACCTCGAGATCTGGATCGAGCCGGGGCGCTACCTGGTGGCGGCCGCGGGCGTGCTGCTCGCGCGCGTGACGCAGCTCAAGGCCAAGGGCGAGATGCGCTTCGTCGGCATCGCGACCGGCATGAACTCGCTGATCCGTCCGGCGCTCTACGGCGCCTGGCACGAGATAGCGAACCTCACGCGTGCCGATGAACCGGCGACCGAGCTGGTGAGCGTCGTCGGCCCGATCTGCGAGAGCGCCGACGTGCTCGGGCACGACCGGCTGCTGCCGGCCACGCGCGAAGGCGACGTGCTGCTCATCGCGAACGCCGGCGCTTACGGGCATGCCATGAGCTCGCATTACAACCTGCGCGACCCCGCCGCGGAGCGGTTCATCTGAAGAAGGTGCTGCTCACGGTCCTGGGCGCCGCGCTGCTGCTGGCGGCCTGGTACGCGGTGTACCTCGATCGGCTGGTGGTCAAGCAGTTCGAAGGCCGCCGCTGGACACTGCCGGCGCAGGTGTACGCGGCTCCCCTCGAGCTCTATGAAGGCCTCGCACTCACCCTGCCGGAGCTCGAGCACGAGCTGCAGCGGCTGCACTACCGGCGCGCCGACCGGCCCGACCGCCCGGGCACCTACCGTCTGCAGGGTGAGCACATCGACGTGGCGCTGCGGCCAGCGCGTTTTGCGGAGGAAACACGCGCGGCCGAGTTGCTGACCATCACCGGCGGCGCAAACGGCATCGGGAGCCTGCGCGACAGTGCGGGCGGCGAGGTGCCGGTGCTGCGCCTCGAGCCGCTGCTGATCGGCAGCATCTTCCCCATCCACGGCGAGGACCGCATCGTCGTGTCGCCCGAGGAGGTTCCGCTGCTGCTGCCGCCGGCGCTCAAGGCGATCGAGGATCGCAAGTTCAACACCCATCACGGCATCGATCCGCTGGCGATGCTGCGCGCGGCCTGGGTCAATGTGCGTGCCGGCCAGATCGAGCAGGGCGGCAGCACGCTCACGCAGCAGCTGGTGCGCAGCTACTTCCTCGATTCGCGTCAGACACTGTGGCGCAAGCTGCGCGAGGCGGTGATGGCAATGGCGCTGGATGCGCACTTCACCAAGGCCGATCTCATGAACGCCTATATCAACGAGATCTTCCTCGGCCAGGACGGCGACCGCGCGATTCACGGCTTCGGGCTGGCGAGCCAGTTCTATTTCGGCAAGCCGCTCGCTGAGCTCGATCTCGCGGAGGTCTCGCTGCTGGTCGCCATCGTGCGCGGACCCTCCTTCTACGACCCGCGACGCCATCCCGAGCGCGCCCTGGCGCGGCGCAACCTGGTGCTCAGGGAGATGGCGGACCAGGCGGTCATCAGCCGCGCCGACGCGGACGCCGCCACGCACCGCCCGCTCGGCGTCACCGCGCGCCCGGCCGGCGCCTACTACCCGGCCTACCTCGATTTCGTCCGCCGCACACTGCGGCGCGACTATCACGAAGAAGACCTGACGGAAGCGGGCCTGCGCATCTACACCAGCCTCGATCCGCGTGCGCAGGATCAGGCCGAGCGCGCGCTCGAGCATGAGCTCGCGCGGCTTGACCGGCTGCGCAAGGATCCCGGCTCCGCCCTCGAGGGCGCAGTGGTCGTCACCACGCCGCAAAGCGGGGACGTGGTCGCGATCGTCGGCGGGCGCGACGTCGGCTACGACGGCTTCGACCGGGCGCTCGATGCGCGCCGCTCCATGGGCTCGCTGGTGAAGCCGTTCATCTACCTGACCGCGCTCGAGAGTGGACGCTACAACGCCGCCACCGTGGTACAGGATGCCCCGATCGACATGAAGCTGGCGAACGGCACGCACTGGAAGCCGGAGAACTTCACCCGCCAGGTCTATGGTCCTGTGCCGGTGGTACGGGCGCTGGCGGAGTCGCTCAACCTCGCCACCGTGGGCGTGGGGCTCAACCTGGGACTCCCGAAGGTGGCGCAGACCCTGCAGCGGTTCGGGCTGCCGCGGCCACCCGCGCAGGTGCCGGCGATGCTGCTCGGTGCCATCGACCTGACCCCGCTCGAGGCCGCCCAGCTTTTCAACGGCCTCGCAAACGGAGGCTTTCACAACCCGCTGCGCGCCGTGCGCGCCGTGGTGAGCGCCGAGGGCAAGCCGCTCAAAGCCTTCCCGCTTGAGGTGACGCAGGTCGCCTCGCCCGAGGCGATCTATCAGCTCAACCGCTTGCTGGTGCTCGTCATGGACCACGGTACCGGCCGCGCCGCGCGCACCCTGCTGCCGGCGGATCTGGTGGTGGCCGGCAAGTCGGGTACGTCCTCCGAGTACCGCGACAGCTGGTTTGCCGGATTCTCGGGCGCGCATCTTGCGGTCGTGTGGGTGGGCTACGACGATGATGAGCCGACCGGGCTCACCGGTTCCGCCGGAGCGCTGCCGGTGTGGGCCCACATCATGGCGGGCCTCGGGACCCGCTCCTGGAATGCGCCGATGCCGGAGTCGCTCGCCGAGGTTCACCTCGAATACCCGACGGGGCTGCGCGTCGTGCCGGGATGCTCGCAGGACATCGTGGCCGTGGCGGTGCCGGCCGACGCGCCGCTGCCGCCGAGACCCGGCTGCGGCTTCCTGGATGAGGCCGCGCCGGGCTTGCTCGAGCGCGCGCAACGGTGGCTGCACACCATCGTGCACTGACGGGGCTGCCCGGCGCGCCCCCGCCAGTGCGGGCAGGGCGCCGTCGCTATCATCCCGGTATGCGCTCGCTGATCACCGTCCTGATGGCCACCGGCCTTTCAGCCTGCGCACTGCTGCGTCCGGCCGTCCCACCACCAGTCCAGGGACCAGGCGGAGGATCGCCGTTGGGTACGGCGCAGCCCTCGGCAACCGCTCCCGCCGTGCCCGCGCCGCCGCCGGCCGAGCATCCGGCCGCGCCGCCCCCGCGGCAGTTTCACCTCGGCGCGGCCGCGAGCGCGCTCGTCGCTCAGGCACACCGCCAGAGCGATGGCGGCGACTATGGGCAAGCGGCCGCGACGCTCGAGCGCGCACTGCGCATCGAGCCGGACAACCCGCTGCTTTGGATCGAGCTCGGCCGCGTGCGCATGGGGGAGAACAACCCGGCGCAGGCCGACGCCATGGGTCGCAAGGCACTCAGCCTCGCCACCGGCGACCCCTCGGCCCAGGCCTCCGCCTGGCGCCTCATCGCCGACTCGCTGCGCGCGCGCGGCCGCAACGGCGACGCCTACGAGGCCGACCGTCGTGCCGCAGGCCTGTCCCCCCGCTGACGGCGCCGTGCTCGACCGGCTTGCGCGCGGCCCGTCCGCCCCCTAGACTCTCTTTTACTCATCGAGACCGGCTGAGGGATAGGCCCTTAGACGCCGGGGCAACCGCCAGGCTCAACCACCCTGGGAAGGTGCCAACTCCTGCGACACGCCGGCACGGGTGTCGACAGATGAGCGGTCAGCGTGGCCCGGCCAGTCCGCACGGAATGGTCAGGATGGACGTGACAGGGTTCGCCCGTCCCGGGCGGACCGCGCTCCGCAGGAGGCCGGTGAGAACGGGCCTTGAGCTAGCGGAGCATCCAGTGAACACAGTCCCTGATCCTTACGCGCCCTGGGAAGCGGCAGCCAACAGCCGCGCGAGCCCGATCACGCAGGCGGTGCGCGCCGGCATCGAGTGCGATGAGACGACCGGCTGCGTCGTGCCGCCGCTGCATCTGTCCTCGACGTTCGCGTATCGCGCCTTCGGCGAGAGGCGCACCTACGACTACACGCGCTCGGGCAACCCCACGCGCGACCTGCTGGCCACGGCGCTGGCGGAGCTCGAGCACGGCACGGGCGCCGTCGTCACGGCGAGCGGCATGGCGGCGGTCACGCTGGTCGGGTATCTCGTGCCGCCCGGCGCGCGCATCGTCGCGCCGCACGATTGCTATGGCGGGACCTACCGGCTGTTCGATGCCTGGCGGCGCCGCGGCGAGCGGCAGGTGGAATTCATCGATTTCGGCGACGAGGCGGCGCTGCGCCGGGCGCTGTCGCAGCCGGCGGCCCTCGTGTGGATCGAGACTCCGAGCAACCCGCTGCTGCGCATCACCGACATCACGGCCGTCGCCTCACTCGGACACGCGTGCGGGGCACTGGTGGCGGTCGACAACACCTTCCTGTCACCGGCGTGGCAGCAGCCGCTCACGCTCGGCGCCGATCTGGTGGTGCACTCGACCACCAAGTATCTGAACGGTCACAGCGACGTGGTCGGCGGGGCGGTCGTCGCGCGCGACCCGCAGCTCACCGAGCAGCTGGTGTGGTGGGCGAACTGCCTGGGATTGACCGGCGCACCGTTCGACAGCTTCCTGACGCTCCGCGGACTGCGCACCCTGCACGCGCGGCTCGAGCATCACGGCCGCAACGCCGCAGCCCTGGCGCACTGGTTCGACGGCCAGAGCAACGTCACGCGCGTGTGGTACCCGGGCCTGGCCTCGCACCCGGGGCACGAGGTCGCCAGGCGCCAACAGCGCGGATTCGGCGCCATCGTGACCCTCGAGCTCGAGGGCGGACACGATGCGGTCCGCGCCTTCGTCTCCGGGCTCGAATGCTTCTCGCTCGCCGAATCCCTCGGCGGGGTGGAGAGCCTGGTCGCTCATCCCGCGACCATGACGCACGCCGCCATGGATGGGCCGGCCCGCCAGCGCGCCGGCCTAACCGATGGACTGATCCGGCTGTCGATCGGGATCGAGGAGCTCGAGGATCTGCGCGCGGACCTGGCACGCGCGCTCGCCCGGGCGGCGAGCGTACTGAGCTCGCGCAGCGTCAGCCGGGTTGCCGCAGCCCGCTGAGCACCGCATCGCCCAGCTCGCGCGTCGAGCAACTGCGTGCCGCAGGCGCGGCGAGGTCGGGGGTACGGATCCCGCGCGCCAGCGCGTCGGCGACCGCCTGCTCGAGCCGGGCGGCTTCCGCGCTGAGGCCGAGCGAGTGGCGCAGCAGCAGCGCCACCGAGAGAATGGTGCCGCAGGGATTGGCGACGCCGCGCCCGGCGATGTCGGGAGCGGAGCCGTGTATCGGCTCGTAGATCCCGCGCCGTCCGTCGCCGAGCGAGGCGGACGGCAGCAATCCGAGGGAGCCCGCGAGCATCGAGGCCTCGTCGGTGAGGATGTCGCCGAACATGTTCTCGGTAACCAGCACGTCGAAATCGCGGGGGCTGCGGATCAGGTGCATGGCCGCCGCGTCCACCAGCATGTGCTCGAGGCCCACGTCGGGGAACTCCCGCGCGACGAGCTCCCGGGTCACCGCGCGCCACAGCCGCGAGGTCTCGAGCACGTTGGATTTGTCGATGGAAGTGAGCCGCCGGCGCCGCGCCTGTGCCAGCCGCGCCGCCACGCGCACGATGCGCTCGATTTCCGCGATCGTATAGATGCACAGGTCGCTGGCGCTCACCGCATCGCGGCGCTTGTCGCCGAAATAGATGCCGCCGGTGAGCTCACGCACGAACACCAGGTCGACGCCGGCGACGACCGCGGACTTAAGCGTCGAGGCGTCGCTGAGTGCCGGATGCACTTTGACCGGCCTCAGGTTCGCGAACGTCCCGAGCGCCTTGCGCAGCCGCAGCAGTCCGGCCTCGGGGCGCTGCGGCGCATCCGGAGCCGACCACTTCGGCCCGCCGATCGCGCCCAGCAGAACCGCATCGGCCGCCAGGCACGCGCGCAGTGTCGCCTCCGGGAGCGGGTCGGCGTGCGAGTCGATGGCCGCCCCGCCGAAAGGCAGATGAGTGAGCGTGAACTGATGCCCATAAAGGTCCGCCACCGCCTCGAGGCAGCGCACCCCTTCGGCCACCACCTCTGGGCCGATCCCGTCCCCGGGAAGCACCACGACGCGCGCCCTCATGTGCGGCGCTCGTAAGCCTCGATCTCGCCGGCGCGCGCCAGCAGGAACCCGAGCTCGTCGACTCCCTGGAGCAGGCAGTGGCGGGCGAACGCCTCGAGCGGGAAGCTCACGGTCGCACCGTCGGGAAGGGTGAGCGTTGAGCTGCCCAGGTCGAGCGTGACCGCAGCGCCGGGATGGGCGATGAGCCAGTCGCTCGTACCCTGATCGACGACCACCGGCAGCAGCCCGTTCTTGAGCGCGTTGTTCCTGAAGATGTCGGCGATCTCGGTGCTGATCACGGCGCGAAAACCGTAGTCGAGCAGCGCCCACGCGGCATGCTCGCGTGAGGAGCCGCAGCCGAAGTTGCGGCCGGCGACCAGGATGCGGGCACCAAGGCTCTCCGGGCGGTTGAGCGCGAAGTCCGGCCGCGGCACGTGCCGCTCGTCGTAGCGCCAGTCGGCGAACAACTGCTCGCCGAGCCCCGCGCGCGTGGTCGTGGTCAGGAAGCGCGCCGGAATGATCTGATCGGTGTCGATGTTGTCGCCCGGCAGCACCACGGTGCGCGAGGCGAGGCTCGTGAAAGGCTGCATGTCCGGCGCTTCCGACGGCTACAGCAGCTCGCGCGGGTCGGTGACGCGACCGCGCACCGCGCTCGCCGCGGCCGTGATGGGGCTCGCGAGCAGCGTGCGTGCGCCCGCACCCTGACGGCCCTCGAAGTTGCGGTTGCTGGTGCTGACGGAATACTGGCCGCGCCCGACCAGGTCGCCGTTCATGCCGAGGCACATGGAGCAGCCGGACTCGCGCCACTGCGCGCCCGCCTCGAGAAACACCCGGTCGAGGCCTTCGGCTTCCGCCTGGCGCTTCACCTGTTGCGATCCAGGCACGACCAGCATGGTCAGGCCCCGGGCGATGCGCCGCCCGCGCAGCAC
>Ga0187769_10000559_pt1 | contig 20506 bp, 28 predicted proteins | sample 0116_SJ02_MP02_1_FD_133140 | JGI IMG/M metagenome (GOLD analysis project Ga0187769, IMG submission 133140) | Tropical peat soil microbial communities from peatlands in Department of Meta, Colombia - 0116_SJ02_MP02_10_MG | ecosystem: Environmental > Terrestrial > Soil > Wetlands > Peat | place... | reverse complement strand
TAAGCCCACCTCCATGGGGCCAAGCGACGTGGGGTCGACCTTTGAGGCGAATCGCAAGAAATGACGAAAAGCGTTGTTTCGCACAATAGAGTACGACCCTATTCGAAAACTCTCGGTGGAGGTCACTTCGCCGCGGATGATGGAAGGGACGAGAGAAAGCCTCCTCATAGAGGACATCGGAGGAAAGACGAAACTCACACACGTGTGGGACCTGAAACTCGGGGGAACCTACAGGCTAATGGGACCGTTTGTGGCTCGCAGTATTCGGAAGCTAGCGGGAACTCAAATCAGCAACGTAAAGCGCATACTGGAATCTTAGCCACGTCTCTAGGCCGTGGTAGCGCGGGGCTACTCGCAATGGTGAATTTCTTCGTGGTCGATTTTGAAGCCCCAGGTGGTGACGTGATTGCGGGCAATCATCACGTGCGGTCGCCGGGATTTGAACCCGGGTTACCAGCTTGGAGGGCTGATGTCCTAGACCAGACTTTCCTCTCAGAGAGATCTGGACGACGACCGCACGACCCCCGGCGGCTTCCCGACCGCTTTTAATCGTTCAACCGGTCCGCAGCTTCTCTACTTCGTAAACAAGCCGGGATGCCACGACATGCGCTTCCAGAGGCCTGGGGTGAATCCGGACCAGCTGATCGCAGGCTGAAATCGTTTCGGGAGTGAAGTGTCCATGAGGGAACCCCCCGACTACCAGTGCAGGGGCCCTGGCCGAACCCGACATCTGTGCAAGCTCCTCTGGCGTCATCTGCTTCCCTTGTACGGAAAGCCCCACAACAAGGTCGGACCCAATCTTCCTCATCAGATTCTTGACTCCCATGGGGTACGCCCGAATCAGCCCGCTCTTCGGCCGCTCCACCAGCGCCTCTTCCATCAGCCCTCTGAAGCGGAGGTAGTTCTTTGGAATCCTCGTCTTCTCTGCGAACTCCAGCACCAGGTCGTCATAGGTGTGGACGAACGCCTTCACCATCCCATCGAGGTACAACGGGGACCCAGTTATGTCCAGCAGCGTAACATGCACGAGGTCGGGGCGTCCTCTCTTCTCGGAGTCCCTCAGCTTCATCATCGCCGTGTGGTGGAAGCTCCTGTCGAGCAGGATCTCTGAAGCGTCCTTCCCCCTCCTCTTCGCGTCGTTCGCCACCGCCGGCAGGCTTCTGATCTCGTTCGGGACGAGCTCAAGAGCCGACTCCGCGAGGACGAGGTTGAGCATCACATTCACCGCCATGGGGAGTCTGATTAAGGCCTTCCATGAGGGTCAGCTACCATGGGCACCGCAAAGGGATCGAAGGAGGACGCGGCTTCGCTCGTGAAGCTCCTCACCGAGTCAGCGGTGAGCCTCTCTCACACAAACCCTGCAATCGCAAGAGAGCAGGCAGCCCTGGCCAGGAAGGTGAAGCTACGTTTCAACGTCCGCCTCGACTCATCCCTGAGGCGGTTCACCTGCAGAGGCTGCAAGGGCCTCCTGGTCCCGGGAGTAAATGCAAGGGTCAGGCTCGGCCACGGCAAGGCCACCATAATCCGGGTGACCTGCACCGATTGCGGACATGTAAACCGCAGAATTCTCAATAGGGCTTAAATACATAAAGAAAAGGCTCGGAAATCCGCTTCGTGAAACGTTATGGTAAATGCTCACGACGTTCCATCCGGCAAACTGATTCCCGCCCTAGCGGTGCAAATGAAGACCGTCCCGGGAGTCCAGGAGCCGGACTGGGCTCACTGGGTCAAGACAGGTTCTCACGCTGAAAGGCCTCCCGCAAACTCCGACTGGTGGTTCACCAGGGCGGCCTCTCTCATGCGCAAGCTCTACCTCCACGGCCCGGTCGGCCTCGGGGACCTGGAGAGGGCATACGGGGGGACCAAGGCGCTCCACTACAACCCGAAGCACCACAGGGACGCCGGAGGCTCGTCCATCCGGAAGATCCTCAGGCAGCTTGAGCAGGCGGACCTTGTAGCCAAGACTCCCAAAGGGAGGGTCCTTTCTTCCAAGGGGCGGGCGATGCTGGACAAGGTCTGCAACGAGGTGTTCACCTCGCTCAGTCAGGACAACAAGGCGCTCGCGAGGTACGCTTAACGATGGCCGAGCAGCCGCAGAAGCAGCCAGACAAGGACGCAGCCGAAAGGAAGATGATGAGGGAAGGGACGCTCAGGATGGCCCTCACCTCCGACGCCAGACAGCGGCTGGCCAACGTGAAGATGGTGAGGCCCGACCTCGCTTCATCCATCGAGGAGTACGTGATCCAGCTTGTTGCGGCAGGTAAGCTCACCAGGGCCATCGACGACGAGCAGGTCAAGCAGATGCTTGCAGCCTTACAGGAGAGGAAGCGGGAGATCAAGATCAGGAGGGTTTAGCATGGCCAGAGTCAAAGACAAGTCGAAGAAGAACAGGCTGCAGAAGGCAGGCAAGCAGGCGAAGTCTGTCCCGACCTGGGTCATAGTCAGGACGGACAGGCACGTAAGGACGAATCCCAAGCACAGGAGCTGGAGGCAGCGCAAGCTGAAGCTAAGGTGATGATTCATGTCTGAAGAGAAAATGGAAGAGCTGACGAGGACCTACGTCGTCCCCCTGGGCGTGGTCTACGAGGCGCCTCCCTATAGGAGGGCGAAGAAGGCAGTGGCTGTAATAAGGGAGTTCGCGACCCGCCACATGAAGGCGACGCAGGTCAGCATCGACGCCGACGTCAATGAGCTGATCTGGGCAAGGGGCATCAAGCACCCGCCGAGGAGGATAACCCTCGAGATGGAGCGGGACGAGGACGGCGTGGTGAAGGTCAAGCTCCCCCCAGAGTCAGAAAAAGTGTGACCGATGGGTCTGCACCTGATTGACATCTACCGGAGCCCGAACATAGGCATCTTCCTGCGGGCTAACGACAGGTTCCTGCTCGTCCCCAAGGGCCTGGCCCAGACCAAGACGGACAAGCTCTGCCAGAGCCTGCACGTCCAGTCGGTCCCTGCATCCATAGGCGAGTCGAGGCTGCTGGGGGCCCTAGCTGCCATGAACAGCAACGGGATCCTGCTATCGAGGCTCGCCGAAGACGTTGAGATAAGCGAAATCAGCGCAGCAACGGGCATGCGGGTCTCCAGGCTTGACTCGAAGCTAACTGCTGTGGGCAACCTCGTCGTTGCAAACGACAAGTACGCACTCGTCTCCCCTGTCCTCGACGCTCACGCCGTCTCACAGGTGAAAGATGTCATGGGGACTGAGGTCGAAAGGACGCCCATAGGCGAGTACCACCAGGTCGGCTCGTTGGTCGTGGCCACCAACAGCGGGGCGGCTGTCTACCCAGGCCTTGACGAGAGAGAGGTGAGCAGAATCGGGTCAATCCTCGGGGTCGAAGCCTATCCCACTTCCGTCAACAGAGGAGTGCCCTACGTCGCGTCCGGCCTCGTTGCGAACTCTGAGAACGCCGTGGTGGGCAGTCAGACCACCGGGCCTGAGCTTGTCTTTATAACGCGGGCGCTGGGCGTCTGAAAAATTCACCTGAAATGAGCAAGCAGCCGTCCGCTGAGGAAACGGTAAACGCCCTCCTCGTCGAAGTCAGGGTCCTCGAGAGCACCTACAACGAGCTCACGGCCCGCCAGAACCTCCTTGAGAGGGCCCTCCTAGAAAGCCGGGCCGCACTCGACTCGATTAAAGGCCTGGACGGGAAGTCGTCGGGCGAAGTCCTCACCCAGATAGGGGGAGGGGCGATGCTCCGCTCCCAGCCTCCCTCCACCGACCGGGTCCTAGTGAGCGTCGGGTCAAACATCGTGGTAGAGAAGTCGAAGGAGGAGGCGGTCGCCATGTTGGAGGAGCGAAGCAGGGACGTGGAGAAGACGATAGTCTCGCTCATAGGCCAGAGGAACGAGATCGCAGAGAGGCTGAACTCTGACAGGGAAGTCCTGAACAACCTCGTGGCCAGAAGCCAGCAGGAGTAGCCATGTTCGACCGGCTGAAGCAGGCGTTTGCAGCCGTCACCAGTGCGGTGCGCGAGAAGCAGCTCAGCGAAGATGATCTGGACGAAATCGTCTTCAACTTCCAGCTCGCCCTCATCGAGAGCGACGTCGCCCAGAGCGTCGCCGAAGCCCTGACCACCGAGGTCAAGAAGAGCTTGGCAGGGACCAAAGTCGACAGGTCCGCAGACCCTTCAGAGGTCGTGGGGCAGAGGCTGGCAGCGGTCCTCGACGCCGCCTTCGCGAAGGCTGGAATGGTCGACCTTTCAGCCAACATCAGGGACAAGGTGAAGAGCACCGGGGAGCCCTACGTCATCCTGTTCCTCGGCATCAACGGCACGGGCAAGACCACCACAGTCGCCAAACTGGGCAACTTCTTCAAAAAAGAGGGGCTTTCTGTCGTGTGCGCCGCCGGGGACACCCATCGTCCAGGCGCCATCGAGCAGCTGACCGAACATGCGGGTAGGCTCTCTCTGAAGGTAATCTCGCAGCGCTATGGCGCCGACCCCGCCGCCGTGGGCCGGGACGGCGTCCTCTACGCCAAGGCGCACCACGCGGACTGCCTCCTGATCGACACAGCAGGGAGGATGCAGACCAACCAGAATTTGATGGAGGAGATGGCCAAGATAGTGAGGGTGGTCAAGCCCGACTTTCGGATCTTTGTGGCAGACGCGCTTACTGGGAACGACGCAGTCTCCCAGGCGGAGCTCTTCAACCAGCACGTCGGTTTCGACGGAGCCATCCTCACCAAGGCCGACGCCGACGTCAGGGGAGGGGCAGCCCTTTCAATCGTGTATTCGACCGAAAAGCCGGTCCTGTTCCTGGGGGTCGGACAGAGCTACGACGACCTCGCTCCCTTCGACACCCAGAAGTTCCTCGGGTCGCTGCTGAACCCGGCCTAGTCGGGCTCCAACGAGTCCCTCGGATAGGTGGTCTTGGCGCGGTTGGCCTTGGCCCTGTCGATTGTTACGGTCACGAAGGGTCTCGACTTGGACGTCAGTCCCAGGACCTCCCCGTCAGGGCCGGCCACCCACCCCCTCCCACCGAAGTGGGCCTCCCCCCGGATCCCTGACCTGTTGGAGGACGCGCAGTACGCCCCTGCCACCACCGCGGCGACCCTCCCTCCCGCGACCCACTTGTCCACGCTCTTGTCCCCCGTCGCCCTGGGCACGACGATTAGCCCCACTCCGAGCTTGCCGTACCGCCTTGCGTTGGCCATCGACCAGAGGTCGCTGCAGATCATGAAGCCTGCCTTCCACCCCTCAACGGAGAACGGGGTGAACGGCTTACCCCCTCTGGCATACCACCTGGCTTCGTAGAAACCAGGCTCATTCGGCAGATAGTTCTTGAAATGGACCCCCTTGATCCCTTTCGCGGTCCAAACGAAGCCCTCGTTCAGCCTGCGGCCTTCCCTTTCCACAGGGCTCGATCCCAAGACCGCCGAAGCCCCCAGCTCGCCGATGCGCCTGACCCACTTCCTGTGCTGGCGGACCGCCTCGTCCCAGCTCTTGGAGTCGAACTTCGGGCCTGCGCAGACCCAGTAGTAGAACGGCATCTCTGGCAGGAGCACAAGGTCACTGGACGCCCTCTTGACGTGGGCCGCCAACCGTTCCCACTGGTCGGCGAACTCCCTGGTGTCGTCGGGCATCTCGCAGACAGTTATCCTCATTTGCGTCGGCGCCTGCCCCTTCCTCTCTCTTATTCTGTTCTCTAGCTTGAGCTCTCTTCCAGCTTCCTCTGCTCTTCCCCGACCAACTCCGTGAGGGCCTCGAAGGCCCGGCTGGCGTCCTTCATGCTCACCACCATTATCGTGTCGGTATAGCAGCTCACAGTGTCCTCTACGTTCACGTGCTTCCTCGAGAGCTGGTCGTAGAACGCGCTAATGCACCCTGGAGTGTTGATGATCTCCCGGGGGCTGTGCACGGTGATGGCGGCGCACTCCTCCCCTTCCTCCAGTATCTCGCCACCCGAAAGGGCACGTCTGACTTTCTTGTGCAGCCTCTGGTCGAAGATGAGGGTGATCGACGAAAGTGACTCGGAGACCTGTATGAAGTCCCCCTGGTAGTCACCCAGAAGCGAGCCCACGGCCTGCAGGGTCCTCTTGGTCTTCTCCACCGACAGCCTCGACACATGGGTGCGGACGTTTACCATGCTCCCTCCGATAACCTCGGCCACCCGGGGAGACGCAGCCGAGTACGCGCCGCGGAGCCGCTTCAGGGCGCTGGCCACTCCGACTTCCTGGATGTCTTTGACCCTGGCCTTCATCCGCCTTGCGACGCTTGGAACCATCAGCCTCGACAGAGCGCTGATGTTAGCGTAGTCCCGCGCTATCGAGTCCTGTATGGAAAAGTCCGAATCAACCTCCTCTCTGACAGCTCGGTTGATAGAGATACCTTTGGCCAGTTTTGGCCGTCGCTTGGCCAATTACGCAGTTTTCGGCCAAAATCTATAAAAGCATTTCGAAGGACGATCTTCGTAGAATTTGCGTCGGACCGTTGTCCTTGCTTTCTCCGGTGGACTGGACACATCAGTCTGCGTCAAGTGGCTCCAAGAGAAGTACGACGCTGACGTCGTGACCATGACCCTTGACCTCGGCCAGAGGGACGACATGGCTCAGATCGAGAAGCGCTCCAGACAGATCGGAGCCAAGAACCATTACACAATAGACGCCAAGGACGAATTCTTGCGAGAGTATGTCTTCCCGGCAATCAAGGCGAACGCGCTCTACGAGGGGAGCTACCCCCTCAGTACCGCCCTGGGAAGGCCCCTGATAGGCAAGAAGCTCGTTGAAGTCGCCGAAAAGGAGGGCGCCACCGCCGTGGCCCACGGCTGCACGGGCAAGGGGAACGACCAGGTAAGGATCGACGTCACTGTCAGGGCCATGCATCCTTCCCTTCAGGTCATAGCGCCGGTGCGCGAGTGGAACATGAGCAGGGACGAGGAGATCATCTACGCTCAGAAGCGCGGACTTCCGGTAAAGCCCTCGAAGTCGATATTCAGCGTGGACCAGAACATCTGGGGGAGGTCGAGCGAGAGCGGGCCTCTGGAAGACCCGAACACGGAGCCCCCCGAGGAGGCCTTCGAATGGACCGCACCGGCCGAGGAAGCCCCCAACGAACCGGGGTACCTCGACATCGCCTTCCGGGGAGGGGTCCCGGTCAGGGTGAACGGGAGGGCAATGGAACCGCTGAAGCTTGTCAGCTACGTGAACGACTTTGCCGGATCCCACGGCGTCGGCAGAATCGACCACATAGAGGACAGGCTAGTTGGCATAAAGTCACGCGAAGTCTATGAGTGTCCTGCGGCCACAGTCATAATCGAGGCTCACAAAGACCTGGAGAAGCTGGTCCTGACCCGCCATGAGCTGAACTTCAAGGCCCAGGTGGAGAGGGAATGGGCCTGGCTGGTCTACTCTGGGCTCTGGCTCGAGCCTCTGAGGATCGCCCTGGACCGCTTCATCTCCGCCACCCAGCACCGAGTCACGGGAACAGTGAGGCTGAAGCTCTTCAAAGGATCTACTCGCGTCGTTGGAAGGTCGTCGGAATATTCCATCTACGACGTCGGGCTCTCGACCTACGGGAGGGGCTCTAAGTTCGACCAGAAGAGCGCGGTATGCTTCATCGAGCTCTGGGGGCTCCAATCGAGAGTCGCCGCAAGTCTGAATGCACAAGTTGAGGAAAAAAGGGAGAATGGACATCCGAGGACCAAGGCTAAGGAAGCCGAGTGACGAGGCCCTCGCGTTCACATCCTCGATGGCGTCAGACGGGCGAATCGCCCGACACGTCATCAGAGTGAACATGGCTCACATGGCGGCGCTTGTCAGGTCGGCCGAAGTCGACAGGGGAGTCGGCGCGAAGTGTCTCGGGTTCCTGATGCATGCCTCGCCCGTCATCAACCCTGAAGCCAAGGCGGAGGACTTCCATCAGCAGCTCGAGCAGGACGCGGTTGACGCACTCGGAGTAGAGACCGCAGGCTTCCTCAACTTCGGGAAGAGCAGGAACGACCAGGTCGCCACGGCCATCAGGATGGAGCTGAGGGAACGCGTGCTTGACCTCGTTGACGCAATCGCAGACCTCCAAGAATCCCTTCTGGGCGTGGTAGGAAAGCACGGTGGCGTTCTGATCCCAGGGTACACCCACCTGCAGCGCGCCCAGCCCGTCACTCTCGCCCACCACTTCACGGCCCACTTCGACGCCTTCCAACGAGACGCCACGAGGTTCCTTCAGCTGTATGAGCGACTGAACCTCTCGCCCATGGGGTCGGCGGCTATGGCGGGTACCTCGGTGAACATCGACAGGGAGGCGCTGGCCGAGTCCCTGGGGTTCTCAGGGATTGTCCGCAACGCGATGGACGCGGTTTCGTCTCGGGACATCGCCGTCGAAGCCCTCGCCTGCGCTACCATCACCATGCTCAACGCCAGCAGGCTGGCAGAAGAGCTGATACTCTGGAGCTCGGCAGAGTTTGGGTTCGTCGACCTTCCAGATGCCTACTCGGCGTCCAGCAGCATAATGCCACAGAAGAAGAACGCGGTCTTTGCGGAGACAACCCGAGCCAAGGCTGGCTCGGTACTGGGCGACTTGGTCGCGACTTGCGCGATACTGAAGGCCCTGCCCTACTCCTACAACCTGGACCTCCAAGAGGCCACGCCACACCTGTGGCAAGCCATGGACGACTCGATCGCCTCCCTGAGGGTGATGGCCGGAGCGCTTTCTGCGACAAGGTTCAGGGCTGAGGCGCTGGAATCGCAGGTTTCGAACGACAGTTCCACTGCGGTCGGCTTGGCGAACTATCTCGTGAAAGAGCATGGCATTTCCTTCCGGCAGGCCCACGCCATCGTCGGCGAACTCGCTAGGATATCCGCGGAGTCAGGCGAGCCGCTCCGAGTTGTTGCCTCAGCCAAGCTGCAAGCCGTCTCATACAGACTGGCGGGAAAGCGGGTCGCCTTGGACGGGGACAGAGCGAACGAGATCCTCGACCCGCGGCACTTCCTCCGATCCATCCGCACGGAAGGGGGAAGCAATCCCACATACATCGCCAAGGAGCTGAGGATCCGCAAAGGGACTCTCCAGTCGACCCATGGGGAGCTCGCCCGCCGCAGGTCGTCTCTGAAGGCATCTGAAAGGAAGCTCTTCCGAACATCATCGGGCATGGCCCGGGAGGTGAAAACAAGGATTGAACGCTAGCTGCACCGAATGCGGGGCAGGCATCGCCGTTCCAGAAGACGCCATAGTCGGTGAGATAATCTCCTGCAAGGACTGTTCCTCCGAGTACGAAGTGGCCGAGATATCGAACGGCAGTGTGATGCTGAAGCCAGCAGAACAGGTCGGAGAGGACTGGGGAGAGTAGTGAAGGTCAGCATCACCTTCGACAGGCTCAGGTGGGAGGAGAAGGCGCTTAAGGACGCGGCAGGATCCGTCGGCCTCCAGGCCGAGCTCGTCGACGTCAAAGGGCTCGTCTTCGAAGTGCCGAAGCGGCCAGCCGAGCTGGCTGACTTGGCGCTGCAGCGCTGCATCAGCCACTACCGGTCTCTCCTCGTCTCCCAGGCCATGGAAGGAGCGGGTGTGCACGTAATCAACAGCTATGCGGTAGCCGAAGTCTGCAGCAACAAGCTTGCTACGAGCATAGCGCTAGCGAAAGCAGGAGTCCCTACACCGCGCACGTTTCTTACTCTCACCTCAGACGCGGTGGAACCTGCCGCCGAGAAGCTCGGCTTCCCCCTCGTGCTGAAGCCCTTCACCGGGAGCTGGGGGCGCATGGTCACCATAGTCCGCGACAAGGAGACCCTCCAGTCCCTGATCGAATACAAGGAGGAACTCGCCAACCCGCTGGAGCACATGTACTACATGCAGGAGTTCATCAAGAGGCCGCCGCGCGACATCCGGGCAATAGTGGCCGGTGACGCCATCGTCGCCTGCGTCCACAGGTATGCTCCTCCAGGCGAGTGGAGGACGAACATTGCCAGAGGCGGGACTTCGAAGGCGTTCAAGCCGGACGCCGAGCTGAAGGAGACAGTCCTGAAGGCAGCGGAGGCCGTCGGGGGCGGAGTCCTCGGGGTCGACGCCATGGAATCGTCGTCCGGGTACATGGTCCACGCGGTCAACAACACCGTGGAGTTCAAAGGGGCCCAGTCCGCCGTGGATTTCGACATCCCGGCCAGAATAATGCACTATGTCGCCAGGTCGGCGAAGCGGTAGATGGTCAGAGTAGGCATCCTGGCAGCTTCGGGGTACATAGGAGGGGAGCTCCTTCGCCTGCTCCTCCAACACCCTCAGGCCGAGGTGACAGTGGCCACCTCTCGCAAGTACGCCGGAGAGTACGTCTTCAGGGTCCACCCCAACCTCAGGGGAGTAACGGACCTCAAGTTCGCTCCTCAGGACGCATCCAAGTTCGCAGAGTCGGTGGACGTCGCCTTCGCAGCCCTCCCTCACGGAGAGTCCGTGAAAGTAGTCCCTCAACTCGCCGACGCTGGCCTCAGGGTGGTCGACCTGAGTGCGGACTTCAGGCTAGGCGACAAATCGCAGTACCCTGCCTGGTACGGCTACGACCATCCGCGTCCAGACCTCCTCGAGAAGTTCGTCTTCGCTATCCCGGAGCTGAACCGGGACCAGATCAAGGGGGCAAGGCTCGTGGCCTCTCCGGGGTGCATGGCAATCACAACAATCCTTGCCTTGGCTCCGCTGCTGAAGGAGAAATCGCTGGGAATAGATAAGGAGCACATCGTGGTCGACGCCAAGATCGGCTCCTCGGGCTCCGGCGGAAAGCCTTCGCTCTCCACCCACTTCTCTGAAAGATACAACGTCGTGAGGGCCTACAAGCCGGCTGGCCACAGGCACTCGGCAGAAATCGAGCAGGTCCTGGCCGCCATGGCAGGAGAGCAAGTCAAGGTCTCCATGTCTGCCCACGCAGTCAACATGGTCAGGGGGATTCTCAGCACGTCGCACCTCTTCACAGCAGGCGCGCCCAGACCCATAGACGTCTGGAAGGCCTACCGTTCACTATACTCCGACAGCTTCTTCATCCGCCTGGTCAGAGACAAGCAGGGCCCCTTCCGCCTTCCCGACCCCAAACTGGTGATCGGATCCAACTTCTGCGACATCGGGTTCGAGATAGAAGAAAGGACGGGACGGCTGGTCACGCTCTCGGCCACTGACAACCTGATCAAGGGTGCCGCCGGCAACGCCATCCAGTCGATGAACCTGATGCTGGGCCTAGACGAGAAGACAGGCCTGGCGATGGCGCCGCTCCATCCGGTGTAGAAATTGAGAATCGTGGTCAAAATCGGAGGGAGCCTGATGAAGGACGGAGTTCCTGGGCACCTCATCGCGGACGTGGCGGCTCTCTCCCATTCGCATCAGATCGTCCTGGTCCACGGGGGAGGCGACGTCGTCACCGATTATGCGACCCGCCTGGGAAAAGAGCAGAGGTTTGTGGTCTCCCCCAAGGGCATTAGGAGCCGTTACACCGACATGGAAACTGCGGAGATCTACCAGATGGTGATGAGCGGCCTGTTGGCCAAGCGGCTCGTAGCGTCGCTCCGAAAGGCCGGATTGAAGGGGGTGTCGCTCTCGGGGACTGACGGCGCGCTCATTCAGGGGAAGAGGAAGACGAAACTGGTTGTTGTCGACGAGCGAGGGAGGAAGGTCGCAATAGAAGGAGGCTACACAGGGAAAGTGAGCGGGGTGGACTCGGAGCTCCTCGAGGAGCTGCTCGCGCACGGGTACCTCCCGGTAGTCTCACCAGTCGCAGCGGGGGAATCTGGGGAGCCGCTCAACATAGATGGCGACCGGGCGGCGGCATCAATAGCGGCCGGCGCAAGAGCTGATTCTGTGGTATTCCTCACCAACGTGGAAGGGCTCGAGTTGGAGGGAAAGCTGGCCAGCCACCTCACCCCTGCAGAAGCATCTTCGAATCTTCCGAAGATAGGCTTCGGGATGCAGAAGAAGGTCATGGCTGCCGCCGAGGCTGTGGAGGCAGGCGTAAAGGAGGCGATAATCTGTTCCGGCAAGAATGGTGCACCCCTCACCCAGGCTCTGGCCCACGAGTTATGCACGGTGATAAGCCAGCAATGAACCCTGTAGAAGAGCTCGAGGAGACGTTCGGGGCTGCGGCGTTCAAGAAGTTCCCCCTCACCATCGTCCGAGGGAAAGGGGCTCTGATCTGGGACATCGACGGAAAGGAATACGTCGACTTCATGAGTGGAATCGGCGTCGCCCTGGTAGGCCACTCCAACGACGCCGTGGTGGAAGCCATCAGGGACCAGGCGGCTAAGCTCATCACTTGCCACGGGACGTTCTACAACGACGCAAGGGCCGGATTCATGGAACGGCTGGTAAAGGTCTGCCCCAGGGGCCTAGAGAAGGTGCTCCTCGCCAACAGCGGCACCGAATCCGTGGAAGCCGCGATAAAACTGGCCAGGCGGCACACAGCCAGGAAGAAGATAATCTCGATGAAAGGAGCCTTCCACGGGAAGACCTACGGCTCGCTCTCAGCCACCTGGAACAAGAAGTACAGAGACCCGTTCGGCCCCCTCCTTGAGGGCTTCGAGTTCGCCGAGTACGGGGACCCTGGCTCGCTGGCGCAGCTGGTCGACTCCGACACCGCTGCGGTCTTGGCCGAGCCCATCCAGGGGGAAACGGGGATCATCGTCCCTCCCCCTGACTACTTCAAGCAGGTCAGGGAGATCTGCGACAGGAGCGGCGCCCTCCTGATCCTCGACGAGATTCAGACCGGCCTCGGCAGGACAGGGAGAATGTGGGCCTCGGAGCACTGGGGGGTAGTGCCAGACATAATGACCGTCTCCAAGGGACTCGGGGGAGGGATCCCCATCGGCGCAGCAGTCGCAACCGCCGACATAGCTGCGAGCCTCAAGGGCGGGGAGCACACCAGCACCTTCGCCGGAAACCCGCTGTCCTGCGCCGCTGCGTCGGCTGCCCTGGATTTCATAACCGAGAACGACCTCCCCTCCCAAGCGCGCCAGAAGGGCGAGACCATGAAGTCAGGGCTATCGCGGATCGCGGCCAGCCACAAACTTGCCAAGGAGGCCCGGGGCCTTGGACTGATGCTCGCCCTGCAGACCCGGGTCGACATACACTCGCAGTTGCTTTCGGCCGAAGAAAAGGGGGTAATCTTCGCCTACTCTGGCAGGGACACATTCCGGTTCCTGCCTCCGCTGGTCATCGAAGAGAGCCAAATATCCAAGGGACTCGAGGTTCTGGAGAGGGTACTCGGTGAAGAGGAAGCAAACAGACTCTAAGAAGATCGACGATTTGCTCCTGGGCTTGCTTAGGGAGGACTCCAGGGCGTCCAACACCGGGCTCGCTCTGAGGCTGGGCCTCTCAGAGTCAGCGGTCAGGCGGAGGATAGAGAACCTGAAGTCTACGGGCCGCATCAGGAGGTTCACCGTCGAAATTGACGACAACGACCTCACCAGCGCCATCACCTGGGTGTCGGTGGACCCCTCCACCCCTACCCGCCAGGTGAGCGAGAGGATCAGGGGGATCAAGGGTGTGGAGTCCGTCTACGAGACCGCAGGGCAGTTCGACATAGCTGTCGTCGTTAAAGGTGCGAATATCGGCGATGTGAACGGAACCATCGAAGGGATACGCCGGGCGGGGGGAGTGACAGGCACGAACACCACCATGGTGTTGCGCACAATTCGCTGATTTCGGCCGATTATCGTTATACGAACTCGACCTGACAGGTAGGGAGGAGGAATTCGCTGTCAATGAACTGCATTGAATGCGACGCCGAAGTCGCAATCCCCTCGGACGCCATCCAGGGAGAGATAGTCTCCTGCAGAGAATGCGGGACATCATTCGAACTGGTCAGGGAGCAGTCCGGCGGCCTCTTCACGCTCCGGCAGGCTGAGCTGGAGGAAGAGGACTGGGGCGAGTAGGCGGACGCAGTCATTTTCTCTACTCTACGACACCATCCGCTGGGAAGAGAAGGCTATCGCAGCCGCGGCGGAGAAGCGAGGCGTCGGGGTAAACCTCGTCGACTCGAAGGACCTCTCGATCACTCTGAATTCCGGCGAGTTGCCTCTTGCCGACAGGGTGGTCCTCCAGAGGTGCGTCAGCTACTTCCGGAACGTCCACTCCACAGCGGCACTGGAATCAGCGGGGCACAGGGTCATCAACTCGTTCGCCTGTGCCTGGGTCTGCGGCAACAAGCTCTTCGGGACCCTGGAGCTGGTGAAGCACAACGTCCCGACTCCTAAGACGGTCCTTGCCATGGCCGAAGACTCCGCCCTGCGATCCATCGAGCAGATGGGGTATCCCGCCGTAGTCAAGCCAGTAGTCGGGAGCTGGGGCAGGCTCTCCGCCCTGCTGAAGGACCAGGACGCGGCGAAGGCCGTCATCGAGGACAGGGAGCACATGTTCCCCCTCTACCAGGTCTACTACCTGCAGGAGTTCGTGAAGAGGCCCCAGCGTGACATCCGCTCATTCGTCATAAACGGGAGGACCATAGCGGCGATCTACAGATATTCGGGGCCTTCTGAATGGAGGACGAACACCGCTCGCGGCGGCAAGGCAGAGAAGTGCAGGATTACTGGTGAACTCGACGAGCTCTCGGTCCGCGCCGCCGAAGCGGTGGGCGGCGAGTTCGTAGGAGTGGACCTCATGGAGGGCGAAGGGGGCCTGCTCGTCCACGAAGTGAACAACACGACCGAGTTCAAGAACACAGTCCCTGCGACTGGGGTCGACATCCCCGGAATGGTTATTGATTATCTGATTTCTGTGCAAAAGAGATGAGCGGTTCTGCGGAGGAGCAGGTCAGGCTCCTGCTCGACTCACTGAGGATATACTCGCCTACCGGAGACGAGGCACGGTACGCATCCTTCCTCGCCGACAAGATGGAGCAGATGGGATACGGGCGGGTGCGCATCGACAAAGCGGGAAGCGTCCTAGGCGAGGTCGGCCGAGGCGGGGTCAACCTCCTGCTCTGCGGGCACATGGACACTGTCCCAGGGGAACTCCCCGTGAAGAGGAAGCGCGACTCGATTTACGGTCGGGGGGCTGCGGATGCAAAGGCACCCCTGTGTTCCCTCTTGTTGGCCGGAGCCACCGCAGCTGATTTGGGCATCAGGGTCACCTTCGCAGGGGTCACCGAGGAAGAAGGGGACGGCGCCGGCATCGAGAGGCTGATCAGGAGCCCGGCGAGGTTCGACTACGCCATATTCGGGGAGCCAGGAGGCGCAGGCAGGATAACGGTAGCCTACCGCGGAAGGGTCGCCCTCCACGTCGTAGTCAAGACCGAAGGGGGGCACGCCGGCTCGCCGTGGGCGTATAGGAGCGCCTTCGACGAGTTCGTCGACACACTCGAGAAGCTGAGGGAATACGAACGCTCGAAGGAGGTACAAGGCGACCGGTTCAGGTCGCTCTCGATAACGCCTACAGTCGTGCATGCTGGGACCTATCAGAACGTCGTGCCCAACGTCTGCGAGGCAACTCTCGACATGCGCCTCCCGCCGACGCTTCCGTCATCCAGGGCGGTTTCAGATGTGCAATCGGTCGGCGAGAGGAAGAGCGAAGGAATCTCGGTTGAGATAGAGCCTGGCGAGCCGACCGAGGCCTACGAGGCTGATGGCGGGTCGCTCTTGCTGCGCTCTCTGCAGCGTGCTATCATCCTCAGGCTCAAGACCAGGCCCAGTCTGATCCGGAAGACGAGCACCGGGGACATGAACACCTTCGCACACAAGAAACGCACTGAGTGTGTGACCTATGGACCCGGCATCTCCTCCACCAGCCACACAGGCGGGGAGGTCGTCCATATCGCTGACTACCTGAACAGCGTCGAAGTGTTGAAAGAGGGCTTCAAACAGCTCGTGACCCTCGGCAAGAGGGAAAGCGCATGAAGGAAAAGAATCTCCTGACACTCGCAGAGATGAGCCCGCCCGACTTGGCGTCGGTCCTCGACCTGGCCGCCAAGCTGAAGGCTCACAGGCAGGAGCGCCTTGGGTCGAACGCCCTCAATGGACGGAGTGTAGCTTTGATCTTCGAGAAGCCCAGCACCAGGACCAGGGTCAGCTTCCAGGTCGCGATAGAAGAACTCGGAGGGCACACCGTGAGCCTGAGCTCGAACGAGCTGCAGCTTGGCCGGGGTGAAACGGTGGAGGACACAGGGAAGGTCCTTTCCAGGTACGTCCACTGCATCATGGCCAGGGTGAACAAGCACGAAGACCTGGTCCGTCTCTCGAAGTCCTCCAGGGTGCCGGTAATCAACGGGCTCAGCGACCTCTACCATCCCGTGCAGATACTGGCCGACCTGCTGACGCTCAGGGAGCACAAAGGGACGCTGAAGGGACTGAAAGTAGCATGGGTGGGCGACGGCGACAATGTCTGCAATTCGTGGGCCTTCGGGGCTGCCCTGACGGGGATTGAGCTCGTCGCGGCGACACCGCAAGGTTACGAGCCTCGGGACGAAGTGATAAGCCAGGCATCGCGGATGGCCCGCGCCACCGGCGGGAGCGTACGCGTAGTAACGGAACCTGCGGAAGCCGTGTCAGGGGCAGACTGCGTGATGACGGACACCTTCGTGTCAATGGGGTTTGAGGAAGAGAAGGCGAGAAGAAACAAGGCGTTCCTCCCGAAGTATCAGGTCACGGAGGCCTTGATGGCGAAAGCGAACCCCGACGCCGTATTCGAGCATTGTCTCCCGGCCCATAGGGGCGAGGAGGTGACAGCCGCCGTCATCGACGGCCCTCATTCAGTGGTCTTCGACGAAGCGGAGAACAGGCTCCACACCACCAAGGCGCTCCTTTGCTTCTTGATGCTCAACCCGAACGAGATTTCTGCTCTTACACTCTGACTTCTTCGAGCCCGAACTGCTTCACGAGGCCCACTATCTTCTCCTTGTGGGGCCCGAGTCCCTTCCAGTCGAGCACAGCTTGTCTCACAGGCGCACTTGTCCTCTGGAGCATCTGGGCCACCATCCCCTCATCGACGTGCTCTAGGGCGTACTTCGGGACGATGAAGGAGAACGCCGTGTCGCCCTCTATCACCATCTTGGTGAACTTCTCAGGGTAGTGGGTCCCCCCAAACCCGATAGCCACCCTGCTCCAGATCTGCTTCTCGGTCAGGCTCTCCATCAGGGCCTCGGCGACCACCGCAGCCGCCTTCCTATCACCCCAGTACCTCTCTGACGACCCGAGCTCGACGAACATGACGGGCTTCTGGAGAGCCGTCGGTCCATGGTGTGTAGCTTCCATGGTAACCTGATATCCCTCCACCATCTCACGGCGCTTCCAGAGCGAGATCATGTAGTTCTTCAGGAGGGCCGGGTCAGCCCTCCCGAGCTCCCTCCCGTTCCCGCCGAACTTCGCGTCGGCAGTGAAGTTCCCGGTCGTGTGCGCCGTGAGCGACGCGATTCCGGACTCGGCGCTGTGCCGCGAAAGGAAGATGTACGCCTGCGGGTTGAAGAACTCGTCGAGGTTCGGGGGGAGGACGATCATCCCCTCATACCGTGCGAGCAGGAACGACCCCTTCTGGTACACCGAGTGACCAAGCAGGTTCACCCCGGTCGAAACGAACCCCTGTCTCTCAACCAGCGCGTTCGCCAGGGTAGTCGAGCCTAGCTCCGTCGTCGAGGCGAGTATGACTGTCGCAGGCTCTCCCTGAGGAGTCATCGCGTCGAGGCGGGGTGCCTGCTGCTATTAACGCTGGATAGGAGCGGGGTACGCCCGGCCAAAATGCGGCTAAGACATATAAGCCGAGCAGGCGGGCTGCCCCAGTCGACCATGGGTTTTCGCGACTTCCTGAAGTCATCGGCCGCCATATTCAGGCTTGCTCACAAGAGCGACAGGGACGAGTTCTCCCTCTATCTCAAGCTGGTGGCCCTGGGCGTTGCGGTTGTAGGCACCATCGGTTTCCTGATCAAGCTCATCGGGTCAATCTTCTTCGGCTAGAAGAGAGCCTTACCGTGATTCTTTACCGAGCAACGGTTTATACGACCTCCCAGTCCATTTAGGGCTCACACTTGGCAGAGCGAAGGCTGGCCGCGATCATGTTCGTCGACATCGTCGGCTTCACCGCGCTCTCACAGCGAAACGAGGAAAGGGCGCTCGCGCTTCTTGAGGAGTACCGGGGCCTTCTGAGGCCTCTCTTCTCCGCTCACAACGGGAAGGAGGTCAAGACCATCGGGGACGGTTTCCTGGTCGAGTTCGGGAGCGCTCTTCAGGCAGTCAGGTGCGCCTTCGGCATCCAGCAGGCCCTGCATGACCGCAACGCCTCTCGTCCGATCGAGGACGCCGTTGTAGCCAGAGTCGGGATACACGTTGGAGACGTGGTCCATGCAGAGGGCGACATATACGGAGACGCTGTCAATATCGCCTCGAGGATAGAGCCTCTTGCCGACCCCGGAGGGATCTGCATCTCTCAACCGGTGCAGGTGCAGGTTGCCAACAAGTTCGAGTTCCCGATGGTCTCCCTGGGACCAAGGTCCCTGAAGAATGTGTACACGCCCGTCGAGGTCTTCAAAGTCGTCCTCCCCTGGGAGAGGGGTACGAACGTGCCCTTTGCCCCCCAGCCCAAGACCAGGGTGGCAGTCCTCCCATTCTCCAACATCAGCCCTGAAAAGACCGACGAATACTTCGCCGACGGCATGACAGAGGAGCTGATCAACGTGATCTCCCACAATCACCAGCTGAAGGTCATCGCGAGGACGACGGTGGGCAGGTACAAGGACACCCCGAAGTCGATTCAAGAGATAGGCAAGGAGATCGGCGCAGGGACGATACTCGAGGGGAGCGTGAGGAAGTCAGGCAACAAGGTCCGCGTCACTGCTCAGTTGATTGACGCGATCACCGAGGACCATCTCTGGTCCGACAACTACGACAGGCAGCTGGACGACGTCTTCACCATCCAGAGCGAAATCGCGAAGAGCGTCTCTGACGCCCTGATGGCGAAGCTGTTACCCGCCGAGCAGGAAGGCCTCATACGGAAGGCTACGAAGAACCCCGCCGCCCACGTCCTCTACCTCAGAGGCCGCTCCGTGCTGAGGGAGAGGTCCGAGGCGAGCATGAAGGAGGCCAAGAAGCTGTTCGAGGACGCCATCGCAGAGGACCCCCAGTACGCCGAAGCCTACACGGGCCTAGCAGATGCTTGTTTCCTCCTGGGGGACTACAACTTCATGCCACTGGTCGCGGCAAGGAAGAGCGGGAGGGAGGCCCTGGACAAGGCCCTGTCTCTGGATGACGAACTTGCCGACGCACACACCACCAAGGCGCAATTCCTCGCCGCTGACTTCAAGTTCCAGGAGGCAGAGGGCGAGTTCAAGCGCGCAATCTCGCTCAATCCCAACTATTCGCTTGCCCACCACTGGTACGCAATCTGTCTGATGGAGATGGGAGAGCTGGAGAACGCGAATGAAGAGACCAGGCTAGCACAGGAGCTCGACCCGCTATCAGCTGCCCTCGCCTCGAATCTAGCATTTGGATACGCAGCGGCAGGGGACAATCCTATGGCCGACGAACAGATCCGCAAGCTCAGGGCCATTGACCCGACGAGCAGGTTCACAGACTACGCCCTGGCGCTTGTGGCAGAGCTCCGCGGGGACTTCAAGGAGGCGGCCAGCTACACCGAGTCAGCGATCAAGCTGCATCCAGAACGCGTATGGTATGAAGCTTCGTTAGGGTATTTTCTGGGCAGAGCCGGCGATGTTGCCAGAGCCACAGAAATTCTGAACAAGATCAAGTCTCTTCCCGAGGGGGCTGAAGAGAAGCCAGCCATGCTCGGACTAGTTTACGGAGGGCTGGGTATGTGGGACGAGATGTTCGAGCAGTACAACTTGGCATTCGAGAGGCGTACCCTGGGCTTCCGGGTCCTCAGATACACCACAGTCCACCCGATGGTAAAAGACGACCCCCGTTACGCCGCCCTCTTTCAAAGGGCCAACCTTCGCCCATAGCAAGGGCGGGCGGTTCTCATGCGAACAAAGGTTATTAGGGCAACAAAAATCGCGCTGTTTCCGACGTGTCCGTTTTGAGCGACCAAGAGAGAAGCAGCTCCATATTCCCGGTCAAGACCACCGGCGGCCAGGAGAAGACAGTGGCCACCTTCGTGGCCAACAGGGCCCAGCAGAAGAGCAAGCCCATCTATTCTGTCCTGGCCTTGGACACCTGGAAGGGATACGTCCTCTTCGAAGCGCCCAACAGCCAGGTCGTAGACGAGAGCATCCAGGGATTCAAGCACGTCAGGAGCAAGATCCCAGGGATGATGCAGTATTCAGACATCGAGAAGTTCCTCGTGACCAAGTCCATGGTCGCCGAGCTTAACGAAGGGGACACAGTCGAGATTGTCGCAGGTCCGTTCAAGACGATGAGGGCCAAGATTTCGAGAGTGGAGAAGGAGAAGCAGGAGATAACCGTCTCGCTGCTGGACACGGCCTTCGCCCTGCCGATCACCATAGACGCGAGCTACGTCAAGATTGTCGAGCGTGCAAAGCCGGAGCCGGCGAAGTGATGTTAGATGGGTGAGAAGAAAGTAATCAACGTCCTCGTAACAGGGGGCGAAGCCAGCGCAGGTCCCCCGCTCGGTCCCGCCCTGGGTCCTCTCGGTGTCAACGTCCTCGGTAT
>Ga0187769_10000558_pt1 | contig 20507 bp, 16 predicted proteins | sample 0116_SJ02_MP02_1_FD_133140 | JGI IMG/M metagenome (GOLD analysis project Ga0187769, IMG submission 133140) | Tropical peat soil microbial communities from peatlands in Department of Meta, Colombia - 0116_SJ02_MP02_10_MG | ecosystem: Environmental > Terrestrial > Soil > Wetlands > Peat | place... | reverse complement strand
CGGGGCGCGGGCCAGCGCGGCGCTCGCCAATTCGCCGATGCGCTCGAGCAGGGCCGTACCCAGCGTCGCCTCAAAGCGCGCCGGATCCGACGAACCCAGGGCGATGAGTCCAAACGCTTCGGGCTGCGCGCCGCGACGCAGCGGTACGAGCGCGACGCTGCGCGCCTCGGACCACGCGGCGCCCGGAATGCCCACGTGCGCCAGATCGATGTGGGAGCCGCACAGCGGGGCGCGCAGCGACGAGGCCAACTGCGCGATGCGCGCCTGCGCGGGCTCGGGCGAGGCAAACCAGAGGAAGATTTCCGCCAGCGGCACGGCGAAGACGCGCTTGAGCTCCTCGATGGCAACCCGCGCCCTTTGGTCCGGCCCCGACTCGGCCAGCAGAGCCTTGGTCCATTCGACCAGGCTGCTGGCCAACACGTCATTATCGCGTCCAATGCGAATGAGCTCGGTCAGGCGCGATTCGAGCGCCCTGACGCGCTCGCGCAGCAGCAGCGCCTGGCGCTCGAGCAGGGAGACCGCGTTGCCTTGGTGTGGGTCGGGAAGCAGCAATTCGGTGAACAGCGCGGGATGCTGCTGAAAAAACGCCGGGTTGCTCTGCAAAAAACGCGCGACCTCTTCGTCTGTCATGGCAGTTCAATCTCACCGTCGAAAACCTTTTCGGCTGGCCCGCTCATCCGCACACTGGCGCCCGACCACTCGATGCGCAGCACCCCTCCGCGCGAGTGCACCTGCACCGGTGAATCGAGCATGCCGCCGCGTATGCCCGCCACGGCAGCCGCGCAGGCTCCCGTGCCGCAGGCAAGCGTCTCGCCCGCACCGCGCTCCCAGACCCGCAGGCCTAGGGTCGAGCGATCGATCACCTGCGCGAAGCCCGCGTTGACGCCGCGCGCAAATCGCCGGTGCCGCTCGAGCAACGGGCCCTGCGTCAAAACGGGTGCGGTCGCGACATCCTCGACCATCTGCACCGCGTGGGGGTTGCCCATGGAGACGAGACAGATCGCGATCTCGACCGCTCCCACGGACAGCGGCCAGAGCAGCGCCGAGGCCTGCGGCCGCGGCACCAGGCCGCTCGTGTCAAATCCGCAGGCGGCCGGCTCGAAGTCGGGCGCACCCATGTCGACGCTCACCGCGCCGTCGTCTTCCAAGCGCGGCTCGATACGCCCGCCGGCGGTGAACACGCGGATGGTGCGCTTGCGTGTCAGCCCCAACTGGTGCACGAATTTCACGAAACAGCGTGCGCCGTTGCCGCACTGCTCGACCTCGCTTCCATCGGCGTTGAAGATCCGGTAGCGGAAATCCGCCTGGTCGTCGGGCGGCGCCTCGACGACCAGGATCTGGTCCGCCCCTACGCCGAAGCGCCGGTCGGCAAGTCGTCGCAGCCGCTGCGCGTCGAGCTCGAGGCGTTGGCGGATGCCGTCGAGCATGATGAAGTCATTGCCCGCGCCCTGCATCTTGGTAAAGCGCAGTCTCATCGAACGATTATCGCCGATCCGAGCGCTCACCGATACAGACTTGCCGCGCCCACGGGACGCGACTTGAAGCGCCGATGCGTCCAAAGGTACTGGTCGGGCATGCGCAGCACCCAGCGCTCGATCTCGCGGTTCATGCGCGCCGTGTCCTGCTCTACCGAGGCACCCGGAAAGTCCGTCCACGGCGGCTCCACGTGCAGCACGTAGCCCTCGGGCGTTTGTTCTGTCACCGTCATCACGACCTTCGCGTCAATACTGCGCGCGAGCCTTGAGACCATCGGGAGCGTGGCGGCGGGCACTCCGAAGAATGGCACGAAGATCGAGTTGCCGTCGCCGTAGTCCATGTCGGGAAGGTAATAAAAGGGCAATCCCCCGCGCATGGCGCGCAGCACTCCGCGCAAGTCCGCACCGCGCCGCGCGATGAGAACCGGCTCGTTAAAGCGCGCCCGGCCAAATTGCAGCCAGCGGTCCCAGACCGGGTTGTGCTGGCGCGCGTAGATCGTCACGGCCCTGATCTCGGTGGCGATGCGGCTGCCGCCGGCGTCCAGACCAACGAAGTGCGGCGCCAGCATGATGAGCGGGCGGTTGCTTTCGACCAAAAGATGCTCCAGGCCCTCGACGCGCACGAACTGCCGCACGTCCCCGCCGCTGCCCTTCCAAAGCACGCCGTAGTCGAGCGCGCTGCGCGCCATGTTGCGAAACAAGCGTCGGACGAGGGCGCGGCGCGCCGGCGCCGACATTTGCGGAAAGCAGGCGCGCAGGTTCGTTTCCGCGATGCGCCGCCGGCGCACGAGCACAGCCCATGCGAGCGTGCCCGTAATGCCAGCCACCAGCCGGCGCGTGCGCATAGACCAGTGCGCGGCCCGATGGATCAGGGCCACCCCAAAGCGCGCCGCGAGTTCGTTCACGTGCCCGCCTCCGGGGCGGGGACGCCGGCCGGCGTTTTGTAGCGGTTGTAGCTCCACAGATACTGTTCCGGGCATCGCAAGATGAGCCGCTCCATGGCCTGGTTGATGCGGGTGGCATCGACGAGCGGCTCGCCGCTGAGCGGCTCGGGCAGACGCTCCCAGTAAATGCGGTAGCCGGCGCCGTGCGCCAGTCGCTGCGCGAAGAGCAGCACCACGATCGCGTCATGGGCGCGCGCCAGCCGCGCCGGCAGCGTCATGGTAAATGCGGGTCTGCCGAAAAACGGCGCCCATACCCCTTCGCCTCGGGAGGGAACCTGATCGGGCAGGAGACCAACGATCTGACGATCGCGCAGCGCGCGCAGCATGAGCCGCACGCCGTGCAAATCGGCGGGAGCCAGACGCAGTCCCTTTTGCGTGCGGCCTTGCTCCATGAGGGGCCGCAAGGCGGCTTTGCGCGGCACGCGGTACAGCGCCAGCATTGGTCGGTCGCGGCCGATGGGACTGGCGGCGTGGTGCTGCGCGATGACTTCGAAACACCCCAGGTGCGGCGTCATCATCACGATCGCGCGGTCTTGTCCGAGCAGTGCGTATAGGCCCTCGGCATCCTCGACCTGGGTGCGCGCGCGGATCTGCTGGCCCGAGCGCGTCCAGACCCACGCGAGTTCCAGCATCTGCTTGCCGCCTTCGGCCACCGCCCGGCGCAGCACCTGCTCGCGCTGCGGCAGCGTGGACGGCACGTTGGCGCGCAAGCGGGCGCGATAGGTGGGCGAAACGCCATAGACGACCCAGCCCAGTGCGCCCCCGATCGCGTGCAAGGCTCGCAGCGGCAGCCGCGAGAGAACAGCAAAGACGAGGCGGATCACCGAAGAGACCGCCGCGTTTCGGCCAACGGTCCCGCGCCCGTGCGCAGCCGACGCGATGGCGGAATTGGACTGACCATAGGAAGGCGAGAATAGTACCTAGGAGCTCCGGACAGCGTGGAGCCGTGCCAATCGCATATAATCGCCCCGCGAACCGCCGTTTTAATGGTCAACTTGCAGGGCGGTTGGCGCCGATCGCAATGGCGGCCGGCAGCCCCATCTGCTAAAGCGTCACCCGCGCAAGCGGCCCGGGCACGCTACATGACCCAGGAGCGAATCATGGCGGGTGACTACCTCTTCACATCCGAGTCGGTATCTGAAGGCCATCCGGACAAGGTGGCCGATCAGATCTCGGATGCCATTTTGGATGCGCTGCTGGCGCAAGACCCGCGCGCGCGCGTTGCCGCCGAAACTCTCGTGACCACAGGTCTTGTGGTACTCGCCGGCGAAATCACGGCCCATGCCAACGTGGATTATCCGAGCGTGGCCCGTGAGGTGATCAAGCGCATCGGCTACGACAACAGCGACTACGGCATGGACTACAAAGGCTGCGCCGTCATGGTCTGCTATGACCGGCAGAGTCCCGACATCGCCCAGGGCGTCGACGAGGGCAAGGGACTGGACCTGGATCAGGGCGCGGGCGATCAGGGTCTCATGTTCGGCTTTGCGTGCGATGAAACGCCCGAGTTGCTGCCGGCGGCGATTTACTACGCGCACCGCCTGGTCGAGCGCCAGGCGGACCTGCGCCGCGATGGCCGGCTGTCCTGGTTGCGGCCAGACGCCAAGTCGCAGGTGACGCTGCGCTACGTCAACGGTCGGCCGCATTCGGTCGATACGGTCGTTTTGTCCACCCAACATGATCCCGACGTCGGCCACGAAATGCTGCGCGAGGCCGTCATCGAGGAGATCGTCAAACCCGTACTGCCCAGGCACTGGGTGCAGAACACCCGCTACCTGATTAACCCGACCGGCCGGTTCGTGATCGGCGGGCCGCACGGCGACTGCGGGCTTACGGGCCGCAAGATCATCGTCGACACCTATGGTGGCGCTTGCCCCCACGGCGGTGGCGCGTTCTCGGGCAAGGATCCCTCCAAAGTGGATCGTTCGGCCGCGTATGCGGCGCGTTACGTGGCCAAGAACATCGTCGCCGCCGGCCTGGCGCGTCGCTGCCTGGTGCAGGTGAGCTATGCGATCGGCTACTCCAGGCCCATCAATGTGACCGTCGATACTTCGGGCACGGGAGCAATCGGCGACGAGTTTCTGGCGCGCCTGGTGACAGAGCATTTCGACCTGCGGCCCAAGGGCATCGTGCAGATGCTCGACTTGCTGCGGCCGATTTATTCGAAGAGCGCAGCCTACGGACACTTCGGGCGCGAAGAGCCCGAATTCACCTGGGAGTGCACCGACCGGGCGGCGATTCTGCGCGACGCCGCCGGGCTGAAGGCCGCATAGCGCGAAAAGCGCGCGCCCCGCGCAGCCGCCGCGCGGTTGCGTGGCGCGCTTCACGGCCCAAGGCCCGTATACTTGGGTTTTTGCTTCGAGGAGCGTTGCAACTGCGGCCGTTGACCGGCCGCAAGCCAGGCTCGAGGCACCCGTCGCCGACGTGCGGCGCGGCCGCAACGGCGCTCGCGAACCTGCCTGAGGGAAAGGAGGGCGCGAGATGAGCGCCGTACAAAAACACCACCGAAACGCCGATTACGAAATCGCCGACCTTGGTCTGGCCGATTGGGGCCGCAAGGAGATCCGGATCGCGGAGACCGAAATGCCCGGGCTGCTCGCGATCCGCGACGAATACGCGCAGCAGCAGCCCTTGCGCGGGGCGCGCATCAGCGGCTCGCTGCACATGACGATTCAAACGGCCGTGCTCATCGAGACACTGCAGGCGCTCGGTGCCCAGGTGCGCTGGGCCTCGTGCAACATCTACTCCACCCAGGACCACGCCGCCGCCGCAATTGCTGCGGCCGCCACAGCGGTGTTCGCCAAAAAAGGCGAGACGCTTGAGCAGTACTGGGACTACACGCACCGCATCTTCGATTGGCCCGATGGCGGCTTTAGCAACATGATCCTCGACGACGGAGGCGACGCAACGTTGCTGCTGCACCTGGGGGCGCGCGCCGAGACCGATCCGGCCGTCATCGCCCACCCCACGAGCGAAGAGGAAACGGCGCTGTTTGCCGCGATTGCCGCGCGCTTGCGGCGCCATCCCAACTGGTACTCGACGCGCCTGGCGCAAGTGCACGGGGTCACCGAAGAAACGACCACCGGCGTCAAGCGTCTGTATCAGATGGCAAAGGAAGGCACGCTGCGCTTTGCCGCAATCAACGTCAATGACTCCGTCACCAAGAGCAAATTCGACAACCTCTACGGCTGCCGCGAGTCCCTCGTCGACGGCATCAAGCGCGCCACCGACGTGATGATTGCGGGCAAGATCGCCGTCGTCTGCGGCTACGGGGACGTGGGCAAGGGCTCGGCGCAGGCGCTGCGCGCCCTGGCGGCGCAGGTCTGGGTCACCGAGATCGATCCGATCTGCGCCCTGCAAGCGGCGATGGAAGGATTTCGCGTCGTAACGATGGACGAGGCCGCCGACAAGGCCGATATCTTTGTAACGGCGACGGGCAATTTCCACGTCATCACGCACGAACACATGTCGCGCATGAAGGACCAGGCGATCGTGTGCAACATCGGCCACTTCGACAACGAGATCGACATCGCCGCTTTGCGCAGCTATTCGTGGGAGAACATCAAGCCGCAGGTCGACCACGTGATCTTCCCCGATGGCAAGCGCATCATCTTGCTGGCGCAGGGTCGCCTCGTGAATCTGGGTTGCGCCACCGGGCACCCGAGCTACGTGATGAGCTCTTCGTTCGCCAACCAGGTGCTGGCGCAAATCGAGCTTTTCACCAATACCAGCAAATACCCCATCGGCGTGTACGTGTTGCCCAAACACCTCGACGAAAAGGTGGCACGCCTGCAGCTGCGCAGGCTTTCGGTGCGGCTCACCGAGCTCACCGATGCGCAGGCGCGCTACATCGGGGTGGCTAAGCTTGGGCCGTACAAACCGGATCACTACCGGTACTGAAGCGAGCTTGCATATCGGGGCCCGCCGACAGGCGACGGAGGGCTCGCGTCGACTCCTGGTACAGAGCTTATGGCATCGGAACGCGTCTTTAGTGTGGAATTCTCCCCCCCGCGCAGCGCCGAAGCGGTGGAGAAACTGCGTGCCGCGCGCGCCGAACTGGCGTGCGTCGCCCCGGCGTATTACTCCGTCACGTTTGGGGCCGGCGGCTCGACACGCGAGGGCACCCTGAGTACGACGCTCGAGATCCACGCGGCCGGCTTGCACGCGGTGCCGCACATCTCCTGCATCGCGAGCAACCGCGCGTCGCTACGCGAACTGCTCGATACCTACCGTGGCGCGGGCATCCGACACCTCGTGGCGCTGCGCGGGGATTTGCCCTCGGGCGTGGCCGGCGGAGCCGGTGAGTTGCGCTACGCATCGGATCTGGTGGAGTGGGTCCGCGCCGAGTACGGCCAGTGGTTTCGCATCGAGGTGGCCGCCTACCCGGAGACGCACCCGCAGGCGCGCTCGCCGGCCGAGGACCTGCAGCACTTTGTGCGCAAAGTGCGTGCCGGCGCCGACTCGGCCATCACCCAGTACTTCTACAATGGCGACGCGTACTTTCGCTTTGTCGACGATGTTGCGCGCCTGGGCTGTTCGGTGCCTATCGTCCCGGGGATCATGCCGATTACGAATTTCACGCAACTGGCCCGCTTCTCGGACAATTGCGGGGCGGAAATCCCGCGCTGGGTTCGCCGGCGCCTGGAGAGTTTTGGCGACGACCGGTCGTCGATCCGGTCTTTCGGTGCCGATGTGGTGACGGCTTTGTGCGAACGGCTGCTCGCGCATGGGGCGCCGGGACTGCACTTCTACACCATGAATCAGGCCGCGCCGACGCTGGAGATCTGGCGGCGCGCCGGTCTGCCGGAACCGGGCCCATGAAGATCGGGCGGGGGCGCCGGACACGCACGCGCCCGCGGGGCGTGCGGCGGATGCTGGCGGCCTTGCTGGCTTTGCCCCTTGCGGCGCTCGTGGCCGCGCAGCCACCGGCCACGACCATTGCGCCCTCGGTTGTGACGAGCCCGGCCGACGAAGCGCTGCTCGCGGCGCGTGCCGCCGCCGCCGATGGCGATCTGGAGCGTGTCAACGTCCTCGCCTTGCAGATCCGGGGCTCAATCCTTGAACCCTACGTGCAGTACTGGCAGGCCTCACTGCGACTGCGCGGCCCGCAGCCCGACGACTCCCTGGTGCGGCCGTACTTGACACGCTACAGCGGTACCGTACTGGCCGACCGCCTGCGCGCCGACTGGCTGCTGGCACTGGGGGCCAAGGGCGACTGGGCCGCGTTCGATGCCGAGCGGCGCTTGCTGGTGTTCTCCGGGGACGATCCACAGCTGGCCTGCTACAGCCTGCTGGCGCGCTACGGCCTGGACAACGGACAGCGGCGCGAACACATTGTGCGCGAGGCGCGCCGCCTGCTCGCCTCTTCGACCGATCCCGGCAGCGACGGCTGCACGGCCTTGGCCAACCGGCTTCTCGATGACGGTGTCTTGTCCGTCTGGCCGCGACTGCAGGCACTCGTCGAGCGCAATCAGATCCCCGTTGCCGAACAAACCGCGCAGCGCCTGTTGTCGGCGGCCGACGCGGCCGCCGTCGCCCGATTGCTTGAGCAACCCTCGGTCTGGCTCGCCGGCGTCGAAGCGCACCTGGAGCGCATGCCCCACAGCCTTTGCTTGCTGGCCATCGTCGCGTTGGCACGCGATGCGCCCGAAGTGGCCGCGCGCTACGCCCAGCGACTGGAGCCCGGCCTCAGCGCCGAGGAGCGTGCGCTGGTGTGGGGTCGCATCGGGCGCATCGCGCAGCTCAGTTTGCTTCCGCAGGCAAACGAATGGTTCGAACGCGGCGGCGATTCCGTCGGTGTCGGCATCGATTACGTGCGCGCCAGCGAGGTCCTGGAGGCTCGTGCGCGCGCGGCGCTGCGGCGTGGCGCCGCCGTCGCGCCGTCTGCCAGCCGCGATGCGCCGGATCATCGGGGCGGCGATGCGGCTTCGACGCCCGGTCCGGACTGGTCGGCGCTGCGCCGCGCCATCGCGCGCATGTCGCCCGAGCAGCAGGCCGACTCGACCTGGGTGTACTGGAGTGCGGAGGCGCTCGCGGCGCAGGGTCGAACCGAGGAGGCGCGCGCCGCATGGCGCTCGATCGCGGAGCGTTTCAGCTACTACGGGCGGCTGGCCGCCGAGCGCCTGGACATGCCGCTCGTGCTGGCCGCACGGCCGCAGGACCCCGATCCGGCGCTGGCCGATGAGCTGGCGCAGCGTCCCGGATTTTTGCGCGCGCGCAAGCTCTACGAACTGGGCATGCGCGACGAAGGCAATCGGGAGTGGAACTGGGAGCTGCGCGGCATGGATGACGCGGCGCTGCACGCCGCCGCGGAGGTTGCGCGCCGCTTTGGCGCCTTGGATCGGATGATCGCCTCCTCCGAACGCACGCGCATGCTCGTGGACATGGCGCAACGCTATCCCACGCCGTATCGAGACCTCATGGCGGCCACCACCGCGCCGCTTGCGCTGGATCCGGCTTGGATCTACGGGCTCATCCGCCAGGAGTCGCGCTTTATCGAGGATGTGCGCTCCAATGTCGGTGCCGTGGGCTTAATGCAGCTGATGCCTTCGACGGCGCGCTTTGTTGCGCGCCGTATCGGCATTGAGGACTATCGCGCCGATCGAATTTCGGACGTTAGGGTCAATTTGCGCTTGGGCACGGAATATCTGAAGCTGGTCTTCGACGATCAGGACGGGCAGACCCTGCTTGCTTCGGCGGCGTACAACGCCGGCCCCCGGCGCGTCCGCAAATGGCGTGCCGTACTCCTCGCCCCGCTCGATGGTGCGCTGTTCGTCGAGACAATCCCCGTCGGCGAGACGCGCGATTACGTCAAGCGCGTTCTCTTCAACACGGTCGTGTACCGCGATTTGCTCGATCGTCCGGGCCTTTCCTTGCGCTCGCTGCTCGGAACAGTCGTTCCCAAGAGCATTCCGGCGCAGGACTTGCCCTGACGCTCGCGCGCCGGGCCGCTAAAATGCGGCCTGGCGGTTTTGCGCGCCCTCCAAGCTCTTATTCCTCGGCTCACCTACGCTATGACATACCAAAACATTCTGGTTCTCGGTGGGACGGGCTTTATTGGCCGGCACGTCGTCGACTCCCTGGTGGCGCAAGGGCGCAGAGTCTGCGTTCCCACGCGCCGGCGCAGCCGCGGCCGCGACCTGTTGGTGCTGCCGACCGTCGAAGTGCTCGAGGCCGACGTAACCGAGCCTTCGACGCTGCGCCAGCTGCTTGCCGGGCGCGACGCGGTCATCAATACGATCGGAATCCTCCACGACGCGGGCGCCGCCCCCCCGCGCGGCGCCGCGCCCGAGGCCGGCGTGGCGGCGGGACGCTATGGCGCCGGTTTTGCGAGCGTGCACGTGCGATTGCCGCGCATCTTGGTGGAGGCGTGCCGGCAATCCGCAGTGCGGCGCCTGCTGCATATCAGTGCCTTGGGCGCCGACAGTCAGGGGCCATCGCAGTACCTGCGCAGCAAGGCCGACGGCGAGCAGGTCGTGCGCGAGGCCGCCGCAATCGATGCCACGGTGTTTCGCCCTTCCGTGGTGTTTGGGCCGGGCGACAGCTTCCTGAACCTGTTTGCCGGTTTGGCGGCCTGGCTGCCGGTGCTGTTGATCGGGCGGGCGCGTTCGCGCCTGCAGCCGGTATGGGTCCGGGATCTGGCCGGCGCAATGTGCACCGCGCTCGATACGCCCGCCGCGATTGGCAAGAGCTACGAGATCTGCGGCCCGGCGATCTATACGCTGCGCGAGCTCGCGCAGTTTGCGGCGCGCGCCTCCGGGCATCCGCGGCCGGTGATCGGATTGCCCGACCCGCTGGCTTACCTTCTCGCGCTGGGCATGGAATTGCTGCCGGGCCCGACGCTGCTGTCGCGCGATAATTTGCGCAGTCTCACAATCGACAACGTTGCGAGCCGCCAACCCTACGTTCCGGCTGCGGAACTCGCGCTGCAGCCCACGCCGATGGAGCCGGAGGCGGCGCTGTTTCTCGCCGGCATGCATCCGCGTTCGCGCTATGGCGGCTTTCGCACCCGCGCACGGCGCTGAGCGCAACGCGCCGACGGCGCGGCGGCAGCAAGGCCTGCCGTGAAGGCCTATATCGTCGGAGGCTGGGTACGCGATCACTTGTTGGAGCAGGCCGGCCGCAAGCCCTCGCGCAGCGGCGATCGCGATTGGGTGGTGGTCGGATCGAGTCCCGAGGAGATGCGGGCGCTGGGTTTCACCCCCGTGGGCCGGGATTTTCCGGTGTTTTTGCACCCGCGCACGGCCGAGCAATACGCGCTTGCGCGCACGGAGCGCAAGAGCGCGCCCGGCTATCGGGGCTTTGTCGTGCATGCCGACCCCGATGTGACCCTTGAGCAGGACCTCGCGCGGCGCGATCTGACGATCAACGCAATGGCGCTCGACGAGGCCGGCCAGCTCATCGACCTGCACCACGGACAGGAGGATCTGCAACGGCGCGTGCTGCGTCACGTCGGGCCAGCCTTTGCGGAGGACCCGGTGCGTATTTTGCGGCTGGCGCGTTTTGCCGCCCGGTTTGGTGACTTTTCGGTCGCCCCGGAGACCCTGGAACTGGCCCGCAGCATGGTGGCCAGCGGCGAGGCCGATGCTCTCGTTGCCGAGCGCGTGTGGCAGGAGTTCGCCGTGGGCCTGATGGAGCAGCAGCCTGCGCGGATGATCGAAGTGCTGGCCCAAACCGGCCTGCTGGCCCGCGTGGCACCCGAGCTCACGCTCTCGCCGGAGCTGCTCGCCGCGTTGGACCGCGCCGCGCGCCTGGGTGCGTCGCTTGCCGCGCGCTTTGCCGTACTGGCCAGCGGCGCGCAATCTGCCGCCGGTTTGCAGGCCTGGCTCGATCGGCTGCGTGCCGACAACGAATCCGTGCAGCTGGCGCGGCTGCTCTTTGCGCTACGTGAGGCTTTGCGCGATGCCGCTTCGCCGCAGGAGCAAGCCGCGGTGCTCGAACGAGCCGACGCGTTGCGCCGGGGCGCGCGTTTTGCGCAGCTGCTGGCCGCTTTTGCCGCACTGGGGGGGCTCGGAGTCGAGCGCTGGCAGGCCGCCGCGGCGGCCGCGGGCAGTGTGGATGCCGGGGCCATCGCCGCGGCCGCGGGGCCCGATCCCGCCAATATCGCGCGGGCGCTGGCTCAGGCGCGCCGGCAAGCCATTGCCGCGATCACAGCCGGTGGCGCCGGTCCCCGCGAGTGAAGCCCAGCGGCAGCGTATTGAATCTGCGCCCGAGCGCCAGCACTTTGACGAGCTCGCCCATTTCGGCCTCCGAGAGCAGGCGCTGAACGGAGCCGAGCTGCGCCGCCTCGAGCCGGCTGCTGGCGAGCTCTTCGAGGATGCCGCAATTGATCAGGAAGCGCGCCTGCGACGTGTAGCCCAGAACATCCAGGCCGCTGGCAAGCGCGGCCTGCGCGCACGCGGAAAAATCCACATGCGCCGTGATGTCATTGAGCCCGGGCATCCAAAGCGGATCGGCGTGCGCCCGTTGCCGGTAGTGGCACATGAGCGTGCCCATCGCGCGCTGCGGATGGTAGTACTCGCGACGGGGAAAGCCGTAGTCAAAAAGCAGCACGAGCGCGCGCTGCAAGCCGTTGGCAAGTGACAGTATCCAGTCGCGGGCCCGAGGACAGAGCTCGGAGCCGTAGCCCGGCGGCAGCGCTCCGACTTGCGCCTCGATTGCCGCGACCTGCTGCGCGAGCTCGCGGTCAGCCGTGCGCGCGGCCAAGCGCAGCTCTCCGCCCTCGCAGCGCACGCCGCGCTCGTAGACCGCATGGTCGCCGCGCACGAACAGGCGTACCGGCAGCACGTCGAGCACCTCGTTGGCGATCACCACGCCCTCGAAATCTTGCGGCACTACGTCGAGCCAGGCCACGGGCAAGTCGGCCAGACGCTGCTGCTGGCGCTTGCGCAGATCGGCCGAGACCTCGACGATGAAATACGCCTCGAGCGGGCATGCGCGGGCCCGCAGGCCCTCGATCAGGTCCCGGGCCAACGCGCCCGTACCTGCGCCGAACTCCACAACGCGCGCCGGCAGCTGCCCGAAGGTCTCGAGGAGTTGCGCGGCTATGGCCCGCGCAAACAGTGGCGAGAGCTCCGGGGCCGTGACGAAGTCGCCCTGGGCGCCGAACTTGGCGCCGCCCGCGTCGTAATATCCCAAATCGGGCTCGTAGAGCGCCATCTGCATGTAGTCGGCAAACGACAGCCAGGCGCCGCTCTCCTGCGCTATGCGCTCACAGATTCGCTCTTGCAGCAAGCGGCTGCGCGATTGCTCAGCAGCGTCGGGCTGCGGCAGAGACGGCTCGGCCGTGGGTGCAGGCATGGGGGAGCGAGGCGGCTTGGGCTGCGGTGTTGCGGCGATGGTAACCCGACGACCCGATACACTGGCGTTTGGCGACACCCCCCAAAGCATCCATGAGTGCGGCGGCCCCTTCTACTCGCATTGCCCTGGTTACCGGCGGCGCGCAGCGCATCGGCAGGGCGATTGCCCTGGCGTTGGCGCAAGACGGCTGGGACGTCGCGGTGCACTTTCGTGCCTCGCGCGAGGCAGCGACGGCCACCGCGGCGGATATTCGCGCGCTGGGCCGGCGCGCGCACGCGCTGGCGTGCGATCTGACCCAGCCCGACGCGGCGCCGACACTGCTCGATGCGTGCGAGCAAGCGCTGGGTGCGCCGCAATGCGTGGTAAACAACGCCTCGCTGTTCGAGGCCGACGCGGCCACGGACTTTGCGCTGGACCGCTTTGAGGCCCACATGCGCATCAACGTTGCCGCGCCGCTGGCGCTTGCGCGCGCGCTGCACGCGCGCCTTGCGCGCGATGCCCGGGGCGTGGTCGTGAACTTGCTCGATCAGAAGCTGTGGAATCCCAACCCGGATTTTCTTTCCTATACGCTGTCCAAATCGGCGCTCGAGGCCGCCACGGGGCTGCTGGCCCGGGCGCTGGCCCCGAAACTGCGCGTCGTGGGGGTGGCCCCGGGCATCACCTTGCCTGCGCCCGGCCAAACGGCCGCCGGGTTCGAGGCCGCGCATCGGGCCACGCCCCTCGGGCAGGCGAGCAGCCCCCTGGACGTTGCCCGCGCAGTCGTGTTTTTGGTCAACGCGCCCGCCGTCACGGGAACGTCGCTGCTCGTCGACGGCGGACAGCATCTGGTGCCCAGCGCGCGCGACATCATGCTCCTGAAATCCTGAATCGCTTTGCCTGTGTCCATCCGATGGGAACGCTGCTGACGGATCCGCGCCTGGCCCAATGCCGGCGCATTTTTCTGCGCGACTGGGCGATCGATGCCAACATCGGCGTGTACTCGGCCGAACGCCACGGTACGCAACGCCTGGTGCTGAATCTGGACGTCTACGTCGCACTGAGCGCATCGACGCCGCGCAATGACGACGTGCGCGAGGTCATCGACTATGACTTCGTGCGTGCGGTTGTCCAGCAGCGAATCGCCCGCGGCCACATCAACTTGCAAGAGACGCTTGTCGACGACATCGTCGCGGAGCTGCTGCGGCGCCCGGGCGTGGAGGCGGTGCGGGTCTCCAGCCAAAAAACCGAGATCTATGCCGATGCCGGAGTGGCGGGCATCGGCGTCGAGGTCCTGCGCTTTCGGGAGGCATCATGAACCGTCGCGGCGCCGAAAGCGGCGCAGTCGAGCCGAGCGCGGGCGAGGCCGCGCACTACGAGCGGCGTGCGCGACGCGCGGCCCTTGAGGAGCGCAAGCTCGAAAAGCGGCTGGTACGACTCGCCGGCCAGGCCATCGGCGACTTCGGCATGATCGCACCCGGCGATCGCGTCATGGTCTGCCTCTCCGGAGGCAAAGACAGCTATGCCTTGTTGCAGGTACTGCGCATTTTGCAGGCGCGCGCACCCCTGTCCTTCGAACTCGTCGCCGTAAACCTGGATCAGAAACAACCCGGCTTCCCGGCGCACGTGCTGCCCGAGTATCTGCGCGCGCAGGGCGTGGCGTTTCGCATCGAAACGCAAGACACCTATTCGATCGTCCGGCGCCTGATTCCCGAAGGCAAGACCACCTGCTCGCTGTGCTCCCGGCTGCGCCGCGGCGTGCTCTACCGGGTGGCAACCGAACTCGGGGCCACGAAAATCGCGCTCGGACACCATCGCGACGACATTTTGGGCACCTTCTTTTTGAACCTGTTTTACGGGGGCCGGATGAAGGCCATGGCGCCCAAGCTCGTGTCCGACGACGGCCGTCACATCGTGATTCGGCCGCTTGCCTACATCGCGGAAGCCGATCTGGCACGCTATGCGGCAGCCAAGCGATTTCCGATCATCGCGTGCAATCTGTGCGGATCGCAAGAAAACCTCAAGCGCAAGGAGATCGGGCGGATGATCGATGAATGGCAGCGACGCCATCCGGGCCGGGTGCACAACGTCTTTCACGCGCTCGCGCGCGTGACGCCCTCGCACCTCCTCGATCGTTCCTTGTTCGATTTTGCCGGGCTGCAGCCCACGGGAGTTGCGAATCCCGAAGGCGACTGCGCTTTCGATGAGCCGCCGCTAGAGGCGGGCCTCGACGCGCGCGCGCATCCCGTGGTTGACGCCCCGGCACCGGGGCCTAAGTCCGAGCCGGTGGCTGCGGTGCGCTCGCGAGCGCATCGAGCGAGCGCACAACCGCGGCGCACAACGCGCGTGTCGGCTCGCAGCCCGCGGACAGGCGAATAAATCCCTCGGCCACGCAATCGCCCCAGCGCGTACGTCGTTCCGCCGAGGAGTGCACGCCGCCAAAGCTCGTCGTTGGCCGCAGGTACGGGCAGCCCTCGATGAACCGCTCGGCGGCATCCCGGCTGGCGAGCGTCAGTCCGATCAGTGTTCCGAAGCCGCTCATCTGCGCGCAGGCCAAATCGTGCGCGGGGTGCGAGGGCAGCCCCGGGTAGGTGACGTGCACGCTTGCAGGGTGCTGGGCCAGGGCCTGCGCGAGCGCCTGCGCGTTGGTTTGCATGCGCTCGATGCGCAGCTCGAGCGTGTCGAGTCCCCGCTGCAGCATCCAGGTCTCGAAAGGACCGGGAATTGCCCCGCAAATGCGGCGCCAGTCGAGCACGCCGGCGAGCAGCTGGGCGTCGCGCGAAGTCACGTGCCCGAAGACCAGGTCCGAGTGGCCGTTGAGCAGCTTCGTGTCGGAGTAGACCACCGCATCGGCGCCCAGGTCGAGGGGCCGTTGGGCGAGCGGCGTCATGAGCGTGTTGTCGATCACCAGATGCGCACCCGCGGCATGCGCGCGGCGCGCACAGTCGCGGATATCGATGAGTTCGAGCAGTGGATTCGATGGCGTCTCGAGCAAGATCACTCGGTAGCCGGCAAAGGAGTGGCGTGCGATCTGTGCGGTCGGGCAGGTGATGACATGCACCCCGTTGGGTGCGCAATACTTCTCGGCCGCGGTGCGCGTACCCATGTATCCGTCGGCCTGCAGCAGGAGTCGATCCCCGCTGCGCAGGCAACTGGCGAAAACCGACGCGACGGCAGCCGCACCGGAGGGAAAGATGATCGCGTTGGCCTCTTCGAGCGCGCCCAGCGATTCCTCCAGGGCGGTCCAGCCCGGATTGGACCAGCGGGCATACTGGTACGGTCCCGACGGATCGCTGGCCAGGCAGTAAATGGCCGCGGGCACGATGGGCGGGGAAAAGGCCGTGCCCGGCGCCGTTTGCTTGGAGTGGCGATGCAAAAACTCGGCAAACCGGGCCTGCGCGGACTCTGGCGCGCGCGGCGGCTTTGCACCGGCGGGTTTGCTGCCATCGTTGCTCATCGTGTGCCTCGCATCGCGTCGGCCGTGATGGCTGGAAAAAAGCCGCCGGCACAGACGCGCTGCACGAAGGTTAGCGCGCCGCGGGGCGGCTGCTAGCTTAAGATCCGCAATTTTCCGGCAAAAAATCCATCGATCAACGAAAACGCTCAGGGACGCTCCGCCGTGGATTCCCATTTGCATCGTGAAGCGCACTTTCAGTCCAGTGATCTGGTGCGCGATGTGGTTATCGGCATGGCCGACGGCCTCACGGTTCCGTTTGCTCTGGCCGCCGGCATCAGCGGTGCAGTGGCCTCCGTGAGCACGGTGATTGCCGCGGGCGTCGCAGAAATCGCCGCGGGCGCCATCGCCATGGGGCTGGGCGGGTACCTCGCCGCGCGCAGCCAGGCGGAGCACTACGCCGCGGAACTCGCCCGCGAGGAGCTCGAAATCGTCGAAAAACCGCTCGCCGAGGAGGCCGAAGTTGCCGAGATTTTTGAGCACTACGGCTTGAAATCGGAGCACTACCTCGGCGTGATCCAGGGCCTGCGCCAGCGGCCGATCGCCTGGCGCGATTTCATGATGCGCTTCGAACTGGGGCTCGAGCGGCCCGAACCGGAACGTGCGCAGCGCTCGGCGCTCACCATCGGTGCAAGTTATGTCGTGGGTGGTGCCGTGCCGCTGGCTCCCTACGCCGTGCTGCACTCGGTGGAGCAGGCGCTGCCGTGGTCGGCCGCCGTGACGCTGGCCGCTTTAGCCGTGTTCGGATTCGTCAAGGCGCGCTATACGGGGGCCGCACCACTGCGCTCGGCCCTGCAGACCATGAGCATCGGGGGCATGGCGGCCGCCGCGGCCTTCGCGCTTGCACGCGCGGTAAGCTGATCGCGGGCGGCCTCTAGCCCAGGAAGAGCCGGTAGGCGCTGCTTTCGGTCTCGTCCTGGTAGTGGTAGCCCAGCTCTGCCAGAAAGCGCTTGAGCGCGCCGCGGTCGCGCCGCGGGGCCTGCAGACCGACCAGAATGCGGCCGTAATCGGAGCCCTGGTTGCGGTAGTGAAACAGCGAGATGTTCCAGTTGGGCGACATGGACGTGAGAAAGCGCATCAGCGCGCCGGGTCGCTCCGGAAATTCGAAGCGAAAGATGCGCTCGTCGACCGCAAGCGGCGAGTGGCCGCCGACGAGATGGCGCAGGTGCAGCTTGGCGAGCTCGTCGTCGGTGAGGTCCAGCGTTGCAAAGCCCGCGCGCACGAAAATCCGCGCCAGGGAACGGGCGTCATCGCGCCCGGCCGTTTGGATGCCCACGAAGATGTGCGCGATCTTGCTGTCGGAAATGCGATAGTTAAATTCGGTCACATTGCGCGTGCCCACCAGCGCGCAGAAGCGCTTGAACGAGCCGCGCTCCTCGGGAAGCGTCACGGCAAACAGCGCCTCGCGCCGCTCGCCGACCTCGGCGCGCTCGGCCACGAAGCGCAGGCGGTCGAAGTTCATGTTCGCGCCGCTGGCAACCGCGACCAAGTTGCAGTCCCGCAGCCCCTCGCGCTCGACGTAGTGCTTGCAGCCGGCAACCGCGAGCGCCCCGGCAGGCTCCAAAACGGCGCGAGTGTCCTGGAACACGTCCTTGATGGCCGCGCACAGCGCGTCGGTGTCGACGGTGACGATCGCATCGACGTAGCGGCGGCACAAGGCAAAGGTATGACGGCCCACGACGCGCACCGCGGTGCCGTCGGAGAACAGCCCGACTTCGGCCAAGCGCACCCGCCGCCCCGAGGCTATGGAGCGCGCCATGGCGTCGGAGTCTTTGGCCTGCACGCCGATGAGCTTGACGCGGGGCTGAATTGCCTTGACGTAGCTCGCGATGCCGGCCATCAGCCCGCCGCCTCCGATGGGAACGAAGATGGCGTGGATGGGACCGGACTGCTGCGCGTGGTGCTGGCGCAAAATCTCCAGGCCGATGGTCCCCTGGCCGGCAATGACATCCGGATCATCAAACGGGTGCACGAAGGTCAGGCGACGCTTGGCCTGGAGCTTGACGGCGTGCGCGTAGGCGTCGGAGTACGAGTCGCCCGTGAGCACGAGCTCGGCGCCGCGGTTGCGGACTGCGTCGATCTTGACTTGCGGCGTGGTCACCGGCATGACGATCACCGCAGGTCCGCCGAGCTGCTGGGCGGCCAGCGCGACGCCCTGGGCGTGGTTGCCCGCCGAGGCCGCGATCACGCCGCGCGCGCGCGTGGCCTTGTCCAGGCCGACCATCTTGTTGTAGGCGCCGCGCAGCTTGAAGCTGAACACCGGCTGCAAGTCCTCGCGCTTGAGCAAAATCCGGTTGCCCAGGCGCGCCGAGAGGCAGGCGGCGGGTTCGAGCGCAGTCTCGGTGGCGACGTCGTAGACGCGCGCGTTGAGAATGCGGCGCAGGTATTCGTTGGTCGACATCGCGGCCGCTATTGTATGGGAGCTTTGCGACTCCGAGCACCGCGACCGCGGGCGCTACCCGCCGTCGCCCGCAGGGTCTTGCGCGTTAGCGTGCGAAACTCGCTTTACTGCCAGCCGTAGCGGCGCAGATAGGCGTGCTTGACCACCTGGGTGAGGCACACGTAGCCCAAAATGATCAATGCCGCCCATGGAAAGTAGGCTCCGGGCAGGGGCGCGAACTTAAACAGCGGTGCTGCGGGCCCCATAACCAGGTACATGCCGCTCACCACGACCAAAGCGGTCATCACCAGCAGCGGCGTCGCCGCACGGCTTTGCACAAAGGGGATCTTGGCCGTGCGGATCATGTGCACGATCAGCGTCTGCGTGGCCAGCCCTTCGACGAACCAGCCGGCCTGAAACAGCGCCTGGTGGCTCTCCGAGGTGGCGCCGAACACCCACCACATCAGCGCGAACGTACAGATGTCGAACACCGAGCTCACGGGACCGAAGACCACCATAAACCGGCCCAGGTCCTGCGGGCGCCAGCGCTGGGGCAACTGCAGCAGCTCCGCGTCGACGTTGTCGAAGGGAATGGCGATCTGCGAGATGTCGTAGAGGAGGTTTTGCACCAGCAGCTGCAGCGGCAGCATGGGCAAAAAGGGCAGAAAGGCGCCGGCCACGAGCACGGAGAAGACGTTGCCGAAGTTCGAGCTGGCCGTCATCTTGATGTATTTGAGCATGTTGGCGAAAGTGCGGCGCCCCTCCACCACGCCTTCCTCGAGGACGAGCAGGCTCTTTTCGAGCAAGATGATGTCGGCGGCCTCCTTGGCAATGTCCACCGCACTGTCGACCGAAATGCCGATGTCGGCCGCACGCAGGGCCGGCGCATCGTTGATACCGTCGCCCAAAAACCCGGTGACATGGCCGCGCGAGCGCAGGGCGCGCACGATCCGCTCCTTGTGCGCGGGCGTCAGACGCGCAAAGACGTGCCGCTCCTCGACCGTTTGCGCCAGCTGCACTTCGTCCAATGCCTCGATTTGGGCGCCCACCACGATGTGCTCGGCGTCCAGACCGACCTCGCGGCAGATCTTCCGAGTGACCAGATCGTTGTCGCCGGTGAGGATCTTGACCGCGATTCCGTGAGCGGCCAGCGCGTCGAGTGCGGGTTTGCTCGACTCCTTGGGCGGATCGAGAAACGCGATGTAGCCGATCAGGGTGAGATCGCGCTCGTCGCCCAGGCCGTAGCTGTCTTGCGTCGCGGCCGAGTCGCGCGCGGCCACGGCCACCACGCGCAAACCCTCGGCGTTGAGTTCGGCGGTCACGGCGCGGACGCCTGCGAGCAACTGGGCAGTGAGCGGCTCGACTTGTGCCGCGCGCTGAACCTGCGAGCACACGGCGAGAACCTCCTCGACGGCACCCTTGCAGATCAGGCGGTGCTGCACTTCCTGGCCGGCGGCGTCGGGCGTTGCGACCACCACCGACATGCGCCGGCGCGTGAAGTCAAAGGGGATTTCGTCGATTTTGCGGAAGGTCGCGGCGATCGTACCCTGGTTGCGCATCTGCGCGTGCTCGAGCACCGCCACGTCGAGCAGGTTCTTCAGGCCCGTTTGGTGGTAGCTATTCAGATAGGCATATTCGAGCACCGTATCGGAATCGGTGCCGAAGGCGTCGAGGTGGCGGGACAGAAAGATGCGGTCCTGCGTGAGCGTGCCGGTCTTGTCGGTGCACAGCACATCCATGGCCCCGAAGTTCTGGATCGCGTCGAGTCGCTTGACGATGACCTTCTTGCGCGAGAGAAACACCGCTCCCTTGGCCAGCGTGGAGGTCACGATCATCGGCAGCATCTCGGGTGTGAGTCCGATGGCCACGGACAAGGAGAACAAGAAGGCGTCCATCCAGTTGCCCTTGGTCAGGCCGTTGATGAGCAGCACGATGGGAGTCATCACCATCATGAAGCGGATCAGCAGCCAGCTGACCTG
>Ga0187769_10000557_pt1 | contig 20517 bp, 17 predicted proteins | sample 0116_SJ02_MP02_1_FD_133140 | JGI IMG/M metagenome (GOLD analysis project Ga0187769, IMG submission 133140) | Tropical peat soil microbial communities from peatlands in Department of Meta, Colombia - 0116_SJ02_MP02_10_MG | ecosystem: Environmental > Terrestrial > Soil > Wetlands > Peat | place... | reverse complement strand
GTCGTGAATAACGTAAGCTCGACCTACAACATGGGCTTAACAGTGACCGTTGAACCCATACCGAGCGGAACAATGCTAACGCAAGCCTTCTCCGGGAACCTGTACATGTATGCGCTTGGATGGTTTGACGACTATCCATGGGCAATAGACTTCACAGGCCCAATGTACAAACCCTACGGAACCTACCCAGCCCCTGACGGCTGGAACATTCCACAAATGGGGACCTTGTATCAGGGCTCAGTGAACGCAAGTGCAACCGGCGATCTAGCGAGTATCGCAAGTGACACTGACCAAATGAACACCTTAGCCAACCAAGCGGTGATGTACCTCTGGACAGTGTACCCGCAATTCTTCTGGGTGATGACTTCCACCATTCAGGGATTCTACTGGAATCCGACGCTAGGCGCGAGTGGACCACTATTCGCAACGCTTTCGCCAGCAACAATGACGTCGACAACAACATCAGCCGCTGCGGCACCCAGCTCCAACTTGACCCTTGTAGCGGGTTTGGTCGTGGTTTTCATTATCATAGCCATTGCCGCATTTGTCGCACGAGGACGCAAGAAAACAAAGACCTGACAGAGTGAGGGTTAAACCCCTCACCTCCCTTTCTTTTTCTTCTATTCCCGTGCACGCCGGAACGTTCTTTTCAGAAACGAGCCTCAATCATTCATCCGCTTGAAGTCGCATCTCAGTGTAACACTACGGATAGTATTGCGGCCGCTCCAATTATTACGAAGACAAGGAACGAGAAAATCCTAATCCGGTCCAACGATAGAACTCTGCTCAGCCTATTGCCAATGGTAGTCTCAACAGCTCACCGAACCTCACTTTTAGCTAACATGCGCCCATCCATTACCAGGAGCAGTTGCGTTTGATCGATCAAATGCAGCGACGATCAGGCCCAGGGTCATGCGAGGTGTGTGGACGAGAACCGGCGACCAGAAGGGCGAAGTTCAGCGCACAGTATCTACAATCAACCTCGGCCGCAGTCTTTGAAGAGGAAAACCTTGTCGGCGCCCAACTAGAGAAGAGGGTCTGTGAAAACTGCCTGAAGAAGTTACAGGAAGCCAAGAACGTCACGGACTTGACATTCGAACGGTTGTAGATTTCATTTCGTAAGCGATCTGGGACTTTGGTCCTATTTAGGCGAAGAGCTCGATCCATATCCCATTAGGGTCCTCAATGTACGCCCATCTAGAGCTGTCTGTTTTCATATCCAGTTTCGTTCGGAAACCAAGGTTTTCAGCGGTGCGAAGTGCCTCGTCTAGGTTATTGACTCTGAAAGCCAAATGGTCGAGACCTTCGCCGACAAGGTATGGGGTGTTATGGGGGCTGTTCGTGTCGTAGTGATTGAGTTCTAGCTGAAAGCCCCCCTCTTTGCTTTGAATATTGGCTACTTCACCCTTCGAATTTTCTATCTTGCTCTTGCCAACCAGTTTCATTCCGAGGACTTTCGTGTAGAAGTTGATCGATTGCTGCATGTCCTTGACCCTAATGCCTACGTAAGTGAAGTCAGCTTCCATTAAATTTCACCAAGAAACGAGGATTTGACCTGACTAATAATTCTGACAGGGCCTAATATGGTAAGTAATCAATGAACTTACCTTAGGAGTAGCTCGACAGTAATCGCCGCCAACGCTTTAATTCGCACTTCCGCCACTGCATTAGTGATATCTATGGCCAAGCCGTCCAAAGTCACTTCTTTCGTTAAACGTGTCGGCCCATTGATTCTCCTCGTGTTGACGGTGACATCGATGTCCCCGCTTATCACGTCGGTTCAGGCATTCCGAAGGTTTCCTCCTCCAGTCCAAGTATGCTTCGCCGTCTTCGGTACGAGCCCTCAGGGCGTAATCTATTACGCCTATTTCTATCGGAGGGCTATGGCGACGCATTTGGCTGCCAGGTGGATTGCGGCTGGATGGACGCATGTGATCATAGTGGGCGGAGTCTGCTAGCCCAGAAACGCATAAGCAATGAATCAGCTTTCGTCGTAATCCATAATGCAGCGACTGTAATCATCGAACTCGTTCAAGTGAGCGTTTAGGTGGAGGTTTGATACCCAAGTTCTTGGCCAGTTTTCGCACTTCCTCTTCGCTCATCCAATCGACTTTCAAGTAGTCAAAGAGTTCCTTGTCTGACATACCAAGCCTCCGTCCTTCCGTTATGGCTAGTTTGTAAGCCTCGAGTTCTGTGGGGCGATTGTGGTACTCATAATTCTCGTCGAAGAGCGGTTTTCCTTCCCTAAACTGTTTTACGTGAACTAGCTCATGGATTACATCCAAGTACTTGCTGACCGGCTCCCCTTCGCGGAGGTAGTATGCGCTGACAATCAGATGCCCATCCTCGTCGCTTACACCCATATAGCCAAACTTTGAACTAAAGAACTCAACCTTCAGGCTTCTGAGAACCTCGCCGGTTCGCTCGCCAAAGATTGAACGAACGGCGGGTATTTCATCGAACCCTTTGAAGAACTCGGGAAAATCATGCAATGCAATTGGAACACGGGTGGGAATCTGGACTTCCGGAATCGCAAACTCTCTCAAACACACTCACCCAAGAATCAGTCTCTGAAACCATGCGTACCGGTTAATCTTCTTCTTCTGTTCGCTTAGCCGTGCTTCGCTTCGGAAGCAAATTTACTCTCTTTCGAAGCGCGCCGTAGACGCCTAATACAACGAAGAACATTATCGTAAGCGCAACCATAAGCGGAACGAGCGTAACGTTACTGCAGCTAGAAATGTAATTGTCTGGGGGCAGAATTACACAGGCTTTTCCTTGCAACCAAAATACTTGAACGTCGATTGGGTATTGGTAGAACGCCTGTTGTGCATCCGCTAGAGCTGCCGTCTCCGATGAAATCTCAAGCCCAATCAAGAAGATGCAGGACATAAGAATCCCTGCCAGATACGGCAGGACTTTCAGAAGCCTACTAGCCCTAACCATAGCCACTCCCTAAACCAATCAGCTATTTGTATGCTATTCCTCAAGCTCAGACGAAGGGTTAAACGCTCGGGCCTGTCGGTGTAGGCTTGTGGGCCGGTAGTTCAGCCTGGTATACTGGAGCGTCTGGCTCAGGCCGAAGAACGTCCGGTTTGCAGGCGAACGCAACCAAATGTCCGGAAGGCCGCGGGTTCAAATCCCGCCCGGTCCACCATCACCTAGTTGAATTCTAGTTGAAACTTAAATGTTTAACAATTATTGGTTCGCTGGCTTCAACTTTTTCGTGATAATCGCGAAGAGGATTACAGTTCCAGAGCCAATAAGCCCCGCAAGTATGAAAGCCATCAGCCAAGTCAACTTTTCGCTTTGAAGTGAAGTAGTCATGGATGAGCTAACAGTTGTTGACCGTGTAGCCACTTTTACGGTTGATGGCATGTTCGGGCTCTCGGCGGGCAGATAGTAAGCGTATGGTATGTTGGAGGGTAGGACAACATTCGTCATGTGATTTCCTCCAGCCAGCTCGTGCAAGGCATACAAGTCCAATGTAGATGGATATTCGTCCTGATAGTACAGACACATGAGATCTTGAAACGTGCAGAGAGAAAATGAGGACCAAGGGAGATCCGGTAAACCGAGGGCATGTCCGAACTCATGGAGCACAAGATACATGGAATCGTTGTCTGGATTGATTAGACGTTTAATGTCAAGGAAAACTATGGCTTGGGTAATATTCCCAGAATAATTGAAGCGGAGAGTGGTGCATCCTTCTACCCCTAAGGGCGTCGAAGGGCAGTAGTTGCTGACTGTCCAATAGTCGGTGAAGTCAACCAAGACATTGGGTGGCCGTTTACCGATGAGGAATGTGTAGACATTTCCATTTGGAAAATACATTGCCCTAAACCATAATTGGGCCTCGTTCCACGTCTCAGCAGCTTTCACGACCATATCACGGCCCATTGCCATTGAGGGGCTAGAAGCGAGGCTGACATCTATCGTTCGCCCCGCCCAACTGACCCCGAAAGTAGGCATCCAGTAGTGAGATTCCCCACTAACCATGGGACTCGTCAAAGCGAGAATGGCCAGTAGAACTACGAAGAAGTACAGTCTGCCCTTGCCGACGAAGCGAAATTTTAGACTAGCAGATGCGGTATTCCTTCGGTGCATGGATAACCATCCACTTGCCCTCTCAAGAACCTTTTCCACGGAATGCGGCAGATTCGAACCATTACGAAACGCCTATTTGCCACTCGATTCCCGAACCCTTAAGATTCTACTGGGTTTGAATCCCACACGGTCCACCAAAACGAAAAAGATGCCACGCTCCTGGCCAGCCACCCCCCCGGGGGCCATAGTTTTCTATGGCAGCAGGCGAAGCGGCTGGTTCGAGACTAGATGCCTGCTTTCTTCGAGATCTCTTACGTAGCGACGGAAGGCCTTACGCCGTTCGCCACACTCCAATTGTTGGAGAGCTACTTGCTTTCTCTCAACCTCCAGATACCGAACTCACCCACAGTCTGCCCCGTCTCGACCGGGTTGTACCATTTTCGTTTGGTTCCAATCACGGAGCGCATTTTCCACCCGGTTCCCTTCGGTTTATCGTCAATGGCTTTTGATAGGTTGTCTATTTTTGATGTGACATCCTGTTTCTCCGATTCGGTCAGATTTGGGGCTTCGGTTACATACTGCTTTAGTCCCTTGAGGTTAGTGGTCACGGTATACCAGAATCCCCAGTCGGCGGCGAGCAGGGTAGCTATGAAGTCTGCGTTGATTCGGTTTTTTTCTTCCTGAAGAGCGATCTCATGGGCGTGGAGGAGTAGGATGGTGTCCTTGACGTCCTTCTCATCGGGAAAGACTATCTGCACTTTCTCCAAGAGAAGATCGGTTGGTGTAACCGTCGGTGAGTCCAACTCCAATCGTCCACGGAAATCTAACGGGTGGTTCGCCGCTAGCAGCTTATCGAAGAAGACGTCTACATAGAACCATCCCTTCGGGTGGAAGTATATCTGCCTCTGTGTGGCGGCAGTTGACATTGTTGATGGCCTCTTCTCATAGCCCATCTCATTGAAGAAAGCCTGCAGCTGATTCTTGCGAAACTTCATAAGTGTCATGAAATCGAGATCCGTGTACTCCTGTTGCCCTTCCCCGAGCCGAACAAGTTTCTTGGCAAAATCCATGAATTCCGAGCAGTGAATACGAATGGCCACTCCACCAAGCAGCCGCAGCGGAATCTGGCGTTTCGATGCTTCCTCAGCAAGTCGCTCCCCTTCTTTTAGAAAGACTTCGGTTGGGATTATTCCGCCCCACTCAGCTGGCATATCGATAATTCGTTCTTCCAACGAATTCACCGTTGAGGACATTACTTGCTAGATCTCGCTCATACATTTTGCGGAAAATTACTAGGCTATAGTTGCTCTTCGCTGACTGGCGTGGTTTTCACTCTGTAGATGAAGTATATGCCCAACAGGAATGTGGACATTACGACGACGGCGATCGTTACGGCGAGTTCCGCAATGGACCAGGATATGGGTATCATGGTGTTAGCGAATGCGTTTGCTGGCAGACCCGTATCACCGGTTATCACCATGTAGGGAGCGCGCGAAGCATCGCTCACTGCCTCGGCGACCGGCACCATTAGGAAAGCGGCGATAATGAGAACGAACGAGGCTGACTTGCTAAGCTTACCTTTCCTGGCTAAAGCGAACAACGCGCACCCTGAACCACACGCAATCAATGCTAGAATCGGATACAGGACGAAGACAGGCAGAAAATTGTACTGAGCAATTGTTAGGTTTCCTGTGATAGCCGCGAAAATGTAGGGCGATACTGCCCGAAGCGAATAGAAGAAATAAACCCCCAGAACCGTTGCCACGACTAGAAGGGGTATCCCCAGTTTCAGGAAATAGGTTGTTTCTTTCACGCTCATTTCATTTTCACTTCCCCGCGACCTCCAAGCGTAGATTCCGGCCGCGACCAAAGCTGACATCGCTAGTGAGCCGACCCAACTCCAGATTACCCATGTCGGGTAGATGGGGTTTCCGAAGATGGCATACAAGTTACCTTTCAGCGCTTCACTCAAACCGACAGGGTCGTCGACGAATGCGAAGATCATCCTGAAGCCCGCGGGAACTAGAAGTGCGCCGAAAGCCATCAAACATCCTACGAACAGGTGGAGCCTCCTTGAGATTTTGCCCCAAGTATACCAGTAAATCGCTATTGATGGGATTGTGATGAGGATTCCGACCAGAGCGACGGTGATCGGTACGAAAAGAACTGTTGTGGCAATGTAGGTCAACGTTGGCCACAAACCCGCTAGAGCAACGGTAATCCAAGTGCCCCACACTCCGGCAACCAGGTCGGTAAGAATCAGGTACTTGAACGTCCGCTTGGCGACATCCATCAGCTTGGCATCCTCACTCCTGTAAGAGAGATATTCTGTTATGGGAATGATCACGGAGAAACCGAGCACGAGATTGACGAAAGTTATGTGAACGAGCGTTGCGATTCCCAGAAGAAGGAAGGCCATCCAAGAAACAGGAGTAAAGCCCAGCATTAGCCTCGCACAACCTCAACCTGTTTTTCTATTTCTATCAGCGATTTCGTTGGTATGAAGTAGAGCGCTACGATCCCGCAGCCAAAGACCATTACCTCAACTAACATGATGAAATAGCTGAAGACGGGCGTGATCGGGTTTGGTGTTATCAGTTGCTCCGGGCGGACGAGTCCATAAATTGTCCATGGTTGTCTACCTAATTCTCTGACGGCCCAACCCGCAGAACCCGCAATGATGGCTAGAATGGCCGCGGCAAATGAGCTGTACAGTAGAAATCGTTCAGTGGTCATTCTAACCACAACTCGAACCAACTGGTCAATTCTCCGTGAGTAGAGTCCGAGATATGCAACGCTGAATACGAGGAGAAGCACACCAGAGGCGATCATAGCGTAGTAGAGTGGAGATAGAACAGGCATAATCACTTCTGCCTTGCTAATTGTCAATGTGGCTGAAGCTGGATCGATGGACTTGCTTGTCGTAGCCGCTAAGTCGCTAAAGCCTGGAAAGACGTAACTTGGATTGAAGTTTGAGATAAGCCCGATGAGCGGATCCACGCCGCCCCTAAAGCCTTCCATCGACAAGAACTTTAGGTATTGATAACTGTAGACTATTCGCGCCATCTGATCGCCCGACACAATTGTGAGAATAGTCGCCAGGGCCCCAACCCCATATGAGAATTTGACAGTCCTGAGGAAGAATCCACTCTGGGCTCTTTTTCCTCTCAGATAGCTGTAAGAAAAGATCGCCGCGGTTTCGAATGCAGCGATTACGATCGCGGTCAGTATCGTGTGTGCAGAGGTGACAACCGCGTTGGGGTTTAGGAGGACGACGTAAGGATCATAGAGCAAGTAGCCTAAGGAACTAATGACGCTAGGTGATGCCATTACGAGAGAGCCGGTTTTTGGTAGCGTCTTGTAAATCGTAACTAGCGCCGTCGAGTTTACGGCGGATGGGCCGATTACTGGGCTCCAAGGCAATATGGCTTGAACAAGTGATCCGGTGCCCCATGGGGTTTGCATCCAACTGTTCGCCGTGAGGATAAGTACAGCCGAAGCCGAGGATCCTAGCAAGAGGAAGAGACCAATTGCCCAATGAAGCCATTGACGCTTCATCCTTTCCCACGTGTACAAATAGAGAGCTAGGAAGACGACTTCGGTGAGGAAAGCGAAGAGTTCAAACACCAAAGGAATGAAGAAAAAGCTCCCTATCGCAAGCAGCACGCCAGACCAGATCTGAACTAGGCCGAATTCAACAAGCGTCCCAGTTACCGCGCCGAATCCAAAAGAAATTGCCCAAACAACCGAGATTCGTCTTGCAGCCTCAGTGTACTGCTTATCCTTTCTGATTATGCCAAGAGCCTCTAAGGGCAGAACCACGTACGGCAGGCCAACCGCTAGGCTGAGGAAGAACGCGTGAACGTAAATTCCAAGGATCGTCATCGGCTCGGCGGCAGCCGCGTTAGCCGCCGAGGAAGAAGGGTAGGGCTGAAGAGCAAGGTAAAGGCCAATGAAAAGAGCGATAGTGAGGATTCCGACGGTCAACCATAAGAATCTCGAATGGGGCAAACTAGGGTGACCGTTTTCCCCGACTTTTCGTAAATATATAGTCGTGCCGAGCGCTTTCCACATATGATGTCCTCACTCATCGGTAACTTAGGCGAAAGGACCCAGGCTACGGGCCCCGCGCCTTGTGAATGTTTGAAAGAACATTTTAACCGATGCTCGTCAGAATGTCTCAACCTCGGTGATGTACTAAGCAAGTGATGCGGATATGTCGGCTGATCATTTTGACGTGTCGGGAAAAGGGTTCAAACATTTGACACCCACTCGCGAAGCCCTGAGGCTTATCACGAGCAGAGTTCCGCAGCATGTTCAAGAAACGGAGGATATCCCTCTCTCCTCGGCGCTCCATCGTGTTCTAGGCGAGGATTTATTCTCCCCAATCGATGTGCCGAGTTTTGATCGTGCGGCAATGGATGGTTATGCGGTCAGCGCGGAAGACACCTACGGTGCCTCTCCTAACTCACCGATCGTGTTGAAGCGTGTGCTCGAAACGGCTGCCGAGACAGTTGTTGTCAAGAAAGGGGAAGCTTCTCAAATTGTTACTGGCGGCCCGATGCCGCCAGGTGCTAACGCGGTTGTAATGAGCGAATACACCACCGAAATGACTGATGGAACTGTGGACGTGACCGCCGAGGTTCACCCGACGGAGAATGTTTCGCGAATTGGGGAAGACCTTCGAAGGGGAACACTGATCTTGAGAAGAGGAGAGCGGTTACTTCCGCAAGATATTGGCATGATCGTATCCTTGGGCTACGACCATGTAAAAGTCAAGCGCAGGCTGAAAATAGCGGTTCTTTCGACGGGCAACGAAATCCATGATGGCCCTTTGACAGGGTCCGGTGTAAGGGACGTGAACCGCCCGACCCTTTTGAATGCCGTACGCGAAATAGGCTGTGAACCAATTGACCTGGGGATCGCAACCGATGAGTTTGACGTGATTCAAAGCAAACTTAAACAAGCAATGACTGATGCTGACATAATTCTCGTCACAGCCGGAACGTCCGTTGGGCCGCGGGATTTCGTTCCGCGAGTTATCGACGCCTTAGGCAGGCCCGGTCTCTTGGTACATGGGGTTGCAATGCGCCCATCAATGCCCACCGGGTTAGGCATAGTGGACGGCACGCCCATAATCTCACTGCCCGGATACCCTGTCTCCGCGTACTTAGCGTTCCTCGAGTTTGTTCCGGCGCTGGTGAACCACATGCTTGGAACGAACTCGCTTCAGAAGCCCATTGTAACCGCCAGGCTGACTAGACGAGTGGCTGGTGTCTTAGGTTCACGGACTTATGTGCGAGTTCGCGTCAGCCAATTGGAAGGGAGCATTTATGCCGAGCCCGTGAGCATATCCGGCGCAGGCATTCTAAGCAGCCTCGTCAGATCGAACGGTTTCATAATTGTGCCGGAGAGAGTGGAAGGCTACGAAGAGGGTGAATCGGTAGAGGTCGAACTATTCAGGCCGGTGGAGAGTCGCAATGCCGTCGCATGAGAGAAAAGTCTTCAGAGAACTCAGAAGCCTAGAGGACGCAATCACCACCTTCTGGTCAGCATATCGCCCCACTGAGCCATCGCCTGAGAGGCTGAGAATTCAAGATACCCTCGGAAGAGTTTTGGCGGAAGATGTCTTCTCAGGAATTGACGTGCCGGGTTTTGACCGAGCCGCCATGGACGGTTTCGCCGTGGTTGCAGAATCCACCTTCGGAGTCGACGATCAGCACCCAGTGAAGTTGATCGTGCTTGGTGAGGTCGAGGCCGGGAACGTCGCGGCCCACTCAATAACGGAGAGGGAGGCATTCGAGATTGCCACCGGCGCCCCAATGCCCAAAGGTGCCGACGCCGTTGTCATGGTAGAGTACACTAAGCGCAAGGGCGAATTTGTGGAAGCCTACCGATCCGTTACACCTGGCGAAAACGTAACGGGGACCGGAAGCGACATCATGGCTGGCGAACTCATACTTCGAAAGTTTCAAATGATAACCCCACGTGAGATAGGTTTACTCGCGGCTGCAGGCATCGATCAAGTCTCAGTGTATCGTAAGCCGCGAGTCGCTATCTTCTCCAGCGGAGACGAATTAATACAACCGGGTGAACCCTACGAATTCGGCCGCGTCTATGACACCAACGGGCCAGCCGTCGCCGCGTCGGTCGCTGAATGCGGCGGTGAACCGGCATTCCTAGGAATTCTCCCGGACAATTACCAGGTAGTGCAAGAGCGCGTTAACGCTGCCTTGACCGTTGCAGATGTTGTGATCTCGTCCGGAAGCACGTCCTCTGGTCCTGGAGATTTGTTCTATCGGGTGGTGGATGATCTTGGAGATCCAGGTGTGCTGGTCCATGGGTTGACGCTCAAGCCGGGAAAACCCGCGCTGGTAGGAATAGCTCGCGGTAAACCGATCTTCGGCCTGCCCGGCTACCCGACATCCGCCCTAATGATCTTCTATGTGCTGGTCGCCCCGATACTTCGAAAGTTATCGAACTTGATAGAGTCTCGACCAGACGCAGTCGAGGCAATTACGCCTCTGAAATTCTTCAAAGCAAGGGGTCGCCGTGAGCTCCTTCCTGTCCAACTGTTAACCGGATCCGACGGTAAATTCATCGCGTACCCAATGCAAAGCGGCTCGGGCGCAATCAGCTCATTCTCGATGGCGGACGGATTCGTGGACCTCCCTGAAACACAGGAGTATGTTGAAGAAGGAGAGAAAATGCAGGTTCAGCTTTTCGGCAGAGGCATCTCACCGCCAACACTCGTCGCCATAGGCAGCCACTGCGTCGGAATCGACATAGCCTTCTCATTGCTAAGAGCGAAAGACCCGGGATTCCTAGGGCGGACTATCAATGTTGGGTCGGTGGGTGGTTTCCGCGCCGTCGGACGCGGAGAGACAGACTTCGCGGGAGTTCACCTACAAGACGAAGAGACTGGAGAGTACAACATACCGTTCATTCCACGGTTCCACCTCGAGAAATCCGCATGTTTGGTTCGGGGTTACGACCGTGAACAAGGATTGATCATCAAACGGGGGAACCCGAGGAAGGTTCGAGGAATAGAGGATCTATTGCGTGATGACGTATCTTTCATCAATCGAAACAAGGGGTCGGGTACGAGGTTGCTGATTGATAGGCACCTAGCCACGTTAGCCGCCTCGCGCGGCATCCGCCTCGAGGAATTGTTAAAACGAATAGACGGTTACGGCTACGAGGCCAGGACTCACTCAGCAATTGCCGCAGCAGTGAAGAATGACCGCGCCGATCTGGGCTTCGGAATTAGAACCGTCGCTGAGGTACCTCAGCTAGAATTTATCAAACTGGACGACGAGAAATATGACTTCCTCATTCCGACAGATCGCATGAACAAGAAATCCGTCGCGGCCTTCTTGCATTTACTGAAGTCTAAAGAATTCTCTGAGACATTGCGAAAGCGTGCCCCCGGCTTGACAACTAATTCGCAGACAGGAACCTTACTCTTTCAGCCTTGAGTCCGGTTTTTTACAGGACTTCGACCGAAGTAGCCTTGAATAAGGCGTATACTTTGGATCCTATGTTCAGGTCCATTTCAAAGAATGAGCGTCGAGTGATTATTGCCGTTATCGGTGTTCCTCCTGCGATTCCTACGCGGACTGTGGCTCCCAGGTCGGTAACTTCCGCAACTGTCCCTTCCAATCTGTTGCGTGCACTACTGTCTACTCCATGTTTCAAGATAACGATGCTTTCCGGCCTGATGTGAAGCATAACCTGGCCTGTGCGGTCGGTTATAGCCTCGATTACGTTCCCCGCTCCAACATCAACTAGAGCAAGGTTCGCTTCGGATCGGATCACGCTACCATGAATCAAATTGTCTGACTGAAAGATACTCTCCGGTTTGGAGTAGGCTTTCTGGCTGAATTCCAGCGGCGAACCCACCTCCCGGATCTCACCCTCTCTAATCACACCGATTCTGTCGGCCAAAGAGGCGGCTTCGAATCGGTCGTGAGTTACGTGGATCACTGTAACGCCGGTCTGCTTATGGACACGTCGTAGGTAGTCCATAATAGTGCTCTTCGTTTCCGCGTCGACAGCTGAGAGCGGTTCGTCCAATAGGACTGCACGCGGTTCCACCGCCAACGCACGTGCCAACGATACTCTTTGCCTTTCTCCTCCGCTTAGATTCTTCGGAAATCGGTCAACGAGATTAGAAATGCCAAGCATTTCTAAGAGATGCGCCGAGCGTTTCTTTCTCTCCGGTTCTTCAACTCCTCTTGCATGGAGTCCGAACTCAATGTTCTTCCGAACTGTCATATTCTCGAAGAGTAGATAATTTTGCGGTGCGTAGCTTATCCTACGCTTTTCGGGCGGTAGATGAGAGACGTCCTCGCCCGACACGAAGATGCGTCCTTCGGTTGGGGAATATGCGCCTGCAATAGCTTCCAACAGCAGAGTCTTCCCTGAACCAGTTGGGCCGAGTAGGACGAAGTAGCTCCCTTCCGGAACTGTCAGATTGATGTTCTTCAGCGAAAAGTTGGCCCAAGAATTCGATAGGTTCTCAACCGCTATTCCGGCATTCAAATTAGACTTGCCTCTTTCTTTGTACTAGCTTGAAGAGAACGAAGATTCCCAGGTTGATCAATATCATAAGGGCCGCGACGTTGACAGCTCCCGGGCTCAACACTTCTCCATTTGAAATGGATTCATGTAGGCCATAACCAGCGTAAAGATTCCAAATTAGAATGGAAGCGACTGGCGGATAGTAGGCCATGATGAATAAGGCGCCGACTTCACTAGAGGCCCTTGCCCATGTCAGAATTGCACCGGTTACTACTGAACGCCATATGCTTGGCATCGTCACGTAGAAAAACGTGAAAGTCGAGGACGCGCCAAGGCTCCGGGATACCAATTCCAGCTTTGGGTCAAGTGACTTTATGGCTTCTTCAACTTGTTTGACCGTGTATGTGGCGCTAACAAAGACTAGAGTCAGGACTATGCCCATAACGTCGTCAGTCAGCCTCAGGCCGTAGCCTTTGAAAAGGGCGCCGACGAGTTCCGCGGAACCAAAGATTGTGATAAGAGCGATTCCCGCAACAGTGTGGGGTATCATTAACGGAATTTCAATAACGGAATCGATTATCGATCTGCCGCGAAATTCATATTTGCCAAGAAGGTAGCCTAATGGAATCCCAAAGATGACTGCAACCGCCGCGGTTAGGCCTGAGGTGTAAATCGTGAGTGCTATGGAGGAGACCGCTTCGGCATTGGTGATGGCGAGCATTAGGCCCGAGAAACTGCTTCCCAATATCAGGCTCAGGACCGGAGAGACCAGTAGAAAGAACAAGACGCCGCTTAATGCGGAAAGAACGAAGACGAATCTAATCGGGAAACCGGGCGATAAATGCAAGGGTCATTCTCCAGCGTTGTACAATTATTGAATTACAATTTCAACATAGCCCGTGCTGCCTCATAAGTCCGGAGAAAAACCCCTGGTGTTCAGGAGTTCGGGGGTGCCGACTAAGGTGGCGGCTGTACGGTAATGCCTGCCTGTTGGATTGCCTGAATGATGTCAGGCGGCACCGCTGAACTATTATAGACATAGACTGGGTTGAGAGGTTGCAGGCCGCTTGAGCTAAGGATCGACTGGCCCTGCACGCTGAAGAGCGCCTTGATGAAAGCTGCACCCATATTTGGATCTGGGCTGTTGGTCGGGATTGTCAGGTCGTAGAGGATGGGCGCTCCAGTGGTCACCTTGCCAGTAATGGTCACGTTAACTTGTGAGTACCAATTCGCCAGAGTAATGTTGGACAAGTTCACCTTTGGATCCAAGTTTAGGTAGGAAAGCTTGTGAGAAATTGCCTCTGATGAATAAGTCAGCACGTAGTCTACGGCTCCAGTTTCAAGTTGTGCGTCAAGCGTTGTCTCTGTTGGAACTATAATCAATTCATTTTTCGCGGCCTTTGTCACGTACAGCTGGTCGTAGATGTAGCTAGCGTTACCGTAGTAGAGCAAACCGGCGAGTTTGACCATGAATATTGCTTGCGAACCGCTGGGATCAGTATCCTTGTTAGAGACCCCGACGATCACGCCCGGTCGTGTGATGACCTGATACCAGTTAGCAGGCGTAATCTCAGTGGAGTACTTACTCTGGTTCGTATACATTACGGTCATAGCGTTCGAGGCGAAGACGATGTACCACGAAGCGTAATTGGGGATTAAGTCTTCTGGAATGATGCGGTAGTCCGCTGATGCGAATATGTCGAATGACTTGTTGGCCTCCGTAATTTCGTTCTTGGCAAGTCGGCTGCCTTCGAAGATGTAGTTGTAGCCCATCCCTGGATACTGTGTTCGCAATTCATTGTTTACGATCGAGTTGAATGGGACTTGGAGCGTGCCCGCAGCATCAACCAAAAGCGTATTGGGCACGTGAACGGAATTCACTCCAGAATTGTACCCAGTATAATATCCAGCTCCGTAACCGACAACTAACCCGATCACCGCAGCTAGGATCAGAAGGACTTTACCGTACTTTACAATCACGCTCGTTTAACCACGCCCTCCAATAAGCCCTACTGGCCTTACTATGGTATTGATATGTCTGTCGGTATATTTCAATCTCGAAGCGACTTCACTGGTAATGAGGGTCCAGTTTGAGCTTTGATTTGGTGATTCCCTTTTGCAGTCGCCTCTCCATGGTCCTATATTCTCTTAGTAGGGACTTACCGGCTGGGGTCAGTTTCGTTGCTCCGCCTCCTCTTTTTCTTCCATGAAGTGTTCCCCCTCGTCGTGTAAGAATCACAGGTTTTCCCAACCGTGCCTCCATTCTCCGAAGGTATCTCCAAACGAACTGATAGGACATATGAAGTTCCTTCGCCGTTGCCGATAGCGAACCCAGCCGTTCTATTGCGCCAAGGATCTGGGCCCCTCCCTTCCCAAGGACTCTCTTGCCATTGCAGAGAACGTAGAGCCGAAATGAGTAACGCAGCAGACTTTTTCGATTGCGCAAGGTCGTCAAAGTAACTAGCGCCTCTATTTAGAAGCTTTTTGACGATAATACAAAAAGATGTGTCGTGCGGGCTGACTCATGACTGGACCCTTTCAAAGATGGAATCGTGATACAATGCAATTCCTCCGCGTCCCTGGGTGAGGGTGTCGAAGCCCTTCTAATGGGGTGTATCGCCCTAAGAAGACCGGATTTACCTCTTGGGGAGATCGGATGCCAACATCCGCCTATAAAGTTCCGGAGACAGATTATTCTAGGTGTACTAGAAAAGCCAACGGAAGGAAGGGCGGTGTATTGAACGGCTACATGGGGAAGATACTCCGAGTTAACCTCTCAAATGGCCGGATAACTACCGAGGCTCTGCAAGAGCAAGTAGCGCGAATGTTCATCGGCGGGAAGGGGCTGTCGGCCAAGATTCTTTTCGATGAACTCGAACCGGAAACCGACCCACTGGGCCTCGAGAACAAACTTGTAATCGCCGCCGGTCCGTTAGGAGCGGTTCCGTTTTCAGGCAATAGTAGATTCAGCGATTGCGCCAAATCACCGCTAGGAATGGGATGGGGTGAATCATACAGCGGAGGCTACATGGCGCCGAAGATCAAACAGTCCGGTTTCGACGCTTTCATAATCGAGGGGATTTCCGATACTCCCGTTTGGCTTTACGTCAATGAAGGAAAAGCCGAGGTGCGTGACGCATCGAAATACTGGGGAAGGACAACTCTGGAAACCGAGAACGGTATAAAGAAGGAGTTGGGCGACACCGACAAACGCCAAACCAGCGTCGCCAGCATTGGACAGGCAGGTGAGAAACAAGTTCGCTATGCGGCGATCATGAACGACTTGAGAGAGGCCGCGGGAAGGTCAGGTATGGGCGCCGTTATGGGTTCGAAGAAGCTGAAAGCATGGGGCTGCAAGGGATCCCTCAAGGTCCCCGTTCATGACGACAAGAAACTCAGAGAGTACATGAGGCAATGCGTAACCGAGGTCAAGAAAGGTCCGTACATCAAATCCCTTCACGATTACGGCACCGCGGGGGACACAGACGATCTGAGCGCTTCGGGAAGGCTTCCGACTAAGAATTTCATGAGAGGAACATTTGAGGGAGCGGACAAGATCACAGGGGAGACAATCGTGAGTAGCGGTCTACTCACAGGTCGCGATACATGTTGGGCCTGCTCCACTAACTGCAAGCGAGTCGTAGATTCGAAGAGCCCCTATCTGCTGGATAAGGAAGTGGGCGGACAGGAATACGAGACTACTGCAGCATTCGGTTCTAATTGCGTGAATAGCGACATGTACTCCATTGCCAAGGCGAATCAACTCTGCAATCTCTACGGTTTGGACACGATCTCGACTGGCGTCGTTGTCGGCTTCGCCATGGAAGCATATGAGAGAGGAATAATCACGAAAGAACAGACCGGAGGGCTCGAATTGAATTGGGGGAGCCTGGACGCAGTTGTAAAACTCGTTGATCTCATCGGAAATCGAGAAGGAATCGGCGACCTTCTAGGCGAGGGTGTGTACAGAGCGGCTCAAAAGTTAGGCAGAGGCGCGGAAGAGTTCGCGATGCATGTCAAAGGCAGAGAAATCCCTATGCATGAGCCGAGGGGCAAGCGCAACGTTGGCCTAATGTACGCAATAGCTGACCGAGGGGCGTGTCACATGGAGTGGGAACATGACGACTTCTGGGAATCGGAAACATACATGAGGCCGGAACTTGGTTTGGTCGCATCTGAACTGCCGAACCGAACGCTTCTGGATTATGGGCTTAGCAAAGTCAAGATCGCCAAGGTTCAGGCGGACGTCTGGGCTATGTGCAATAGCCTCGTGGTCTGCGTCTTCGACATTTACCCAGGAGGCGGAATCGAACACAGCACCCTACTAGGCATACTGAACGCCGCCACGGGTTGGAACATGTCGATGAGAGACTACATGGAAGCCGGGGAGAGATCGATCAACATGACACGAGCCTTCAATACGAGAGAAGGACTCACAAGGGATGACGACACAATCCCCAAGAGATTGATGGAACCATTGCCCGATGGCGCTTTCGCCGGCAAACCATTCGGCCCAGACATTCTCGACTCAATGCTGGATAACTACTACACTCTGCGCGGGTGGGACAAGAAAACGGGGTCACCGACGCGAGCAAGCCTTGAACTTGCCGGGCTCAGTTATGTCGCAGATCAACTGGACAAAATGAACCTCCTACCGAACTAGGCGAAAGAGCGTAGTTCAAGTGAGTGCCATCAAGGTCATCTTAGTATACCTGGGCCAGGCACGAGAAGTAGCGGGGACTAAAGAAGAGCAACTTGAGTTGCCCGCTCCGGCTAAGATAGAGCAAGCAATCTCTCGCGCCTTGGAGGCGCACCCCAAACTCTCCGAATTGAAAGAGAACCTCAAACTCTTAGTTAACGGCCAATGGGCTGTATCCAACGCGGAGCTGAAGGACGGAGATCGTATCACCCTGCTACCTCCGGTTGGAGGCGGTTGACCGACGGATGGAGACTTGTTGAGCAGAGTTCGTTTCGTCAACGAGCTACGAGGAAATTCTTTGAACCCAGACGCTTCCCGCGGAGCATGGATGCGGCTAGAGCATAGGCTCCGAGAGCGGGTTCGTCTTTAAGTTGGGCGAACTTCACGTGTTTGCATTTGCGCTTAACCGCCGATTTGAATGGTCCCACCATCTTAGGTCCAACCTTGAAATTTCCGCCAAAAGTTACGACCATTAGATGGGAATCCTCCATATTCAGTTTCTTAGCGACGGCACAGACCAGTTCCGCGAGGGAAATCCCTGATTGTCGCAGAATTTCAATACAGGCCCTATCACGAGGTGCTTCCTTCGCGACCAGTGGTGCTAAGCGCGCGATCGAATCAATTTGTAGGCGTTCGGAATAGATTTTGTTGAGTATGTCTTCCAGATGTCGAACTCCGTAGACGCGCTTGAGGATTGCCGTCAGTTTGGTTGGAGGAGCGCGGCCGTCTAGAGAGCGAAAAGCAGTTGCAAGAGATCTTCTGCCAACGTCAAAGGCGCTTCCTTCATCCGCGATTAAGTACCCGTACCCACCGGCGCGTGCATACCTGCCGGCAGAGTTGAAGCCAGCGGCAACAGAGCCAGTCCCGGAATTTACCACGATGCCTGGTTTTCCCTGCGTTGCAGCATATAACGCGGCAATTGAGTCATGAACCACGAACGTCGACCTAGCAATTCTAGCTTTCTTCACAAACCGGTTGGCGACTAGGCTGTCGGCAACAGAATCAACCCCCGCCAAAGCAACCACAGCAACTTTGGGGAATTCGTTCGAGAGCCCTGCATTGCGCTTTGCTATGGCAACCGCACTTCTGATTGCTCTCAACGAACTCACTCCTCCTACGTTATGGTAGTTTGACGGGCCTGCCGATCCATAGCCTAGAGATCGACCACTCTGGTCGCCGATTACTGCGACAGTCTTTGTCGCGCCGCCGTCGACACCTAGAGCGTAAACTTGGTCGCCCAACGGAGCTCGCCGCGTAGACTAATTGTTACCTTCATATAACAAAGAGAGTACGAAAATCCAGTCAGGGTTCCAGCCAGTCGACGGAGGCGGCGAAAACGCAACACCATATGATAACGGAAATTCACGCTCAGCCCAAAGCGGTGGCGGAAACCCTGAAGTCATCCGTTGACGAGGCCAATGCGATAGTTCACCAGTTAAATCCTGATAAGCTCAGGATGATCTACTTCACAGGAAGCGGAACGAGTTACCACGCCTGCTTGGCTGCAAACTACGCTTTATCGTCTCTGACTAGAATTTTCGGGAGCTGCCTGCCCGCCTCCGAGTTTCGGACATGGGTTCGTCATGTTCGGCCCGAAGAGACTTTGGTAGTCGCAGTCTCCCAGTCAGGAGAGAGTTCAGATATCCTCGCAGCCGCAGAATCCGCGCATACGTCTGGTATCCGCGTGGTCAGCATAACAAACACGCCGGGAAGCGCTCTCGCAAAGCTGTCGGACTTCAATCTACTATCGCGGGCAGGTGAAGAGAAAGCCGTAACCGCGACTAAGAGTTTCACCGGCACTCTGGCCGCCGCATATGCAATGGTCCTACAACTCGCATTACCAAAGCGAATGGATGACTATCAAAAGGCCGTTTCAGATCTAAGGGGAGTTCCAGCAAAGATTGATGAAACGATCCAGCTCTGTGAGCACGGCGTGGAGGTATTGGCACAGCAACTAAAGGAAAAGATGGTGTTCTTCCTGCTGGGGAGCGGTTCGAATTACGCGGCAGGTATGGAAGGAGCACTCAAGCTTAAGGAGGCATGCGATGTTTACGCCGAAGGTTTCGCAACGCGTGAGTTCCTTCACGGACCCATTCAACTGGTCAATGAGCGGACGGCAGTGATCATACTCCAATCGGACCCAGATGACTTGGAGACATTGAGTTTGTCTGAAGGTTTCCGCCGATTCGGAGCCTCCACAATAGTGATTAGTTCGAGGAGCAAGCAACCGTTGAGCGGAGAGGGTCTCAAATTGGAAGTGGCGGCGGGCATCCCAGAAGCCTTTTCAACGTTGGTAAATGTAGTGCCCCTTCAATTGTACTCGTATTATTCAGCCTTGGCAAGGAACCTTAACCCCGATCGTCCCGTGAAACTCACAAAGGTAGTAAAATGATCTCGGCAAAGAAGGCCGTCGTGTTTGGAATTGATGGTGTTCTCTTCGACGCGGCACTCCAGACCTCCAATGCCAGGTTGCGAGCAGTTAAGGCCATGATTGAAGCCGGTTTGCCGGTGGATGTGGAGTCCTGTTACCGAACTCTAGAAGATGTCGTCACAGAGCTGGGGCCGGATAGTACGCGGCACTTCGATAAGCTTCTAGAGAGGTTAGGTTTGCCATGGAGCCCGAACATCATCGCAGCCGGAGTCGTCGCTTACCGGGAAGCAAGCCCGGTTTACCTAAAACCATACCCAGATACGATTCCAACGATACTGAAATTACGAGATGAGGGAGTCAGACTCGGATGCTGTTCCGCGGGAAAGTCTGTTAAACAATGGCAGAAGCTCATCAGCCTAGACCTGCAACATCTCTTCCATAGCGTCGTGATTTCCCAGGACGTAGGAACAGGTCAGCTAGGATCGCAGGTTATAAAACGAGTCTTAGAATCCCTTCCTGCGGCGCCTCAAGAGACTCTGTTCGTAGGAGCCAATCGCCAAACGGAGATTCAAGTCGCAAACGACTCAGGACTGGTCTCAGTTCTTCTCGCTAGCCGTGACTCCAGATCGAATAAAGCATCGGGGTTGCCGGACCCCAAGTACGAGATAAACAAGTTATCCGAGATTCTCAGTCTCGTCCTATGACTGCAACACTGTCGAACAGGCTATGCCTGAACTGTGCTCGCGTTTTGGCGTGGCGAAGGAATCTTGCAGACACCCGACTTGTCGAGTTTGTAGGCCGCGATTACAAGAATCAGAGCGGCTGCCAGTTTAATAGGAACTTGGAACGCGTTCAAGAGAATACCGACCCCTCCGAG
>Ga0187769_10000556_pt1 | contig 20534 bp, 26 predicted proteins | sample 0116_SJ02_MP02_1_FD_133140 | JGI IMG/M metagenome (GOLD analysis project Ga0187769, IMG submission 133140) | Tropical peat soil microbial communities from peatlands in Department of Meta, Colombia - 0116_SJ02_MP02_10_MG | ecosystem: Environmental > Terrestrial > Soil > Wetlands > Peat | place... | reverse complement strand
AGACGTTGGCTTCGCGCGAGCGGAAATCGCCGCCCTTTACTGTGTCGTAGAACAGGCGATAGACACTGTCGCCATCGTTTTGATAGTTCTTCGCAGCGTTGATACCGCCTTGCGCCGCGATCGAATGCGCGCGCCGGGGACTGTCTTGAAAGCAGAAGCACTGGACGTTGTAGCCCAGTTCGCCCAGAGTAGCTGCCGCCGAGCCTCCGGCCAGGCCCGACCCGACGACGATAATGTTGTACTTCCTTTTATTCGCCGGGTTGACCAGCTTCATTTCGAATCTGGCCCTGTCCCAACGTTGCTCGATCGGGCCGGACGGAATCTTCGAGTCGAGTTCCATCAGAGATTTTCGCCTACCAGGCCGGTCAGGACCGCAATGGGAATGGAGATGAAACCCGCCGTGATCAAAATGGCCACCACCGCCGCGGCGCGCTTGATGACCGGCGTATAGCGCGGGTGGCTGAATCCGAGGGTCTGGAACATGCTCCAGATTCCGTGGTAGAGATGCGTGCCCAGCAGCACCATCGCGATGATGTAGAAAATCGAAACAGGAACGCGCTGGAAGCTGTAAACCAGGTTTTCGTAGGCGTGCAGTTCCTGATACTGCGGCGTGTTGGCGGCGCCCGTCGTGAGGTCCAAAAGGTGGTAGATGACGAAAGCGGCAATCATGGCGCCGGTCCAAATCATCGAACGGGAAGCCACGTTTGATCCGATCGCGTCCTTCTTCACATAGCCGATGGGCCGCGCCTGCTGCTTGAGGATCGTGAGCTGGATGGATGCCGTGATGTGCAGCACCACAGAGACCAGCAGCAGCAGTCGCACGCCCCAAAGCAACACCGGCATCGAATGCAGGAAGGCAGCGTAGCGGTCCATCTGCTCGGCGCCGAGGTACACCTGCAAGTTGCCAGCAAGGTGCCCGATCACATAGCCGAACAGCACCACCGCGGTGACTGCCATGATCGCCTTCTTTCCGATGGATGCCTGGTAGAAGCGAATCGCTTTGTGCAGTTGGCTATCGACGGCGACAGAGCTCATAGCTGAACGGCGCGATGCACGAGAGAACCCAAGACTTCACAAATTTGAGGCTTGAATTTCCAGTATACAATTCCGGAGCCCTGCCGTTCAGCTTTCCTATAATAGTTGTAATGTCTGCTCCTGTTGCGGAACTCGCTCCGCCTGAGGTGATTTCCAAGTACGAGCCGGTGATCGGCCTGGAAGTGCACGTGCAGTTAGCCACGGCGACCAAGATATTTTGCAGTTGCCCCACGAGTTTCGGCGCACCGCCCAACACCAATGTTTGTCCGGTCTGCCTGGGATTGCCCGGCGCGCTGCCGGTGCTGAGCCGCGAGGCCGTGGAGATGGCCATGCGCGCGGCTATCGCGCTCAATTGCACCATCCGTCCGGTGTCCCGTTTTGCACGCAAAAACTACTTTTATCCGGATCTGCCCAAGGGTTATCAGATTTCACAGTATGACGAGCCGATCGCCGAGCACGGCTGGGTGGATATTTCGGTTAACGGTGCGCGCAAACGCATTGGCATCACCCGCGTGCACATGGAAGACGACGCGGGCAAGAGCATGCACGAAGGTTTTCGCGATTCGGATCGTTATTCCTACGTCGATCTCAATCGCTGCGGGACGCCGCTCATCGAGATCGTGACCGAGCCGGACATGCGCAGTTCGGACGAAGCCTATGCGTTTCTCACGGAGTTGAAACAGACGATGCAGTTCGTGGAAGTTTCGGCTTGCGACATGGAGAAGGGCCAGCTTCGCTGCGACGCCAACGTTTCGGTACGTCTGAAAGGCGCGGAGAAGTTCGGCACCAAGGCGGAAGTCAAGAACCTGAACTCATTCCGGTTTTTGAAGATGGCGCTGGACTACGAAATTGCGCGGCAGGTGGCGGTGCTCGAGGCGGGCGGACGCATTGTGCAGGAAACGCGTCTGTACGATGTTGCCAGCGGCGAGACCATCGGCATGCGCAGCAAGGAGTCTGCGCACGACTACCGCTATTTTCCGGAGCCGGACCTGGTTCCCTTGCGCGTTAGCGAAGCGTGGCAGGAGCGCGTGCGCGACGCGATGCCGGAGTTGCCGGCCAAGAAACGCGAGCGCTTCATGGTTGAGTACAAGCTGCCGGAGTACGATGCCAATTGGCTCACCGCCGATCGCACGGTCAGCGAGTTTTTCGAGGGAACAGCCCGCATCTCAGGGGACCCGAAAGAAGCTGCCAATTGGGTCATGGGGGATCTGGCCGCAGTCCTCAAGGGTCAAGGCAAGGAGATCCACGAGTCGCCGGTGAGCGCTCACAATCTCGGCGAATTGCTCGCCCTGAAAAGAAAAGGCGAGATCAGCGGCAAACTCGCGAAAGAGATCTTTGCGAAGATGGCCGCGACTGGCGATGCGCCGGGTGTCATCATCGAGCGGGAAGGCCTGAAGCAGATCAGCGACACGGGTGCGCTGGAGAAAATCGTAGACGAAGTGATTGCAGCCAATCCAAAGCAACTCGAACAATACCGCGGTGGAAAAACCACTGTCATGGGATTCTTCGTGGGACAGGTCATGAAGGCGTCGCGAGGCCAGGCGAATCCGGCGGTGGTCAATGAATTGTTGCGGAAAAAGTTGGGTTAGAACCTATGGCCATGCTCAAAGAAGGCGACAAAGCCCCGGAAATCAAGCTCCAGACCGACGCTGACGAACCTTTTCAACTCTCCAAGCTCAAGGGGCAGAAAGTTGTCCTCTATTTTTTTCCGCGCGCCGACACGCCCGGTTGAACCACAGAAGCTCACGAGTTTCGTGACGCCATTAAGCAGTTCAACAAGAAAGAAGCCGTAGTGCTTGGCATTTCACCCGATGCGCCGCGTGCGCAGGCACGCTTCAAGGAAAAGCACAAGCTCCCGTTCACGTTGCTGTGTGACGTCGATAAGAAAGTTGCCGAGGCCTACGGCGTCCTAAAAGAGAAGAACATGTACGGCAAGAAGGTGATTGGCGTCGCGCGCACGACGTTCCTCATCGGTGAGGACGGCAAGATCGAGAAAATCTTCACCGCCGTCAAGCCCGAAGGGCACGCGAGCCAGGTGCTCTCAGCTCTTTAATTCTACGATGGTGGCGCCGGCGCCGCCTTCATGCTGTGGGGCTTCGTAATACTTCTCCACGTGCGGACTCGAAGCCAACAGCTTCCAGATCGCCTTGCGCAGCACACCCATGCCGTGGCCGTGCACGATGCGCACGCGGCTCGCGGTGGCCATGACGGCGCTATCCAGAAATTTCTCCACGCGCTCGGAGGCCTCTTCGGCGTGTTCGCCGATCACGTTGATTTCTTGCACCAGAGGATTCAATTCGGGCGCGGGGCGGAAGGTAACGTTCTTAGGCAGCCTGGTGCCGGCATCGGTGGGTGGCAGCACCTCGATCACATCGTCTACGGAAACCTGCATTTTCATGAAGCCGGCTTCGACCTCGATGCGGTCCGGCCCGAGCAGGCGCCGTACGCGTGCGGGCTCGCGAATCCCTTGCAGCCTTACGCGTGCGCCCTCTTCGATTTTCGGCCGCCGGCCCAACTCGCCCTGCCGGGCGTCATCTTGCGTCGCCAGCACTGTGGTCTCAAACTCTTCGCGCAGCTCGCGCTTGGACTTGGCCACCGCGCGATGAGCCAGATCAAGGGCCTTCTTGCGCTCGGCGGTTTGCGAGAGGCGTTCGATCGTGTCCTGAGCGGTCGATTCGAATTTCGCCAGCACCAAGTCGCACCGCCGTTCGAGTTCCTTAAGTTTGGCCGATTCCCGTTTCTCCCATTCGCGCGCCAGTTCCTTTTCGCGCGCCGCCAATTCGGCCTGCATCTCGGCCAGGCGCTTTTCGCGCGCCGCGGCTTCCTCCACGCGCCGGTGCAGTTCGCTCAGAAACCGCGAGATGTCGCGTTCGCGGTCGCTCATGGAGTCGCGGGCGCGCCGCATCACGGATTCCGGCATACCCAGCCGCACCGCTATTTCCAGACCCGCCGATTTGCCGGGCAGCCCCACATGCATCTGGTAGGTAGGCTCCAGCGTTTCTTCATCGAAGCCCATCGAGGCATTGGTCACACCTTCGGTGTTCGCGCCGTAAATTTTGAGCCCCACCAGATGCGTGGAGGCCAGCGTGAAGGCTCCGGACGCCCGGAAATGATCGACCACCGCAACGCCTAGGGCCCCGCCTTCTTCCGGGTCAGTGGCCGAGCCGATTTCGTCCAGCAGAACCAGCGAATCCGGCGTGACGTTGAAAATCATTTCGCGGATGTGCGAAACGTGCGCCGAAAATGTGCTGAGGCTTTGTTCGATGGACTGGTAATCACCGATGTCCGCCAGCACCTGCTCGAACATCGGAAACTCGGCTTCCGAGCACGGTACCGGCAGTCCCGCCTGCGCCATCAGAGCCAACAGCCCTGTGGTCTTCAAAGCAACCGTCTTGCCGCCCGTGTTGGGGCCGCTGATCAGCAGAGTCCGGCATGCGGAGTCGAGTTGCAAGCTGATCGGTACAGCACGCTTCCGCTGCCGGTGCAGAACGTCCTCCAGCAGCGGGTGCCGCGCGTCTTTCAACGCCAAACGCCGCGCGTTCTCCGGACTGAAGCGAGGCCGCACGCAATCGAACTCCGTCGCGAAACGTGCCTTGGCGAACACCAGTTCCAGCTCGCCCATAGTGTTCAGCGTGCTGAGAATAGAATCGGCATGACCGCGCAGGCGTTCCGTGAGCTCGCGCAGAATGCGGTGCACTTCCCGCATCTCCTCTTCTGTGAGGCGGACCAGTTCGTTATTCAAGTCGATGGTTTCAAGCGGCTCGACGAACAAGGTGTGGCCGCTGGAGCTGGCGCCATGGATGACGCCATCGATCTTGCGTCTCTGCCCGGCGATCACCGGCACAACGAAGCGCTCGTTGCGGATGGTTACAAACTCTTCCTGCAGCACGCCTTCTTCGTGATGCGCCCGCAGAAAGCGCTCGAGCGAATCTTGAATCGACTTCTTCTGCTTCTCAATGTCGCGGCGCAGGCGGCCGAGTGCCACGCTGGCGTGATCGGGGATCGAGCCGTCGGGCCCGATCTTGTCCGCCAGATCTTTCAGCAGTGCCCGAAACTCGCCGATGGCCTGCGCGCGCCCGCCGAGCCGCGGAAAACGCTCGGCAACGCTATTGAGGATGGAGCGCGCATCCGCTGCACGATCGAGAAACAGGAGCACGTCCGAGATTTCTTTCGGCTCGAGCGCCGCGCCCTCGATACGCAGCTTGTGCACGGTCGCGGCCAGATCGGGAATGGAACTGAAGTTGATGCGGATGGCCGCTCCGCGCGCGGCAGGCTGCGGCTTCGACGCCGCCCGCAGGTACTCCGTGGCTTCCTCCGCCTCAGCGAGATCCTCCTCCAACCGCTCCCGATCGGCGTGGGGCTGCAATTTATCCAGTTCCCGGCGGCCGAGCGGGCTGGAAACATAGCGCGACAGAAGGTCGCGAAGGGATTCGAATTCCAAAACGTCCGCGCTGGTGGCCCGCATCCTCAACCCTTGCGAAACGCTTTCTCAATCACTGGCAGGGTCCCCTCCGTAATTTTGTATCCAGAAAGCCCGGATCTTGATACCCATTCTGCGCGCCTGACATCATCCTGCGCTTTCAACGCACCTCCCTGCACACGGCACACGTAGTCGATCAGCACGTAGTGATATTCCGGCTGGCCGCTTCGGTCGCGTATGATGCGCTCGAAAATTTCCACTACCCGCAAAGGTTTCACGATGAGACCCGTCTCTTCCAGCACTTCACGGCACACGCCCTCTTCCAGACGCTCGCCCGTCTCCAAGACTCCGCCCGGCAGCGACCAGTAACCCTTCAACGGAGATCTCCCGCGCTCCACCAGCAGTACGCGATTGCGCTTCAGAATGATGGCGCCCACCCCCAGAATGGGGCGCGCAGGATACCGGCGCCGGCCTCGGGTAACGCGCTTAATACTGCAACGCCCCTTTCACTTCGCGCCGCGCGCGGTACAAACCGGTTCGCGCCGTGATGTAGAGTGTGCGGAAGTCGCTGTCCCCGAAAGCGCAGTTGGAAGGCGCCTCGGGTATATCCAGGTTCCCGATCAGTTTCCCCTGCGCGTCGTAGATCCAAATGCGGCTCGCTGCGACATAGAGATTCCCCTTCTCATCCACGCGGATACCATCCGGCACTCCATCCAGGCCGGAAATCATCACGCGCTCGTTGGAGGCGTCTCCGTTGTGGTCCAAGTCGTACGCCCGCACATTGTGCTCGTCGGAGTTGGTGACGTAAAGCACGTGGCCGTTGGGTGAGAACGCCACGCCGTTGGGTCGGCCCTCAGGCTTGGCGATCACATGCAGTTCGCCTTTAGGCGTCAGGTGATACACGCCGAAAAAGTCCAACTCGCGGGCGTCGGCCTGCGCGCCGAACGCAGGATCCGTGAAATACGAGTGGCCGTCCCGGCGCACAGCGATATCGTTGGGCGCGTTGAATTTTTTGCCTTCCCACTTTTCGGCCAGCACCTGCATCTCGCCCTTCTTATCCATGCGCACCACACGCCGCGTGTGGCTCTCACAGGTGTAGAAGCGGCCTTGCGCGTCAAACGCATTGCCATTCGCGCCGTTGGAATTTTCGCGGAAGACCGTCGGCTTCTCGCCTGGCACATACTTGATGATCTGATTGTTGGGAATATCACTGAACAGGAGGAAGCCCTCACGCGACCAGGCTGGACCTTCCGTAAAGCGGAACCCCGCGGCCACGCGCTCGATCTCGATGCCCGCGTCTTCCTGCGCGGACATCATGTGGCTCATCGAGGCGATGGCCGAGATGCCGAACTGCCGCCGCGTGATCCGCATCTACGGCTTGAGGGAAAGCTGAATCTCGTTGACGACTTTCTTTACGCCGTTTACTTTTTTTGCGATTCTGGTGGCTTTATCGATCTGCCTTTGTGTCTCCAACTTGCCGCGCAGCGTCACGACGCCCTGCTTCACATCGATATCCAGGCCGCCGCCTTTGACGTCCGAATCCTCAGCCAGGCGCCGCTTCACGTTGTCGTAAATCAGATCGTCAGACACTGCTTTATCGGCAAACGACATGCGCGGAACCGGGCGGACGAATACCTGCGCGCGCATCCCCATGGGGAGCGCGGCCAGGAAAGCAGCGGACACCAAGTAGCTAGACTTCATCTTTACCGGCCATTGTACGCCAGTCGAGCGCATCGAGAAAGGCGGGCTTTTCGCGCCACTCCGGTTGCACCTTCACGTGCAAGTCGAGAAAAATCTTCTTGGCGAAGAACCGCTCCATTTCCACTCGCGCCAGCGTTCCGATGCGTTTCAACTTCGCGCCGCCGGCGCCGATGATGATTCCTTTCTGGCCTTCTTTCTCAACATAGATGGTCGCGAAGATGCGGAGAAGCCTGGCAGTGTCCTCCCATTTGTCCACCAGAACCGTCACCGCATGGGGCACCTCTTGCCTGGTTTCGCTGAGGATCTTTTCGCGAACCAGCTCGGCCGCGAGATACCGCTCCGGCTGGTCGGTGACGTGATCTGCGGGGAAGTATGCCGGTCCCTCTGGCAGCCGTGCCACAATCACTTGTTGCAGCTTGTCCAGGTTTTCACCGGTGTAAGCGGACACCGGAACATATTCTGCAAAATGGTGCAAACCGCGGTATCGCTCCAGCTGGCCCAGAAGCCGGGATTTGTCCTTCAGCAGATCGATCTTGCTCAGCGCCAGTATGGCGGGTGTCTCGGTTTTCTTGAGCAGATCCACAGCTTCTGCGTCCTTAGCCGAGACTTCCAGCGTCGTATCGGCGACGAAAACCAGCAGATCCCGGTCATTCAGCGCTGCCCGCACCGTATCCATCATGCGCTTGTTGATCGCCGAGTCGGCGCGATGAATCCCCGGCGTGTCGGCAAACACGATTTGTGCGCGCGCGGTGGTGACGACCCCCTGAATGGTGGTGCGAGTGGTTTGCGGTTTGTCGGCGACGATGGAGACTTTCGAACCAATGAGGGCGTTTAGCAGCGTAGACTTACCCGCATTCGGCCGGCCGAGAATGGAAACGAAACCGGAGCGAAAGCCCGGTTCAGTTCCGGGCCCCGATTGATCCGGCGGCGTCAAGCGCCTACCGCCTGCGATTTGCGCGCGCGCACCCGCTCGACGCGCCGTTCGTCGCTGGCCAGAACATCGATGTGGATGCCGTCGCGCTCCACGAACTCGCCGGCCTGCGGCACGCGGCCCAGCCACTCCGTGACCAGGCCGCCCACCGTCGTGGATTCAATTTCATCCTGCGGGCGGAACTCCAGCATGTCTTCTAGCCGCGCGAGGTCGAAGTTGCCGGAGACAATGTAGCCGCCTTCGCCATCTTCGGTGACGTCGGAATCCGGCTCATGCTCGTCGCGAATCTCGCCCAGGATCACCTCAACCAGATCCTCCATCGTGGCCAGGCCGGCCGTGTTGCCGTATTCATCCACGACGATCACCATGTGCGTGCTGTCCTGCTGCATCTCACGCATGAGATCGTGCACCGGCTTGGTCTCGGGTACGAAACGGATAGGCCGCAGCAGTTCCCGTACGCTGCGCTGCGCCCGCTCGTCTTCTTCCAGCTCGAACATGTCGCGAACATGGACGAACCCGATGATCTGGTCGATGGAACCTTCAAAAATCGGGATGCGCGAATACTGCTCGTTGATGACGAGCTGCCGCAGTTCTTCCAGCGTGGCATCGGCCGAGATAGCCACGATGTTGGGCCGCGGCGTCATCACCTCGCGCACCACCTTGTCGCCGAACTCCACCACCGACTGAATCAACTTCCGGTCTTCCTCTTCGATGAGACCTTCCTCGGCGCCGGCCTCGATCAGCGCCTCGATGTTCTCGGCCGGGGTGGCGGGCTCTTCGGCGCTGCTGCTCTCGACCCCTGCCTCGATCAGCGAATAAAAGAAGGTGAAGGTTGCCGCCGCGGGCTTCATCGCTACGCCCAGCCAATGCACGAATGGAATCAACGGTACGAGCCACCTGCCGCCTGTGCGCCGGTAAAGGATCTGCGGTACGGCGTAACCCGCCGCCAGCATGAGTAACAGCGCAGTGAAGCACGCTTCCAGAAGGCTCTGCCAGGTGGGTGCGCCGGTGAGCAGGTTCGCCAGAACCAGCACGCCTAGTACCGCCAGTGTCGCGTGTTTGATCAGAGAGAAGGAAAGCGCGCCCTGATCGGTTTCGAGGCCGATCTTCTCCTCGACCGAGCTCTTAAAGAATTCCAACGCCGGAAGATCGCGTGTTCGCAGGCGAAGACTCTCCAGGTAGAGCAGTTGCACGGCGCTGGCGGCCGTGAGCAGAACCACCGCGAGCACCGTGCCCGCGAATAGGGCGTAGTTCATGCGCTCACCCGTTCGATCAGTCCGCAGGGCAATCCGAGTCTCTTCCGCCAGGCGATCTCGCGGCGGGCCATGGCGCCGCGGTCGCGCTCATGATCCATGCCCGTCAGATGGAGCACGCCATGTAACATCAGGATGCGGATTTCGTCCTCCAAGTCGTGGCCGAATTCGCGTGCCTGTTCCGCGGCGCGCTGGCCCGATATAGCCATCTCTCCCAGTTCAGCCGCGTCGCTTGCAGCCGGGAAAGAAAGTACATCAGTCGGATAGTTCTTTCGTAGAAACTGCCGATTGAGCCGTCGCAATTCGCTGTCATCCGTGATCAGGCAGCGGAACTGGCGGCCGCCGGTGACGCGGTCGCGCAACTCGCGGGCGAATCGCTCGAGAGCGCGTCGGTCCAGCCCGAAAGGGGCGCGACGGAACAAAAGCAGCGGTTCGGCATCAGGCATGGAGACGCCCTCAGGCGTTGGGGAGTTCGGTGCCGTTTGCGTTCTCTCCCGAAGCCGGTTCCGCGGGCGCTTCGGAAGCTTCGCTGGACAACCGCAACGTCAACTGCCGCCCTGCGCCTACCATCTCATTGTATTTCTCGTAGGCTTTGACGATGCGTTGCACCAGGCTGTGACGCACCACATCGCGCTCGTCGAAGTTGACGAAGCTGATACCCGCGACTCCCTTGAGCACCTCCAGCGCGTCCAGCAAACCGCTACGCCTTCCCAGCGGAAGGTCGATCTGCGTGATATCGCCGTTCACCACCATCTTGGAATTGAAGCCCTGGCGCGTCAGCACCATCTTCATTTGCTCGGCGGTGGAGTTCTGTGCCTCGTCCAGGATGATGAAACTGTCGTTGAGCGTGCGGCCGCGCATGAAGGCAATGGGTGCCACTTCAATTACGGAGCGTTCCAGCAGCTTCTCCACCTTGTCGGCTTCCAGCATGTCGTAGAGCGCGTCGTACAACGGCCGCAGGTAAGGATCGACTTTCTCTTGCAGCGTGCCCGGCAGAAAGCCCAAGCGCTCGCCCGCTTCGACCGCCGGGCGCGTCAGGATAATCCGCGCTACCCGCTTGGCGAGCAAAGCCGATACGCCCATCGCCACCGCCAGGTAGGTTTTTCCGGTTCCCGCCGGACCCACGCCGAAAACCAGGTCGTTGCGCTCGATGGCTTCCAGGTAGCGGCGCTGATTTACGGTCTTAGGCGCCAGCAGCTTCTTGCCGAAGGTACGCTGACGGCCGCTCGACACCAGCGCGCGCAGGCTGACTTCGGGATCTTCCGTGCAAACCCGCAGATAACTGTTCAAGTCGCCATTGCTGAAGACGTGTCCTTCGCGCACCAGCTCCGCGTAGTCCTCGAGAATGGTTTCGGCGCGGGAGACGTTGGCCGGTTCGCCCTCGATCTCCAGCGAGCTGTCCACCAGGTGGGTGCTCACTTGCAGCCCGGATTCCAGCAGGCGGATATTTTCGTCGCGCGTGCCGAAAAGGCTTTCGATTCCGCGGACGATGGGAACGCTCACTTTCATTTAGCGCGTATCTGGATATTTGAGGTTATGCATGGATAGCCGCGCACTCGGGACACAAGGGGGTGATTGCGCGAAACGACGATTGAGTAGGCGTAATGGGAAAACGGTGCAGTTGGCAGCCCGCCAGTGCGGGCGGAATTACCTACCATCCGGCTCTATTATATCAAGCTCAGGGCAAAGTGGCTCAACGCCCTCCGGTGAGCTTGCCCCTGCGCCGGTGGCAGGCCTCGAGGCGCTGCCGCGCCCCGCTACACGATGACTTGCGACAGAGGAGCGTGGACATCGGTCGAGCGCCGGTGGTGTTGCTCGACTTGTGGCGCCAAACAGGCCTTGACTATCAAGCACTCGCTGCCGGATGCGAAGGGCACAACGACCCAATCCGTGCGATGGATACTGGCCGCCGTAAAATTGTGGCCGAAAACCACGACCGGAATGCTCATCTCCAGCATCCCGACCTCGGCTTCCAGGGCATTCTTGAAGCCGCCGACGATCATGTTGGTGATTTCCCCCAACGCATCCAGGACCTCCTGATCGATCGAGGCGAATTCCGACATCAGCAACTGTCCGGAGATCTTGCGGGCAAACTCCGCTGAACAGCAAATGCTGCCTGTGCCGACCCACTTCCCGGTGAGTCCGATGAGAGCGACTAGTCCATTGGCCGGCTCCGGTTTGCTGGGGTGCCGGTAGGCCTCTCCGGCCGTCATCTCAATTCCCAGCATGGTCGAAAAAACTTCTTCTGTGGCGCCGCGAAGGGCCGCGACTACCTTACCTTGATCCACTTCCTCTGGCATCGTTTCTCCTGATCGGCGGCTCCCATTACCCTTGAGGAGTACTGATGGAATGTCGTCGCGCCGGCTTCTCCGGCCGCGGCGACAGGTAGGCCCTTACTTCCAGCAGCTCGCCCCCACAGGCGAACGGCACCACAACCCAATCCGCGCTATGAGTCGTGCCGGCCACGAAATTGTGGCCGAAAACGACCATGGGAATGCTCATCTGTAGGGGCCCAGCTTCGGTTTCCAGCGCATTTTTGAAGTTCCCGATAATCATGTTCGTGATTTCGCCCATGGCGTCCAGCACTTCCTGGTCGACCGCAGAGAACTCCGACATGAGGAATTGCCCGGACAGCTTACGCGCCAACTCCCCGGTACAGGCAACGCTGCCCGTGCCCATCCACTCGCCGGTCAATCCCACCAGCCCGATGACCCCGTTGGCCGGTTCCGGCTTGCAGGGCTGGCGGTAGGCTTCCTGGCTCTGGACCTCCATGCCGAGCATGGTGGAAAAGACATCTCCCGTGGCGTGCCGGATGGCGGCGACTACCTTTCCTTGGTCTAGATCCTGTGGCATGGTCTCTCCTGATTCTTTAGCCGGGTGGCCCCTACAGAATGCCCGCTAACTTTTCCTTGATCTGATCCGCCGTGAAAGGTTTGCGCACGAATCCTTGCGCTCCCAGTTGCACCGCCTCCATGACCTTGGTTTGGCTTCCTTCGGTACTGATCATCAGCACCGGGACGTGCTTCCATTGCTCGTGCGACCGGAGCTCGCCCAGAAATTGCAGGCCATCCATGTTGGGCATGTTGATGTCAGAGAGAATCAGGCCCACCGGCTGCTGTTTGACCGCGTCCAGAGCCTCGCGCCCGTCGGCGGCTTCAATCACCTTCCCCACGCCCAGGTTCGCCTGTGCCAAAACCCGTTGCAGAATCTTTCGAATAGCGGCCGAGTCATCCACGATTAGTACGTCCACAGGCATCCGTTCTCTCTCCTGTAATCTCTCATCGGCGGAGCCCGGCAAGAGCATTAGACTGGCCGTGGTCGGGACGCTGGCGCGCGTTCCGGTGCCGCGCTGCCTAACTGCGGGTCCGCCAACGGGCTAGAAAGGCTTCTCCCGCGAAGGTTTCCAACTCCCGATTCCATGCCGCGCGCCATTCTTCCGACCGACGGTAGCGTAGTTTTTCCAGGAGCCGGACGCGGCGGTGCGCCTCCCGCACCCGCGCCTGCTGGCCGGCGATGCGTTGCTCGGCATCGTTCCGCTGGCGTTGGTTCACCGTGATCTCGCGCTCCAGCCGTGCGCGAAAGCTGGCCAGCGCCGCGAGATCGCTGCCGTCCACAGCGCCAGCTGCCAGCAACTCCCTCCCGGTCCGCTCCCACGCCGCGAGGAGATCCTGTCGCGCCGCCTCCAACTGCGCGCGCTCCGCCAGGAGGGGCGCGAGCCGGGCTTCTTCAGCCGCGAACTCGATCCGGCGCCAGTTCAGAATCCGCTCCAGCGAGAACTGAAAACTCCGCATGCGAGCGTCAGGCGAGCGCCGCCGCGAGCGCGGTCAGGCGCGTGACTGTTTCGTCGCGCCGCACGCGCACGTTCGCATCCTGCCGGAGAAAATCCAGCAAACCCGCGCGAATCCGGATACTGGCGTCGAGGCGCGGATTGCTGCCGGCCACGTAGGCGCCCAATTGGATCAGGTCTTCGGCCTGCTGGTAGGTGGCCAGCGCCTCGCGCACTTTGCGCGCTGCCTCCTGCTGCTCCGCGCTCGCCACCCGCGAAGTCAAACGGCTGACCGATTGCAAGACGTCGATGGCCGGGTAGTGCCCCGCGTCGCCCAGCCGCCGCGAGAGCACGATGTGGCCATCCAGAATACCACGGGCCGCGTCACAGATCGGCTCGTTGAAATCGTCTCCTTCCACCAGCACGGTGAAAAACCCGGTGATCGATCCCCGCGGGAAATTGCCGGCGCGCTCGAACACTCTGGGCAACAGGTGAAAAACCGAGGGGGTGTATCCTTTTTGGCTGGGCGGCTCCCCCGCGGCCAGGCCGATTTCCCGCTGTGCCATGGCCAGGCGCGTGACCGAATCCAGCACCAGCAGCACACTCGCGCCTTGGTCGCGGAAGTACTCCGCCGCGGCCAGAGCCACAAAGCACGCCCGCACGCGCAGGGGAGCCGGCTGGTCGGAGGTGGCCGTCACCACGACGGCACGCCGCCGCGCTTCTTCGCCCAACTCCTGCTCGAGGAAGGCGCGCACCTCGCGGTTGCGCTCGCCGATCATGCCGATCACCGTCACGTCAGCCGAGTGATTGCGCGCCATGGCGGCCAGTAGCGTGCTCTTGCCTACGCCGCTGCCGCCGAAAATTCCCACCCGCTGTCCCTTGCCGCAGGGCAGCAGGCTGTCGATGGCGCGGATGCCGGTTTCGAGCGGCTCGGTAATGTGCTCACGATCGAGCGGACTAGGCGGTGTGCGGAACAACTCGTACCAGTCCGCGGCGGCCACGGGCGGCCCGCCATCCATGGGACGGCCGAAGCCGTCCAGCACTCTGCCGAGCAGCGCCTCCCCCACCGCCACGCGGGCGTCCTCGGCCCGCGCCACGATGCGGTCGCCGATCTGCAGCCCACCGGTCTCCTCGAGCGGCATGGACAGCAGGTTGCCGTCGCGAAAACCGATCACCTGTGTGCGCACCCTTCGCCCGTCCACGGCACGGATTTCGCAGAAGTCCCCGATGCCGGCCGCCGGCCCCCGCGACTCGATCAGCAACCCGACCAGCCCGGCCACCACGCCGGATCGCTCCAGCGGGTTCAGCGCCTCGACGCGCTTCAGATAGCGCTTCAGATCGATGGCGTCGCCGGTCACCGTGAGCCCCGAAACCGGTCGGTGAGTCCGCGCTCGATCTCGGCCAGTTGTGTCTCGGCGGATGCGTCCAGATTGCCGCGGGCCGTCTCAAATATGGCGCTGCCCCGTGCGAGCGAAGCGTCGCCGGCCACCGTAATGACGCCGCGGCCGGCCTCGGTCACCAGGGCACGCACGATGCTTTCGTGTTCCGGATGCACGCGCAGGCGCGCCGTTTCTCCCGCTGCCAGTTGCTCCAGTGCCGCCTTGACCAATCCCGTGATGGTGTGGGGATCGACGGTCAACTCGCGCCGTACCACGCGGCGCGCAATCGCCACCGCCAGCCGGATCAGATCCTCCTCGGCCTGCTCCCGCAGGCGCGGCCGAAGTGCAGCCAGTTCCTTGGCCGTGCGTGCCAGTTGCTCCAGCACCGGGCGCACCTCGGCCTGCCCCTGAACACGGCCCGCCGCTTCTCCTTCGCGGAAGGCGGCCTGCCGCGCCTGCTCCAGGGCGTGCTCGCTCCAGCCGGACCCCTCGCTCGCCGGATGCTCCGCTGGAGCAGCGGGACGCGGCCCCGGCAGCGTCAGCGCTTCGTCGACGGCCGGCCACACGATGGGTTGGCCCTCCTTGGACTGCCGCCGGACCAGCGCCCTAACTGACATATTGTTCTCCGGGGGCGGCGCCCTTCAGACTCAGGACGCCGTCGGCTTCGAGCTGACGGATCACCGCGATGATCTGCTGCTGCGCGGCTTCGACGTCCCGGAGTTTCACCGGCCCGAGCGCTTCCATATCCTCGCGCAGCATGTCAGCGCCGCGCTGCGACATGGCTTTCAGAAAATGATCTTTCAACTGATCGCTGGTCCCTTTGAGCGCCACCGTCAGCTGCTTGCGGTCCACCTTCCCCAGAAGCTCCTTCATGGCGTTCTGGTCGATCATGATGATGTCCTCGAACACGAACATCAAGTGGCGGATGGTTTCCGCCAGGTTGCCGTCCTGCTGTTCGATGTTTTCCAGAATCTCTTTGTTGGTCATCGAATCCAGGCGGTTGAACAACTCCGCCACCGCGCGCACGCCGCCATAGGACTCGCGGCTGAATTCGCCCAGCGCTTTCAGCTTCTGCCCGATCACGGCAGCGATCTTGTGCACAATCTCGGGCGAGATCTGATCCAGGTTGGCCATGCGCATGGCGACATCCGCCCGCAGATTGGGCGGGAGCGAAACCAGCAGGGCGGCGGCTTGGGGGGAGTCCAGGTGGGACAGCACTAGGGCGATGGTCTGGGGGTGCTCGCTGTGGACGAACTTCGCCAATTGCTGCGGGTCGGCCTTCTGCAACGCATCCAGGCTGACCGCCTCGGCGCCCAGCGCCTTGATCAGCCGATCCACCAGTTTCTTGGCCGTGTCCGGCCCGAAGGCGTTCAGCAGCATATTGCGCGCGTAGTCGAGGCCCCCCTTGAGGGCGTAGTCGCGCGCGACGCTCATCTGGTAGAACTCTTCGATGACCGATTCGACCTGCTCGGCCGTGATGGTGTTGATGCGCGCCACCTCGCGGCTGACCAGTTGGACCTCTTCCTCGGTGAGGTTGCGGATGAACTCGGCGCTGGCCTGATCGCCCAGCGCCACCAGTGCGATCGCGGCCTTGCGAATGCCCGTCAGACTCTCGATAGCTTTTTCAGCGATGGCCGCCATCTACCCCTTCTATCGTCACATCAGTACTCGTTCCTGCGCGGAACTTCGCCGATCCAGGAGCGTAAGACGTGGGCCCCGATACTCGCATCTTTTTTGCCCTGCTCGCGCACCTGTTTGAGCAGCACTTCGGTCTTCTTGGTGGTGACCTTGGGCATTTTGATGGAGCTGAGCGCTTCCTGCTCCATGCGGTGCTCCAGTTCCGCCTGCTCAGCCAGGCGCGCCTGGATCTGCTGGTCGAGCGACGCCGTAAGCGCTGCCGCCTCCGCGGAGGCCAGCGCCGGCGCCGCCTCAGCCTTGACCCGCCCTTTCCGCCTGCGGAGCCAGAAAACCACGACCACCCCGATGGCCAGAAGCGCACCGCCGATGACGCCGGCGGCCATCTTGGGATCGTGCGCCATTTCCAGCCAGCGTGGCGCGGGAGTTCTCGCCGGTGGCGGGGCTGACGCGGATGGCGCCGGTTCCTCGCCTTCCGGGTGCAGCGTGGATTCGAACGGCAGCGTCTCCACGGTGAGTTGGTCGCCGCGCTCCGGCACCAGGCCCGCGACTCCGGCCACCAGGTCGCGGATGGCTTTGAGCGTCTCGGGAGCCGGCGGCGCGAGCACACGCCGCCGCTGCTTCCCGGTTCCTTCCCAGCGCACGTCCTGATCCACCAGCACCGCGAGCGACATGCGTTTGATGCTGCCCTCGGGCAGACGCGTGCGCCGCACCGTGCGCGTCGACTGGTAGGCGATGTTCTCGGTGCGGCGCGACACCCCGGCCAGTAGCGTGCCCGGACGCGACGTGGGGCGCGGCAGGTTGGACGCCGTGCCGGGAACCCCGTTGGCGCCCGTGCCCCCGCTGATGTCCTCGGTTTTCTGGGAGCTCACCATGACCGAGCGAGTGGGATCGTAGATTTCCTCGCTCTGCTCCACGCTCGAGAAATCGCAGTCTACCGAAACCCCCACGCGGAATTTGTCCGCGCCTATCAGCGGCTCGAGTGTGGCGCTGATCTTGTGCGACAAATCTCTTTCGATGTTTTGCCGAAAGTCGAGCAACCCTTCCGATGGCTCCGCACTGTCGCCCGGCAGACTTTTGCGCGGCCGGTTGAGCAGATTGCCTTGCATGTCCACCACCGTGACCGCCTCGGGAGCCAAACCCTCGACGGCGCTCGCCACCAGGTAGCTGATGGCGGTCACGTTGGCCGCCCCCAGACGCGCCCCTGGCCGGAGCCGCACCAGAACGCTGGCTTTGGCCGGCTGGCGCTCTTCGGTGTAGATCGAATCTTTGGGCAGGGTGATGTGAATCCGCGCCTGCTCGACCTCGCCCAGGCACATCACCGAGCGTTCCAGCTCCCCCTCCAGCGCGCGGTGGTAGTTGATGTGTTCGGTGAACTCGGTGGCGCCCAGATTGTTCTTGTCGAACAGCTCGAACCCGATGCGCCCCGTCTTGGGCAGCCCGGCCGCGGCCAGGGCCAGACGCGATTCCGCCGTCTTGGACGCTGACACCAGCACGGATGATCCGTTTTCCCCCAGCCGGTACTCCACCCCCGACTGCTTGAGTTTCTCGACCACGGCCGCGGCGTCTTCGGGGGCGAGCGAGGTGTAGAGCGGCCGGAAGTCGCTCTCGCGGCGCCAGTGGGAGAAGGCCAGGATGCCGGCCACCACGGCCGAGGCAGCCACCAGGATGACCACGCGCTGGCGCGTGCTGAGACTTTGGATGAGTTTCTGGATCTGGTCCATCGGCGAGGCGGCTCAGGCGAACCTACACCTGCATGCGCATGACCTCCTGATAGGCCGAGATCACTTTGTTGCGCACCTGCAAGAACAGATCGAAGGACAAGCTCGCGCGTTGCACGGCCAGGATGGTCGAATGCAGCTCTCCGCCCTCTCCGGAGAGAAATCCTTCGACCGCTTGGGAGCTGGCGTTCTGGCTGGCTTCGACGCTCTGGATGGCGCTCTCGAGCACGCCCCCGAAACCATCGCCCCCCGCCGGAGCGGGAGAGACGGCATCCGGCGCGAGCGGGGTAACGGCGGAGGTAGTAGAGATGGCAACGGACATAGGCTCAGTGGAACAGGTCGATGGAGTGCTGGATCATATCCTTAATGGCGGAGACCGCAGCCACATTGGCTTCATAACCGCGCGCCGCGCCCATCAGGTCGACCATGTCTTCAGCCGGATTCATCCGGGGAAACGCCACGTATCCCTGGGCATCCGCATCGGGATGTCCGGGCAGATACCGCCGTTCGGGTTCGCGGTTGTCCACCACGATGTCGGCGACGCCCACGCCTTCCAGTCCTCCCGCCGCCGTGGCGCTCGACTGCGCCTCGAAAACCGAGGCGAATGGCGAGACGGTGTGGTCGGTGGCAAAAACCGCGTCCTTGCGGCGGTAGGGCCCGCCCTCGGGGGTGCGCGTGGTCTCGGCGTTGGCGAGGTTTTCGGTGAGCAGCTCGGCGCGGGTGCGCTGGGCCGACATCCCCGAAGCGCTGACGGATAAGGCGGAAAAAAGGCTCACGAACTACTCCCCTCGTGTATGGCCTCGCGCAGGGTCTGGATCTCGGAACGCATCAACTCGCTGGCTACGTTGAAGCGCAGAGCGTTTTCCGCAAGCAGCCGGGACTCGCGGTCTACGCTCACGTTGTTGCCGTCGTTCTTGATCTTGAGCCCAGCGACTTCGATGGCGGCCGGCGGCGCGTTCCCCATGGCGCTCTGGAATTCGCGCTGGAAGTCGATGTCCCGGGTCTTGTACCCGGGGGTGTCGGCATTGGCGATGTTCGAAGCCACCAGCTTCTGGCGAGCGCTCACCAGATCCATGTAACGCTCGATGTGCGAGGCAAGGCCTTCCAGCATGGCACTCTCGAGAGAGCACGCGGATGCCCGTCTCCGGGCGTTGATGGGAAACGGGATATGCCGGCTATGGGGCGGCAAGAAATTGCCTGCCGCCAGAATCCTGCCGCTCGCCCTCACCGTGGCGGTGCCGGGCGTCTCAGGCTTGCTGTTGCCGGATGGCGGGACGCATCCCGTCCGGTACCGCCCCGGACTCGGCAATCTGGTCCACGTAAGTGAGCGCCTGGCGCGCCAACTCCGGCGGCAGCGGATCATGGTGCCGCAGCAACTTGATGAGCAGCCGGACCCAAGCCAATTCCTGTGGCTGGATCCCGATCATGTGGCACTGGCGCGACGGATGCAAGGGTGATGCCTCCTATGGATCTTTTCGGCATGCTGGCCGGATCTTCGAGAGATTTTTCTTGGGTTAGCCCGCAAGGCGCCGGGCACTTCCGCCGATGCATGACGCATGGGCGTGTTCTTCATCGGCTGGATCACGCTGGCGCTCGTGGGCCAAGAGCTGCCGCAAGCCAGGGTGGGAGCTCTGATGGAAACTTCGGTGGAGAAACAGCTTTCCGCCGTGCGCAAGCAAACCGCTTTGCCCGCGGGCACCTTTTTCGTCGTCCCCGCCTTTCTGCTGCCTCCCCCGCAGTCGCTGGGCGCGACGCTGCTGGCGGCCGCTGACTCGGACTGTGCGGCGCTCGGTGACCCGGAACTGACGCCGCTGGCTACGGAAGCGGCGCAGGCTGCCGGGGTCAAGCCTGAGTGGCTGCTGGCGTTGGTGGCCGAAAAGTCCCAGGGCCGTCCCTGCGCTCTCTCCCCGGCGGGCGCCGCGGGGCTGATGCAGTTGGCGCCGGCCACGATCGACGAGTGGCACGTGGCCGATCCCTTCGATCCCCGCCAGAACCTGGCCGCCGGCGCCCGCCTGCTGGCGCAACTGGTAGCGCGCTATCAGGGAGATTTCGCGCGGGCACGAGCCGCCTACGACGGTGCACCGACCGCCGGAGCGCCAGCGCCCGCCTCGCCCCCGGCCGCCACGCATGGCTCGACCTCTCCGGCGCCGGCCCTAAACCAGCCTTCCCCGGCCGATAAGAATAAGTGAGGGCCGGCGCTGTTGCAGCCGGTGGTCCATTCCGCGGACCCCGCGGCAGCGCCGGAGGAAGATGGCAATGGATGTGACACCCCTGCACAATGCGCCCCAGACCGTGGCGCCTTCGCCGGTTTCCGCTGCGGCCGAGCAGCAAGCCGAGAACCTGGCGCTGGTGCAGGCGGTGCACGCGATTAACGGCGCTGAGTTGTACGGCGAAGATAGCGAGCTGAGCTTGGCTCTTGATCGCCGCACCCAGCGCGCGGTGGTTCGGTTGGTCCACCGGAAGACCAGGCAGGTGATCCGGGAAGTTCCGGCCGAGGAGCTCCTCATCCTGGCTGAGTCGGTCGAGTCCGGCGCCTAGATACCTGCGGCCCACAGCGCCGCTCGATTCGGCTCAAACCCCTCGCCCCGGAGCCGATATGCGGTTGTGGAGGCAGGAGGCAGCCACATGACGAACCGCGCGCACGAGACGTACCTGACCGAGAAGATCCTTTCGGCCGATCCGGTCGAACTGGT
>Ga0187769_10000555_pt1 | contig 20538 bp, 15 predicted proteins | sample 0116_SJ02_MP02_1_FD_133140 | JGI IMG/M metagenome (GOLD analysis project Ga0187769, IMG submission 133140) | Tropical peat soil microbial communities from peatlands in Department of Meta, Colombia - 0116_SJ02_MP02_10_MG | ecosystem: Environmental > Terrestrial > Soil > Wetlands > Peat | place... | reverse complement strand
CCGGCCACGGGCAGCGTGACCAGACGCCCGGCGGCCTGCTCGAGGCGAACCGTGTGCAGCGACAGCAGACCGATGCCAATGCCGGCCATGACGGCCTGTTTGATGGTCTCGTTGCTGTCGGCTTCCATCACGGGATGGATGCTCACGCCGGCATCGGAGAAGTAGCGGTCCATTGCGATGCGGGTGCCCGATCCGGGCTCGCGCACGATGAAGGGCTCGTTTTCGAGCTCCTCGGGCGCAATTTGGGTGCGCAGCGAGAAGCGGTGCGAGGGCGCGGCGACGATGGCCAGCGGGTTGGGCGCGAAGGGCGTGCCGATCAGACTCGTTCCCTCGGGCGGGCGCCCCATGATGCCCAAGTCGATGTTGTAGGACTGCAGCTGCTCGATGATGTGCTCGCGGTTATAGACGTAGAGCTTCAGATCCAGGCCCGGATGCGACTTGAGAAACTGCGCGAGCAGCCTTGGGACGAAGTATTTGGCCGTGCTCACGATCCCCAGGCGCACGCGCCCGCGGCGCACCCCGCGCAGCTCGCGCGCAGCGAGCGCAAAATCATCGAGCCGCAGCAGCAAATCGGCGGCTAAGGCGGCCAGATCGCGCCCGGGCTCGGTAATCTGAACTCCGCGCCCCACCGGTTCGAAAAGCGAGAGCTGCAGTTGCTCTTCGAGCTGTCGCAGCTGCATCGAGACCGCGGGCTGCGTGAGATGGAGCGCCCCGGCCGCGGCCGTGACGCTGCCCGAGCGTCCCACCGCGTCGAGCACTTCGAGCTGTCGTACTGTGATTTGGCGGCGTGGCATAAGCGAAAGTTATGCTGATGGTCAATATAATTTAATAGATCTTATCTAATTGTCGCAAGACAATCTTGGGGTTGCAACATTCCCCATCCACCGGAGCTAAGGAGCGGGGGCTGCGCGCCCGAGCGGCGCCCGCCCCCAAAGGCGCGCATGCTGAAGGCAATTTTCTTTGACGTTGACGGCACACTTGCCGAGACCGAGGAGTTTCATCGGCGCGCATTCAATTCGGCCTTTGCGCAGGCGCAGATGAACGTGCACTGGTCGGTGCCCGAATATCGGGAGTTGCTCAAGGTCACAGGCGGCAAGGAGCGGCTGCGCGCCTACTTCCTGGCCCGCGGACTGGCCGTGAGCGAGCGCGATCTGCAGGCATTGCATCGCTCCAAAAACGAGCTCTACGCCCAGAACCTGCGAAGCGGCTCATGCGGCCTGCGCCCCGGGGTGCTGCGGCTGATGACCGAGGCGCGCGACTGCGGCGTGCTGCTGGGCATTGCCACGACGACCTCGCTGGTCAACGTCGATGCGCTGCTGCGCGAGGCGCTGGGAGCCCGATGGAAGCAGGAGTTTGCCTGCGTGGTTGCCGGCGATCAGGTCGCGAAGAAAAAGCCGGCCCCGGACGTCTACCAGTGTTGCCTGGCGAATTTGCGCATTGCGCCCGCACAGGCCGTGGCGCTGGAGGATTCGCCCGCCGGTGTGGCCGCCGCGCGCGATGCGGGCGTCGCGGTGCTGGCCACGCCCAGCGTGTACACGATGGGAGAGGACTTCTCCCGCGCCCACCGTCTCGTGCCCAGCCTGGGCGACCCGACCATGCCCTGGGAGCAGCCCCAACCGGGGTTTGCGCAGCGCTGGGTTGCGCTTTCGGATCTGCAGCGTCTGCTCGCCGCCGGCGAAATCGTGCCCGGGACTGAGATGGCGCAATAGTTGGGTGTAGCGCGCATGCCAAACTTCCGCGCGCGGAGGGTCGCTCGGGCGCATGCTTGCGCCTGCGGACAAGGGGGAGGGGCACATGCTGACAAAGACACGTACGCTGACGCAGTTCTTGATCGAGGAGCGGCGCCGGTTTCCGGAGGCCTCGGGAGCCTTCAATAGCCTGGTGCTGGCCGTCGCGCTGGCCTGCAAGTCGGTTTCGCGCCGAGTCGCCCACGGCGCCTTGGCCGGCATGTACGGGGCCGCGGGCGATACCAACGTGCAAGGCGAAGCCCAGCAAAAGCTCGACGTGCTGGCCAACGAGACGTTTTTGCATTGCCTGCAGTGGGGGGGCGATGCGCGTGGCATGCTCTCCGAGGAGATGGAACAGCCCTGGATCAACGAAGTGGCCGGACAGGGCGATTATTTGCTTGCCTTCGACCCGCTCGATGGTTCCTCGAACATCGACGTAAATCTCTCGGTGGGCAGCATTTTTTCCTTGCTGCGCGCTCCTGCGGAGCGCAAGCGCGCCGAGGCCAAAGACTTCCTGCAGCCCGGCACGCAGCAGGTGGCCGCCGGCTACGCGGTCTACGGCCCGGCCACGATGCTGGTGCTCACCGTCGGGCGCGGGGTCCACGGCTTTACGCTCGATCCGGAAATTGGCGAGTTCTTGCTCACGCATCCGCAAATGACCATCCCGGCGCAGACCAAGGAGTTTGCGATCAACGCCTCCAACAGCCGTTTCTGGGAGCAGCCGATCCGCCGATACGTCGAGGAGTGCCTGGCCGGCAGCAACGGGCCGCGCGGCAAGGACTTCAACATGCGCTGGATTGCCTCGCTCGTTGCCGAGGCGCACCGCATACTGACGCGCGGCGGGGTGTTCATGTACCCGCGCGACACCAAGGATCCGAGCAAACCCGGTCGGCTGCGGCTGCTCTACGAGACCAATCCGATCGGCATGCTCATCGAGCAAGCCGGCGGTCGCGCCAGCACGGGGGCGGTTCCCATGCTCAAAGTGCAGCCCGAATCGCCGCACCAGCGCATCGGTTTCGTGTTCGGTTCGCGCGAAGAGGTCGAGCGCATCGAGCGTTACCATGCGGAGGGTCCGCAGGCGGAACTCGACACGCCCCTGTTTAGCCTGCGCGGCCTGTTTCGTGGCAATTCCTGACCGGATTCCGATCGGGCGGCAGGGCGACCGGCCGCTCCTACCCGAACCTCAAACCGCTTTGACGAGGAACCATCATGTCTGAGAAGCACCCGATCATCGCAATCACCGGTTCCTCCGGCGCCGGCACGACTTCGGTCACGCGCACGTTCCAGAAGATCTTCCGCCGGGAAAAAATCAACTCGGCGGTCATCGAGGGCGACAGCTTCCACCGCTACGACCGCAAGGAGATGCGCAAGGTCATGGCCGACGCGGAGAAGGCCAACCGACGGCATTTCAGCCATTTCGGTCCCGAGGCCAATCTCTTCGAAGAACTCGAAAACGTGTTTCGCGAGTACAGCGAAACGGGCAACGGCCGGCATCGCAAATACCTCCACGACGCCGACGAGGCCGCGCCCTACGGGCAGGAGCCCGGCACCTTCACGGCCTGGGAGCGCTTTGAAAACGATACCGACCTGCTCTTCTACGAGGGTCTCCACGGAGCCGTGAAGGACGACAAGGTCGATGTCTCGCGCTACCCGGACCTGCTCATCGGCGTCGTGCCGGTGATCAATCTGGAGTGGGTCCAGAAAATTCAGCGCGACAAGGCGCAGCGCGGCTATTCCACCGAGGCGGTTACCGACACGATCTTGCGGCGCATGCCCGATTACGTGAACTACATCTGCCCGCAGTTCACGCGCACCCACGTCAACTTCCAGCGCGTGCCCACGGTCGATACCTCCAACCCCTTTATTGCGCGCGAGATTCCCACGGCCGACGAGAGCTTCATCGTGATCCGCTTTGCCAATCCCAAGGGGATCGACTTTCCCTATCTGCTCAACATGCTCCACGATTCGTTCATGTCTCGGCCCAATACCATCGTGGCGCCCGGCGGCAAGATGGAACTGGCGATGCAACTGATATTCACGCCCTTCATCTGGAGGATGATGGAGCGGCGCAAAAAGGCGCTGGGCCGCCACTAAAGGAGAGCAGCAAAAATGACGCAAGCAAAACCCACGGGCGAAGCCCTGGCCGCCAACGCGATCCGCATGCTGGCGGTCGACGCCGTGCAAAAGGCCAATTCGGGCCATCCGGGCATGCCCATGGGCATGGCCGAAATCGCCATTGCCCTTTGGCAGCGCCATCTCAAGCACAATCCTTCCGACCCGACGTGGTTTGACCGGGACCGCTTCTTGCTGTCCAACGGTCATGGCTCGATGCTGCAGTACGCGCTGCTGCACTTGAGCGGCTACGCGCTGCCGATGGAGGAATTACAGCGCTTTCGCCAGCTGCACTCCAAGACGCCCGGGCACCCGGAAGTGGGCGTCACGCCCGGCGTGGAGACGACGACCGGACCGCTCGGGCAGGGCCTGGCCAACGCCGTGGGCATGGCGCTTGCCGAGCGCGTGCTCGCGCAACGCTTTAACAGGCCCGAGGCGAAGATCGTCGACCATTACACTTACGTGTTTCTGGGCGACGGCTGCCTGATGGAAGGAATCTCCCACGAGGTTTGCAGTCTGGCCGGGACGCTGCGTCTGAACAAGCTCATATGCCTCTACGACGATAACGGCATCTCCATCGACGGCCACGTCGAGGGCTGGTTCATGGACGACACGCTCGCGCGCTTTCGCGCCTACGGCTTTCACGCCGAGCGCGTCGACGGCCACGACGTCGAGGCGGTGGCCGCCGCCATCGACCGGGCGCGGCGCTCCGACCGCCCGACGATGATCGCGTGCAAGACCATCATCGGCAAGGGCAGCCCCGACAAACAAGGCACGGAAGGAATCCACGGCGCCGCGCTGGGAGCCGAGAGCGTCGCCAAGGCGCGCGCTGAGCTCAATTGGCCCTATCCGCCCTTCGAGGTTCCGGCGGAGGTCTATTCCCTCATGGATGCGCGCCCGCGGGGCAAGAGCGCGCAAGACGATTGGAAGGCGCGCCTGGCGAAGTATCGTGCCGCCTATCCGCAGGACGCGGCCGAGTTCGATCGGGTCGTGGCCGGGGAGCTGCCGAAGTCCTTTCACGCGAACTTGCAGTCCTACATCGAGCAGACGATTGCCAAGGCCGAGAAACTGGCGACGCGCCAGGCGTCGCAGCGCGCAATCGAGGTCCTCGCCAAGGAACTGCCCGAGCTGCTGGGCGGCTCGGCCGATCTGACGCACTCCAACCTCACGCACTGGAAGGCGGCCGTAACGTACACGCCCGGGCACACGGGCAACTACGTGAGCTTTGGCGTGCGCGAATTCGGCATGTCGGCCATCATGAACGGGGTGGCGCTGCACGGGGGTCTGGTTCCCTTCGACGCGACGTTCCTCACATTCGCCGACTACTCGCGCAGCGCGCTGCGCATGGCCGCGCTCATGCAGCTGCGCGTGGTGCATGTGTTTACGCACGACTCCATCGGTCTGGGCGAAGACGGCCCGACCCATCAGGCCGTCGAACACGTCTCGAGTCTGCGCTTGATCCCCGGACTCGACGTCTGGCGACCGTGCGACGTGACGGAATCGGCCGTGGCCTGGCGTTGCGCCATCGAGCGGCGCAACGGCCCGAGCGCCTTGCTGTTCACGCGCCAGGCGGTTCCGGCGCTGGTCAACGCCAACAGCATGATTGCCGCCATCGAGCGCGGGGGCTACGTGCTGCGCGAGCCCAAGGGCAAGGTGCAGATCGTCTTGCTCGGTACGGGATCGGAAGTGCAGCTTGCCGTCGAAGCGGCCCGCGAGCTCGAAGGCCGGGGTATCCATGCCCGCGTGGTCTCCATGCCGTGCTGCGAGCGCTTCGACCGTCAGGAGCCCGAGTATCGCCGCTCCGTGCTGGGCGAGGGGCTACCGATGGTGGCCGTCGAGGCGGGCGTGACGCGTCTGTGGTACCAGTATGTGGGCACCCGAGGCCGCGTGATCGGAATCGACCGCTTTGGCGAGTCGGCTCCGGGCCCGGAGCTGTTCAAATACTTTGGCATCACCACCGAGCGGGTGACCGCCGCCGCATTGGAACTGCTGGGGGCCTAGTTTCGCGATTTCGGCGAGGCCACCGGGTCCGTCCCGGTGGCAGCTCGGCGCCCGGGTTTTCCTAGCGTCGCCGGGGCACATCACCCCACGGGTCGCGCGTCTCGGAGCGGGACGATTGCTGCCAGCGATTGTTGCCCAGAATCGTGGCCAGATTGCGGCCGGGGCGCTGGGGCAGGATCGACATGTGCAGGCGCGCCAGAAGCATGAGTTCGGACATGGCATCGGGGTCGATCGGCGCCTGAAAGCCGTCGTCGACCCAGATCCGGTCGAAGTACTCGTTCATCTCCGGGTAGCCCCACAGCAGCGTGATGGCGCGCGCCATCTCGGGATGGCGCACCTCGATGATCGAAAAATCCTCCAGCGGATCGAGCTGCGCGGGCCTGGGCGGCGTGCCGTCGCCTGAGGCAACCGCTTCCTGGCGCGCAGTGACGATGTCGGGCATGAGCGGCGGCAGACCGCGAGTCGAGGGCTCCGCCGCGACAAGCGGCGGCAGTGCGGTTTTGTGCGCATTTCGAAACGGGCTAGCCATGAAACGATTGTAGGTGTAATCCCTCCCACCACGCGTATGCGGGAGGACGGATAACTGACTGATTTTGGGCGCAAATCGACGATCGGCCGAAAACTGCCGATCGGCGGCTTTTCAATCGCGGAAATTGTCGAAGGAAAGCGGGGCTTCTGTGATCTGCGCGCGCACGAGCGCAATGCACTGCTGCAAAGCGTCTTTTTTCGCCCCGCTCACGCGCACGGCATCTCCCTGAATGCTGCTTGTGAGCTTCGCGCGCGAGTCCTTGATGAGCTGCACGATGCGCTTGGCCAGGGCCGGTTCGATGCCGGCGCGAATCTTGATCACCTGCTTGCGCTTGTCCATGCCCACTTTTTCGGGCTCGGCCTCACGATCCAAGAAGCGCAAATCCACCGAACGTTTGGCCATTTTTGCGAGCAGCACGTCGCGCACCTGTCCGAGCTTGAAGTCGTCGTCGGCGAACAAGGTCAGTTCGCAGAGCTTGCCCTCCTCGCGCTCTTCGATGCGCGCGTCCGACCCCTTGAAGTCGAAGCGGTTGGCAATTTCGCGATTGGCCTGGTCGACGGCGTTGTGCACTTCGACGAGATTGGGCTTGCAGACGATGTCAAAACTGGGCACGACCATCCCCTTGTTAGACGCGCGTGAGCTTGGCGCGCGCTACTGCATAATCGCGCGATGGCGTTGACTCTGCAGCGAGGCGTTTCCCTCAAATCATTGAATACGTTTGGAGTCGACGCACGCGCGGCCTGGTTCGCACGGGTGCAAAGCGTAGCGGATCTGCAGCAGGTGCACGACGACGCGAGGGTGCGCGAGCTGCCCCGCCTCATTTTGGGGGGCGGATCCAACGTGCTCTTTACGCGCGACTTCGATGGTCTCGTGATCCAGCCCGCCATTGCCGGAATCAACCCTTGCGGGCTGACGGAGGAGTCCCGGCTCCTGGAGGTGGGCGCCGGCGAGAACTGGAGCGCACTCGTCGAGCGCCTGGTGCAATCGGGGTGTCCCGGCCTGGAGAACCTCGCGCTCATTCCGGGATGGGCCGGAGCCGCGCCGATCCAGAACATCGGCGCCTATGGCCTGGAGCTCTCGGAGCGGTTGCAATCGGTGCGTGTCTGGGACTGGCGCCGGGGGGCGTGCGTCGACATGAGCGTGGAGCAATGCGCGCTGGGCTATCGCGACAGCGTCTTTAAGCGCGAAGGCGGTGGCGATTGGATCATTGTGTCGCTCACGCTGCGCCTGCCCCTGCGCTGGGAGCCGATCACCGGTTACGCCGAGCTCGCGCGCGAGCTCGGCGCTCGCGGCTGCGCGCGTCCGGAGGCGACCGATATCTTTGCCGCGGTGTGCGCGCTGCGCCGGCGCAAGCTGCCCGACCCGGCGGTGGTGGGTAACGCGGGCAGTTTTTTCAAAAACCCGGTCATCGAGCGCGCGCGCCACGCGCAGCTGCTCGAGCGCTTTCCCTCGGTCGTGAGCTATCCGCTGGCAGGAGGACGCTACAAAATCGCCGCCGGCTGGCTGATCGAGGCTTGCGGGCTGCGGGGGCTGCGGCGCGGGCGTGTGGGTACCTACGAGCACCAGGCGCTCGTGCTGGTCAATCTCGACGCGGCCAGCGGCGCCGAGGTGCTGGCTTTGGCCCGTGAGGTGCAGCAGCGCGTCCAGGAGAAGTTCGGCATCTGCCTGGAGCCCGAGGTGCGGATCGTAGGCGAGTAGGCCCGCCCCTGGGCGGCCCCCGGGCGCTAGCGGCGGCGGCGCGCGCGCGCCGCGATGCGCATGCGCAAGGCGTTTAAGCGAATAAAGCCTTCGGCGTCGGCCTGGTTGTAGGCGCCCTTGTCGTCGTCGAACGTGGAGATGGCCGGGTCAAAAAGCGAATCGCGCGGCGAGCTGCGCCCCGTGACCAGGACCGTGCCCTTGTACAGTTTCAATCGCACCGTGCCGTTGACATGGCGCTGCGATTCGTCGACGAGGATTTGCAGCAGGCGCCGCTCGGGGCTAAACCAGTAACCGTTGTAGATGAGGCGCGCGTAGCGCGGCATCAGGTCGTCCTTGAGCGCCAGCACTTCGCGATCGAGCGTTATCGACTCCATCGCGCGGTGCGCCTTGAGCATGATCGTGCCCCCGGGCGTCTCGTAGCAGCCGCGCGACTTCATGCCGACGTAGCGGTTTTCCACCAGATCCAGCCGTCCGACGCCGTGTTTGCCGCCGATGCGGTTGAGTTGGGTCAAAACCTGTGCGGGCGACAGACGCTTGCCGTCAAGGCCGACGATGTCGCCGCGCTCGTAGGTGAGCTCGAGCGTCTGCGCCCGCGCGGGGGCCTTGCTGGGGGAGACGGTCATGCGCCACATGCTCTCCTCGGGCTCGAAGTTCGGGTCCTCGAGCACTCCACCCTCGTAGGAGATGTGCAGCAGGTTCGCGTCCATCGAGTAGGGCGCCTGGCCGCGACGTTTCTTGAAATCCACCGGAATGCCGTGCGCGTCGGCGTACTGCAGCAGCCGCTCGCGCGAGAGCAGGTCCCACTCGCGCCACGGAGCGATGATGCGTACCTCGGGCATCAGCGCATAGGCTCCGAGCTCAAAGCGCACCTGGTCGTTGCCCTTGCCCGTGGCCCCGTGGGCAATCGCATCGGCGCCGGTCTTGCGCGCAAGCTCCACCATGCGCTGCGCGATGAGGGGCCGGGCGATCGAGGTGCCCAGCAGGTACTCGCCTTCGTAGAGCGCGTTGGCCCGGAACATCGGGAACACGAAATCGCGCACGAAGGCCTCGCGCAGGTCCTCGATGAATATGTTGGCTCTGGGAATGCCCAGCTGCAGGGCTTTGCGGCGCGCGGGCTCGAGCTCCTCTCCTTGCCCGATGTTGGCCGTGAAGGTGATGACCTCGCAATGATAGGAGTCCTGCAGCCACTTCAGGATGACGGAGGTGTCGAGTCCTCCGGAGTAGGCGAGCACCACCTTTTTTACCCGGTTTGCCTGGGCACCGCCCCTGCGTCGCGCCACTGTTGCCAAAGTATCTCCCCGTTTTCTTGCCGGTTGCGTGGCCACGCTACTCGACGTCGCGTCCGAGTAGCAGGTATTCCATCAGCGCTTTTTGCACGTGCAGCCGGTTCTCGGCTTCGTCCCATACCACCGACTGCGGCCCGTCGATGACCTCGGCAGCGACTTCCTCGTCGCGGTGCGCCGGCAGGCAGTGCATGAACAACGCCTCCGCGTTGGCGTGCGCCATCAATCGCGCATCCACGCGCCAGGGCGCAAACGCACGCCGGCGCTGTTCGTTTTCCGCTTCAAACCCCATGCTCGTCCACACGTCGGTGGTCACCAGGTCGGCACCGCGTGCCGCCTGCGAGGGGTCGTCGAAGACCTCGTAGTGCGCTCCGGGCGGGGCCAGGCGCGCATCGAGGCGGTAGCCGGGCGGGGTGGACACGCGCACCGAAAAGCCGAGCAACTGCGCGGCCTGGAGCCACGTGTACGCCATGTTGTTGGCGTCGCCGATCCAGGCGACGGTGCGCCCGAGGATCGTGCCCCGGTGCTCGGTGAAGGTGAAGATGTCGGCCAGGATCTGGCACGGGTGGTATTCGTTGGTGAGCCCGTTGATCACCGGCACCCGGGAGTACTGCGCGAAGCGCTCGATCTTGGTCTGCTCGTAGGTGCGGATCATCACCAGGTCGACCATGCGCGAGATCACGCGCGCCGTATCTTCGATGGGTTCGGCGCGGCCCAGCTGCGAATCGCCCGTCGTGAGGTGAATCACCGAGCCGCCCATCTGGTACATGCCCGCCTCGAAGGAAACGCGCGTGCGCGTCGAAGCCTTCTCAAAGACCATCGCGAGCGTGCGATCGACGAGCGGCTGGTACGTCTGGTAGCGCTTGAACCGGTGCTTGATGACGCGCGCGCGCTCCATCACGTGCTCGATTTCCTCGCGCGAGAAATCGGAGAACTGCAGGAAGTGACGAAGCACGGGCGTGGACTTGGGCATTGCCGGTCTAATGGCGGGCGCGTGGTCGGGCCGCGCACTGGTGCGCAAAGGCCGCACCGAGCCGGCGCTGTTCATCGGCGCGCAGTACGCGTATGGCCGGAAGATACCCTTGGAAAACGATCCCGTGCAACTCCACCTTGCTGTGCACGCGCAGCGTGCGCACGAGAAACTCGACGGCTTTTTTGCTGATGAGCTGCCCGGGCACGAGCACGGGGATGCCGGGCGGATACGGCACGATCTGATCGGCGCAGACACGCCCGACGAGCCGCTCGCTGGCGCGCTCGGCTTCGTCGAGCAGCCCCAGCAGTTCGCCGCTGCTGTAGTAGGCATCGCGCGGCAGGCAGCGCAATTCGGTAAACGGCGGCAAAACGGGCGCGCGGTACAGGCGGCGGGGCGCGCGCCGCTCCTGGGCGATGCGGCGCAGCGCATCATACAGACGCGAGCACTTCGAGCGCGTCGTGCCGATCGTGAGCAGCAGCGTGATGGTGTTGAAAGTGGATTTCTCCACCGTGATGTTGAAGCGGTAAAACAGCTCGTCGCGCAGTTCATCGACCGTCAGGCCGCAGGCCGAAATGTCCACGGTGACTTTGGTCGGATCCAGGCGGATGCCGTCGCGCTTGACTTCGGCGGGCAGCAGCTCGGGCAGGCTCAGGACGTGAAAGGCGCCCGTCGAGTTGATCTGCGCACGCAGCTCGCCGGCGAGCGCCAGGGTGCGCTCGAGCAGCTTGTAGCCCTCCATCACCGCCTGGCGGCGGCCCACGTCCAGGCTAGCGATCATGCTGTACATCGGGCTCGTCGAGGCGTGCATGTTGAAATTCTCGCGAAAGCTGTGCTCGTCGAGCTCCGGATCGTTGACGTGGATGAGCGCACCCTGCGAGAAGGCCGACAGTGTCTTGTGGGCCGACTGCGTGGCGTAATCGGCGCCGGACTCCAGCGCAGTGGGCCGCAGATCGGGGTGAAAGCGCGCGTGGCTATACCAGGCTTCGTCGATGAGCACCTTGATGTTGCGCGCGTGCGCCGCCGCAATGACGGGCGCCAGGTCGTAGCGCAAGCCGTCGTAGGTGCACGAGGTCAGGGCCAGCACGCGGGCGTCGGGATGCTGCGCGATCGCCCGCAGGATCTTGGCCCGCGGCACCGGCCCGAAAAGCCCGTAGCGGCGGTTCACGCTCGCATCCAGATAGATCGGCCGGGCCCCCGAGAGCACGACGCCGTGGTGGATCGACTTGTGGGCGTTGCGGTCGAGCAGCAGCTTCTGGCCGGGTTTGAGCAGCGTTTGCAAAATTACCCGGTTGGCCGTCGAGGTGCCGTTGGTGGCAAAAAGCGTGCGCCGTGCGCCAAATGCGCGCGCGGCCATCTGCTGGGCCTCGGCGATCACGCCCGTGGGCTCCATGAGCGAGTCGAGCGTCTGGACCGACACCGACAAATCGGTGGTGAATACGTTCTCCCCCATGAATTGGTAAAAATCATCGACCCAGGGGCTGCCGCGCAGGGCATCGCCGCTGAAATGGCCGGGGGTGTGCCAGGCGTCCTTGGCCGAGGCCACGTAGGAGCGCAGCGCATCGAAAAACGGCGTGCGGGCGCGTTCGGCGATCTGCGCATTGAGGATCCGGAATATGCCGCGGTAATCGCGCTCTTCGCGGTAAAAATAGCCGTGCACCGCGTCGGCGAAGACCGTCTCCTCGAGCGGATCGAGCTCGGTTTTTTCGAGCAGCAGGTAGATTTCGATCTCGGGGCGCAATTGCGCGATGCGCTGCACGAGGCTGCGCGAGCGCGGGGTCCGCGGCGCGCGGCGCCGCGCTGCGGCCCCCTCGGCTGCGCCGGCCATCTTCTCATCGACGATGACGAGCTGCGCGTCGCCGTCGGCGCGCAGCCGGCGCAAGGCCTCGGCCGGCGTGCGCGCCTGCGCAAAGCAGATGCCAAACGGATTGTCGTGGGCGCGTGCCGCGGCGTTGAGGCCCCGGAGCAGCTCCTTGCAGACGAACGGGTCGTCGCTGATGACGAGGACCCGGCAAGACGGCTTGGGCATGCGCTCGGGCCAGGCCGCGCGGTGCTCGCGCGCCCTCAGCGCATCAGGCCATCGCCTTTACTGCCGCGGCCAGCCGGCTCTTGTTGCGCGCCACGGCATTCTTGTGCACGACCTTCTTGTCGGCCATCGAATCGATCACGCTCGTGCACCGGCGCAGTGCGTCTGCCGCTGCCGCCTTATCCCCCGCGGCCACGGCTTTGCGCACGGTCTTGATGGCCGTGCGCAGCCGCGAGCGCTGCGCGGAAGTCTGCGCATTGCGCGCGCGCGCCTGCAGCGCGCGTTTTTTTGCCTGTTTTGTGTTCGCCATACCTTGTCCTTCGTGCGCGGCCCACCCCGCCCCGTATGCTGGCTGCGGCCGCCTCGCGGGCGCACATGCCTGGCGGCTGAGCCAAAGCTTTACACTCTAACACAATGAGCCCATCAAGACCACTGCCGCACGCCCCCGCGCCGCGCGGCCGTCGCTCTTCGTGAATTTGCTGCGCGCGGCCGCGGGCATCAGCGGGCTCACGATGCTCTCGCGCGTGAGCGGCCTGGTGCGCGATCTGCTGATCGCCCGGTATTTCGGCGCCGGCCTCGAGATGGATGCATTCACGGTGGCCTTTCGCATCCCGAACCTGCTTCGACGTCTGTTTGCCGAAGGCGCCTTCGCCCAGGCCTTCGTGCCGATCTTTGCCGAGGTCAAGGTCGTGCACGGACCCGAGCACACGCGCGCGCTGCTCTCCCACGTCGCCTCGGCGCTCTTTTGGGTCCTGCTTGCCGTCTCGATTGCGGGCGTCGTGGGCGCACCCCTTCTCGTCGCGCTCATCGCCACCGGCTTTCGGCATTCCCCGGCCTTTGACCTGGCCACACTGCTCACGCGCTGGATGTTTCCCTACATTTTGTTCATGTCGCTGATCGCCTGCTCGGGCGGCGTGCTCAACGCCTTTGGGCGCTTTTCGGTTCCCGCTTTCACCCCCGTGCTGCTCAACGTCTCGATGATCGGCCTCACACTGCTCGCGGGCCGCGCGATGGATCCGCCCATTCTGGTGCTGGCCCTCGCGGTGATGCTTGGCGGCGCATTGCAGCTGGCCATCCAGGTGCCTGCGCTTGCGCGCTTGGGGATGCTGCCGCGCCTCTCGGGCGTACGGCGCGCGTTTGCCGATTCCGACGTCCGGCGCATCCTGCGCCTCATGCTTCCGGCGGTGTTTGCCGTGTCGGTGGCCCAGCTGAGCCTCATCATCAACACGAATATTGCGTCGCGTCTGGGAACGGGGAGCAATTCGTGGCTGTACTACGCCGACCGGCTCATGGAACTGCCCACGGCGCTGCTGGGTGTGGCCATCGGGACGGTGCTGCTTCCCACCTTGTCCAGCGCACATGCCACGGGCGATGCCCAGCACTACCGAAAGCTGCTCGACTGGGGTTTGCGTCTGACCTGCCTGCTCGCACTGCCCGCGGCGCTGGGACTGGCCGTTTTGGCCGACGGTCTGATGGGCGCGCTGTTTCAGGGCGGACGCTTTAGCGCCGTGGACGTGGCGCAGTCGGCCGCGGCGCTGCGCGGCTACGCCGCGGGGTTGCTCGGTCTGATCGGCGTGAAGATCCTGGCGCCCGGCTTTTATGCGCGGCAAGACATCCGCACCCCCGTGCGCATCGGGCTGCTCGTGCTCGCGACCACGCAGCTTGTCAACCTCCTTCTGGTCCCCTGGCTTGCGCACGCGGGTCTGGCCTGGTCGATTAGCGTGGGCGCCCTGACCAACTGCGCCTTGTTGCTGCGCGGATTGCACCGGCGCCAGATCTATTCGCCCGGGCGCGAATGGCGCGGATTTCTCGGGCGCTTGTCTCTGGCCTTAGCCGGCTTGACGCTGGTGCTGCTGTGGATCGACGCGCACTGGGCCTTTGCCACGATCGGCCCCGCGGGAGCATTGACGCGCGCAAGCTGGCTGCTGGCCACCGTGGGCGCGGCCATCGCCGTGTATGCGCTCCTTCTGTGGGTGCTGGGCTTTCGGCCGCGGGACTTTGTCTTGCACCTGCGCGAGCCGGCCGGCTAGAGCGTGCGCGGGCGTGCGCGCCGGTAGCGGCGCGCCGCGCGCCTATGCAAACGGCCGCCTAGCCCAGCTGGCGCAGCATGGTCTGCGCGTCGCTTACCTCGAACTTGCCGGGCTTCTCGATGTTGAGCGCCTTGACCACGCCGTTATCCACCAGCATGGAGAAGCGCAGGCAGCGCGTGCCCAGGCCGGCTTCGTTCAAATCCAACTCAAGGCCCAGTTTTTTCGTGAAGACGGCCGAGCCGTCGGCCAACATGCGAACCTTGCCCGCCGTCTTCTGGTCACGTCCCCAGGCGCCCATGACGAAGGCGTCGTTTACCGCCATGCACCAGATTTCGTCGACGCCCTTGCGATGCAGCGCCTCGGCATTGGCCACGTAGCCCGGCACGTGCTGCGCTGAACAAGTCGGCGTGAAGGCACCGGGTACGCCAAAAATCACGATTTTCTTGCCCCGCGCGAGATCCTGTACGGCAAAGCTGTTCGGACCAATGGAGCAGCCCGCCGACTCCACCTCGATGTACTCCTGCAGCTTGCCTTCCGGCAGCTTCTCGCCCACTTTGATCGCCATCTTGTTTCCCCTTGATCGGACCCAGCCCGGTCCCAAGTGTACGCGTGCAGGCAGCGCGCGCTCCTAAAGCCGCTCTCTGCCAAGGGGAAATGTGCGCGGCGCCGCGCTTTGCGCGCCGGTGCGTGGGCGGCGCCGCGCGCTAGCCCAAAAAACGGCCCGCCGCTTCTCGGCGTCCTCGGGGCCGCGACCGCCGTGCGCGCAGGTCGCGGTGCCCTCGAAGAGGCCGTTTTTGCGACCCAATTCGCGCGATCGGCCGGTTTTAAGTCGTTGCAATCTGTCCGAATAAGCAGGGGCGGCGTCATCGCGGCTTTGCGTTTTGCCGCGTCGGCCAGGGCCGCCACAGATCCAGGCGGGCAGGGTGTGTCGGTCGCCGCGAATGGTCCGGGCGCAAAAAATCGGATGTCTCAATTGCCGAAAATGAAAAAATCGCGGTTCAAGCCGTTTGGCAGCGCGATTGGCTTGCGCATGATGGGCCAATACCTCGCATTGGCCCTGCTTCCCCTCGTGGCGCTGGCCGCTTGGCTCGATCAAGGATCGATGCTCAGCGCCTCGCTCATCGATACGTTCGAGCAGGTGGGCCTGGGTGCGGCCGTTGCCGCCCTCGTGCTGGGCGCCTTGCACGGGGAACTCATCGCGCGGCGGCTGCGCCGCCTCATGGACTCGGCCCGCAGCATCGCCAAGCAGGATTTTGCAATCTCGCTGCCGCCCGCGGGCGGCGACGAACTCGGGCAGCTGACGCGGTCGTTTAACGAAATGGCGCGCACCCTGGGCACGAGCCTGTCCATTCAAGGAATCTTGTCGCAGATGGACGACGCGATCCTCACCAAGCTCGATGTCGCGGCGCTCATTCGCAACGCGTTGCGCTGCATGCGCTACGTGGCCGAATCCGACCTGGTCGTCCTGGGCCTGTTCGAGTCCGACACCGCCGACACCATGCGGCTTTTCGTGATGGGCAAGGGCGAGCGCAACCGCATCGACAGCCATAAGATCGAAATGAGTTCGGAACTGCGGCGGCGCATACCGATGACGCCCACGAGCAAGACCGAGCCGCAATCGCCGTTTCCGGAAGAATTCGAGCAGCGCCTGCGCAATGACAACGGGGTCGGACACTTTTTGTCCATGCCCGTATCGCGAGGTGCCCGCGCCTGGGGCGTCATGGTGACCTGCCACCACGCGGCGGCCGAACTCTCCAACAGCCAGATGAAGATGCTCATCGGCGTCTCCAACCGCCTCATTGCCGGTTTCAGCGGTGCGGAGCGCGACCAAAAGCTGCATTCGCTGGCCTACGTCGACCCGCTCACCGGGCTGCCCAACCGGGTCGCGATGCAGTCGCTGCTCGCAAAGGAACTCACCAATTCGGAGCGCACCAAGTCCATGGCCGCGATCCTGTTCATCGACCTGGACCGCTTCAAGCAGGCCAACGACACCCACGGACACGCCTTTGGCGACCGGCTGCTCATCCAGGCGGCCAACCGCATTCGCAATCACGTGCGCGAGGACGACATCGTCGCACGCATCGGTGGAGATGAGTTCACCGTGATTCTGTCGGAGGTCAAGACCACGCGGGAAGCCGCCTCGGTGGCGCGCAAACTCATCCAGTCGCTGTCGCGGCGCTTCGAAATCGAGGGGCAGACCATCTATACGGGAGCCAGCGTCGGCATCGCGATGTACCCGGACGACGGCACAGGGGGCGCCGAATTGCTCAAGATGGCCGACACGGCCATGTACCGCGCCAAGAGCGCAGGGCGCAGCCGCTTCGCCTTCTACGAGGAGCCGATGAACGCCGAGAGCAAGCGCCGATCGCTGCTCGATGGCGAGCTGCGCAACGCGCTCGAGCGCCACGAACTGATGCTGCACTATCAGCCGCAGATCGACTTGAAGACCGGCGCGCTGTGCGGCGTCGAGGCTCTGGTGCGCTGGCAGCACCCCACGCGCGGTTTGCTCTTTCCCAAGGACTTCGTCGAGTACGCCGAGGAAATTGGGCTGATTCCGCAAATTGGCGCCTGGGTGATGATGGAAGCGTGCCTGCAGTACCAGCGCTGGCGCGAGCAAGGCGTGCGGGTGCCGCGCGTCTCGGTCAACGTCTCCAACGGTCAGCTGCCGCGGAGCAATTTCGTGCCCACGGTGCGCCAGCTTCTCAATTCGATCAAAGTCCCCCCGGGTGCGCTCGAAATCGAAGTAACCGAGTCGATGTTGATCGAGGGTGGAAAGCCCGCGATGGAGGCGCTCAACCAATTAAGCGCCGACGGCGTGATCATCGCGATCGACGACTTTGGCACCGGCTACTCGTCCTTTAGCTATCTCAAAACGATGCCGGCGCGGGTTTTGAAGCTCGACATGAGCTTTCTGGTCGACGCCAGGCTCGAAAACGACGCGGGCAAGATCGTGGCGGCCATCATCAACATGGCCCATGCCCTGCAAAAGGAGGTCGTGGCCGAGGGCATCGAGCGCGTCGATCAGCTCAAACTGCTCAAAACCCTGGGCTGCGAGCGCGGCCAAGGCTACTTGTTCGGCAAACCCGTGGATGCCGAGCACATCACGCGCACCTTTGGCAAGATCCATGAAACGACCGCGCCGGTGCTCGCCGCCGCCGAGGCGCCTGCGCCCGCCGCAACCCCGGCACCGCCTTCCCTGGTAGTGCCGAGCAGCCGAGGCGCGCAATCCGACCTCTTCCAGGCCTCCGCCCGCCAGGCGATCCTCGTGCCTTCGATGCACCGGACAGCTCCGAAGGCGCCGGCCCAGATCCCGGAGGACCAAAACGCAGCGCTCGCTTCGGCCGCGGCGCCATCCGTGCAGCAGACAGTGGCGGCCGAGCGCCAGATCGCGCCCGTCGAACGCGCCGAGGAGGATACGAGCGTCGCGGTCCCGCCAGTGGCCGCGGAGGACGGGCAGAGCGCCGCGCAGCCGACACTCGATGCGCCGCCCCCGGAGCCAGCGCTCGTTGATCCCGCCCAGGAGGCGGCGGCAAGCGCAGTGCCCGAGCCGCCACAATTTCCCCAGGCCGACTCCGCAGAGCACAGCCGACCGACGCCGCCGGGCCCGACCGCGCTGGAACTCATCAATTTCGACACCAATCCCGATGCGCAGACCGTTCTCGCCGTCGAGGGTTGGCCCGTGCCGCCCGAGACCAATTCGGCTACGACGCAGGAACTGCTGCAGGCCACCGCGGTGCTGCTCGAGGCCGAGTCCAACGAAAACGAGCGTCACTGACCGCTCTCAAGCGCCCGGCCAAGGGCGTGCGCGCAGTGCCAGGTTTAGTGCACGCTGCAGCGGGCCGATACCGAGACGTTGGCGTGCGTGCTGCTGTCGGCAAAGCCCGAGTGCATTTTCATGACCGGACCCGCGCAGTGCGCCACATTGATGCCCGCGATCCGCAGCCAGGAAGCCAGCGATTCCGATGAGCCTCCGCCCAGCACAAGCTGCGGCCGGAAGACGATCTGCGGCTCCGAGGCCGAAAGGTGCTCGGGCGCGATTTCGATATGGCTCCCGAAATTGCCGCTGTCCCAGCCCTGAGGCGAGGCGCCGGCCGCGAACGAGTACTGCGCGGGGGCCAGGGGCGCCGGGCGCACCACCGAGACCCATCGGCTGTCGATGGTCTCGCGGTCGAACCGAAGGCCGGTGTCCAACTGCAGCCAGCTGGGCACCGGCGCAATCGGGCTGGCCTGCGCAGCCTCGGGCAAGCCCGCCGCCGTACAGAAAGCGAAGGCCAGGGGCCCAGCCGCCGAATGCAAAAAGCGCCCGAGCCCGGCTTGTAGCCGCGGCCTGGACCCGGCGACAACTGCTCCTGGCATCGGTAGCTCCAACACAGGGCGCAGCTGGGTAGCCCCTGTGACCCCAATTTTATGGGAGTGTCTGGCAAAAGAAAACGGCCGCCAGGACGGGCGGCCGTTTCCCCCCGATATGCGAATTTCCCTCGGGGACTGCAGCGGGGCAAGAAGCGTGCCGCTAAGGCCCTAGTGTGCGGGAGTCTCCGCGCTCGAGCCCTGATGCAGCGCGTACTGCGCCTGCGGTGCCGTGGTTTGCGTGGGCGCCGTTGTGCCGTGCAGCATCGCGATGATCGGGACCATCAGGAGGGCGACGATGTTGATGATCTTGATCAGTGGGTTGACGGCGGGGCCGGCCGTGTCCTTGTACGGATCGCCGACGGTATCGCCCGTGACGGCGGCCTTGTGCGCATCCGAACCCTTGCCGCCGTAGTTGCCTTCCTCGATGTACTTCTTGGCGTTGTCCCAGGCGCCGCCTCCCGTGGTCATGGAGATCGCAACAAACAGGCCCGTGACGATCGTGCCCATCAGAACGCCGCCCAGCGCGGCCGGACCAAGAAATGCCCCCACCACGATGGGCACCAACACGGGCAGCAACGAGGGGATCATCATTTCTTTGATGGCCGCCGACGTGAGCATGTCCACCGCCCGGGAGTAGTCGGGTTTGGCCGTGCCCTCCATGATGCCCTTGATCTCGCGGAACTGTCGGCGCACCTCCTCGACCACCGAGCCCGCCGAGCGGCCGACGGCCTCCATGGCCATGGCCCCGAACAAAAACGGGATCAGGCCGCCGATGAAAAGCCCGATGATTACCAGGTGATTGGACAGGTCGAAGGAGGTTTGCAGTCCCTCCTGCTCCAGCGCGCGCGTGTAATCGGTGAAGAGCACGAGCGCGGCGAGCCCCGCCGATCCGATGGCGTAGCCCTTGGTGACGGCCTTGGTCGTGTTGCCCACAGCGTCGAGAGGATCGGTGATGTTGCGCACCTCCTTGGGCAGGCCGGCCATTTCGGCAATGCCGCCCGCGTTATCCGTGATCGGGCCGTAGGCATCGAGCGCGACGATGATCCCGGTCATCGACAGCATCGCGGTGGCCGCCACGGCGATGCCGTAGAGGCCAGCGAGGTGGTACGAGGCCATGATGGCTGCGCAGATCGCGATCACCGGCCAGGCGCAGGCGCGCATCGAAACGGCGATGCCGGCAATGATGTTGGTGGCGTGGCCTGTGGTCGAGGCATGGGCGACGTGGCGCACCGGAGAGTACTCCGTGCCGGTGTAGTACTCCGTGATGTATACGAGCGCGGCGGTGAGGACCAGTCCCACGACCGCGCAGCCGTAGATGTTGCCCAGCGCGAGGTCGGCCGTGGCCGCTACGGGGCCCAAAATCCATTTCGTGACAAACCAGAACAGCACCAGCGAGATCACCCCGGCCACGAGAAGACCGCGGTACAGCGCGTTCATGATCTTGCCGCCTTCGCGAGCTTTGACGAAAGACGCGCCGACGATCGAGGCCAGAATCGAAACCCCGGAGAGGGCCAGCGGATAGACAAGGCCGGCGTCGCTTCCGCGAAAGGCAAATGCGCCCACGAGCATCGTTGCCACGACGGTGACGGCGAAGGTCTCGAACAAGTCGGCCGCCATCCCGGCGCAATCGCCCACGTTGTCGCCTACGTTATCGGCGATCACCGCCGGGTTGCGCGGATCGTCCTCCGGTATGCCGGCTTCGACCTTGCCCACGAGGTCGGCTCCGACGTCCGCCCCCTTGGTGAAGATGCCGCCGCCAAGACGCGCAAAAATCGAAATCAACGACGAACCAAAGGCCAGCCCGATCATGGG
>Ga0187769_10000554_pt1 | contig 20542 bp, 21 predicted proteins | sample 0116_SJ02_MP02_1_FD_133140 | JGI IMG/M metagenome (GOLD analysis project Ga0187769, IMG submission 133140) | Tropical peat soil microbial communities from peatlands in Department of Meta, Colombia - 0116_SJ02_MP02_10_MG | ecosystem: Environmental > Terrestrial > Soil > Wetlands > Peat | place... | reverse complement strand
CTGAATTTCGAGCGGCTGCTGCGGCTCATGGAAAAGCATAATTTCAAGACCACGATCGCCTTTATCCCGCATAACTTTCGCCGTAATTCGCAGCGAATCGTTCGTCTATTCCGGGAGAATCCCTATCGGTTTTCTGTTTGTTTTCATGGTAATGACCATATTGGGGCAGAGATTGCCGCGACTGATCCCTCGCTGCTGGATTCCATGCTTCATATTGCCGAGCAACGCATGACCGTCTTCAGCCGGATCACCGGCCTGCCATGCGACCGCATTATGGTTTTTCCACAGGGAAGATTCTCGGTCGATGCCATGGCGGCGCTGGGTTCGCACAACTTTGACGCAGCTGTGAATACGGGCCCGCGGCCCTTTCAGCAGCCGATCAAACTCGCTCTGCGCGAACTCTCTGCACCGGCATTGCTCCGTTATTCGGGATTTCCGCTCTTCTTGCGCAGGTACAGCAAGGATACTCATGACACTGATATCGCCTTCAGGCTGTTTTTTTGTATTCCGATCCTGATCGTGGAGCATCACGAGATCTTTGCGAATCCGCAGACTTTGATCAATGCGGTGGACCGGATAAACGGGATTGCTCCAGGGATTCGTTGGTCCGGCGCAGGCGACGCGGTGAAAGGTTCTTTTCTTCGTAGGCAGGTCTCCGCCGGCCTGGTTCAGCTCAAGGCCTATGCCCGCACCATCAAGGTAGAAAACCCCAGTTCAACTCCACAGCGCTTTCAAATCGAGTGGAATGACTCCAGGTTAGAGGCTTCTTTGGATGGGGTGTATTGCAACGAACAGCGCTGCGCTGAGCACTTCGCGGACGGAAGCCGGATATGGGTTCGCGCCACGGTTGCTCCTGGGAACACAGAGAGCTTTTCTATCCGAAACGTGCGACCTGAACCAAGTCTCGCTCGCATCGGATTCCGGTACACCACGCGCGCGTTCATTCGTAGAAGACTATCCGAAGTAAGAGACAACTACGTCAGCAAGACTCCAACACTTCTTGCTGCCGTCAAGTCTCTTCAGCGGCGCTTGCAACACTGATGTTGCATTCCTCACAGATTCCAGAAAAAAGAAGATCTGCTCATGACGAGAAGAGTCCTGATCATTGTTGAGAACCTTCCCGTTCCTTTTGATACGCGTGTCTGGAAGGAAGCGCTGGCACTTAACAGGAACGGATATCAAGTCACCATACTTTGCCCCCGCGGGAAGGACAATCGGAAATATCACGAGATTCTCGATGGAATTCACATTTATAGGCATCCGATGCCGAACGAGGGAGACACACCGTTCGGTTATCTGTGGGAATACAGTTGCGCTCTTTTGTGGGAATCTATTTTCGCTTGGTGGATCTTCTTTACCCGCGGATTCACAGTTATTCAGGGGTGTAACCCGCCCGACGACATATTTCTCGTCGCCCTGCCCTTCAAATTTCTCCACGTCAGTTATATCTTCGACCATCACGACGCAAACCCAGAGTTGTATCTCTCGAAGTTTGAACGGCGCGACATCTTCTTCAAGATTCAGTTATGGCTTGAGCGGATGACTTACCGCACCGCCGACGTCGTGATCGCCACCAACGAGAGCTATCGAAAGCTCGCGTTCAGCCGCGGTGGCCATGTCCCAGGGGATGTTTTTGTAGTTCGCAACGGCCCGGATTTGGCCACGTTTCAACCGGTTCCTGCCAAGCCTGCGCTCAAATACGGCAAGGATTACCTGGTCGGATACGTCGGCACCATGAGCATTCAGGAGGGTCTAGACACTCTCGTCGAGGTGGCCCAGAACATCCGCAGCCGCGGCCGCTCCGACGTTCACTTTACCTGTGTCGGTGGTGGGCCGGGCCTTCCCACTCTTCGGAAAATGGTCGAGCAGCGGAATCTCTCAGACATGTTCAACTTCACGGGCCGCCTTCCAGACGCCGATTTGCTCGATGTGCTCTCTACCGCAGATGTCTGTGTGAATCCAGACAAGCCATGCGAGATGAACAACATTTCGACCATGATCAAGATTGCTGAATACATGGCCTTGGCTAAACCCGTGGTGCAGTTCAATCTTAAGGAAGGCCGGTTCACTGCCGGCGAAGCTTCCCTATACAGCGATGGAGAAGACCTGGTCACAGACTTTGCCGATAAGATTCTCTGGCTCTTAGATCATCCTGACGATCGAAAGCGAATGGGAGCCATTGGGAAGAAGAGAGTGGAACAACACTTGGCCTGGGAGTACTCAGAAAGCAATCTGATCGCTGCCTATGAGCGCGCCTTTGAAAAACGGGAAGCCGAAACTCGGAGACCAAGAACAACGTGCGCGCGGAATCACATTCGTGAGACTGACGATCTGTCGGCTTCGACATTGAACGAACAAACTAACCTAAGTAGCACGCTTCCGGTGCGGAAGCCATTTAGCCGCGATGCGGAAGAAGTTGTGAACCCTTACGACCGGAGGTAGTTTATGAAAGTAGTGATTTTCTGTGGCGGATTAGGGCTGCGACTGAGAGAGTATTCCGAAAACGTCCCCAAGCCTCTGGTTCCAATCGGCGACGCACCCGTCATCTACCATTTGATGAAGTACTATGCTCACTACGGCCATAAGGACTTCATTTTGTGCTTGGGTCACAAGGGTGAAGCAATCAAGAGATTTTTTCTCAATCACAATGAGGCTCTCTCCAACGATTTCGTTCTCTCTGAAGGCGGCCGCAATGTTCAACTCCTTGGCGAGGACTTCACCAATTGGAGAATCACCTTTGCCGACACCGGCTCGAAGTCGCTGATCGGTGAGCGTCTTCTCCTGGTGCGCAATCATGTCAAAGACGAAGAGATTTTCCTTGCCAACTATGTCGACGGTCTCACAGATATAGACCTGGATCTCGTTATCGACCGGCTCTTGAAATCTGGAAAGACGGCTTGCTTTATCTCTGTGCCTCCCACGCAGACGTTCCACCTAGTTCAAGCCGACGATGAGTGCAACGTCACGAGCGTCAAATATGCCGAGACATCGCAAACGTGGATCAATGGCGGATACTTCGTCTTTCGCCAAAGGATTTTCGACTATATTCAACCCGGCGAAGATCTTGTCAATGAGCCATTCGCAAGACTAATCGCGGCCAGGGAGCTCATAACCGTAAGACACAAGGGTTTCTGGGCCTGCATGGACACTTTTAAGGAACGCCAGCAGCTTGAAGATCTGTGGTCGAAAGGCGGCGCGCCTTGGCAGGTGTGGTCGAGGAACGGAAGCAAGGGCGCCATGATGAAAGCGACAAGTTAAGTGACGCGCGTTTCCGATCTCGCTGGCGCATCGCGTTGCCTTCCCAAAAACTTTCCGAGCCTGTGCTAATCAATGCAAGCAGCTTACAAGAATAGATCGGATCGTCGGTTTCTTCCCGCCCTGAGCTCCCTAACCGAAGAGCCGGGCTCTGTTGGGGTCATCTCTTCATCGGAGGAAATGCACGGAAAGCACTTTCGCACTGACCATCTGCTCGTCGACATCGGGCACCGGGCGGTTACTGGCGGCTTTATCACAATTAGCGCCCAAGCCGGCAAATTTATTCTTAACTTTGCTGCGGCTGCGGTCCTGGCGCGGCTCCTGAACCCGAAAGATTTTGGCCTTGTCGGGATGGTTCTCGGAGTTACAGGCATCGTAAGTGTCTTCAAGGAGCTCGGACTCTCAACGGCGACAGTGCAAAGGGAGACTATCACACAGGAACAGGTTTCCAACCTGTTTTGGATTAACGTGGGCTTTAGCGGGATTCTTACTGCTCTCTGTGCGGCGCTCGCTCCGTTGGTTTGCTGGTTTTACCGCGATTCACGGATTCTCGGCATCATGCTGGCTCTATCGTTGACCTTTGTCCTTACCGGGTCGACCGTCCAACATCAGGCGCTGCTCACTCGCCAGATGCGCTTCAAGGCTCTGGCGGCCATCGATCTCACATCCCTTGGCATCGGTTTCTTGAGCGCCTGTGTAATTGCCCGGGTTGGATTCGAATATTGGGCACTTGTCGCACAGCAACTCGGCACGGCAGCAGTAGCCCTCGCGATGACCTGGGTTGTATCCGGCTGGCGCCCGAAGTTACCCACCAGGAACAGTGGCGTCAAGCCCATGGTGATGTTCGGTGCACATCTGAGTCTTGCTGATTTTGTCGGACAATTTTCAGCAAACTGCGACAGTATTTTGCTCGGCCGGTTTTATGGAGCAGGTCCGCTCGGCCTTTACACGCGGGCACAGGTATTGTTAGCCCGACCTATCCAGCAGATCGTTGCGCCGATCAATGCGGTTCTTATTCCTGTGCTCTCGAGGCTGCAATCCGATTCGGAACGATACCGCCGTAGTTATATGCGCGCTTACGGCGGCCTTGCACTCGTCATCTTCTCATTCTGCGGAATGTGTCTGGCACTCGCTAAGCCGTTGGTTCTTGTGATCCTTGGTCGTAAGTGGGCCGGTGTCATCCCGCTTTTCGAGTCCTTTACGATCGTCGCCGTCTCAACACCGCTGATGGCGATCTGTTCATGGATTTACGAAAGCCAGGGGAGAGGTCGCGATCAGTTGCAGAACCATACGATCGTGGGAAGCGTCACGATCATCGCGTTCTTATTGGGGCTCCGTTGGGGACCGATGGGGGTCGTTACATCGCTTGCGATCATAAGCATCGTTATCCGTCTGCCGATTGTGTACTACATCGCCGGCAAGCGTGGACCGGTAAGGACTCGCGACCTCTGGATGGGGTTTCTCACGCACCTACCATGCTGGGTGAGCGTCTTTGGCGCCACAGCCTTGACCTACAAAGTGGTGCAAAACGCCCATCCCATTGTGCAGCTTTTTGTCTGCTGCCCGGTCGGAATGCTCCTAGGAGCTTCCCTGATGCTGCTCTTTCCCCACCCACGTGAAAGCGCCTTCTTCGTCGCAGACAAAGTCACCACTGCCCTCAAAGGGAGATTTGCTAAGCCGTGAGTGCTCAATTGATCCAGGAAGAGATTCCGTCCATATCGCCAAGTGCCTCCGCTTCACGCCCCAAAAAGCGGGCGAAGATTGCCTTCTTTGGAGTCTTTGGAATTGAGAATCTCGGCAACGAGTGTACACTCCAGGCAATCCTTCTGAACGCTCGACGACTGCTGTCCAATGTAGACATGTATGCAATCAGTTTTGGCCAAGTCGACACATCTCTGCGCCACAATCTCGCTGCGGTCCCCGTAACGCAGCAGAAGTTCGCCGTTGTCGTGCGCCGCGGTGGCTTCTGGGGCCGGATCGCGAGGCTCGGCCGTATATGCCGGAGAATTCCCAATGAGCTTAAGGACTGGCTCATGGCGATCAGGGCACTGCGCGGCACGGACCTGATTGTTATGACGGGGACAGGGATGCTGACCGATTACGCAACTTCGGCACTTGGATTTCCCTATCATGTCTTTCGCTGGACCGCCGCCGCGCGACTTGCAAAGTGCAAGGTGCGCTTCGTCAGTGTTGGCGTAGGCCCAATATACGAGCGACTCAGTCGGTGGTTTATTAGAATGGCTCTCTCTTTGGCAGACTTCAGAAGCTTTCGAGATCACAACTCGAAGGAAAGGATCAGAAAGCTTGGCTTCTTTAGTGAAAACGATTATGTGTTCCCCGATTTAGTTTTTTCGCTGCCGCTTAATACCTTCCCATCTCGCTTGACCGGTGATCGGCAAAGATGCAACGTCGGCTTGGGAGTGATGGATCATCTGGATGTCCATCTTTGGACTCCGGAGCAGCATGGCGCGCAATACTCCGGCTACCTGGAGAAAATGTGCGATTTCCTGACTTGGCTGATTGAGCATAGTTATTCAGTTCGCATCCTCCAAGGGGATTCAAGACACGACGCTGCCACGAGAGCGGACCTCAAAGCTAGGCTGGAGAAGAGAGGAATTCGCTTCGAGCAGGCTGGAATCATCGACGAGGCCAGCACCACTGTAGAAGGGTTGATCGCCCAAATTGCTAAGGTCGACATCGTCGTTTCACCGAGATTTCACAATCTATTGCTCGGGCTGATGATGGACATACCAGCCATCTCGATATCATACGACCCCAAGAACGATTGCCTCTTGGAGGGCGTGGGGCTTGGAGACTATCGGCAGGCGCTCACTGAGTTAAACGTTAACAAACTGATCGATCAGTTCACAAGGCTTACGGAGCAGGTGGAACAAGTCAAGCCTCTTATCGCAGCGAAAACCGTCGAATATCGGGCGCAGCTCGAAGAGCAATATCAGTTGATCTTTGGCGAGTTTGCCGCTAAGTGAGGATGCATCTTTAAAATGTTCCCATTGCAATCACACTTTACCTTTGTTTGAAACGTTGAGTAGATCATGAGGTCTACAATCGCCGCCGTACCAACCCAATCGACCAAGCGAGAGCGAATCTCAGGAATCGAAACTATTGGAAAATCAAAACGCGCAATATGCCGACCTCATCCCTCGTCCGAAGAATCTGCAGCATTGCCAACAGGCTCGGGGCCGCAACGAGTTCGTCTCGGCAGCAGCCTTGGAATAGCACGGACAGCACCTCCATTCATGGGGAGGAATTACACGTTATGGAGTACGCCGTGGGACAGTCTTTGCGATTCATGCCGACACCGATTTCTGGCGCAGTCGTCATCGATTCGGTTCTTAGAGAGGACGATCGCGGTCATTTCCTGCGGGCCTGGTGCATTAAGGAGTTTGCCGACGAAGGCATTAGCTTCGTACCGGTTCAGGCAAATATCGGTTTCAGCCGGCGAAAGGGAACAACACGCGGTATGCATTTTCAGGTCAGTCCCGCGCTTGAAGCCAAATTGATCCGCTGCACTAGAGGTTCGCTGTTCGACGTCGTGGTGGACCTCAGAGAAAACTCATCCACTCGATACAGATGGTACGGCGTTGAACTTCGCGCCGATGGCTATCAGATGCTGTATATTCCCGAGGGCTGTGCGCACGGATACCAGACCCTCGAAGACGACACTGATTTGTACTACATGACTTCGCAATACTTTGCGCCGAGTGCAGCAAAAGGTGTTCGATTTGATGATCCTGTCTTTGGAATTCATTGGCCTCTAACACCAACAACAATGTCCGAGCAGGATCGAAACTGGCCATTGATTGGCGAAGGGAGTTCAAGATGATTGTTGATAAGTCGCTGCTGGAGCGTGAAAAGGCGGGTAAGCCCATCCGTGTCGGCGTAATCGGAGCAGGCGCGGCAGGCCGGGCAATCGCGCTGCAGATGGCGACGCCCCCAAAGGGAATTCGGCTCGCCGCGATCGTAAATCGCACTCGCGGACACGGCGAGCGGGCATTTCGGGAAGCAGGCGTCGGCGAATGGCGAAATGTCGGGTCGATCCGGGAAGCGGAGTTGGCCATCAGCCACGGAGTCCCCATTCTCACCGACGATCCTTCCGTTGTCACCAGTTGCGGAGCTGTCGATCTCATCATCGAGGGCACAGGGACCATCGAGTACGCCACAAACATCGTCTTGGACGCATTCCTGCACGGCAAGCATGTCGTGCTGGTCAATGCAGAGCTCGATTCGTTTCTCGGCCCAGTTCTAAATGCGAGGGCGCAGCGGGCCGGCGTCGTCATCACACACACAGACGGAGAGGAACCCGGAGTGGCTATGACGCTTCTGCGCTACCTTCGCGGGACCGGACTTCGCCCAGTTGCAGCAGGCAATCTGAAAGGCATGGTCGATCACTATCGGAATCCCGACACGCAGCGTGGATTCGCTCAAAAATACGATCAGGATCCGAAGAAGGTCACATCCTTTGCTGATGCCTCGAAGTTATCGATGGAAACAACAGTGCTCGCCAATGCAACTGGATTCCGCGCTGGCCGCCGCGGCATGTATGGACCTCCATGCGAACATGTTCGCGAGATGGCGAGACTCCTGCCAGCCGATCAAATGCTCTCCACAGGGCTCGTTGACTATGCGCTGGGGGCAGCTCCGCATACCGGAGCATTTGTCATCGTCTACGAAGACAACAAACTCAAGCAGGCACAAATGGGCTACGTCAAAATGGGAGACGGTCCGTTCTATGTCTTCTACACCCCGTTCCACCTGCCCCACATCCAGATCGTCTCTACCATCGGTCGCGCGGTCCTCCATGGTGATGCGACCGTTGCACCGATTGCTGGTCCTGTATGCGAAGTCATTTCCATGGCGAAGCGTGACATGTGGGCTGGTGAACGGCTTGACGGCATAGGCGGATTCTGTGCCTATGGCCTGATTGAAAATGCCGACACCGCTCGAAGTATTAGCGCGCTCCCATTGAGTTTGTCAGAAGACTGCGTCCTGCGGCGCGATGTGACAAAAGACGAGGTGATCTCGTTCGCAGATGTCAAGCTTCCAGACCGAGGGGTTGTCGATAAGCTGTGGGGCGAACAACTCGCCCTGTGGCCCATGGCTGAACACGCTGCGGCAAAGTAGGCTCAGTTCGTAGACAAGATCGCCACCAAGCAGGAGAATCTGACCTACTTATATGATGCCCGATCGGAGTTTCTGGAAGAATCGCCGCGTGTTCCTCACCGGTCACACAGGTTTCAAAGGCAGTTGGCTTTCCTTGTGGCTGCAATCTCTGGGAGCAGAGGTGACGGGATACGCCCTGGCGCCCCCAACAACGCCAAATCTCTTCGAGCAGGCACGGGTTGACCACTCCTTGCATTCGATTGTCGCGGACATTCGCGATTTCGATCGCATGAAGAAGGCCATCGGCGACTGCCGGCCTGAAGTTGTCATTCACATGGCCGCACAGACAGTTGTGCGACGGGGATATGACGACCCGATCGAGACGTATTCCACCAATGTAATCGGGACCGTTAACCTTTTCGAGGCAATCCGCCAACTCGATCAGCGTTGCGCGGTCGTAAATGTCACCAGCGATAAGTGCTACTACAATCGCGAATGGGTGTGGGCTTACCGCGAAGAAGACACGATGGGAGGGCGCGATCCCTATTCGAGTTCCAAAGCTTGCGCAGAGCTCGTCAGCAGCGCCTACCGCGACTCATTCTTCTCTCCCGGAACACATGAAAGTCACGCTGTCGCTCTGGGAACAGCGCGCGCCGGGAATGTGATCGGCGGAGGAGACTGGACTGTCGACCAGCTGATTCCCGATCTGATGAGCGCGTTCCTGAAAAAAGAGAGCTGTCGCATCCGCAACCCTTACGCGACACGCCCCTGGCAGTTTGTCTTGGAGCCGTTGCGCGGATACTTGCTCTTGGCGGAGCATCTGCTCAAGGACCCGAAGGCCTTTGCAGGCGGGTGGAACTTCGGCCCGGCTGAAGATGACGCTAAGCCAGTGTCGTGGATCGCTGACACGCTTGTTCGCCTCTGGGGAAATGGCGCAAGCTGGACGCGCGATAGCGCTGCCCATCCGCACGAGGCAAACTTTCTCAAGCTCGACGCTTCAAAGGCAAAATCCTTCTTGAAGTGGCGCCCGCTGTTATCTCTCGATGCAGCACTCGATTGGATTGTCACGTGGTATCGATCCTTCCAGCAACGAGCTGATCTGAGCGAGCTGACGCGAACCCAGATTATGCAATACGCGTCGCTCGACGCGAAGCAGCCTCTTTACAATCAACAAAGCGGCCGGAGTTCCTAGAGCTGGTTGCATAAATAGCTCGAGGCGATGAAGGAACCGCCCCTCAGGGGCTAAATCCCGCTGTTTATGCGCCTTTCGCGGCACGGCTGAAACCGTGCCCTTTCAAAACAGCATTTATGCAACCGGTTCTAGTAAATGCGGTATTTCGGGGGAACTTCACTAGCTTTTGAATACTGCCGGAGAAAGTAATGATGAACAACGACAATCACGGACAGCGGAAAGAATCACGCGTTCTGTTGTTTTCACACAAAAATATCTACGACCAAGACGTCTGGCGGTGTCCTTTCAGAGAGTTCGAAAGGATCATTCAAGAAGTCGACTCAGTCGACGTCATTGCGCCCAAGTCACTGCCGTCTTATCCTCGAAGGAAAAGTATCGCGATGCGACTTGGGGAAATTGCACCTATCCCGATCAATCCCGGCATTCCCGAAATCCGGATCGAAAAGGAATACGACCTCTTCATCACAGTATGCGAGAAAGTGTCTGAGCTTCTCCACATCAAAGCGATCAATAATTTGCGGGAAAAATGCAGAAAGACAGTCTGCTGGATTCCCGAGTTTTACTTCAAGGACATTCCCGTCTACAAGAGCTGTATCGAAGTTCTAAAGGAATTTGACTATGTCATCTTCATGTTTGTGGCCAATCAGCCCTTCAAAGCCATCCTTAAGAACAAAAACCAATATCTGCCTGCAGGCATCGATACACTGAACTTCTGCCCCTATCCCAATCCGCCGGAAAGAAGTATCGATATTCTCAGTATTGGACGTCGGGCGCAACCTACGCACCAGGCGCTGCTCCGAATGGCTCGCGAAGAGGGAAAGTTCTACGTTTATGACACGATCAACGCTCTCAATGCTTACGAGCTTGAAGAGCATCGCTCGATGGTGGCAAACCTGGCAAAAAGAAGCCGCTATTTCATCGTAAGCCCCGGTAAATTTGATCGTCCTGAAGAAACAGGCGGTGTAAGCGAGTTTGGATACCGTTATTTTGAGGCGGGGGCAGCGGGTACGTTAATGATCGGAATGCGTCCCTTTAACAACGCTGAGTTCGACAAGATCTTCACTTGGCCCGACGCGGTGATCGAAGTTTCTTTTGATTCGGATGCGATCGTCTCGGCAATTCATGAGCTCGACAAAGAGCCCGAGCGGCAAGAAATCGCCAAGTTGAGGAATATCACCGAATGCCTGCTACACCATGATTGGGCCTATCGCTGGGAATCAGTGCTGGATTGGGTTGAAATGCCGCGACTGCCGATGCTCGAGGAAAGAAAACATATCTTGCGCGACAGAAGTCGACAGGTCGGAGATACGTTTGGTCATTACGATTCCGCCCGGAAGTAATTGCTGTCCAAAACGACGACTAACCGCCGCTGGGGGAAGAGAGTGCGAGGCGGCCGGTCTTCTTATGCTGGAGGTGAGTTCGCAGCTAGAAGCACTTTCCAGAAGAGTGGAACGGCCGTGAGTCAAGTATGTAGCGTGTTTGCGCAGTTGTTGCAACTGTTTTCGCGTGGGCAATTTGAGGGGCGGTAAAGTAGCACGGGGCGGAACGCAGCGCCAAGGGTTTTCGGTGTTGGGGCCAGTTCGTGGCCGTGCTGTTTTGCTAGTTGGCGCAGATGAAATCGCTGCGCGAGGTGTACGTGGGCCCGGCCTGCTGCGCGGGGCCGCTGGAGCGCCTGGGGCTGACCGAGACGGTGAAGAAGTCGACGCTGACCTACGCCAACGAGCACCGGCCGTGGGAGCTATATCAGACGGTGTTCAAGCAACTGCTGGGCAAGTGCCGGGCGGAAGCGGCGCGGCGATCTTATAAGTCGGGCCTTCGGGCGAGTAACTTCGACCGCAGCCCGCGACGAAGTTAGAGAACCCGTTCCTGCCCGACTCCTCGGAGTCCTAGCGTCAACTGCGGGAGAATGTGAGTATGTTCCTTGAAATCAGCACTGCAGAATCGGCAATACGTCTATAGTGGACGAGAGTGTTACACACAGAACTGTGAGTGTCTAAGTTCCTCTCTGGCATGGGCTGTCAGAACCTCACGTCACCTGCTCTAATACGTCGCGGCGTCGCACATGAAGTGGCGACGCAGCGGTCTTTGATGATACCCGCTCACCCGTGGATCGCCAGTTTTGTCGCCGGGGCCTTCCATACGATAATCGGGAAGCTGTCTCCGGGTGGGCGCCAAACTCAAGGCCCTGCTGCGAAAGGCCGCCACGGGGTCCACGGAAACTTTCTGGGAAGAAATCGCAAACCTGCTCCAATCAGTTTCCGCACAGCAGTGCATAAACTACTTTACGGCCTGCGGCTATGTAAACACTTAAATACAAATCGCTCTAAGGGGAATTTTCCGGCGTTCCCTTCGCAACGCGCGCGTCAAGATAACGATTCAAATTTCGCCCTATTCCGAGCTCAACCCAGACAAGTGGTGGCAAGCTCGCAATGGCGTCCGCGTTGAAATCGTCGAATTGGAAAAACTCGCGCTCGACGTCATCCACCACCTCCTCCCATACTGCCTTGACTGTGCGTGGCCTGTAGTTTCGACCCCAAGTCGACCCCGAACCCGCACGGCGTAGCGAATACACCCTTTATCTTCCATCTAGGGCCACGCGTAATTGGGTGTTACGATGAAGTGCGCCCTTAGCAAGTGGGCCGGAGCATGACGAATGATCAGTGTCAGTTTGAACCCAGACAGTAGTAAACCATTGCGCGTTCTGTGCCTGGGATGCCACTCCGACGATATTGAAATCGGTTGCGGAGGTACTGTCCTGCGCCTCATCCAGGATTATCCAGGAGTGCGATTCCATTGGGTTGTCTTCAGCGCTATTGGCCTACGAAAAGCCGAAGCAGAGCGCGCGGCTCACCTTTTCGCCGGACCTGAGCACTTGGAGCAATTGATGCTCAGGGAATTCCCAGATGGGTTCATGCCCTGGGTGGGCTCTGAGGTTAAGGCAGTATTCGAGGAACTGAAGATTGTCGAGCCCGATCTGGTCTTCACTCACCAGCGGCACGACGCGCACCAGGACCACCGTCTCCTCTCTGAACTCGCATGGAACACCTTCCGAAACCACCTAATCTTGGAATATGAAATCCCGAAATACGACGGCGATATCGGACACCCGTCTGTTTTCGCGCCGTTGACCACAGAAATATGCGAGGCGAAAGTGCGTTATCTCATGGACGCCTTTCAGACCCAGCGCTGTAAGAACTGGTTCGAAGAGTCCACATTCATGTCCTTAATGCGACTGCGTGGGATCGAATGCAATGCTGAGAGCCACTACGCTGAGGCGTTCTATTGCCGCAAGCTTGTTATCTAAGCAAGGGAACCTGGTGTCCTGAGTCTGAAGTTCGTACGCAAAAGCGGGCGACGGACGCCAGGATTTGATCGGCGGTTTTGTGCCAGACGAAGGGGTTTGGGATGGCGGTTGCTGTGGCGGATGTATTCCTGGATGGCGTGTTCCAGCTCTCCGCCAGAACGATGGGCACTGCTTCGGAGCTGCTTGTCGGTCAATAGGGCAAACCATCGCTCCACCAGGTTGAGCCAACTGGCCGAGGTAGGAGCATGGGGCGACTTGCCCAGGCACTTCCGCCTGAGCTGATTGAAAAGCCTCATGCCCGAATCGTCGCGATAGCCCGTGTATGACAGCGTCGGCTGGTGTCAAGCGTTTTGCACAAAAGGACCTCCGTGGTGGCCGGGGCGGTGTCAAGGGCGCCGCTCTTGGCGTTCATCTCTACCCTTGACACCGGCCCGGCCACATCCACAATGGAAGTCGGAACGAATCTCACTCGTTTTTTCTGAGATTCGTTCCTTAATAATTGGAAAAAATCCTTGCATCGCGAAACGACCCAAGCTCGCACCTTGAATCTCAATCATTGCTGATAACAACCATTCCGGTTCCACCAACCATGTATTCGGCCCGGTCGAGCTCCATGATTCCTTGTTCAAACTCCCTCACCGAGCCAGAGACAGGGCGGCCCATCAGGATGTCGGCTCATGCCGCAACCACTGGGCTAAACGGACTGCCCCACATGCGAACCGCGATCCATCACTTGCTGATAGCTCTGCCCGAGCGCAACATCCAATACAATCTCACCGCCAGCTTGTGCGCTATGGCCACCTTGGCCACCCGTGATGCTTGGTCATCGACAAGCGCACATATTGCCGATGCCAGCTCGCGTCGCACCGCTGCGCGATGGCCGCCGCCTCCACCAGCAGCCAGCGAAGTAGCGGGCTGCCCTGCTTGCTGATCTGGCCCAGCCGCTGCTTGCCGCCCGTCGATTCCTCAGCCGGGATCAGCCCCAGATAGCTGGCCACCTTCTTGCCCCGCTCGAACCGCCGCCAGTCGCCGATCACCAACACATAGGCCAGGGCCACGATCGGCCCCACTCCCGGATGCGCCACCAAAAGCCGCGCCTCCGCATTCTGCTCGGCCGCTGCCCCCACCGCCTCGTCTAGCGGCGCAATGCGCCGGTTCAGATCCTCCAACACCGCGATCAGATCCGTCCGCCATTGCCCCCGCCAGCCCACGAGCGGCAGCGCCTCCAGCTCGTCTCGCCGTGCCGGCCGCCACATCCCCTTGCCCAACAGCCCTTCGTTCTTGGCCAGAGAGTCCAGCTGGTTCCTGGTCTGCGTCCGCATCTCGACCAGCCGGCAGCGATCCAGCAACAACTGCCGCTGCTCCTCGTTCTCCTCCGGCGGCGGCCACACCGCCGGAAACTCGATCAGTTCCAGTCTTCTACTGCCTTTTCTCATTATCGGACTTTTGCGCCGGAAAGTAGCTAGCGGGCAAGCTGCGATAATGAGGAGCAGCACGTACTGTGACTCATAGGGGGTAGAATTCGGTACCTCTGAATCGCAGTTTACGGAGCGCTGAATCTATGACCACAACTGCTCCCGATAGGACCATCGAGATCTCGCGGAAGATCGAGAACCGCGAAGCCCGAATCGGCGTTATCGGAATGGGCTACGTGGGGCTGCCGCTCGCGTTGCAATTCAGCCAAGCCCAATTTCGTGTTACCGGGTTTGATATCGACCCACGCAAAGTGGACACTCTGAATCAAGCCGGTTCGTATATCGCCCGCATCCCTGCCGCGGAGATTCAAAAGGCTCGTAAGAACAGTTTTACTTCGACCGGAGACTACACGCAGATCGCCGCGATGGATGTCGTGATCATCTGCGTTCCAACGCCTCTAACTGACTACCACGAACCGGACCTCACCTACGTCATTGAGACAGTCAAGAGCATCGCTCCACACGTCCACGATGGTCAGTTGATTGTTCTCGAGAGCACAACCTATCCCGGCACTACGGAAGAGGTCGTAGTCCCGCTGCTTGAAGAGGGCAATCCCAAGGGACTCCGCGTCGCGCGCGATTCTTCTAACCCAGGCTTCTACGTTGCCTTCTCGCCGGAGAGGGAGGATCCTGGCAACGACACCATTGCACGTCGCGATATTCCGAAGGTCATTGGCGGATGCGGACCTGCCGCTCGCGATCTTGCGTCGGCGGTCTACGGCACGGTTTTCATTCGCACTGTTCCGGTCTCCTCGCCGGCAATTGCCGAGATGGCCAAGCTCCTCGAAAATATCTATCGCTGCGTCAATATCGCGCTTGTCAACGAGCTGAAACAACTATGCATGCGAATGGGTATCGACATCAACGAGGTGATTGACGCGGCGACGACAAAGCCCTTCGGGTTCCAGGCATTCTATCCCGGCCCTGGCTTGGGCGGGCACTGCATTCCCATCGATCCCTTTTATCTCTCTTGGAAGGCGAGAGAGTTTGACTTTCATACGCGCTTCATCGAACTTGCTGGCCAGATCAACAGCGCCATGCCTTACTTCGTAGTTGAGAATGTCATCGAAGCGATGAACCAGCAGGGGAAAGCGCTATGCGGTTCGCGCGTTCTGGTTCTCGGGATTGCGTACAAGCGCGACGTCGACGATCTTCGCGAGTCGCCTTCACTTACGATTATCGAACTTCTGCAGAAGCGCGGTGCTCGCGTGGAATATAACGATCCCTTCTTTCCGTCCGTCGGTCAGGGACGCAAGTACGCTCTCAACATGAGCAGCACTCCGCTTGATAAGATCCCAGAATTCGACTGCGTTGTAATCGTGACTGACCACTCGCAGTACGACTATCGATCGATTGTTGCCAACGCCGCGCTGGTTATCGATACGCGGAATGCGACGAAAGGCATTGAGGCTTCCAACATCGTTAGGTGTTGACTCGGTCTCTCTGCGGTTAGATTGAGCCGGCCTCTTTCGATTCCCTTCGTTTCGTTAGAGTTGCTTGTCTTCACAAATGCGCCAGACGCCGATGCGGTTTCTGGTTTCTGGCGCATGAACTCGGAGTACCCACGCGCGTGCTGAGCGGCAATACCCGCTGAAAACACCCTGCCAACCGCTCTATACATCGTTTGCGAACTCCCTGCCTCACCGAGGAGCCTGTGCCTATGGCAACATGCAACGCGTCGCCCCCTACAAGTGAGTTCACACCCAATACATTTGCCGCCGGACCACGAGAGATCGGTGGCTGGCTCTGATCTCAGGCACCGATGAAGATGAAGCCGGCTGAGACGAATGCTGCGATGCCGCGGACGCGCTCTTTGCGCACACTTCAGTGTCCATCTACGATTGTTTGCTCACGCCTTCATCTGTTGTAGCCCGCGACGGGCCGAGTTGCTTTTCGAGGAGCCTTGGTCAGAGCGTTCCCTGCGAAGTCTGGATCGCCTGCGCCGTTCCTCCCGCTGAGGACCCGCAATAGAGATAATCATTAAAGAAGGACGCCGGAAACGCGGGTAAATTTCCTCCGAAGTTCATATAGTAGACCTCGGACGCTCCCGTGCTGGTTGAATCGTTGTCGATAATGATTGCGCTTGTGCCCCAGCAGCCGATGTAGTCGGTACCTATGTTTTCGCCGGGAAATGTATAGTTCACTTGGCCCGTTAGCGTCGGCGCAGAAGGGTTGCTCACGTCGTATGCGAGCACGCACCCTGCTCCGGCTGTCGTACTGTTGCAGCCCGTCGCCAGCCCCTGATTGATGCTGAAGTAGATGGTGTCCGTGCCGGACGTGGTTTCGCCTCCCGTTACCGCACAGGGGTTCCCTCCGTTGTTGCAGAATTCCGTGACTGGGGTTGCATAGTTTGGAAAGAAGAGTGAGGGCTGACTTGGCAAACCGACGGTGGTCGCAACCGGGGTCCCCAGGACGTTCGCCGTAATCGGCACCTGGTAGAGCTTTGCGGCCCCGGTGCCGGCCCCGCCGTCATTCACATTGCCTACCACCCAAATATTGCCGGAGGGACTGCCGGGGGTGGAGGAGGAATAGTACACATTATCGAAAGATCCGGAGTAAATTAAAGTACCGTAGCTGAGGTATCCGATCCACTCGTAGCCACTGGGAGCGGCTCCAGATGTAAAGCTAGTAGGGAATTGCACTACGCAATTGGCCCCATAAGGGCCCCCAGTTCCGCAATAATTTAGCGCGGCGCCCGAGCTGACGAACGCGTAGATTTCGCCGGCAACCGGATCCAGCAGGACACCGTCATAAATCCCCTTGTTATAATCGCCCAGGAACTCAGCGGTTGCGTTGAGCGAAAAGGTCGCGCTGGTGCAGAGGCTCCCCCCAGGCACTCCGGAGTTGAACGAATAGAGATAGCCGTTAACGTCACCTACAAAGACGCATCCGGAGATTGGGTCGTAGACTGGAGAAGCCATCTGATCAAAAATGCCCACGAACACCGTCGTCGCCGCCGGGGGGGTCGTGCTAGTCGAATAGAAGACCGGTGTAATTTTGTAAAGGTCGCCGTTGTCGTCGCCAACGTAAAGGATGTCGTCGGCGTAGTCATAATACGGCGAGGAAAATGTATCTGAGTTGGGCGAGTAGCCGGTAAGCGGCGTAACCGTCATGCATGGGGCCGTGCAGTCCATGCCCGATTGAGCGGAAGTGATGGAATACGGGCTGCCCACCGAATAAGAGCCGGGGACGGGTGCCGTTTTCAAGACGATAAGGCTTACTTGAGTGCCGTCGGACTGGATGAACGCGAGCATGGTTCCGTCGATCGAGAGCACCGGCGACGTGGTCACCCCTCCTGGTGCCGTCCCGGCGATGGTCGTGTTATAGGCCCAGTACACCTCCGGAACTCCACTGGTTCCGCACCCGGGGCTGGCCCCCGGATAGAGCTCATCGAAGGCCATGATTGTTGCCGCAGTTGCGGAACCGGTTGCGCCGGTTGGATACGCCACGTAGTCGTTGACGCAGTCCGGTGGCTCGATCGGACTGAAGGTATATTTTGCCGGAAAGGTGTTCGGCATTACGGTGCTAGTGGTTAAATCCACAGCCCAGTCATTCTTTAGCACTCCTTTCGGGCGGATCACCGGCTTTCTCGGCTTTCGATCCCACGGCTGATGCGTCTTCAGGAACTCTGCTTTCAGGCGCTCCATGTTGGCCGCATCGTCTGCCAGCGGCCCGCGTACAGCGGCATTTCGCCTCAGTTGCTGCATCAAGTAGCGCGGATCGTTGACGGTTTTGAGCCACTTGTCGTGCCTGCCCGCCTTAATCGCGGCCTCTTCGGTGCCGGGGTCGGAGAAGACGACGTGGTGACTCGACCAGTCTTCGGGGACCCCGGAGATCTGAACGTCTCCGGCGTTCCGTGGCGCACGCTGCGCGAATGCATGAAAGCCAACAGCGACGGTGACAATCGCGCCGGTGCTAATCACTAGGCCCCTAAAGCAAGACATCTTAGCGAATGACATGGCTGGAATTCTCCTCCAAAACTGGTTGGTCCTGTGTTGATGCTGCTTGAGAAACCGGATCGTGTGATGAACAGGCTGAGTCGCCTTCACCCTGAGGCAAGCCCATCTGTCGCGAGGAATATACCTTTCGCGGTTAGGCGGAAACTGCATTGCCCGCTAGCCGGAGTTTATCGCCTTTTTGGCGAAAGTTTTCATCAATATTCTCATTCGAGGAACCGATTGATTTCGCATCTGGAACGAAAGTAATGGTTTGTCTCAGAGTTGGCCTGGCGAAAGGGATACGAAGATCTGGAATGGGAAACGTCGTAGGTACACTCTGGAGTTCAAGCAGCAGGCGGTTCCGCTGATGGAGACGGGCCAGGGCGTCGCGCGTCGGTCGGGCGCGGTCTGGGGGGGCGAGCAGGCGATGCCGAACTGGGTCAAAGCGCAGCGTGGGGGTCGGCTGATAGTGGTTTCGGGCCAGACTGTGTTCTTCGGCGATCCCCAGACGTCGCGCCGCTCGGATTCCCGCATGGGCGCCATCAGCCAGTCGTCAACGACGTCGTCCCAAATCGAAAGGGCAGGCTTTATTCAGAAGACTGTGCATTCCTCAGAGTGCCGGGTTGGCCAGGAACCGGCTTCTGATCGCCTTCGGACAGATTTGCGACCCACGATTTGGGCGAAATCAGGCGCAAAAGTCGCGGCCAGTGCCAGGCAAGAGATGATAGGAAGGCGCCAATTCGGTCGTATTCGTCCTGGCTGAGCTCGAATTCAAGTGCGGCAGCGATCTCTTCCACTTCCCTCACGCTGCGCAAGCCTACAATAGCGCCGGTAATGGCTGGTCGATGCAGGGTCCAAGCAACCGCTACAACGCCAGCGCTCACGTTATGTGCAGCGCCAATCTCACGCAAAATCTCCACGAGTCGTAAGTTCCGCGATAGCAGCGGCCATGCGAACTGGGCATGTTTGCGCCGCCAGTCGTCCGCTCGCAAAGCAGCGATGCTTTCGGCAGTCATCTCTCCGGTCAATAACCCCGAGGCCATGGGCGAATAGTTAATCACGCCAATGTCATTTGCCACTGCAAACGAAAGGATATTCACCTCAATATCGCGGCGCAGCAGAGAGTAGGGCGGCTGAAGGCTTGTAACGGGCGCGATGCGCTGGGCGCGCTTCATTTGCGCGACCGAAAAATTGGAGACGCCGATCCACCGGATCTTTCCCTGCTCGCGCAGCCGTGCCAGGGTCTCCCAACCCTCTTCGATATCACCGTCTGGTTCTGGCCAATGCACCTGGTAGAGATCGATCGCCTCCACCGCAAGCCTTCGCAGTGAGTCTTCTACTTCTTCGGTAAGAGACGCTGCCTTGAGCGAATTGAAAAGAGATCCATCACGCAACCAGCGCACTGATCCCTTTGTAAAGATGTAGGGCTTGCGTGATGAAGACCTTACAGCGCGGGCCAACACCTCCTCGGAGTGCCCTAACCCGTAAACGGCGGCCGTATCGATCCAATTGATGCCTAGATCGAGCGCACAGTGAACAGCGGCGATCGATTCCTGGTCGTCTTGAGGGCCGAGCGAATACTTCCATCCCTCACCGCCGACGGCCCATCCGCCAAAGCCGATGCGACTAATTGCAATATCCGAGTTGCCAAGTTTTCTCAGCGCTCACCCCCGCAATGATTGCATGACCCCATAAGGGTAGACGAAATCGGACTCTGCCGGCCTACAACCAAGGGTGCATACTGGCCGTAAAGGGTTGTATGAACTAATGCCGACAGTTTGAGTAACTAAGTCTATATTTTTCTTTCGATTAGAGAATAAATCACGATAATCGAATCTCAGTTCGATGACATTGAACCGACTTTTAGGCTGAAAGATAGTCTCATGCCGTCTACTGATGAGGCTCCTCGAGCCGAAAGATAGCTCGCGCATCGTACACAGGTCTCCTGGGCTGAATTCAAAAGCATCGCCCACGGTGCCGCGCCCACGGGACTTCACCGTGAGCGATAAGAACCGGCGCACGCTCTTTAAGGAATCGTAGCGCTGGCCATATTTCCTCGGAACACTTGAATTCGAGAGGGCTTTGGCGCTCGGGACTCCGACTTAGCCAAATCCTGCAACCAGTTGAACCTGTTCAACTTATAGCCGGACAGCAGTGCCGTTGGTTTTTCGACAGGATCCATAACCCCCCGGATATCCGAGTATTCCCTTCGAATATGCCCTTATCTCTAACGGGCTCTTCCCATCGCGCCTCTTGG